>Ga0182030_10002524_pt1 | contig 38857 bp, 20 predicted proteins | sample 812S3MmetaG_FD_121299 | JGI IMG/M metagenome (GOLD analysis project Ga0182030, IMG submission 121299) | Permafrost microbial communities from Stordalen Mire, Sweden - 812S3M metaG (Illumina Assembly) | ecosystem: Environmental > Terrestrial > Soil > Wetlands > Permafrost | place: Sweden...
CTATAGCATCCGGGCTTCGACCAATGTCGCAGGTCCTTATACCAATCTTGCTTCGGGACTTTTGTTCAGCACGACAAACGGGACTTACACCGATGTCGGCCCGGCCAGCACGACGAAGTTTTACGAGATTACCAGCCCATAGACAATAGTGGAGCAGCAAAGCTAAACATCATCAGTGCGCCCTTTGGCTTTCCGCCAGGGGGCGCGTTTTGTTATAATGAACGACATGAAAACGCGAGCATTTACGTTAATCGAACTCTTGGTGGTCATCGCCATCATTGCCATTTTAGCGGCCATGCTTCTTCCCGCCCTGGCCAAGGCCAAAGCGCAGGCGCAGCAAGTCAACTGCATCTCGAATCTAAAACAGTGGGGGATCGCCGAGCAAATGTATGTGGGCGATAATCGCGACGGCCTTCCCACCGATGGAATGGGCGATAGCGCGGACTACGCTGGAACCGCTCCTTACGGCACGCCAGACGATCCGGCTGCCTGGTTCAATTTGCTCCCCCCTTATATGGCAACGAAGAGCTTGTCGTATTACTACGATTCGCCCCATCTAAATTACGTGACCGGGCTGCCTGATCCCAGTCATCCGCAGAATTGGATGCCGTTCCCCGGCCGCGCCGGCAGCAAAATATGGTTTTGTCCATCGGCGCAAATGACCGATTCGGACGTGACACAGGTGACCGGCCAGGGGAAGCAGGGCTTTTTCGCTTACGTTCAGAACCTGGACCTCAACAAAGTTATAGGAACCTCTTCCTCGGGCAATCCGTTGGGCAATGAGCCGGCAAACGTTGATACTACGATGCCAAAAGTGAACGCTCTTCCCAAGCCAGCCGCCACGGTTTACATGTTCGATCAGTGCTTTAATCCGGTAACAGAGGTGGATAATTCCAGTCCAAGCTACAATTCGGTAAATCCGGGAGATCGTTTCCGCAGTCTGGCCTCGCGGCATAACACGGGAGCGGTGCTCGTTTTTTGCGATGGCCACGCCCAGTTTTTTAAAGACAGCTATCTCACGAACCACGCGTCGATGTCTGGCACCGCCATTGAATGCCCGGCGACCGGCCCGGCGGTTCCCGATGTCATTTGGAATCCTGCTTATCGCGCTTTCATCGGATTCTAAGTCGCGCCATCAAGAATCGCGAAGCGCTTGGTGTTTCTCGAACGTATTTCTCAGATGCGCCGCTCTTTCCTCCATCCCCTTGTTTCCTTTTTCCTTTGCGATATTCTCTGCCTTTTCGGCTGCGGCCATCGCCTCGCTGAATCGCCCCGCCTCGGCGTAAGCCGCCGCCAGCGTTAGAAGCATGGCGGGTTGCTGGTGGCCGGTTAGCTGGCAGGCGTGCTCAGCCATTTCGACGGCTTGTCCCCCATTGCGCAACTCCGCGCGCGGATCGGTCGCAGTGATCCATGCCAGTTCGTTGAGCGCTTCGGGAAAGTCCGGCGCCAGCAAGATTGCCTGAGCGTATTGGCTCATCGCTTCGCGCGTTTTTCCCTGATGCGCCAGCGCCAAACCATACTGATACTGGGCGTTGGCGTTGTTGGGCTGGGCCGGGGCAATGTGCCGCAGTATTTCCCCGGCCTCCTTCCATTCCTTCTGCTGAATCAGAGCCAGGGCCTGATTGTATTCCGTTTCCGCATTCCCGGGATTGAGCCGCAACGATTCGCGCAATTGGGCGAGAGCATCGGGCAGTTGCCCCTTTTGCAAATAGAGAATCCCAAGGTTGTTATGCGCTTGGGCCAGGCTGGAGTCAAAGTGCAAGGCTGCAAGATAGTGCTGGACGCTTTCGTCCAGTCGGCCTTCGGTTTGCAGCAGTCGGGCCAAATCATTATGGGCTGTTGCCGAGCGCGGGTTGATCTTCAGGACTTCTTCGTATTGGGCTGCGGCCAGATCATAGTTCTTTTCTTTCGCCAAAAGGAGCCCGAGAAAAATGTGCGCTTGCTCGAACGAGGGATTGAGCCTCAATGCCATGTTGTACTCCGCCTTTGCCTGGTCGGTTTTTCCCTGCTCTTCCAGGCCGCGCGCGAAAAAGAAATGCGCTTCGGAATAATTGGGCTTGTCCCGCAATGCCTCGCGATACAATTCCATCGCCCCATCCACATTGCCATCGGTCTGCCGGATGCTTCCCAGCAGGGTCAGGGCCAGGTAATTATTGTGCGTAACCTGCAAGGCCCGCTCGAAAACCGTCTTCGTATCCTTCCAATAATGGATTTGAATCCAGGTGGGTGCCAACATCCCCAACGCCAAAGCGGGCGCGAACAATTTTACGAATGGATAACGCACGGCCGCTTCCGCCCCGCCCCAGGCCACAATGATAAACAGCCCAATGGCAGGCAGATACGTATAGCGATCTGCCATCGCTTGATCACCCACCTGCACCAAGCCAATGACCGGCACCAGCATTCCCACGAACCAAAGCCATCCCACCAGCAACCAAGGCCGGCCTCGCGCCAAAACAACCGCCAGCACCGTCAACAGCACCAGCGCCCCTGCCCCGCCCGCCACCATCGCCATTTGTTCATGCGCGGGATACGGATAATAAATCGCAAGGTGATGCGGAAAACCCAGTATTACCAGGTAATCGAGGTAAGAAGCCAGGACATGCCCCCCCCGATGCCACAGCGAAAGCTCACTGACCGACGCGACCGCATGACCCCGTTGTTGCGCCCATACCGTCACAGCGCAACAAGCCGCGCTCAGCACGAATAAAGGAATTTTCTCGATGAACAAACGAATGCCATTTTTCCACCACGAAGGACACGAAGAGCACGAAGGGCTGAAAGTTTCTTGGGCTCGTTTCCCTTCGTGACCTTCGTGTCCTTCGTGGTGAGTATCCAGGCCAAATCGTTTCAACGGCCACCAATCCAGCAGCAGCAACACAAACGGCAACGTCACCACCATCGGTTTCGCCATCAGCCCAAGCGCAAACAGCACCAAAACCAAGACATACCTGCCAGCCGCTTTCTTTGCCACATAACCAAGATAAGCCCAAACCGTAAGCATCCAGAAGAGCGTGCTCAAGACATCTTTACGCTCCGCGATCCAGGCGACCGACTCCACATGGGCCGGATGCCAGGCAAAAAGAGCTGCCACCAGCGCACTGCGCCAAATCGCGCCGGTCATCTTTTGCAGGAGCAGAAAAAGCAGCACAACATTCGCCGCATGAAAAAGAACGTTCGTCAAATGATGCCCGCCCGCCCTCATGCCGTAGCATTGAAAATCCAGTATATGGGACAGCCACGTCAGCGGAAGCCAGTTTCCAGAAGTGCTGGTGGAAAAAGCCCAGGCTACACTGTTGAAATTGACGCCGGAGCGAACATAAGGGTTTTCCGTAACATAAATCTGATCGTCGAAATTAAGAAAACCATACTGGAACAAGGGCGAAAACACCCCAATGGTGATCGCGGCCAGGGCCACGCAAATCCACCATACCTGCGGCCCGTTCCGATGTGCTGTTATGACCTTTTCGATGCCCGGGATTGTAAATGGGAGCCGCCCCAGACCGCCATTGTTTTCGATAGTGTCGTCGGTTAACGATGAAACTGGGAGTTTTTAGGCATACCGGTGACGTGTAAGACTTTGCAACCGATTTGCAACCACGCAACTGCTTGATTGACAACATCGTAACTGTGACGCGCCGCGAATCGAGGCCGTTTCAGATCCCTTCCGCCTGGAAACTAGCCAGTCACAACTCGGATTCCCGAGTCTCCCGCCTGGAAGAGGCAAAATGTAGCACCCCTGTAGCACGAATGTAGCACCAAATGTTGCACTTTAAACGCCTGATATTCAACATTGTAGCACCTGTAGCACCCTTTTGGCCCAACACCCCGGGGTATTAATGAGTTGGCAGAGGTCTACGAAGGATGGAAGGCGGGAGAAGAACGAGAGGCCCTCTCCTCACCAAATGTTGGGTGCCGCCAAAGCTGTTTCCACTTTTTTCTGAACGAATTTTGGCATTGGCATGTCATTTGGGGCGTAGGTACTCTTAATACATATGAATACAGGAATTAGTGCCATAAACGAAGCGGTGCAAAAGGCCAGCGCGTTCGTCCGCCCGCTTTTCAGCGAGATCGGGAAAGTCGTCATTGGACAAAACTATCTGGTCGAACGCCTGACCATCGGCCTGCTGGCCAACGGCCACGTTTTGCTCGAAGGCGTACCAGGTCTGGCCAAAACGTTGTCTGTCAAAACATTGGCCAACTGCCTCCACGTCAAATTCTCCCGCCTGCAATTCACGCCCGATCTGCTCCCGGCTGACCTCATCGGCACCCAAATTTACAACCCGCAAACCGGGGCATTCACCACCCGGCGCGGCCCCATCTTCGCCAATCTCGTTCTCGCCGACGAAATTAACCGCGCCCCCGCCAAGGTGCAAAGCGCTCTGCTCGAGGCCATGCAGGAAAAACAAGTCACCATTGGCGATCAGACTTTCAAACTGGAAGAGCCGTTCCTCGTCTTGGCCACGCAGAATCCCATTGAGCAGGAGGGAACATATCCCCTGCCCGAGGCGCAGGTGGACCGGTTCATGTTGAAGCTGAAGATCGTTTACCCGTCGCGCGAAGAGGAGCGGCAGATTCTGGATTTGATGGCACGGACAACGGCCATTGTCCAGGGTGCCCAAGTCGTTTCCGCCCAACAAATCATGGAAGCGCGCCAGGTGTTGAACGACATTTATATCGACGACAAGGTGAAGGATTACATTGTGGATGTGGTCTGTTGCACGCGCGATCCTGGCGCTTACAAATTAGAGGGTTTGCAGGGCTTGATTCAACTGGGCGCTTCCCCCCGCGCCACCATCGCGCTAACGCTCGCCGCCAAGGCCTACGCCTTCCTGCGGGGCCGCGGTTATGTAACCCCGCAAGACGTCAAGAGCATCGGCATGGATGTTTTGCGGCATCGCGTCGCCGTCACCTACGAGGCCGAAGCGGAAGAGAAGACGAGCGAAACCATCATCACCAAAATCTTCAACGAGTTGCCCGTGCCGTGAGTGAGCCGCCATGATCCCGCGCGAAATACTTAAAAAAATCCGGCAGATCGAGTTGCGCACCACGCGGCTCGTCAGCGAAACGATGGGCGGCCAGTATCATAGCGTCTTCAAGGGCCAGGGCATGAATTTTGAGGAAGTCCGGGAATATCAGCCCGGCGATGAAGTTCGCGCCATCGATTGGAACGTGACGGCGCGCATGAACCATCCCTTCATCAAGAAATTTGTCGAAGAGCGTGAGTTGACTTTGATGCTGGTGGTCGACCTCAGCGGCTCCGGTCTCTTCGGATCGGGCGAGCAATCCAAGCGCGAACTCGCCGCTGAAATAGCCTCGGTGCTCGCCTTCTCCGCCATCCGCAACAACGACAAAGTCGGCCTGATTCTTTTCACCGAGGAAGTCGAAAAATACATCCCGCCAAAAAAGGGACGACGCCACGTATTGCGGGTCATTCGCGAGATTCTCTGCTTCCAGCCGCGCCAACGCGGGACCAATTTCAATGAAGCCCTGGACAGTCTGAACCGCATGGCGCGGCGTCACGCCATTGTCGTGATTATTTCCGATTTTCTTTTCGAGCACCGTTCCGCCACGGAAAACGATCCGGCTCGGCGCTCCGATTTTCTGCTTTCGCCCACGTTGGGTCCGCGCACCATGCCCGCCCTGCGCCAGGCCAACCGGCGTCACGATGTCATTGCCATCCAGATCGTGGATCGATATGAGTTGCAATTGCCTGCCCTGGGACGCCTCGTATTGACTGACGCTGAGACCGGCGAGGTCATTGAGATTAATACGCACGACCAGCGCAAACGCCAGGCCTTCGCTGATCGGCGCGCCAAACATCAGTCTGAATTGCTCCGGCTGCTCCGCTCGGCCAACATTGACGCCATTGAAGTCCGCACTGACCAGCCTTATGCCGCAGCCCTTGGCCAGTTTTTTCAGACCCGTGAAAAACGCCGCCGTCACGGATAAGCATGAACACGAATTCCGCCCTCATCGTTCCTGCTCAGGCGCCGGCTGCCACCAACGCGGTTCCGCCCGCTTTTCGCGAGGCCATCAAACCGCTGATCGCCATTCCCAATGGCTGGCTGTGGTTTTTCTGGATCGCCGGGATTCTGGTCCTGGCCGTGGCGGGCTGGCTTCTCTGGCGATATTGGCGCAAAAAAGTCTCCACACTCAGTATGCCGGCGCCCATTCCGCCTCACGTTCGCGCCCGCCGCATGCTCGAACACGCTTTGTCGCTCATCAGCGATCCCAAAGCCTTTTCCACCGCGGTGTCCGGCGCAATTCGCGTCTATCTGGAGGAGCGTTTTCAATTCCACGCGCCAGATCGAACCACCGAGGAGTTCCTTTATGAGCTGCAAGAGAGCAACTTGCTCACCGTCGAACAAAAGCAAAGTTTGGGTGATTTTTTGGCCGGTTGCGACCTGATCAAGTTCGCCAAATATGAGCCGACCGAAAGCGAACTTCGCGCGTTGCACACCTCCGCTTTACGCTTGGTCAACGAAACCGAGCCGCGCGTATTGACTCCAGAGGTTCAGCCCGCTGTGACTGCGCCTCCTCCCATCCCCGCGACAAAATGATCTTTGCCCATCCATACGTATTATTGCTTTTATTGTTGCTGCCCATCCTGGCGTGGCTGAAAGGCAAATTTGGACAAAGCCCGGCTTTTCTTTATTCATCCGTTGATTTGGTCCGGCCCATTTCGGGGCTGAATCGCTCGCACGCGGGAAGTTTTCTGGCGAGTTTGCGTTGGCTGGCGCTGGCGCTGTTCATCGTGGCCCTGGCTCAGCCTCGTCTCGTAAAGGGTGAATCGCAAATCAAGGCCAGCGGCATTGATATTGTCGTGGCCATCGATATGTCGGGCAGCATGAGGTCGGAAGATTTTGGCGAGGGCCAAAGCCGCATCAAAATGGCCAAAGAGGTCCTTTCCAAATTCATTGACAATCGTCCCAACGACCGCATCGGCCTGGTCGCATTTGCCAAGGACGCTTATATCGCGTCGCCTCTGACGCTGGACCACGACTTTCTGCAACACAATCTTGATCGCATGCGCATCGGCATGATCGACGAAAATCGCACGGCCATCGGGTCGGCTTTAATGGCCGCTTTGAACCGGCTGGAAGGGCTCAAGGACAAAAGCAAAATTGTTATTCTAATGACCGACGGCCAAAATAATTCCGGAAAAATTTCTCCTTTGACTGCGGCGGACGTGGCGCAGTCCCTCGGCGTCAAAGTCTACACCATCGGCATCGGCCTCCGCGGGAAAGCTCCTTATCCGGTCGTCGATCAGTTTGGCCAGAAGCGCTATCAATGGATGGATGTGGACGTTGACGAGGACACGCTGTCGAAGATCGCTGAAAAAACGAACGGAAAATATTACCGCGCTGACAGCGCCGATATCTTCCACCGCATTTATGCGGAAATTGACCGTCTGGAAAAGTCCGAGGCGGAAGTCAAAAAATACCAGCATTACGACGAATTATTCGGACAGGTCACCCTGATGGGGCTGGGCCTGTTTCTGCTGGAAATCATGCTGGGCCACACGGTCTGGAGGAAATTGCCATGATGCCCGACTCACTGAGATTCGCGCAACCCATGTTTCTTTGGATCCTGCTGGTGGCCCTTCCCGCGGTGGCGGGCCTTTTCTATTGGTCCTGGCGCGTCAAACAAAAATTAACCCGGCAATTCATCCATGCGCGTCTGCTGCCCAATTTGACGGTGGGCGTTTCACCGCGCCGTCAGACCTTGCGCCTGGCCCTCCTCGCCGCCGCCGTGGCCGGCTTGCTCATCGCGCTGGCCCGGCCGCAGTGGGGTTTTGCCTGGGAGGAAGCCAAACAAAGAGGGCTCGACATCATTGTCGCCATCGACACTTCGCGCAGCATGCTGGCGCAAGACGTGGCCCCGAATCGGTTGGAAAAGGCGAAACTGGCCGCCTTTGATCTGATGAGGCTGGCCAGGAGTGATCGCCTTGGATTGGTGGCATTTGCCGGCACCGCTTTCCTGCAATCGCCACTCACTCTTGATGACCAAGCCTTTCGCCAGGGAGTGGATGCGCTCCAAGTCGGCATCATTCCGCAAGGCGGAACGGCGCTATCCGCCGCCATTCAAACTTCCTTGCAGGCCTTTGAAAAAAATAATGACAATCATAAAGTGCTTGTCCTCTTTACCGACGGCGAGGACCACGACGCCGACACCGACACGCTGGCCGCAGCCAAAGAGGCGGCCCAGGCAGGCATGCACATCTTCACCATTGGCGTCGGCACGCCGGCGGGCGAACTGCTGCGCGTGAAGGATGAGCAGGGCAATTACTCCTTCATAAAAGACGAAGAGGGCAACGTGGTAAAATCGCGCCTGAACGAAGGCCTGCTTCGGCAAATCGCCACCGAAGCCAACGGTTTCTATCTGCCGTTGCAAGGAGCCAGCCCAATGGAAACACTCTACGCCAGCGGACTGGCGCCATTGCCAAAAACCGAAGCTACAACACGGCTGACCAAGGTTTATCAGGAGCGGTATCATTGGTTTTTGGGTTTTGCGGTCATTTGTCTCCTGTTGGATTTTCTATTGCCGGAAAGTCCTCGTTCCCGCCCCGAGGAAGGGGTCTCCTCCCCAGTCCGGGCCGCATTGCAAAAGACTGCGGTTGCACTTTGTTTCCTGCTCATTGCCATGACCGCGCAAGCCTCGCCCTCCAGCGCATTTCGTGATTATCAATCCGGCGATTTCAAGGCGGCGTTTGACGAATACAATCGCCTGGCGCAACAAAACTCAAATGATTACCGGCTCCATTACGACGCAGGCGCAGCCGCCTACCGTGCCAAGCAGCTTGAGAAAGCCGAAAAACAGTTCAATTCCACCCTCTCCTCGCCCGGCGTGACGCCGGACCTTTCCACACAGGAGCGAACCTATTATAATCTCGGCAACACCCAATACCTCCTGGGCGAGCCGGTGTCCGAGCCGGACAAAAAAAAGGAACTCTGGGAGAAGGCCGTTGAAAGTTATTCCCAGGCCCTGAGCTTGAGCACCAATAAGGATCTGGACGCCAAAAACAATCTCACCTTCGTCAAACACAAACTTGAGGAACTTAAGCAACAACAGCAGCAGCAGCAAAAACAGAATAAAAATCAAAAAGATCAAAAGGACGATAAGGACCAACAAAATCAGCAGAATCAACAGAGTCAGCAGCAGAAGGACCAGCAGCAGCAACAGTCTTCCAAACAGGACCAACAAAAGGGCCAGAACCAAAAATCTGGGCAGGACAATAAGAAGCAAGAGGAGCAAAAGCAGCAACAAGAACAGGCAAAAAAGGACAAGGAAAAACAAAAGCAGGAAGCCGCCGCCAAAGCGTCAGAACAGAAAGACAAGCCGCAGGAAGAGTCCCAACAAGCCATGGCGGCGGGGCGCATGACGCCGGAAGAAGCGCGCCAGCTCCTTTCCGAACAGAAAGATGATGAAAAGGCCCTGATCTTCGCGCCGGAGAATCAGCCTGTCAAGACTCAGAACGGGAAGATCAAGGATTGGTAAGCTTCACTTCACCTTCATCCGGGGTGTATGGCCAAAAGGGCGCAACATTTTGCCCCATTTTTTCTTTTTCGTGAACTTCGTGTCCTTCGTGGTGAAATTCGGCCCGGAGGTAGCTTCAGCCCTCAGCCTTCAGCCTTTGCCCCCAGCCCTCCACAGTTCGTGTATTCCAGTAGTTCGTATGCGGCTGAGCGACCACGTCTAGTTTTCAGCCTTGGGTGCAAGACTATGTCAATAAAACATACTTGACAGAAGACCCCGTCCAGCCCGTCTCGACCAATGTTTACAGGGGTTTTGTGTTGAAAAGATTTTGCTCACCATGAGCTGTACACTTTTAGCCTTTCTGTCATAATGCGGATGCGAAGGAACAGTTGTGATACACGAATGCGAAAAGAAAAGAGATCGGGTCGAGGTGGCGGGATTGCGCCCGCCACCCCTCCCACACCACCGGACGTGCGGTTTTCCGCATCCGGCGGTTGAACCTCCAGTCTTGCATTCGGGAAGCTCGCAGAAAACTATGACCTTGGAATGGACTCTCAGCAGTCGCTGCGGCTGCACCGCTTCTCTGTCTGAGGCCCACGGTGGGGTGGTGGCCGTAGTTGCCGCGCCCCACTCCGTCCTCATTCCTCTCGGTTCGTTCTCCAGATGCTTCCTCTAGCCTTTCGGTTCTTCGACCCTTCGCTCCACGATGCTTTCGCACCGCCTCAACGCTACTACGGTCTTTGCTGACTTCTCCGGCGCTCTCGCGCCGGAGATCTCCCCGGGTAAGGACATGAACTTTCTGCGCGCGACGTCGGACTCTACCTGATGCGTCTTGATGGCCTTGGGACTTCGCCGTTACTCGCCAGCTCGTCGCCCGCACCCGGCCTCTCTGTCCGTTCGTGTTCCTACGCTCGCGCATTTGCTTACAGCTTCTTTCAGCTTGGCCCTCGCGGGTTCGGCCTTGCTGGTCAGCTACCGTTACCTCCATCGGTTCGGTCAAGTTCCTTTCATCTTGATAGTTCATGCCCATGCCGGGCACACGAGCGCGAGCGTCCCGCTCGCGGTGGTTGGCGTCCCGCCAAACACATCTTTATCAAAGGGAACAAAGGCCGGAAGTGCGGCGCGAGACGCCCCGCACCACGACCGGGACGGTCGCGCTCCCCTTCCACCCCGTCAAACCAGCGTCAAACCGGCGATCAAAGTCACTTCCTCCGGCAACTTCCCGCAAACAATTTATAATGAACCACTTGCAAACAAACCTCTCCAAATCAGTCAGAGTCAGTCAAAGTAAATCAAACCGATAATTTAAGCCTTATGTTCCGCAATTACAGGCTTGGAAACGCAAATCAGATATTGGCAAACGACGCCTCGGCGGAGCCTCGCCCTACCATGCGCCCGGTAGGACGGTGGCTTCCCGCCGAGACGTTTCAGTCTGAGCGGACAAAAGCGGATCTGCGCTCGAACGGCGCGAAAATTCATTCGAGAGCTTGCTTTGGGGTTGGGTTTTGTTACATTTCTCGTTCCGCGCGTCCCGATGGATGGAGAAGGCGCGGGTAAGAATACTAGAAATATTTATGGCATCAGCAAACGATTTACGCAAAGGCATGGCCATTGTTTATAATGGCGATATCACCGTGGTCCTGGAAACACAGCATCGAACGCCGGGCAATCTGCGCGCTTTTGTGCAGGCCACGCTCCGCAGCATCAAAACCGGCAAGGCTTCCGATGTGCGTTTCAGTTCGACGGAGAAAATTGACATCGTGCCGATGATGACGCGGAAAATGGATTTCAGTTACAAGGACGGGGACGACTTTGTTTTCTCCGATCCCACGAACTACGAGCAGACGACGCTGCCGGCCGAGTTGGTGGGCGATGCAAAGAATTACCTGGTGGAAAATGCCACGGTCACCATCACGTTTGTCGAGGATAAGGCGGTTTCGGTCGAATTGCCTTCAAGCGTGGTCCTATTAGTGAAGGATGCCCCGGAGGGCATTCGTGGCGATTCCTCCAATAACGTGCAGAAGCCGGTGACGCTCGAAACTGGCATTACTGTCCAGGCACCCCTTTTCATCAAGACCGGCGAAAAAATCAAGGTGGATACGCGCACGGGCAAATACATGGAAAGGGCGTAGCCAGAGCGCCCAAAATTCAATGGCGCATCAACAGAGAGCGGGGCGATGGCCAAATTGGCGGGCCAACTTCAATGCGGCGGATAATGATTTGACGCCGCCGGTGCAGGTGGGATGAGAGAGGGAGGCAGCCGCCACACACACTCCCGTGGAAAGACAGCGGGGCAAGTCCCAGCCTTCATGCAGTCCCATGAGCACTCCCGCGGCGAACGCGTCCCCTGCCCCGGCGGTTCCCGCAATGTATTTGGCGGGGATATTCAGCGAAGGTTGCCAGAAATCTTCTCCTTTGCGGGTGCGCATAAAACAGCCTTCAGGAAAGTGAATGACCACCAATTCGCGCACGCCTCCTTGCAGGAGCGCGCCGGCGGCATGACGCAAGGAAACAGTGTTCAACCGGTCATCGGCTTCGCGAATCTTGAAGCCGGTGGTTTTGCCGGCTTCGATTTCGTTGAGGATGCAGTAATCCATGAATTTCAACGCAGGCGAGACGATGCGGGCAAAGCGGTCGCTGTCTTCGCTGACGACATCGACGCTGGTTTTCATGCCGGCTTGTTGAGCGGCATGGAGCAAGGCGGCGGCTTTGGTGCCGAACTTGGGATCGGGCGCGTCCAAGGCATCAAGCAGGAGCAAGTATCCGAGATGAAAAATGCGGGCCTTGTGCTTTTCAAAATCCAGATCAGCGCCAGTCCACAACGCATTGGCACCACGATGGTGGAAGAAAGTGCGATGGCCGCCGCTGTCTTCGGTCATGACATCGGTGTAGGAAGTGGTGGCAGCGGGAGTCGTGCGCAGATGGCGAGTATCGATGCCATGATGGCGGCAATCCTCCAAGATGACGCGGCCCAAATCATCATGGCCGACCAAGCCGGCGGCGCTGAGAGGAAAAGGGGCCTGCAAGTGGGCCAGATCGATGGATAGATTGTAAGGGGATCCGCCAGTGCCCTGGGATTGCCTGCGAATATTGGCCAACTGATCGCGTTGCGGATAGACATCGATGATTTTAACTTGATCAATGATCCAATTGCCCGCGGCCAAGAGGCCGGAACGAGAGGTTGAAGCGTTTTTTTTCATGACGACTGCACTGCTGCTCGGGCACAAAATGTAATCAGGAAACGGGCTGAATGCAACGAATACCGGAAAAAAAGCCAAGAATTGCTTTGCAACGGCATTAAATCGCGTTAAATATTTTTTATGACAGATTCGGGGCAAAGCGCAGAGCGCGTGTTTAAGGGCATTGCCGTTTCCGCCGGAATCGCCCAAGGAAAGATTTTTGTCCTCAGCCGGGCCAAATCCGCCATTCCCAAATATGACGTGCCGGAGGCAGAGTTGCCCCAGCAAATCCAGCGGCTGCACCAGGCCCTCGTTTTAACGCGGCAACAAATTATCGGAGTGCAGGAAAAGGTTAGTCAAGCACTCAACGCCCAAGACGCCAGTATTTTCGACGCTCATTTGCTGGTGCTGGAAGATCCGACCCTGGTGGAGTCGGTCACGGAGCTGGTTTATACGCGCAAGATCAACGTGGAAGCGGCTTTCCAGGAATTTGCGGACAAATATGCCGCCACCCTCAGTGCGATTGACGATGCTTATTTGCGCGAACGGGCGGCCGACATGCGCGATGTCACTTCGCGCATCATGGCCAATCTGCTCGGCCACAGCCATCAACAGGATTTGCAGGATTTGAAGGAGCCGTGCATCGTTATCAGCGAAGATTTGTCCCCTTCCGAAGTGGCCGTGCTGGATCGTAAGGTGATTCTGGGTTTCGCCACCGATGCAGGCAGCAAAACATCCCACACCGCCATTATGGCGCGGTCTTTGCAAGTGCCTGCGGTGGTCGCGTTGAAGGATGTCAGCCATAAGATCAAAACGGGCAACCATGTTCTGCTGGATGGCTACAATGGATCCATCATTGTCAACCCGACCGACCAGACGTTGTTCGAATATGGGCAGATGGTGCGGCGGCAGGCCTCGATTGAGGACAAGCTGCGCGAGATCAAAAACCTGCCTGCCATCACGCTGGATGGAGTTAAGATCACCATCTCGGCCAATATTGAACAAGCGGGAGACGGGGCGGCGGTCAAGTTATACGGCGCGGAAGGAGTTGGTTTGTTCCGCACTGAATATCTCTTTATCAATCGCGATTCGCTGCCGACGGAGGAGGAACAATTCCAGTCTTATCGGCGCGTGGCCGCCGAATTAAAGCCAGACCCGGTCATCATCCGAACCTTGGACTTAGGCGGAGACAAATTTTTATCGCACCTGGCCATTCCGCCGGAGATGAATCCCTTTTTAGGGTGGCGGGCCATTCGATTTTGCCTGGAGGAGCGGGATGTGTTTCGCGCGCAGCTTCGGGCCATTTTGCGGGCCAGCGCGGAGGGCAACGTCAAAATAATGTATCCGATGATTTCCTGCTACGCCGAAATTGAAAAGGCCAACGCGCTGGTGGAAGAGTACAAGGCGGAATTGCGGGCCGAAAACTTGCCTTTCGACGACCATATCGAAATCGGCGCCATGATCGAAATCCCGTCTGCGGCAATCGCCGCCGACACGCTGGCCAGCCGGGTTAAATTCTTTAGTATTGGCACCAACGATTTGATTCAGTATTCGCTGGCGGTGGATCGCTTGAATGAGCGGATTGCGCACCTTTATGAACCGACGCATCCGGCAGTGGTGCGGCTGATTAAGTTGACGGCGGACGCGGCCAACAGCCACGGTATCTGGTGCGGAGTGTGCGGCGAAATGGCCGGAGACCCTTTTCTGGTTCCGCTCTTGTTGGGATTGGGAGTCCATGAACTGAGCATTGCGCCGTCTTGCCTGCCCCGGGTAAAATTTTTAATACGCCGATTGAATATGTCGGAGGCAAAAGAACTGGCGGAGTTCGCCTTGCAATGTGAGTCGGGAACAGAAATAATAAACCGTTGCGAGGCGCTGGCCAGAAAGGTTGCGCCGGGCCTTTTTGAGAATCAAACTTAGACCATGAAAGTGCTTATATTAGCCGCCGGTTACGCCACGCGGCTTTATCCCCTTACCCTCACACAACCCAAACCACTGCTGCACGTGGCCGGGCAACCGATGATTGATTATGTGCTGGATAATCTGGCGCCCATGGGAGGAATCGATCGCGTGTATGTGGTGACCAATGCCAAATTTGCCAGCCATTTTCAAGAATGGTCCAAACACTATCACGCCAGCAAAACAAAACTGGACTTTACGATTGTCAACGACGGTTCGACGGATGACAGCAATAAACTGGGCGCCATCGGAGATATGCACCTGGTCATCACCAAGGAAAAGGTGGACGACGATCTCATGGTGGTGGCGGGGGACAATCTTTTTAGCGAAAGCTTGCAGGACTTTGGCCGGTATTGCCGCGAGAAAAATGCGCCGGTCCTGGCCGTCTATGACGTGGGCAATTTGCAGGAAATCACCAAATATAATTCCATCTCCATTGATGATTCAGGCAAGATCACTTTCTTTGAAGAGAAGCCCAAAAATCCCACCAGCACGCTGACGGGCATCGCCCTTTATTATTATCCCAAATCAAGCCTGCCGTTTATTCGAGAATACATCGACGGTGGAAATAATGCCGACCAGCCGGGACGTTTGGTGCAGTGGCTTTACAAACGCACGCCGGTTTTCACCTGGCGTGTGCCGGGCATATGGTTTGACATCGGGTCGAAAGAAAGCTTGGCGGAAGCCAACACGATCTTTGCCAAGCTTCGGTCTCCGGCAAAATAATGCGCCGCCTCAGGGCTGCCTGGCCGCGTGCCGGTCTTTGAAGGTCAATTCCGCGATGCCGGATTTGTCCAGTTGACCGAGGCCTTCCGCAACCATCTTGTCATATTGTTTCTTTGTGGCGGTGGCCACCGGCAGAGTAAGTCCTTCCTCCCGGGCAAGTCGCAATGCGATGCCCGAATCCTTGGCGGCATGCGCCGCCGAGAAAAAACAAGTGTGATCGCGCTTTTGCATGTCTTCGCCGTCGGTTTGCAGCACGCGCGAATTGGCGCCCGTTTGCGAAAATACCTCCCGCAACATGGCCAGGTCCAACCCCAGAGCCGCGCCCAGGCCCAACCCTTCGGCCAAGCCGGCAGTGTTGATATTCATCACCATGTTGACGAGGGCCTTGACTTGGGCCGCTTTGCCGGCGCTGCCGACGTAACGTACTGAGGCCGCCAGTTTTTCAAGCACTGGTTTGGCCCGATGAAAAGCCGTCTCCGCCCCGCCGCACATCAAGTAAAGCGTCCCTTCCCGCGCTTGCGTAATGCTTGAGGCCATGCAGGCTTCAAGCGATTGAGCTCCGGTCTTGGCGGTCTTTTGCTCGACCCAAACATGAATGGCGGGCGAAAGGGTGGCGCAATTAACAAATAATTTTCCCCGGCTCCGCGCCAATAAACCGCCGTTGTAGATGGCCTTCATCGCCTTGTCATCCGTCACCACCGTAATGATCACATCCGAGAGGCTGGTGACTTGTTTCAAATCTGTGCAGGCCGCCGCGCCCAACTCCTGGGCCACGGCCCGGGCGGCATCGGGGTTAATATCATGGACGGCCACAACAGTAAATCCCTCGTCCTTCAAACGGCGCGCCATGTTTGCGCCCATTCGGCCGACACCGACAAATCCAATTTTTTCCATAAACGCAGGAGCTTAAGGTTTTCGCCAAAGCCAACCCGTTGGCCGTGTTCAGCCAACTATTCCAGTTGCTTTCCGATCGGAAATGTAAGGAACAAATTCGGGTTCGTCCACCGATTTATTGGGGGACCACTGAGGCAGACAATCGGTAAAAGCACCGGATCGCATTAGACTCGGTTATGGTGAAGACACCGACCCCATTGGTCTGCCACAACGGTTGATTGGGCAAAGTCAGCCAATTGGCCGTGGACAGATTAGTGGTGGTTTGGAGCTGATAGACGCGTCCGCCTTGAGAAGGCGCAAAAGACACGGTCACGCTGTTGCTTGGCGCAAGGCCCACCCAGAAACTCGGAACATTGGTCGGGCTGGCGCCGGGAGGCGTGCCGAAAACATAATCGATATAATTGGAAGCGGCGGCGGCGGTATTTGTGCCAAAGTAGAAGGTGGACCACCAAGCTGGAGGAACGCCATTACTCGGGTAATCTTGTGAGGGGATGTAAGACCACATCATGGCGTTGGCGGCGACCAGTTTGTTCGATTCGCCAGTGTCATTGTAAACGATTACATTCCCGCTGGTCCCATTGGCGAAATAAAGGTTGGTGGCCAGGGGCTGCCAGCTTCCGCCGTTGGTGGTTTGGTTAACGCTGGCAATGACGACATTGGTCGCGCCGGAAACGAACATTTGCGCATTGGTCGAGAAGGTGGAGTCAGTGGGATACCACGCAAAAACATTGTAGAATCCCGGCGTGGGAATTGTCGGGGTGTAAGTTGCCCCGGCCGTAGGGTTATATTGAGTGGTCGGTGTGTCATTAAAATAACTTCCATAAATCCCCGGCATGGAGCCGGCGCCTTGTTTCCACAAGCCAAAGTAAGCCGCATCCCCGGTATTGAGAATCAGCGTATCCACCGTGGCAAAAGAGCCGGGAGTCTGATAAAGAATTCCGCCCTCCCATGACATGGCGTTGAAATAATAGGTTGTATCGCGCGCCAGGCCGGTCAGCAACACAACGTGGTGTGTTGACGGTCCGGACAAGTAAGTGACATTCCCATAACTGGCATTCGTGCCGTAGTCAACCTGGACCGTTGCGGGAACAGGCGTATCCCACACCATGATAGCACTGCTGGCAAAGGCGTTTACGACAAAGTTGGTCGTACCGTTGCATCCTTGCAGAGTCAAAACCGACATGCTCGGGTTGAGTAATTGCGCGTTTGTAGGATTAGACAGATACAGCAGAACAGTCGGGTTAACACCGACAATGTGATCATTAATGACCTGCACGAAAACATTCGCGCTTGTCTGTCCAGGCGCAAAACTAAGCACTCCGTTGGTGGCGAAATAATTGGTTCCAGCGCTGGCCGTCCCGTTGGTCGTGCTGTAGAAGACGCTGACTGCATTATTGGTTGCGCCGCTAATGACCACGGGTATAACCGCCAGCGCGTCGCAGGCGCTCACAGTGAGCGTCGGGCTTGCGAAGCTAACGCCGCTTGCAATGTTAGTAATGGTCACCGTCGCATTGGAAGGCGCCACCAAGTAGCCATTTGTCGTGAGGTTAACAAGCGGATTAAACAACGCCAGATTGAAGGTCTTATTGCTCTCCACGAGATTGGGATTGAGAATAGAGACGGTAAAATTTGTGCTGGATACACCGCTGGGAAAATTCAGCACGCCGTTGGTCGTTATATAATCAACCTCATTGACCGCATTGAGAGCGGAATTCTGGTTGGTGCCGTTACTGGTCGCAAACTGGACCGACGCGGCGGGTGTGCTGGTGTTGCGATCAACAGTAATGACGACGTTGGTTCCGTTTTCACCAACGGTATAGGCGCTGGTTGAGAATTCGAATGCGGTGAGATCACTAAGAATAGTCACTGTAACCGGATTGGGCGCCAAAACCTGCACGCCGGTGGGAGAGTTGTTGGTGGAGTTTGGGTTATCCAGGTAAATCTGGAAAGTCAAAGGTCCGTAAACGACGTTACTCTGAGGGATTGCAATGGGAATCGATTGCAATCCATTTGAGGCATAAATCAAGGTCCCGGATACGGGTATGTAATCGACCCCCGGCACGGCGAAGCCGTTGTTCTCCGAGGCGTTCGGCGGCGAATAGGTGTAATAGCTCACCGAGGCGGTGTCTGACGCGGGGCCACCCCGCACGACGCTAATGCTGAGCGCGGTGCCTTCGCTGATGGTATAAGAAGGCTGACCAAAGCTGAAATTCTCAATGTCATTCTGAATCGTCAAAATTTCCTGGTTTGAACCTCCGATGGTCGGCCCTCCCAGATTTGGCGCCGGCTGGGGATTGGAAAGAGTCAGATAGACGGTGGCATCCGGGCCCACGAAGGGCATTTGGATCACAGGAATAGCGACGGCTTGGTTGGTAACGCCATCGGCAAAGTTCAGCGTGGAGTTCACCCCCAGATAATTTTGACCGGCAATGGCAGTGCCATTGGAGGTGGTCAACGTCACTGAAACGGGGCCACTAGAACCATTGCTGCGAACGATAGTAATGAAGGCATTAGTCGCCCCTTCGCTTACCACATAGTTTGTTTGTGAAAAGGCCAAAACGCCGGGGCCGGTAAAGACATTGGCGATGGTCAGGGTGGCGCTGGTGGGCGAGCCAGGGAGCGCGCCGGTTGGGTAGCCCAATTCCAAGTCAACCGTCAGATCGCTAAACATATTGGTCGCGTTCAACAAGGGAACATTGAAATATAGCGTAGTCACCCCCGGATTGAATACGAGCGTCGTCGATTCAGGAATATAATTGACATAAGGGGTGGCGCTACCGCTGGTTCCAGTCGAGACCATGACGGTGGCGGTACCGGAAAGATTTCCTGTCCGCACCACGGGAATGCTGGCGTAGCCTGAGGGCACGTTTGCGGAATCACGATAGCTGGTGGCCGAGAATTGCACGGCCGTATTGACGTTCGTAATAATAAGAATGGCCGAAGCCTGGGGGCCAATGATGGTGTTGGTTGGATTGGACAGGCTAAGATTCAGGAATTTATTACTGCTCACCGTCTCATTATTGATCAGCGGCACATACACTGTTTGGAAAGTTTCGCCCAACGGGAATGTCACATTAGTCGTAAGACTCCTATAATCTGTCCCGGCCAGCGCCGTGCCATCGGAAGTGGAAACGACGATGGTGGCAGGCGGGCGGCCGACAGTGCCTTCGCCACCCAGACGTTGCAGAGTAACGGCCGCGTTGGTGCCGTTCTGTAAAACGCCGTAGATGGCAACGCTAAACTGGATTTCGCCATCACCCGGCGTTGATCCGCCGAAAAGGCGCACAAAATTATTTTCGCTCAGCCCTTCAAAGCTTGAAAACCCTCCCCCGAGATCCATTTCGTCATTGCTTTGAATAACAATGGTATCCACAAAACCACCGTCCGCCCCTGATCCGAAGTTAACAGTTGCATCCACTGTGCCGTCGGAGTTGAGCCGCGTTATGCCGCTTCGCGTCACGCCGCTGAACCGGGTGAATCCGCCGCCGACAATGATCCTCTGCTGGGAATCAAGAGCCAGTGCCAAAACGCTGTTATTGCCGCCGACACCCACGTTGAAATTGGTATCCACACTTCCGTCTGTATTAAGTCGCGCAAGGTAGTTCAGATTGTAGGTAACGTTGCTCACCGTAACATTCGTAAATGAGCCACCCACCAAAATTCGACCGTCAGGCTGAATGACAACGGCCCGCACCGAGGCCGACGGGTCTGAACCCGTGCCCGGATTAAATGTAGGATCAACCACCCCCGCCGAGTTAAGCCTCACTAAATGGTAGCAAGGCAGGCTGTTGAACGCCGTGAAATCGCCGCCGGCAATGACGCTGTTATCCGCTTGAACGGCCAGCGCGTGAATAGCGCCGTTCGCGCTGGTTACACCCTGCCCGACATTGAAATTAGGATCGACACCCCCCTGATAGCCCGGCGAACCCAGTGATCCATTCAAACGAGTGATGCCGCCGCTCGGAACGCCATTAAAGTTGGCGAAGTTGCCACCGACATAATACGCGATGTTGGTCTGGTTGGTCACACCGGTGGGCAGAAGCGTTTCCACAATGGCAAAGACAGTACTGTCGGCTCCGGAGCCTGGATTGAATGTCTCATCCATTGAGCCCCCGATGTTCAATCGTGAAATGCCGTTCCGAGTGACCCCATCCACCGAGGTAAAACTGCCGGCCACCATAATCGGCCCGTTGTTAGTTTGACCGCTATTGGTTATTTGGCTTAACACCTGAAAAATGTTGCTGTTGGCGCCCGCCTGATCCAGCAGGAAGGAACTGTCAAAGGAGCCATTGGGATTGAGACGTGCCACATACTCAAAGGGGTACTGATTAAAGAACGTAAAATCGCCCCCGGCCAGCAGGCTGCCATCCGGTTGCAAGGACAGCGAGTTAACAAAACCGTTGAAGCCAGTCCCGCTCAGGGTTGAGGTATCGACCGCACCGGCCGGGCTCAGGATCAGTTGGGGATCGAGTATGGTCAGAGTGGCATATTGCGGAAACTGCCCGCTGATATTGGAGCTGCCCGTCACGAGCGCCAGTGTAACCACGCGATTTGTCACGACGCTTTCAGCGGGGGTATAATAAATCGGCACGACGAAGCTCGCGCTTGTCACGCCCGGACCGAGAGTGAGCGTTCCATTGGTCGCGCCGTAATTGGTTCCCGCGAGCGCAGTTTGCAATCCCGCGGGCGGGTTCGTGTCATTGAACGTGGCATAATTGGCGGTAATGGTTCCGGTCGCGCCACCGGTCCGCACCACAGTAATTACGGCCTGGCCGGAATTTTGCAGAATATTGAAATTGGGAACGCCCGAACTGGGCGGGGCCGCAAAGTTAAGATTCCCATACGAATCGCTCTCCACAATGGTCAGGGTGGCAGTGCTGGGCGGAAACAATATGAGACTGTCGTTATTGGGGCTGCCAACATTGGTCGCATTAAACAAAGTGAGGTTCACCGCCAAGTTGCCGTCGACCGCATGGTCCTGCAGCGTCGGGATAGTAATCGTCTTTACTGAAATATCCTGATTGCTCCAGGAGAGGGTATTGGTTATACCAACGTAATTGACCCCATTGCTGGCGGTGAAATCGCTGGTAGCGCACTGCACGGTCAGTTGGCCCAGCGCCCCGCCGATTCGCTCGACACCTATTGTTGCGATCCCGCCCTTGGTCACACTGTAGGTTGGCGAAGTAAAGCACAAGTGACCCGGCTGGAAATTGCCGTCAATGATGGTGACCGTCGAAGTGGAGGCCAAAATCGGCGGAATATTGGTATCAAAAACCCCAAGGGGCGAGGCATTGGTCAAAATCAGCTTGAAATACTTGGTGGACTGCAAGGTTGATTTGTTAAGTATCGGAACCGAGAAGGTCGCTGTGTTATTGTTCGGGCCGCCGGAAAAGTTCAAGGTCTTGTTCTGGGCCAGGCTAATCGCGGTATAATTGCTGCCAGCCAAAGCCGTGCCGTTCGCGGTGAAGTACGTAACACTGACCGGTCCGTAACTGCCATTGGTGCGCACCACGGTGATGGTGACTGAATTCGACGTATTGATCGCCGTGTAGTTGGTCGAACTAAATCCCACAAAACCCACAGGGAAGTTATTATTGATGATCTCCAATGCGGCCCCTGGCATTCCCAAGGCAGGAAAAGTCGGAATCACCACACCGCCGAGCATCAATGGTCCGGCCTGGGGCGGGACTCCGCCCGCATTGGTGGTGATGTTCAGTTCCGTGATATTTAACAAAGACAGAGAGGCAAGCAGATTCTGCTGGGCCGCCAGGTTGTCATAGATGTTCAAATTGAGATTCACATCGGTCTGGCCGGTGGGGTTGCCAGGCTGGATGGAAGTGTTATTTCCATAAAAACCGTCGCTTACCCTCCAAGCATAAGTACCGTACGGAGTTATATAGCCCCCGTTAAGAGCATAATAAAAACTATTGTATAGGGGCATGGCCGGCAGGATCAGGCCAAAGTCCGCCGCGCCGGCAGACCCCGGACCGGGAGCGAGCGTGTTTGTGCCCAGAGTCACCTGAGCCGGTCCAAGACTGCCGTTGGTCCGTTGAAGAGTCACAAACAGTTTTCCCCCGGTGTCGTTTACGGTATAAGGATTTTGCGTCAGCGTAATATTGCCCGGACAATTACCAATTCCACCCCCGCCCGTCTGAGGCCCTGGCGTGGAAGCTCCGATCAAACGGGTAACATTGATTTGGGTGTGAATGGCGTTACGGGCCGTGCCGCCTCCGATGTTGGTGAATGAACCACCCACGATGATATTCCCGTCCGGTTGCACAGCAAGGGAGTTGGCGATGTGGACAGGATCGGTAGAGGCGCTATAATAGGTGTTAATCAACCCAGCGAATTGGTTGTAAGATGTATCCATGAAGCTGGTATCGACCCATCCATTTGGCAACAGGCGCGCCAGTCCCAGACGGCGCGTAGTGTTAAAGTTTCGGAATTGCCCTCCCACCAATACATTCCCGTTGGTGTCCAATGTTACACAATACACGTTCCCATCGGCTCCTGTGCCAACAGGAAAGGTCGTGTCCAACGCTCCATTATAGGCAATCAAAGCAACCCCGGAACTGCTGGCCAAATTATAATATTGAAAGGCCCCTCCGATGACAATTTCATTATTCGGCGCAACCGCAACACTATAGACACTGTCGTCCGGACCATCCCCGATATTAAAGGTTGTGTCCAGCGCGCCGCTGGACAAGAGGCGGGCCAGATGACTCATTTGATAGCCATCAACATAGCTGAAATCCCCGCCCAGGATAATGTTCCCGTTGCCATCCGTCGCCACCGCTCTCACGTCCCCATCGGCGCCGTAGTTGGTCAGGCCATTGGCGGTGTCGGGCAGGAAAGTGGTATCCAGGGCGCCATTGGGCAACAAACGCGCGACATGGTTGCAATTGGTCGTGTTGTAAGAAGTGAAATCTCCACCCACCAGGATATTGCCATTTGTATCAATGGCCAGCGCATAGACTGAACTGTTGAAACCGATCCCTGTGTTAAAATTCGTATCCAAAGCGCCGCTGGGAGTGAGCCGGGCGATATTTGGAGCGCCGACGAGATTTCCATCATAAGAGGAAAATGAACCACCAATGATAATATTCCCGTTTGTATCAATGACGATTGCCGTGACAAACCCATTTACACCGCCGTCCAGCACGTTATTGAAAGTGGTGTCAAGCCAGCCATTGGTTTGCAGGCGCGCTATGCTGTAAACCGGCGTCGTGTCGTAGGAGGTAAAAAAACCGCCAATGACTGCCTTCCCATCGGCGGGCTGAATCGCAACCGCTTTCACCACGCCGCCATCCGGCGGGGGAGGATTGGCCCCTGGTTGCGTGTTGCTTGGCGGGTAGGACGCAGTCACCGAACTATCCGGATTAAAGCTTACATCATAGGCCCCGCCCGGCTCGATTCCGGAATAGTTAATCGTCAGATTTGCGGAAGCGATATTCCCGATAAAGCCGGGGACACTCGCGGACAAATTCGGATTGCTGGACGCGACATGGAACAATTGAACAAACAAATCCACGTCGAACTCAGTTGCACCCCAGTTATATATTGGGATGGGAATCTCCGCCACCCGACTGACCCCGCTACTAGGGGGTCCGAAGGTAAGCGTTCCATAATTGCCCGACCAACTGCTGGGATCGATGGCCGCCCCGCACAAGTTGCCCGACGAGGCGATGGGATCGCTGAAATCGTAGTCCGTCACCCCATAGTGAGAACTTACGGCGTAATCGGAACCGGCGACCGACGGGAATCCGTTCCACCGAAAGGAATCGGCAGCAGGAACGTTGAGAAATGAACTCGCAGACGAGCAATCAATCGTGTAATTAACGGTATAAGTGTCACTGTTACCGGGAGTTCCTGTCAAGATCGCGTAGAGATACACCGTATTACTGGACGGAGGAATGTTGGGAGGGACGGCCGCCGCTGGCCTATTGACACGAAAGGTGGTTCTTTCAAAATTAAGGGTGACACATTGGTTGGCGTTGGTGGTCAGATAGGGGCCTCCCAAGTCGCCGCTGAATGGATTGCCCTTGAAAGTCAGAATGCCGAGAAACGTATTCGAACCATTCTCTGAAATGGTTGGGGGGATGATATCCGGATCCTCGTTTGGATCAAGCACGGCGTTGGTCAAGGTCAGGACTACGACGGGATTGATACCGTTGTAAAGCTTTTTCCCGCTGGCATCCGGCCAATCGGGTCCGACGAGAGCCGCATTCTGTGGATTTATCTGCAAATAGACATCCTGGCTCATTTGAAAATCGTTAAAGACCAGGGTGTTGCTATAGGGCACATAATCAACATTGTTTGAGGCCGATACCGCCAAAGAGGTCGTATTATAATTCGAGTAGAACGACTGGGTAGTGGTAACGGTGACCACGGAACCATTCGTCACAATCGTAGTGCCGCCTGCGGCGGGAAAGGGAAAATTCTGCCAGAAATTCGTCTGTACGGCAAGACCTGTCAATGAAGAGAAATTGGAAACCAGGAGACTGGACAACAGACCATCGGCGTTGGTCAGTGTCGCCGTGGAAACGGCGTAAACGGGGATATACGTAACGTCCTCGAATCCTGAAAAATCGGTGAAATCTTCAACGTCATTCTCTGAAGCAATGTTGGTGACAAAAATATTTGTAAAACTTAGGACATCCGCCGGGCCAAAGCCGTTGGTGTCAAAATTCGTGATGTAAGTGTTCGTGCCAATATAATTTGTGCGGAGGTTGTTCTGGTAATACGAATTCGTTGTCATCAACGTCACTTCGCACTTACCCGTATATCCGCCCTGGCGAACCACGGTAATGCGGATGTTGTTGGTGCCGGTAACATTGTGAAGGCTCGGATCGATGGTTTGGGGCTCACAGCCTACGTCAAATAGTCCGTCATCATGTTCACCGGCAAAATAGGCGTTAGCCGAACGGTTGCCGGTCCCAGTGCTGAGGACTGAAAAAGTGAAAGTGCCACCCACCTGACTCGGAGCCCAATTAAGTTGAACATAGCCTTCGTCGATTGACCCATCGGGCGTGTTGGTGGAACCGTCCACCTGGATAAGGTACTCCTGGCCTACAGCAACGGGAAAATCCACGCGGCTGGTGACGAGGCCGTTCGTCACCCCCGCGCTCGGATCATACTCATTGCTGGCCACCAGCGTCATATTTGAATAGTTCAAATTAGATCCGGACAGTTGGTAAATCGCCATAATGGTGCCTAGCTCGTTGCCGTTGGTATCGGTGCTGTAACGGGTGCTGAAATCCATCGTGGTCGTAACAGGAGCGGTCCACAGATACCAGATGGTGGCTTGCGGGGGAACGATGTACGGGGCCGGCTCATTGGTCTCCGCCGTGGCGTTTATATTGTCGCCGTAAACCACGCCGGTCGAACCGACGATGGCCTGGGCGTTGGCCAGATTGTCGTTCGGCGGCGCCTGGCCCTGAGCTTCCTTCGCAGTGCCCGCGCAAAAGGCCATCGCCAGCCAGAGCGGCACCAAAAGCCCGCCTGCTCGCTTCACAATCCTGTCGTTAAAAGTTAGTCTTTGCATAAACGCTGTGAGTTATTTTTTAGAGTTCAATAATTGGTGCTAAGCTGCGCAGACAGCCGGAAATAGAACTGGCCGGCGCTGGACGGGCTTATGGTAAAAACTCCATTCCCTGTGCCGTCGGTGGCGACAGCCGGCTGGTTCGTCAAGGTCAACCAATTTGGAGTGGACAAATTTGTCGTGATTTGAAGCTGATACTTGCGCCCTCCCTGATAGGGCGTGAATGTCACAGTCACGTTATTGCTGGCATCAAAGCCACCCCACAGACCCGGTGTAACCGGTGGATTGCCGGGCACCAAGCCGAACACATAATCGGAATAATTGGTGTCGCCGGTGGTAACGGCCCACCAGGCCGGCACCGTGTTGTTGCCGGGATAATCCTGCGAATCCACGTAAGACCACTTCATGGCGTTGGCGGCGACCAGCTTGTTGGTCTGGCCGGCATTATTGTAAATGACTGCGTTGCCGCCAATCCCAATGCCGAAATAAATGTTGGTCGCCAGCGGCTGCCAGCTATTCCCATTGCGGGCTTGATTGACGCTGGCCATGATTTCATTGGTCGCTCCGGATACAGACATTTGGGCATTGGTCGTGAAATTCGCGCTGATGGGATACCATGCGGACACAGCATAATATCCTGGCGTGATGATCATTGGAGTGTAAGTGGCCGATGCGGTGGGAGCACTGATCGTTGTATAGGCGTCATTAAAATACATCCCATAGATACCCGAAAGAGAAGGCGAACCTTCCATCCACGAGCCACTATAAGCCGCGTCGCTCGTTTGAAGAATCAGCGTATCCACATTGGTAAAACTGCCATTGGTTGTGTAAAGAGTTCCATTCTCCCAGGACATGACGTTGAAATAATAGTTGGTGTCGCGCGTCAAACCCGTCAGCAGCACCACTTGATTAGTGCCGGGGCTGGACATGGTTGTAATGTGGTCATAATTGGTGGTGAGACCGTAAGCCACTTGCGACGTCGCGGGAACAGGGGTGTTCCAGATGATAAAAGCGCTGCTGGCATACGCAATCACATTGAGATTGGTAATGGGGGGCGGCGGAACAATCACGGTGGTGGTCACTTGGACTGAGTTGTCAGACAAGTCCGGGTCGAAATCCGTACTGCCGACCGAGACTGTGTCACTCGCCGTGCCGATGCTGGTGGGGGTGGCGGTGAAGACGATGGTCGTGCTTTGACCCATGTCAAGGGTGTCGGCCTCGAAAACAATGGTGTTCCCGTTAATGCTGTAATAGTCGGGAGACTGCAAAACGTTGATACTGGACAGGTTGGTCGAAAGGATGTTGGTCACTTTGATGTCCCCCGTGGTTGAAAGACCCAGGTTATTGACAGTCTCGGTGTAAGTAATGGGCTGCCCGTCCCAAACCGGGGCCGGTGATTCGGACACCGCAATCGCCAAGTCCTCTCCATTGATGGTGGTAAGAGTGCTCGCGACGTTATTGACTGTGTTGGTATCGAAATCCGTGCTGGAAACGACGGCTGTACTGATGGCATTGGTATCTGTGGCGCTGACAGAGAGGGCCACGGCCGTATAAATAATTGTCAAACTGTCACCGGCGTCCAGCTCACCCATGTTGAAAACAATAGTGTTCTGGCTAATGCTGCCTGACCAACCCGCGGGAGGATACTGCACCACCGAGACCTGGCCCAAATTGTCCGAAAGTGTGTTGGTGATATTAATGACTCCCATGTCGGCCGGGCCATAATTCGTTATGGTCAACGTATAGGTAATTGTATCGCCAATATTAACATTGCTCGCGTCAGCCGACAAACTAACCCCCAGATCTTCGCCCAAAAGCATCGTGATATTGGTGGCGAAGTTATTTAGCAAATTCGTGTCGAAATCGGTGCCGGTGACCATCGCTGAGTTCGTGGCGTATTGGTACTTGAGCCCGAGGGAAAGTGCCGTGGCCGTATAAGTTACGGTGTCAATCTGATTGGTGGGAATTGCGCCCAGACTGAATACGAGGGTGTTGTTGCTGATCGAATATGAGGGAGTGACCCCATTTGATACGATGCTATTGCTGCTTAAGTATACAACGTTTGTCTGGAGCACGTTGGTCACGCCCGCCAAATTGGATGGAAGTGTGTTGGTAATATAAACCAGTCCATTGGCCGAGGGACCCGCGTTGCTCACGGTAAGAGTATAGGTGACAGGATCGCCGACACTGATATTGCTCGATGAAGCCGACATGCCCAAAGACAGATCCTCTCCGTTGACCAACACAGTATTTGTCACGAGGTTACCGCTAACGGAGGTCTGGAAACCTATTGTGCCGTTCCCCTCCTGGACGAGGTTCGTCGTGGCGGGGTTGCCGAAAACGGGGGCGATAGTCGAGGAGCTGACGGATGCAATATTAGTGGCATAGCCGGATTGATTCGCCGTGATGATGATGCGGTTCATGACGGAGGTGTTGGCGGACACCGATCCCAGGATAAAGACGATCGTCTGGCCATTGCTACTGACGGTGTAACTGACGCCGGGAGCGGGAAGCACTTCATCAAGCGTCACGTTCGTCGCAAGTACATTGGTTACATAAACCTTGGCGGCCGTGGAGGGTCCATGATTGGTCACCACGACATAATAATTCAGGCCTTCGTCTGAAGTCGGAGGATAAGGAGCCTCAGTCACGCTCACAACCAGACTGGCTATTTGCAGGGCGGCGTTGACCGGCGTATAGAGTTGAAAATCACCAAGAGGCGGAGGGTTGTCCCCGAGAAAGTCGGAATTGTCCGCCCAAACGGGATAAAAGTTTCCTGAAGCATAGGCCAATCCGATATGATGCCCCACTCCGTTGGCGTTGTTCGCCACGGAAGCCTCCGAAACATAAGTGAAAGACTCCCCGCCAGCAGGACCGGGATTAGCCGAGGTAAGGGCGGATACAGTCCATATGGGAATCATAGGAAGATTGGGCACATAATTTGTGCCTCCATTGGTGCTGATTGTCCCATACACCATGAAGTCGTCGTTGGACTTCTGATCCAAATCAAAAATATTGGTGTACGTGTTCGTCGTCATCGCGGCGTTATTAATTAGCGGACCTATGATTTGGTTGGCGCCAGGACCTGTGTCGTTCCGGCAGTCGTACCAGCAAAGCCCCACGCTTCCGGTGTTTGCGTCCACGGCGATGCGCGGCAGAAAATGATCGTTGCCGCTGCTGTCATCGTTGATTTGCGCTTCAGAACTCCAGGAGGTGCCGTTGTTCACGGAGTAGCGCGAATAGATATTGATTCCGGGCGAACTGCCTGCGGAATAGACGATGTAGGCCCGCCCATAAAACTGGCTTGCCGGATTCTCGTCCCAAGCCAGGCCCACTCCGGCATTGATCCCGTTTGCAGCCGACTCGGCGGGAATGTAGGTAAATCCACCCACTGCATCGCTGGTCACGGTAATGGCCGGGCCAAATCCGTTGGTCAGCAAGGTGTTGGTATTGACATTGACAAAGACTTTGGCGGTGCTGGCCAGGAACACGTTGTTTTGATAGGCCACCATTACTTTGTTACTCGGGCCGATGGCGATGTCTGCAAACCCTCCGCTACCCGACCCGGGAATAACTTCGGGGCTGGAAAAAACGCCCGTGCCGCGTGTGACAATGGTGTAGTTTATTATATAATTGGTGCCATTAAAACTGTTGGTGGCAGGTATGATTGTCGTCACGTATCCCGCATTGGTATTGAACGTCGTGGTTGAGAGGTTGGTGCCGTTTAAAGTCACAATCAAGGTGTTGGCCGTGAGAGTGATCGGGGCATTGCTGTTTGCTCCGATTACCATTTGATTGTTGGTGATGGTTGCCACGTTTGTGCCAAGCACGGAAAATCCGACGGAATTCGCTCCGATCATGTCGGTCACGTTGCTGCCCAAACCTGGCAGGGGCGATGGCACGCTCGTGGTGATGTTGCTTGTTTGCAGGCCTTGCGCGACCAGTGGAGTCCCGGTGCGGGAATAATCCTTAAAAACCAGCCACACATTTCCAATGTTCGTTCCAAAGTTCGTGCTTCCCCCGGCCACGATGCGCGGTTGGTCAGTCACGTCATTGGGCACAAGGTTGGTCAGCGCGATAAACGTCTGCCCGCCGTTGGTGCTGAACGCCACGGCGATGCCCTGGAAATTGGCCGGCTCATAGGCCAGATATAGATTGGAGTTTATGTCCCACGCCACGGAAGGCTCCCCGTAAGCCTGAACCAGATTCGTAGTGTAATTCGTAGAACCATTCGTTGACCCGGCAATCAGTTTATAGGTCCAGACAGTACTTGCACTATTGGCGTAAGAGGTGAAGAGACCGTTCGTCGCACTGGTAACTGCTGCCACAAATAAATTGGGGGAATTGCTGGAAAGGTTGGGGCTGACGGCCACGGCCGGATCAGTTTCGTTGCCCGGGAACTTGCTGAGATCGACATCAGTGGTTACCGAGAAATTTTGGGCCAGGGCGGGCGGCGTGGCGCTCAGACAGAGTAGCGCCAGCGCCAGAAAAAAAGTGCCAGCCGCGGGCCGGGTCAGGGTTGCGAATGTGTCAAACGTCTGTGGAATGCGCATAAAAATAAGCAGGAGGTCCTGGTTGGTCGTTGGATGCCAATTCTTCAAAAGCTTGGATTTCAACACGTTGTAAATCAAAAGTTGCGGAGTCATCCGGAATTTGAATGAACCGCCTTTTTGATCGATGACAACCGAACTGAATGGTTGTTCCGAACGCAATTGCCACGTGTCTCATTGAACCTCACCGTGATAGCAGGTCGCCAATTGATATACAACCCCAATTTGCATTGAAATTGGAAAAATTTACGATTTTTTCCCTGCCTTCCGAGAATGCCCCCGAGGCCGACTCAAAGTCGAGCTGCCGTTCAAACCGCTGCCTGCACGCTCAATTGTTTGACTGCGCCAGCCGGGTTCCGGCTGAGCCAGGTTAATAACGCCTCGATTTTTTCCTTGGAGTAATCGCCCATCAGGCAGATTTGAATCCAATTGCGCCGGCGCAAATAATCGCTGTTGTAGCTGAGCAGAAAGCCCGCCTTCTGCAGCTTTTGCCCGAAATCCGACGAGTTCTGTTCCGGCGGCAATACGATGGTCACCACTCCCGGCACCGCTTGACCGTCCGGCGCAAGCAGTTGGAAACCGAGTTCCCGCAACCGCGCTCGCAACCGCGTCGACACCTCGATCACTTCGCTGTATTTCTTTTCCCAATCCTGCTGTTTGACTGCCGCATCCAGGGCCTGCACCAAATTGGAGGAGTGCGTGAAAGCGATCCCCTGATGCTCCGCGTACCAACCCAAATCCAAATAGCGCGGCAGCGCCGTGTTCGAGGCAATCGAATGATTGTAATACACCATGCACAATCCCGGATATCCCGCCAACCCTTTGCCACTCGCCCCTGACGCCAAATAAATTCGTTCCAAATTGACGGGAACCAACCCGATGGAACTGATGCAATCCGCGCAGATTTTGATGCCTTTTTTGGCGCAGAGCGCTTGCAAGACAGGCAGCGGATTCAACATGCCGGTGGACGTTTCAGAATGGACGCACCACAGCCATCCCACCGCCGGTGAGCGCGCCAAAAACTGCTGCACCACATCGAGGTCGAACGCCTGCCCCCACGTGAACTTCAGCGTGTCGAATGTCAACCCAAACCGTTTGGCGTGGTCCACCAGCCGCTCCCCAAATTCACCATTGCTCAGGATCAGCCCCGGTTTTTTCTCCAGTGTCAATTGCGCGGCCACCGCATCGTTGGCCAGCGTCCCCGAACCCAGCATGATTTGCACATGGCAGGAGCGGACCAATTGGCAAAGCCGTCCCCGCGTTTTCTGAAAATCCGCGATGAAGAAATCCGACCGGTGCGATTCCGGCGCGCGCTCAAACGCCCTTCGCACCTGTTGCGGAATGGTGACCGGACCCGGCAAAAAGCTGACCGGCCGGTGCGGCCGCAAAGGCTGGCGTAAAAAAACCTCGGCCTGCTTCTCAAATTTCTCCAGCGTCAAATACATCGGCTGGAACATCGCCTCGCCCTTTCCTACTTGCGGGCCGAACGGCACAAAACCCAGATGCCGGTAAAGCCTCTGCTGCCGGGTCGTGCCGGAAATAACTCCCAGGTCGTAACCATGCTCGGTGCCGAACTGCCACATCAACGCCGTCAAACCGCGGAACACCTGCCCGTTGCGAAATTCTTTTTCAACCGAGAGCAGACGGATTTCGCAAGCGCGCCTGCCGGGTGGCAGATACGAATCCAGGTTCGGCAGCTTTTGGTCCAGCGAAAATGGCCGCCGCCCGCGCGCCGCGACCATGCCAACCACCTGGCTGCCGCAAAGGCAGACCAAATAGGTGTTCTCCGCATGAAATTTATCCACCAGGCGGGGTGTGCTGGAGGCCTGATGCTGGGGAATTTCCTCCACGAACGTCCTATAATTGAGTTGGTGGACCTGTTCGAATTCCCATTCCTCGGTTGCGACTTTGAATTGCAGGGGTTGATTACTCATAGTTCGATGCGGAATGGATCAGGACTCTATTATAAAGCGACAGGCCATTGAAAACAAAGCATGGCTCACAGGCTGCCACGTTAATGCCCCACCTGTCAACGCAAACTTCCCTCCGGTTTTACCCATGATTTCTTCCGTCCATGCCATATTATCTTTGGCCGCCAAATTCATTCCGTGGCACACGCAGAGTGCGCCGCTCCAATGTTCATACAGAAGAACCTTTTACGTTAAAAGTCAAAAATTTCAATAACTGAACCTTCCCTCCCTTCATTTTGTCCGTTTCTCCCTCGGGGCGCAGGCAGTCAACCGCACGTCCTCCCATAAATAACTTTTCTTGCGTCGGGGGCGGTTGGGTTTAAATTGCCCTCCATTAACCGGTAGTTTAAGGTGTCGCAATGCCGAATAAAACGCGGATGTCAGTGAATACCAGCAACGTGCTCTCCGTCATCATGGGCGGAGGACAAGGCACTCGCCTGTTTCCCCTCACCCGCGATCGCAGCAAACCCGCCGTTCCTCTGGCCGGCAAATATCGCCTGGTCGATATCCCCATTTCCAATTGCATCAACTCCGGCCTCAAACGCATCTATTTGTTGACTCAGTTCAATTCCGCTTCACTTCACCGCCATATTTCTCAATCGTATAAATTTGATCATTTTTCCGGCGGGTTCGTCGAAATCCTCGCTGCCGAACAAACTTTCTCGGATATGTCCTGGTATCAGGGCACCGCCGACGCCGTGCGCAAAAATCTGCTGCATTTCCTCAATCACGATTTCGAATACCTTTTGATCCTGAGCGGCGATCAACTCTATCGTCTGGATTTCAGGCACATCATCGCTCAACACGCCGAGAGCGGTGCAGACATCACCATTGCCACCATTCCCGTCTCCCGCGCCGAAGCCCAGAGCCTCGGCCTGATGAAGATCGATGAAACCCTGCGCATCAAGCGTTTTGTGGAAAAGCCCAAAGACCCCGCCGTGCTCGATTCCATGCGGTTGGAACCCAGCCTCTTCGGTCAATTGGGCATCGAGCAACCGGGCGAATATTTCCTCGCCTCCATGGGCATTTATCTCTTCAAGCGCGACGTCGTTTTGAAATTGCTTGAAAATACGCTGACCGATTTCGGCAAGCACATTATCCCAGCCGCCATCGAAACACGTGCCGTCAATGCGTACGTTTTTCAGGGATATTGGGAGGACGTCGGCACCATTCGCAACTATTTCGAGGCCAGCCTGGATTTGGTCGCGGAATTGCCGCGCTTCAATTTCTTTGATATGAGCGCCCCCATTTTCACCCGGCCGCGCTTTCTGCCTGCTTCAAAGATCAACGGCGCTGAAATCAACCACGCCATTATTTCCGACGGCTGCATCATCAACCGCTCCAAAGTCAACGATTCCATTATCGGCGTGCGCAGTATTATCAATGAGGGTTGCGACTTAACCCGCACCATCCTGCTGGGCTGCGACTATTACGAATCGGACATCTCCATCAGCCAGCATGAAGCCCGCGGCGTGCCCCGCATCGGCGTCGGACGAAATACCCGGATTGACAACGCCATCATCGACAAAAATGCCCGCATCGGGGATAACTGCCGCATCTCGCCCGCGGGCAAACCGGAAAAAGTGGACCATGAGAAATATTACATTCGGGATGGAATTGTCATTATCCCCAAAAACGCGGCCATTCCTCACGGTACAGTAATATAGGACATGAATGATTCACGCCTCTGGGAATCGATCCGCAAGTCTTCGCGCCTGACCTTGCTGGCCGGCCCTTGTGTCATCGAGAGCGAACGCCTCTGCCTTCAAGTCGCCTCGTCCCTGCAAAAGGCCTGCCGCGCCTTGCGCATCAATTATGTTTTCAAAGCCAGTTTCGACAAAGCCAACCGCTCCTCCGGCAAATCCTTTCGCGGCCCCGGGCTGAAGGAAGGTTTGGAAATCCTCGCCAAGGTGCGCCGCCAATTCGGCCTGCCGGTTCTCACCGATGTCCACACTGAAGAACAGGTGCAATGCGCCGCCGCCGTGGCGGACATCCTGCAAATCCCCGCCTTTCTCTGCCGGCAAACCGATTTGATCGCCGCCGCCGTCCGCACCGGCAAAATAGTCAATTTAAAGAAGGGCCAATTCCTATCGCCCCAGGAGATGGGTTTGGTGGTTAAAAAAGCCACCGCCGCCGGCGGCCACAAGCTTCTTGTCACCGAGCGCGGCACGACCTTTGGATATAATAATTTGGTGGCGGACATGCGTTCCATTCCCATCATGCGGGAATTCGGCTTTCCGGTCATTTTTGACGCGACGCATTCCGTGCAACTGCCCTGCGCAGGCGGTGATTGTTCCAGCGGCCAGCGGGAACTGGCTCCTGTGCTGGCCCGATGCGCCCTTGCCGCAGGGGCTGACGGCCTGTTCATCGAGACGCATCCCGATCCGGACCAAGCCCTGAGCGACGGTCCAAACATGATCCCGTTGCGCCAAATGGCCCAACTATTGGCCGGGTTCGTCAAATTGCGCGCCGCCGCCCGCGCGTTACCGGGATTGCCATGAAAACCCTTTCCCTTATTTTTGCGGTGGCCGCCGCCGGTCTTGCTTCGACGGCCCTGGCTCAGGTGCCGCAAGGTACCGGCGCAACCGGCCGCACTTCCATGCCTTCCTATCGGCACACCGCTGACGGCGAAAAACTGGATTTTGTCATTACCGGCAGCAGCGTCACCAACGTTGACTCCCGCACCGTCCTTGTCAATCAGTTCGAATTAAAGAGCTTTCACAACGGCGACGCCAAGCAAGTTCAACTCATTGCCCAAGCCCCACAATGCCTGGTGGATGTTTCCAGCACGGTGGCGTCGGACACCGGACCGCTGCAAATTTTCACGCCCACCACCAACCTTTTTGTCCAGGGGATCGGTTTCCTTTTTACGCAATCCAATCACTTCCTGATCATTTCCAATCAGGTGGCAACGCGTGTCGTCAAGTCGCTCCTGAGGACCTCCCTTCTGGCCGCCCCGCAAACCAACGGCGCAGTCCGTTCCGACCAGATTCTAAGGATTTTTGCCGACCATGGCCGGTTCGACTTTGATTCCAACGTGGTCAATTACGCCGGCAGCGTCCACATGATCGATCCGCAATTGGATATGACCTCCGACTTTCTGACCATTCACTTCACCACCAACGGCGCGGTCGAGAGCATCCTGGCGAGGCAAAACGTTGTCCTGACCACCACCAATAATGGTCAGGCCACCGGGGCCACCGGCTTTTATTATGTGACCAACGGCAACGAATTCATGAAGTTGACGACCGACGCCGTCTGGCGCAACGGCGATGAAGAAGCCCGCGCCAACGAGTTCACTTACGACAGCACCCGGCATCTATTAACCGGCGAAGGCCATCTCCGGGTGCAATGGCCCAATGTTGAGCCAAATTCCCGGGGTCACGCCACCAACGCCATCGCTCTCGTGGCGGGTCCCAATGGTTTCCGGAAGCTTTTTGCTGATTTTGCCACGTTGCAATTCCCCCCCACCAATGGCCCCATCCAAGCCATGCACGCCCGCGGTAACGTCATTCTCGTCAATCAAGCCGATCAAAGCAGCGCCATGGGCGAACAAGCTGATTACGAAAACAAGACTGACCGTGTTGAACTGACCGGCAATCCCGTTTGGTGGAATGACGCCATGGAAGTCAAAGCCGACACGTTATCGGGCGATTTGGCCGCCAAAATCTATCACGCCCACTCCAACGCCCGCTTCAAAATGCGCATCGGCGGCGGTGCCACCAACCTTGCCGCCCCGCCATCCCGTCCCGCACCCAATCAATGGCTTTTTATCTCCTCAACTGACATAGAGTACCGAACCAATCAGGCCTTATTCAGCAAAAACGTCGAAACCCGGCTGGTCGAAGAAAGCCATTTGCGCGACACCTTAAACTGCGATCTTCTGACTCTCGCGCTGACCAATAACCAGGTCGAAAGCGCCTTTGCCTGCGGCGCTGTTCACGGTGAAACCGCTCCGGACCTTTCCGGCCTGATCAAAACCATTACCTGTAAACAACTTAACGCTTATCGCTCCATCCAGACCGGTTTGATGAAAACCATCGATGCCTATACCAATGTTGTCCTCGAAGAAAAGGGCACCCAATCCGGCGCCCCAACCAATAAATTGAGCGCCGACACCGTCACCGCCCTGTTTTCGGCCGTGACCAATCAGATCGAGCAAGCCATTGCCCGGCAAAACGTCGTGATTGACCAGTTCAAAGCAGGGCACATCACCCACGCCACCGCCCGGCGCGCCGATTACACCGCCGGCACCAACGATCTGGTCAAGCTGACCGGCGATCCAGTGGCACAAAATGACAAACACCGGATAATCAATTCCGACTTTTTAATCTGGCAGCCCAAGGCCAATAAATTCCAAGCCTCCGGCCTTTATAAAATTGTCCCGATCAATCCCGCTCCCGCCCAAAAGCCGCTTTAGGGTATGAACCCGCCTGAAACAAAGACAGATCTGGCCCAACCCCCGCCCCCTTCCGGTCAGGCGACGACAGCGGCTTCGGCCGCCGAGTCCGGTCCGATTCATTTGCTATCCACCGACAAATTGGCCAAGGCCTATCATCAACGCCGCGTGGTCAACGGCGTTTCCATCCATGTCAACCCTGGCGAAATCGTGGGTTTGCTGGGTCCCAATGGCGCGGGCAAAACCACCACCTTCAATATTGTAGTCGGCATCGTCAAACCCGACGAAGGCGAAGTCCGCTTCCAGGACCGGAACATTACGCGCCTGCCCATGCACGAACGGGCGCGTCTTGGCATTGGATATTTGACCCAGGAGCCGTCCGTCTTTCGCAAGTTGACCGTCGCCCAAAACATCCTGGCCATCCTGGAAACCTGCCCCATGGGCGGCGCCGAACGCGCCCTGCGCCTCAAATCACTTCTCGATGAACTGGATCTGGCCCGTCTGTCCGACAGCAAGGCCTACCAGCTAAGCGGCGGTGAAAAGCGGCGTCTGGAGATTACGCGCGCCCTCGTTACCAGCCCCAAACTGCTGCTTTTGGACGAGCCATTCAGCGGCATCGACCCCATTGCCGTTTACGAAGTGCAAAAAATCGTGCGCCGCCTCAAAGAGCGCGGCCTGGGGATATTGATCACCGACCACAACGTGCGGGAGACGCTGAAATTGGTGGACCGCGCCTACCTGATCCATCACGGCGACGTCATCTACAGCGGCCTCGGTGAAGAAATGGTCAACGACCCAAAAGCCCGTGAAATCTATCTGGGGCCCGATTTTAATCTTTAATTCGCTTTAATACGATGCCGGAAAATCTGAATTAGCCGGACGATGAGCCGATAAAATGAAAGGCTCCAATGCGATTCCTTCTCCCCGGGGGAGAAGGTGCAGGATGAGGGCGAGCCCCAAAACTGACTTGTGTCCTTTCAGACCATCGGGCGATCCGCGTGTCAATAAAACATACTTGACAATAAGGGTCCCGAGCCCATTTCAGCCAATGTTTACGGGCAAATAGCATTACAAAAATTCTGCTCACCATGAGTTGTACACCATTCCCCCTTTCTGCCATAATGCGGCAGCAAAGGAACAGTTGTGATGTACGATTGCGAAACGGAAAGAGCAGCGCGAGCGTCTCGCTCGCGGCGTTTGGCGTCCCGCCAAACGCATCTTGACCAAGGGGAACAAAATCCGGAAGTGCGGCGCGAGACGCCCCGCACCGCGACCGGGACGGTCGCGCTCCCGTTCCACTCCGTCAAACCAGCGTCAAACCGGCGCTCAAAGTCGCCTCATCCGAAAAATCCATGCAAACAGCTTAAAATGAACCACTTGCAAACAAACGCCTCCAAACCGGTCAAACTCAGTCAAAGTGAATCAAACCGATATTAGATTAATCTCAGATGAAAAATACATTAAAAATCATCGACGCAACTTGCCAAAAAGAATGTCAGGAGTACGTTCATTTGGGTTGGGAAGAGTAAACTCCCGACCGAGATTTGGAGGAGTTAAACAAATGAAGAGACGTTCCTCAGTATTTCGGATGGCGATGGCGGCGATGACCGCCTCAACGGTTTGGCTGGGAGGTTCGGGGTTCGTTGCCAGCGCTCAAACTGCACCCGCCGCGAGCCCAAATGCGACCCCGGCGGTCAGCACGCCCCCTGCCCTGCCTTATGGGGCGACGGAGGTGTTGAAGTTGTACCAAAAGGGCATCAACAAAGACGTTATTGTGAATTATATTCTCAATACGCCGTTTCCCTATCATCTAAACGCCGATGGAATAATTTACCTGCAAAATGTGGGCCTGCCCCAGGAAATTACAACGGCGATGATTCAACGCGACGGCGAGTTGCAGAAGGCCATGCAGCAATACGGCATGCAGCAGCCCCCACCACAACAACAGCCGCCGCAAGAGGTGTCGCCTTACACGCAGGGCCAAGTGGTGACGCCAGCAACGCCGGCTCCGGATGTTACGGTTATTGGTTCAGATTATCCCTATTATTATGACTACGGCTATCCTTACTATTGGCCAGCGGTGGGCTGGAGTTGGGGTTGGGGGCCGGGCTGGGGCTGGGGCCGCGGGGGTTGGGGTTGGGGCCGGGGTGGATGGGGGC
>Ga0182030_10002525_pt1 | contig 38855 bp, 45 predicted proteins | sample 812S3MmetaG_FD_121299 | JGI IMG/M metagenome (GOLD analysis project Ga0182030, IMG submission 121299) | Permafrost microbial communities from Stordalen Mire, Sweden - 812S3M metaG (Illumina Assembly) | ecosystem: Environmental > Terrestrial > Soil > Wetlands > Permafrost | place: Sweden...
CACCATCCCGACCTCGACACGTGGGTCGCGCCGCCGGGCGACGCAACCTTCGGCGTAAAGGCTCGCGACTATGTCCTCCAGCGACAGAAGATCTCATACTCTTTGGACTGACTTGTTGTGCTTTTCATGTTTCTCATGTAGCTTAAGTGCATACCCGCTACGAGAGGAACGCCCGTGTCGTCAGGTCAGTTGCAAGTCGAGTACGAGACGCTGGAGGCTTCGGCCAAATCTGCGGACAACCTGGCCGCTGCGTTCGGCGCGCAACTCAAGTCGCTTGAACAAACCGTCCGGGCAGTGGTGTGGCAGGGCCAGTCGGGGACGGCATTCCAGGGGTACTTCGACACTCTGAGCGCCGAGATCGCTCCGCTCCAAGGCACTTTGCACTCGTTGGCTGCGGCAATCCGCAACTCGGCCAGCCGGATGCAGCAAAACGACCAACAGATCGCCACCGCCTGGAATCAGGCCTGATCACCGGCGCGTCGTCCGTCGGTAGAGATCAAAGCCATGGGACTGAAGGTGGACATTGCCGCGCTCGAAGCGGCCGCGCAGTCCGTTGCCCATGAAGCGCAGGGCGCAGAGGCAGTAGCGGCCGACGTCGTGGCGATCCAGTCGGGCTGCGGTTCGGTCGACGCCGCCCTGGGAAACCTGATCAAAGGTTGGGCAGCGCAGGTCCTCGCCCTCAGCGAAGTCTCCGCCGGCATGGCTAGCAGTTTGGAAAACTCGGCCAACCGCTACACAGCGACTGACCACGCCGACGCGCACAGCTACGGGGCGTCCATACCCAACCATGCGGGCATCCGCTCCGACCCGTCCGGAAGTACTCGGTGAGCCGCGACGACGTGGGCGATGGTGCGGCGTTGGATTTGTTGGGTGACCCCCTCGAAGGGTTGGTCATGCCGCCAGGATCGTCGGGCGTCTTGCGATCGCAGGCCACCGCCTTCGCCAAAGCGTGTTCTGCGCTGCACGAAAGCTGCTCGATACAGCAACGAGCCGTTCAGGCGGTCACGGGCGCGACGTGGCAGGGGGTGGGGGCGCAGGCGGCGCACGGAGCGGTGGACAGGGTGGTCGCGGCCTACCAACACGGGAGCGGTTACGGCTCCCACGCCGCATCGATCCTAAACGACGGCGCCGGAAAATGGGACACCGCGACCACCAAGTATGACCACGCCCGCACCCTTGCCAACCAAGCCCAGCAGGAAGAACTCCTCGAAGCGGTAGCCCGGATCAACTCGGCCACAGGCTCACCATCGGACACCAGACTCACCTCTGAGCGGCCACCGTTCAGCTCCCTGCGAGCCCAAGCTCAACGTGTGGCCGAAGAAGCAATCCGTGACTTCAATAGCGTCTCGAGCAACCTGGCCCATCAGTTGTCCAGCCTCGGAGGCGACATCATGTCGGCTCCGGCGTTTATCACCCAACCCGGCAGGCCCTGGTACGACGCCGCCTATCACTCAGCGCTGGGCGGAATCGAGAGCGGCATCCATTGGATAGGTGTCGGTATCGCAGGCCTGTGGAACTTCGTCGACAACGTGCACACCGCCGAGAATTTCTCGGAAATGGTCCTGGGGATTGCGTTGACCGCCAGTTCATCCTTGGGTGAAGGGCTCGGGGTAGGGCTCGACGGAACCATCGTCGGAGCTCCACTGGGTGCGCTGCTCAATGTGGCGGGCGCGGCCGGCGTAGCGAGCGGCGTGGGGCTGATCGGATACGCCGGAAGCCACCTGGCCGAGGAACTGAATAACGGGTTGCATCAAGCGGCCGATCAGTCCGCCTCAGGTGGCGTGCCAGCCTCCGGCCAAGCTGCAAAAGCGATCCCGGATGCCATTCGGCTCGATGAGACCGAGCAGGAGACCGCAGCGCGACTCAAGGCGCAACTGGGGGACAGACTGACGGGCCTCACAGAAGATCCGCACATAGGTGGAGATTATGAGGGCATCCTAGACGGCAAAAAAGTCAGCTTTGATGCCATGGGGGCCCCTGGGGCGAGTGCGCATTGGGATGAAAAGGAGTTTCTCGACGCCATCGACGACCATCTATTGAAGTCAAATGAGTACACCGTAATAGATCTCACAGGCTTTGATTCCGATCAGATCACCATCATAGAAGGCTATGTTGATTCACTACCCGCAGGTGCCCAACTCAAGATTATCAGAATAGGTTTTCGTTAATGGCGACCATAAACGTTTCCGAAGAAGATTGTTGGATAGTTGCCAGATGGGCCTTCAGGGCCGTATTGGGGCCGACCATCGAGGAATTAGCCGATACCAACGACAAGAAGGTCATTCTTCAGGCGCTGGCTCTTGACGGGCTGCATTTTCCGCTGATCGATCCGGTGCAAGCACGGAGGATAGCTTTGGCGCTGGTCAAGGCAGACGAGCAAGTCCGGACATCACTGCTTGAAGCCGATCCTGCGACACTGGAGCTCCGCGACGTCGAGTTCATCGACTACCTGAGCGCGATTGAATCGAGTTTGCATAAACACTATGACGAGAGCTCTTAGCTAATGGCGGTCATCAAGGTATCTACAGAGGACTCGTGGATCGTAGGGCGATGGGCCTTCAGAACCATATTGAGGCCAACCATCGAGGCGCTTACGGAGGACATGGATAAGGAGGTCATCAATCGTGCACTGGCTCTTGACGGGCTGCATCTTCCGTTAATCGATCAGGTGCAAGCAAGGAGAATTGCGTTGACTATGGAGAAGGTGACTAGAGGACTCCGTAAGTCACTGATCGAAGCTGATCCGACGACACTACAACCTATCGACTTGGAGTTCATTGAGTACCTCAGCGCGATTGAATCCAGTCTACGTCGGCACTACGCGTGACCGGCCGCAGCGAAACCCGAGAAGGATCTGAGTGAGCTACGTCTTTGATATCGACGACATAACCGTGTGGAGTCCCGCCCTCCGCACAGGAAACATCTATGCAGGGTTTGTGAAGGTGATCGAGGAGGAGTTCCACCAAGTGGCCGGCTTCACCGCTGTGGCCAGCGACATGGCTCGAATCGACGGTCAGGTCTTTACCCGGTTTGTCAATCTTCTCCTCGAAACGGTCGGAGGTCCCAACGCGAACCGGCTGTTGGGGTGGCACCTTCGAACTGTCCTCGGGCCTTCAATCGTGATGCTGCAACGGGCTGACTATGGTGGAAACCTCGTCGGTGTCGAGGCCGTGTTCAAAGAAGCTGAGGTCTTGGAGCTGCAGATGCCTCGCTAGCGTCCGTTATGGGCGATCGCTGAACACTCCGCACAGGGCATCGATCAATCCGTCGATGGTGTGCTCGCCGGCCACTGCGGTGACCTCGATGCCGGCATCGAGGGCGGTCGCTTCGGTCACCGGCCCAATGCAGGCCACCACCGGTGGGAGTGCTCGCCCCGCGGCCAGCTCGAGATACCGGGTCACCGTCGACGAAGCAGTGAAGCAGATGGCGTCGGCTGCCGCCGCGGCATCGAGCACCTCGGGTTCGGGTGACCCGGCGACCGTGCGGTACGCCTCTACGACGTCTAGACGCCAGCCGCGCGCCTCGAGCCCCCTGGGCAGGACATCGCGCGCCTCGGCCGCCCGGGGAATGAGGACTCGCCCCCCGCCGGGTGGGGCGTCGGGGAACACGTCGAGCAAGCCCTCTGCTACATACCGCTCCGGGATCAGATCAGCTCGCAACCCCCAACTCGCAAGCGCCTCTGCCGTCCCTGGACCGATGGCCGCCAGACGCGCGGCACCAAAGTCGCGAGCGTCGTGGAGGCGGCCCAGGAAAGGTTTGACTGCGTTAGCCGACGTGAAAGCCACCCACTGGTAGTCACCGTTGCGCAGACCGGCCGCCGCCCGGTCCAGATCAGCGCCCCGATCCGCCGGTTTGTCGATGCGAATGACCGGCACTTCGATGGGCCTTGCCCCCAGGTTGCGCAGGCTGGCCGACAGCGTTGAGGCCTGTTCGCGCGCCCGGGTGACCACCACTCGTTTGCCAAACAACGGAAGTTGCTCGTACCACCCCAGATCGAGGCCGGCGACGGGGCCGATGACCAACGTCGCGGGCGGCGCCAATGGGATTTCGCCCAGGGCGGCGAGAGTGGTACGGATTGAAAGCTGCTCGGGTCGGCTTCCCCAGTGAACGGCGGCGACCGGCGTCGCCGGGCCGAGGCCACCGGCCATCAGCCGAGTGGCGATCTCGCCGCGATGGGCGACTCCCATGAGCACCACGATGGTGCCGCCCGCTTGGGCCAGCGCTTCCCAGTTGGTGTCGCGATCGACCGAGGCCCGTGAGTGCCCGGTGACGACGGTAAACGACGTCGACAGTCCGCGGTGGGTGACCGGCACTCCGGCGTAAGCGGGGACCGCGACCGCGGAGGTGACGCCCGGGACGACTTCGAAACGGACGCCGGCCGCTGCCAAGGCCAGCGCTTCTTCGCCACCTCTCCCGAAGACGAAGGGGTCACCGCCTTTGAGTCGCACCACGAGCCGACCAGCGTGGCCGTGGGTGACCAGCAGGTCGTTGATGGCTTCCTGGTCGACCGGTCCTCCGGGGTTTTTGCCGACGTCGATGCGCTCCGCGGCCTCCGGTGCGAGGTCCAGGAGCACGGGGTCGGCCAATCGGTCATGGACCACGACGTCCGCCCGGCGCAGCACGTCGCTTCCCCTGACCGTCAGCAGCCCGGGATCGCCGGGGCCTGCTCCTACCAGGTAAACCGTCATTCGCCCGGTGCCCGCGGCAAGCCGTCGAGGAGTGCCTGCCCGCCGGCGTGGAGCAGGTGTTCCGCCAAATCCGTTCCGAGCTCCCGGTCATGGTGGGGACCGGCTGAGGACTCCACCACGTGACGCAGCACGACCCGCCCGTCGACGCTAGCCATGAGACCTTCGATGACCAGCCGGCCGTCGGGCTCGGTCACGGCGTAGGCGCCGACCGGAAGATCGCATCCGCCCCCCAGCCGGGCGAGGAAAGCCCGCTCGGCGTTGAGCGCACGGTGGGTGTCGGGATCGTCGATGGCACCGAGCAGGTCCGCCGCCGCCGCGTCGTCGCTGCGACACTCCACAGCGATCGCTCCTTGTCCTACCTGGGGCAGGAGGACAGACGGGGCGAGGACATCCACGGCGGTGCGCGAGTCGAGCAGGCCGGGGAGGAGGTCGAGGCGGCGCAGCGCGGCGGCGGCTACTACGACGACTCCGCCTTCGGGTCGCTTGGAAAGGCGCGTGGCAATATTGCCGCGTAGACCCACGAACGTGAGGTCGGGGCGGAGCCAAGCCAGCTGTGCCCGCCGCCGCACCGATCCGGTGGCGACCGTGGCCGCCGGTCGCAGATCGGCCAGACAGCCACCGACCAAAGCGTCCCGGACGTCGCCGCGGGAAGGAACCGCTCCGATCCTGAGACCGGCGGCCGCGAGCGAAGGGAGGTCTTTGGCTGAATGCACGGCGAGGTCGGCGCGGCCGTCGAGGACGGCTGCTTGAACTTCCTTGACGAAGACGCCCTGTCCGCCCAGTTCCCAGACCGGCACATCCAAGCGTTGGTCGCCGGCCGTTTCGACCACGACGATATCGACTTGGAGGTCAGCGTGGGCTGACATCAACAGGCGAGCGACCTCATGCACTTGCCACCGGGCAAGTGCGCTACCCCTGGTCGCGATCCGCAGCACAGCACTGACGCTACCGGGCCGGCCTGATCGCTCGGCCCCAACTGGGCTTCCGAGGAGAGTTAGGTCATCGCGCCGAGGCTCCGCGGTGACTTAGTACCCGCCCGCTGTCGGTACCTCACCGCTCCAGAAAGGTGATCAAGAAGGCGGCCTCGTACTGCACCCGAGGGCGCAGAGGCGAGCCCAGTGCGGGCAGCGACCTCGGAGATGCAGGCCGATGCCGACACGTCGTCGTCCCGGGCGTTGGCCCCCCGTCCTCCGAACCCGTAAGCCCCCGACCCCGAACCCGTAAGCCCTGACCCCCCCAGGCGTCACGCCGGAGCCCCCAAGACGCCCCCACCATCAGCCCGAGCACCGGGGGGTCCGGGGGGCGAGGTGGCACGCCCCCCGGATCCAAGCCCACGACGCCCAAACCCCTGGAGCACCCAGCCCCCCGGCCCCGCCCGCCTCCCACGGCGTCCAACCCCCAAAAAGCGTTATTGAGCGTCGAGGTCGAAGAGGTAGCGCAAGGCCTGCGTCAGTTGCTCCTGACGGGGCGAACCGGCTGCCGCCTTCACCTGCACCGTCGGCTCGTGCAGCAGTTTGGCCACGATCCCCTTGGTCAAGGTGTCCACCGCGCGGAGCTGGCGTTCATCGAGGGAGCCCAAACGGTTCCCGAGTCGGGCTAGTTCGCCCACCCGGATCTCCTCGGCCCGGGCGCGCAGAGCGGCGACCAGTGGCGCCACCTCCCGCTGGGCGGCGACCTCGTGGTAGCGGGCGACCTCTTCGGCCACGATCCGCGCCACTTTGGGGAGCTCCCGGCGCCGGTCAGCGGCGGCCACCTCGGCGAACGACTTGAGGTCGCCCATGTCAAGCAACGTCACTCCTGGCAGGGAGCGCACCCCGGGATCGACGTCGTGGGGCACCGCGATATCGACCACCAGCATGGGCCGCCCCGGCCTCTTGGCCATGATGGCGGCCACGTCGCTGGCTTCGAGGAGGAGACCTTCGGCGCCGGTGGAGGTGATGACCACGTCCGCCCGAGCGACGGCCGACATCAGCTCCGACCACGGCACAGCTACCCCGTCGTAGTCCGCAGCGAGCGCTTCAGCCCGCTCGGGTGTCCGGTTGACCACTTCCAACAGCCCACGGTTGGGCAGCGACGCCCACGCCCGAGCGGTCGACCCGGCCATCTCGCCGGCCCCCACAACGAGCATCGACCGCCCGGCGAGCGCAGAGTCGACCGACCCGGCGGCACCAGCGAGAGCACGGGGGTCAGCGGCGGTATCGCCGGCGATCGACGCTGCGGCCAGCTCCACCGCCGAATGAGCCAGGGACAGGGTGCCCCGGGCGATGGCCGTCTCCGCCCGGGCCCGCTTGCCTGCTTCTACGGCGTGGCGAAACAGCACATCGAGCACGGGGCCCGTGGCATGCTCCGCGCGCGCCGCTTCCCACGCCCGGCGCACCTGCGAGAGGATCTCGCCTTCGCCGATGACCGCGGAATCGACGCCGGCGGCCACCGAGAAGAGGTGCGAGGTGGCGGCCTCGTCGTAGTACGAGTACAGGCCGTCGCTGAAATCCTCGGGCGGGTGCCCACTCCATGTCGAAAGGCAGTTCCGCAGATCGTTCATGGCGGGGTGGAAACGCGACGCAACGGCGTAGATCTCGGTGCGCATGCACGTCGAGAGCACGACCACCTCGTCGAGGCGCTCGTGAGACGCCAAATCGTGGAGCGCCTTGGCCAGACGCGAAGGAGCCACCGTCATCGACTCGAGAACCGGCAGTGGCACGGTCCGATAATTCAGTCCGAGGACGACGACAGCCACGCCTCGATGCGCTCCTTTGCCAGATCAAGTTGCCCCGATCGAATTAGGTCGAGCATGTCCGAACTTACGACCTCGCGCCAATCAGGCTGCTCCGTAGAACGCCCGCCGGCTTGGATTCGTTCCCGGGCGGCGGACAGCATGGCCGCCAATTCCCCCCATTCAGGGCCTACCTGCTCCGAAAGGTAGGCCTTGAGAAACCCGGCCAGCGACGGGCTGTAGCCCCCGGTGGCCACCGCCACGCTCACCGGTCCCCGCCGAAACACTGCTGGCAGGGTGAACGTGCACGAGGGCGGATCATCTGCCGCGTTCACCCAGATCCGGGCCGCCGCGGCCTCCGCGGCCACTGCTGCGTTGACCGCCGGGTCCCCCGTAGCGGTGATCACCAACCAGCATCCGTCGACATCGCCCGGTGCGTAGGGGCGCTCGTCATAGGGCACGCCGAGTTCACGTACCTCGCCGCCCACCGCCGAAGCCACCACCCGGACGATCGCGCCGGCGGCCAGGAGCCCCGCAGCCTTGCGCGCCCCGATGACGCCCCCGCCTACCACCAGGCACTCCTTGCCGGCCACGAGCAGGTTGACCGGGTAGCCCGGAGCGTCGATGGGCACTACGAACCCATGGCTGCCAGCCCGCCGCCGTCGTGGGTGCCCGGGTCGACCGCAGAGGACTGTTCGTAGTAGCTGAGGATCTGCAGTTCGATGGCCAGGTCCACTTTGCGCAGCGCGACGTGGACCGGAACCCGAATCAGCGTGGGAGCGAAGTTGAGGATGCTGGTGACGCCGGCCAGCACCAGTCGGTCCGCCACCTCCTGGGCGACGGCAGGCGGGGTGGTGATGAGCCCGATGACCACGTTTTCCCGCCGGACCACGCTGACCAGTTCCTCGACGGGGCGGATGACGGTGTCGCCGATGGGCTGGCCGATTTTTTCAGGATCGGCGTCGAAGGCCGCGCTGATCCGAAAACCCCGTGCCGGGAAGCCGTGATAGTGGGCTAGCGCTTGGCCGAGGTTGCCCACCCCGACGATGGCCACCCGCCGATCCCGGTCGAGGCCCAGATGACGGCTGATTTGCGACACCAGGTACTCCACGTCGTAGCCCACCCCACGGGTGCCGTAGGACCCCAGGTGGGAGAGGTCTTTTCGGACCTGGGCCGCGTTGACCCCGGTGCGCTCGGCCAGGGCCTCCGACGACAGGGTCAGCACATGGGTTTCGGCGGCCTCGAGCAATGCCCGTAGGTAGACCGGCAAGCGGCTTACCGTGGCCTCCGGGATGCGAGGATTCACCTACCCAATGGTACTAGGCAGGGGAAAAAAACCAGGGTCAGCCGGCTTCGGTGTACTGCTCGGCCAGGTACCGGTCGACGTCGTCCTCACGAATTCGGTAGGAGCGACCAACCCGCACCGCAGGAAGTTGGCCGGCTTGCACCAGCCGGTAGACCGTCATGTTGGAGACGCGCAGCTGCGCCGCGACCTCTCCCACGGTGACAAACCGGGATCGATTGTCAGTCGGCACGCGATCACTCCCCTTCTCCGCACTTAGAGGGTACGCCACGCGGGACGCCAGGGAAAGAGCGGTCAGGTACTGAGTTGCCGGGACCGTTCTGTGGCGGCCACCACAGCGTCGATCATCGCGGCCCGCACGGCCCGGTCCTCGAGGGCCCGGAGCCCTGCTGCGGTCGTTCCACCGGGCGAGGTCACCGCAGCTCGCAGGGCTGCGGGGCTCTCCCCGGTCTCAGCCAGGAGGCGGGCCGAGCCCAATAGGGTCTGAACCGCCAACTCCTCGGCCACCGGGCGGGGCAGCCCGACGAGCACTCCTGCCTCGATGAGCGCTTCGGCCACCACGAAGACGTAGGCCGGACCCGATCCGGACAGCCCGGTCACCGCGTCGAGTTGGTGTTCGGGGACCCGTACGACGTGGCCCACCGCGGCCAGGATGCCTTCGGCCCAGTCCAGGTCGTCGTCGCTCGCTCCTTCCCCGCCGGCCATGGCCGCCATCCCGGCGCCCACCAGCGCCGGCGTGTTGGGCATGGCCCGCACCACCGCACTCTCGGGACCGGTCCACTCCTGCAGGGTGCGCAGGTTCACTCCGGCGACTACCGACAAGACGCGGGGAAAGCGCAGCTCGGCCGCGGCCCGGGCCGCGCCGGCGGCGTCACCCGGCTTGACGGCCAGGAGCAAACCTTCGCCCGCTTCGAGTTCGGCCACCACCCGTACGCCCGGATGCTGCTGTTGCAGCTCTGCCCGGCGGGCCGTCGACGCCTCCACCACCGTGATCGCTTCAGGCGCAGCCCACCCGGCGCGCACCAGACCTCCGACGAGCGCGGCACCCATCCGCCCACCGCCCAGCACGACCAGCTTCGCTGCCACCGGCTGGAGGCTAGTGCTGAGACCACGGGCCGGGGGACAAGCACTCGTTCGCACTTCCCCGAACGAACGAACTGTCTGGCCCCCGGCCCGACGGTTGCTGCGAGCGTATCCCGGACCCCCTAGTCCGACAAGGGTGCTGCACCCTCCGGTGGGGCTCGTCGCAGGTCAGAGGCCGAAGCTTTTTTCTGACGCGTTTTCCCGGCCGTCAGCGCTGGAACTTCGAGGCGTACCCGATGCTCATGGCGGAGCGGAAATAGTCCTCGGAGTAGGCGTACCCGGAGCCGATGATCCGGTCGAGTTCGTCGTCGTCGATGGAATCGACGGGCAGCTGCCCCACCAGGTACACCGCGTCTTCCAAGCCGATGGCGAACCGCCAGGCGAAGAGGCGCGTGTTGGCCCGCAGCAGGTACTCGTAGAGCACTACGGGTTGCTCCTCGGGAGCAGGCATGAAGTACGTCTCGAAGTGCAGCGTGCGCTCCTTCAGCGTGAGCCAGATGGTGGTGACCATCTTCTCCTCGCCCCGCATGCGCACGTACCAGCGGTCGATGTCGGGGTCGCGGTCCACTGCGGCCAGCAGCGGGTTGGTGGCCAGGGAGTGCTCGGCCCACTGCTCGATGAGAAGGCGTAGCGCGGCCAACTCCTCGGCGGTGGCCCGCTCGACACTCATACTGTCGTCCTTACCCGCACGGGGCGGCCCTCATCGGCAGGCCACCAGAGCGCCTGTGGTGCAGCGTTCCCCTACCTGGGCCAATGCGGCGGCGGCCGCCGCCCACGTGTAGCGCTCGGCCCGCCGGCGGCCGGCCCAGCCGAAGCGGGCCGCCAGTTCGCCGTCATCGAGCAGGCGGGCCAGCCGATCGGCGTAAGCCGCGGGGTCCCGGGCTTCGACCAGGAATCCGCTGTGGCCGTCGTCGACCAGGGTGGTCAGCCCTCCCACCGCCGCGGCGACCACCGGGATCCCGCAGGCCGCTGCTTCGAGAGCGACCAATCCGAACGATTCCGAACGGCTGGGGACCACGCAGACGTCGGCCGCCCGGAAATAGGTGGAGAGCATCTCGTGTGGTTGTGGCGGCACCCAGCGCACCGCGTCGTGCAGGTGGTGGCGCTCCACCAAGGCATGGGCGGCCGCCAGCTCTTCGCATCCATGGGGGCCGCTCGGACCGCCGACGACCACGAGGGCGGCCCGGGCGACACGCGACGACGGTCGCGAGCGCAGCTGGGCCAACGCCTCGACCGCGACGGTCAACCCTTTGAGGGGTTGGATGCGGCCCACGAACAAGATGATCGGCTGATCGGGTTCCAGTCCGACCGCTCGACGGGCCTGGCCTTGGTCACCGGGGCCAAAAAAGGCCAGGTCAACACCGGGTGCGACGATCTCCACCCGCTCCGCTGGGGCTCCGTAGAGTTCCGACAGCTGGGCCGCCTCGACCGAACAGCTGGCCAGCACGGCGTCAGAGCACCCGATGATTTCCGCCTCGGCGTGCGCACGCCGGGCGGGCTCCGCAGCCGCCTGCTCTTCAGGACTGGCTTCCGCTTTGACCCGGTCGAGGGTGTGGAACGTAGAGATCAGCGGTAGGTCGAGCTGGTGTTTGAGGGCATGACCGGCCACTCCTGACAGCCAGTAGTTGGCGTGGATGGCATCAACCGGGTCGGCCGCCAGGAGCCGCCCGACTGCGGCGGTCCACTCCTCGACGAGCTCAGGTAACGCTTCTTTGACCACGGGAGCCAGAGGCCCTGCGGGGACATGGTGCACCCGGAAGCCGGGTTCCACGCTGACCACCGCGGGTGCCGTCGGGCTGTCAGCTCTGGTGAAGACCTCCACACGGACACCTGAGCGCGCCAAATGGGCCGAGAGCTCCCGAACGTAAACGTTCATGCCACCCCCGTCGCCAGTGCCTGGCTGGGCCAGCGGCGATGTGTGCAACGAGAGGACGGCAAGGGCGCGCACGACCGCTCAGGCTACCGATCTCGCCTCGCCCAGCGGGCCGCCAAAGGGACGGTGTGGTCAGCGCAGCAGGTCGTTGACGTCGGCTTCGCCCGAGCGGTACCGACGGATGACCTCTTCTTGCAGTTTGTCAATCACCCGGTGCAGCTCACGGCGTTGCTCGGACACCTGGTGCTCGAACTCGACGAGGCCTGCCTCGATGCGATCTAGCTCCTCGTCGGGGAGTTCGCCGATACCGCCCATCTTGGACAGGGGGGCGATGACGTCGACCGTGTGGCTGGCTCCCAGGTCGATTTCTGCGGGGGCCAGGATCTGCGGTAGGCGGCCGTTCCCGGGGGCGTGGACGTGTTCCGCGAGGATTGCCGGAAGCCGCTCGAGCAGCGACGTCCCGGGACCGCTCTCGGCTCCCACCCGCCGCTGACGCTCGGCTCCGACGATGTCGAGGCGGCCATGCACGATCCGGCGGGCGTAGGACAGACCTACCTCGGCCTCGCTGCAGCGGTCGCGGCGGGCACGCAACTCCGTCAGGTCCAGTTCGCCGAGGTTGCCGACGTACACCGGATCGGTGAGCGTCTCCAATCCGTCCATATCCCTATGGTACGCCACCGGGTTCGTTCTGGCCGTGAACCGGAAATACGGGCTGATCAGCGATTGAGCACGAAGGCTACGGCGATCACCCACGCCGGCCCGGCCACCACCAGCGAATCGAGCCGAGCCAGGGCGGGCAGTGTGGGACCGCCGCGCATCAACACCCGGCACAGCTTGACCCCGAGCCAGGCCAGGACTCCCACCATCAGGCAAAACACCCAGGCCCGGTCACCCCCGAAAGGAGGGTTGGCCAGCGCGGTGACCAGAAAACCGAGAGCGGCCAACGTCAATAAACCCGACACGACGCCTACGAACCCACCGGTGGCCCGGTTGCCCATCAGACATGCTGCGGCGTCGTAGGTGCAGACGGCGGCGACGAAGACCATCGCTACCGCGAATCCTTGGTCGCGGGCCACCACCAGCGCGCACATGGCCGACACAGGAGCAGCGACCGCCAGCGCCGCGCCAACGGGCGAACAACCCAGCGACTTACTGCTCAGCGCCGCCCCGACGATGACCAGCAGCGCTGCGGCGACCGCGGGCAACGGTCCGCCCAACGCCACCAAGGGGGTGACTACGACCCCGGCCAGTACCGCGGTCCGGGCATCCGAGGCACCGATCGATCGCCCGAAGAGCACCAGTTCGGGCTTCGACTCCCCCGCAGGTTCCGCGATGCCGTCCTCCCCCGCCTCCGGGGCCGAGTCTCGCCGGGCGGCCCGCAACGCTGAGGCGGCGGCCACCAGGCCCACGGGCGCGAGCAGCACGGCGAGCGCCGCCGACCCCACAATCAGCCCGACGACCAGGCACAGCGCCCACAGCAGGCCGAGCCGGGCGTAGGGCCGGTCTTCGGCGCGGAGTCGGTTGGCCGGGTTGGCTTTGCGCCGGAGGCGCAGTGGGGGGTGCGGCCGCGCTCGCCGCGAAGGCCGGGGGCCGGCGGTGGCTTCGAAACCGGGTTCGGGATTCGCCTCCGTCGGCGTCGACGCCGGCCGGCGGGTCCGTTGCCGCTCGATTCGGCGGGGCGCCCGGCGTGCCCGGAGGGGCGGGGCCGCAGCTGGGGCAACCCGATCTGGGCCGGGCGCTTCCAGGCGGTACCCCTCGAGCTGGTAGCCCTCGAGTTGATACGCCTCGACCCCGCCATCGGCAGCCCGACGGGGATCGACCGTGCCCTCTCCTCCGGCAGGCTCCTCAGCGTGGCCGAAGGCGTCGACATCGTCGAATGCGGGCGCCGTCATTGGCCGCCCGACACCGGGGGCAACAGGGCCACCTCGTCACCAGCGGCGACCGGGTCGGAACGCTCCGCTGGTTCGCCGTTGCGCCACACCCGGCAGATCCTGAGGACGTCGGCCAGGCCGGCACCGTGGCGGGCCACCGCGCCGTCCAGCACCGCCCCCACGGTCGAGCCCTGCGCAGTCTCGCTGCCGGTCCCCGCAGCGTCTCTAGCCGCGGCGAAGTAGCGCAGCGTTACCACGGCCGCCTCCACGACCTTGGGCTGCCGGGTGTTGCAGGTCGCACTATCGACCTCATCGCCTGTTGCGTGTTCTGCATCTTGTGGTACCGGTCCCCTGAGGCTACCTGTTCAACCTGCACCCGGGTTCACGACGTTCGCGTCCCGGCCCGATACGGTGCCTCGGATGCCGCCGAGCGACCCTTCCCTCCCGTCCAGCGGGTTACTCGTTCTCCGCCACGCCCAGTCGACCTGGAATGCCGCCGGGCGCTGGCAGGGCTGGGCCGACCCGCCCCTCTCCGACGAGGGCGAGGGCCAGGTCGGGGTGGCGGCCGCGGTGTTCCGCAGCGCCGGCGTCGGAGCTTTCGACGCAGTGTTCAGCTCGGACCTCCAACGGGCCCGGCGCACCGCCACCCTCTTGGCCGAGGCGCTCGACAGCCCCCCACCCGTCGCTCGGCGTGACCTGCGGGAGCACAACGTCGGCGAATGGAGCGGGCTGACCCGGTCCGAAATCGAAGAAGGTTGGCCGGGCCAGATCGGACAGTGGAGCAGGGGGGAGCTGGCCTCGACCCCGGGGGGTGAAACGCGCCCTGATTTTGAGTCACGTATCTACGGTGCGGTGCTCGATATCGCCCGGGCACAGCCCGGGGGGCGAGTGCTCGTGGTCTGTCACGGCGGGGCCATCCGGGCCCTGACCCGGGTCATCGCCACCGAGCAGGGGCAGGTGGGGCCGCTCAGCGGCTGCTGGATTGAGCTGGCCGGCGACCAGTTGCGCCGTCTCGGCGAGGTCGATCCGCTCGCCCAGGCGGACGAGCTGCCCGTTGTCCCGAGCGATGGACCGACCGAGGGGCTCATCGAATGAACAGCGCTTCGCCGCTGCAACGGTCACAGCAGAGAGCTACCTTCCGAGACGTGAAGGTTGAGGTGGTGCGGAGTCCCCGGCGGCGCAAGACCGTGCAAGCCCGGGAGGTCAACGGGGTCCTGCGCGTCTCCATCCCCGCGACCATGACCCGGGCAGACGAAGAGCGCTGGGTGGCCGAGATGGTGCGCCGTATGGAGCGCCGAGGAGCCAGCCGGAGCATCGACCTGTTCCAGCGGGCCTCTCAGCTGGCGTCCCGCTTCGAGCTGCCGATCCCCGATTCAATCCGTTGGTCGGACAATCAGGAGTGGCGTTGGGGAAGCTGCACCCCCAGCGAGAGGAGCATCCGTATCTCCTCGCGCCTGGTCCGGGAGCCGAGTTGGGTACTCGACTACGTGATCGTCCACGAGCTGGCCCACCTACGGGTGGCCAACCACAGCCCACGGTTCTGGGCCGTGGTCAACCGCTACCCACTGGCCGAGCGGGCTCGCGGTTTCCTTATCGCACGGAGTGTGAACCCGGCGGCCACGGACGACGACGGCGTCCGACCCGGCCCTTTCGAGATCGGCCCTGACGACGACGTGTTGTCCCCGTGAGCACCCCGGTGGCCCAGCAAACTGACGAGTCCGTCGTGCTGCGCGCCGGGGTGCGGGGCGTGGCCAGCGCCCGGGTGACCAGGCTGTCGACGGGCCGGCGGGTCGTCGAGGTCCGCATCAACCCTGTGCAGCGTCGGGGGGCGCTGAGCGCCGAGGACAGCGCAACCATGGCCACCGGCGCGTCGATGGCGTTGACCAAACGGCTCCCTCTCGTCCTGATCATCTCCTCGTCGGGGGTGGACATGGAAGGGGGCATCGCCGCCCTGCACGGTTGGGGGGCGACGGCCAAGGCGCTCGCCGACTGCTCCGGGGTCGTTCCGATCATTGCCGTCGCGTTCGGCTTGGCCGTGTCCGGGCCCGCCTTGCTGCTCGGCATGGCCGACGTGGTGATCATGACCGGAAGCGCCGTCGCCTACGTGTCGGGCCCCGCAGCAGTAGCCGAGCTGACCGGCCTGCAGGTCGGCCCCACCGAGCTCGGCGGCTCGGGGGTCCACTCCCGCATGAGCGGACTGGCCGCCTTGGTGGCCGAGGACCTCCCGGGCGCCTTGGACTTGGTGGGCACCGTCCTCGACTACCTACCCGACCACCTCGACACAGTGGCCCCCCGCGTGGCCTACAACGACCCCTGGGATCGCCGTACCCCGGAGTTGTCCGACCTGTTACCCCCCACCGACACCGGCTCCTACGACATCCGCCGGGTCATCTCGGCCATCGCTGATGACGGGGAGTTGCTCGAGTTGCGTGCTGCGTGGGCCCCTCAGCTGGTGACAGCCCTGATCCGGGTGGAAGGGGTGGCCACCGGCGTGGTGGCCAACCAGCCCCAGTCGATGGCCGGCACCCTTGACATCGCGGCGTCGCAGAAAGGGGCGGGTTTCGTGTCCATGTGCGACACCTTCAACCTGCCCATCGTGACCCTGGTCGACACTCCCGGGTTCATGCCGGGCAAGGACCTCGAATGGCGGGGCATGATCCGCCACGGGGCTCAGCTCGTCTTCGCCTACGCGGAGGCCACGGTGCCCCGGGTGTGCCTGGTGGTGCGCAAAGCCTTCGGCGGCGCTTACATCGTCATGGACTCCAAGGGCATGGGTAACGACATCTGCTTGGCCTGGCCGGCCGCTCAGGTGGCGGTGATGGGAGCGGAGGGCGCGGTGCAGATCCTGCATCGCCGGGCTGACGCGCCCACCCAGGCTTCCCTGGCTCAGGAGTACCGGGTGGAGTACCTCAATCCCTACCTGGCAGCCGAGCGGGGGTTCGTGGACGACGTCATCGACCCGGTTGACACCCGACGGGCGGTGGCGGGGGCGCTGCGGCTACTGGACGGCAAGCGGGAGCGCCTGGCCCGTCGCAAGCACGGTAACGGTCCCCTCTAACCCGAGTCCGGACCGGCCGCCACTCAGGGGCGGGGTCGGGGGGGCAGCACTCCTTCGAGGCCGGCGATCACTGTGTCGAACAGTTCCCGGAACGCTTCGAGCATCTCGTCGTTGGACGCCACCAGCACCGCCCGCATGGCGGTGGCCAACCCCTCGTCAGGGCGTCCCGCGTCGCGCAACGCCACCGCCAGCAGCAGATCGTTGGTGTTCGAAGGATGCGACACGGCGATCTGGCGGTGCAGGTCTATGGCCTCGTCCACTCGCCCTACCAGGCGCAAGGTATTGGCCAGCTGCAGGCGGGCTCCGCCTTCGAGACGAGGCGGCAGACCGATCTCCAAGGCCGCTTCGAGATGCGGAATGGCTTCGGGGTCACGGCCCGACATCCCCAAGGCGGTGGCCAGGCCGAAGTGGGCGAAGGGGTCACCGGGATCGTCTTGGAGCCGCTTCGTGAAAAAGGCGACGGCCGCACCGTCGGCGCGGCGCAGCAGTTCCCACCCAGCCTCGAGTTCGTCTGGTCCCTGAGTCATGGCACCCTGCAGCTTGCCCCAACTGCGGGGCTCGCCGCAGGCCGCGGTGCTCGAAGCTCCCGAATCGGCGAGCGGTACCGCTAGCGTGGGAATCGAGATGAGCGATCTGTCCCCCTCCGCTCCGCCGCCCACGTTCGACCGGGCCCGTGACCTGCCCCGTCTCGAGCAGGTAGCGCAGGACCTGGCGGCCGTCGAAGCGGCACTCACCCGCCTCGACAACGACACCTACGGGCGCTGCACGCTCTGCGGTGAGGAGATCAGCGACGTTCGTTTGGCCGAGTCGCCCATCGCGCAAGACTGCGGGGCGCACGACAGCTGATCGACCGCTGGTAGTTTCTCTCCCGACACCGGCCCGCACTAGCGTCGGGGCGCCCCGGGGGCGTAGGTCAGTGGTAGACCGGCGGCCTTTTAAGCCGCGCGTCGAGAGTTCGATCCTCTCCGCCCCCACCAACCAACCCAGGGTGAGCGCCTGGTTCTGGGGGTAGGGATGCAGCGATGAGCGAGACCCGATTACCAGCGGGACGAGTCCCGGGCCCATCAGTTGGACCGAAACTGGGTTGAGTTTCTCCAGGAGCTTCGGGTACTCGGCACCGGAGTCCCGATCCTTTTTCGCCTTCCTCCTCAGTTTCGCCTTCCAGGCGCGGTCAGCGCCTCCCATACCGGCAGGGTGACGTGCGGTCCAATGACCCGTAAATGAACCTTGGAACGGTTTTCGGCGATAAAAATGACAGCCAAGGCAAACAGAACCAGAGCCGCCAGATGCCGGGCGAGAAAGCCGTGACCTTTCTCTTCCTCAACCTCCGCCATCTCAACCTCCGCCATGTACGCCACCTCTGTCCCTCGAGGAAATGGTGAAGCGAATTCACGATTTCCGATCCGAGGGCGTGCAGATTCCATGTAGGTACAGCCCTCATGACTCGCTCGGTTCCTCCCGATGCGGCTGAGGTTCCTCCGGTGTTATTCCCCGATGGGACGCGTTACTCGGAAACGGCGAGACTCGGCGCCCCCCGGACATTCTGAAACGCCGTAGCTTGAGCCTATGACGATCGACGACGCGGGTATCCCCGAATACAGCGACCCGGCGCGCACGGCCGAGCAGATCACCGAGATCCACGCTTGGGTGCAGGAACTGCGCGCCTCGGTGGCCGAACTCCACCAACTGCTCAGCAACGTGGCCGCCGGCCGCGAGCACGAGGCCTGACCCGACCGGGACACGCCGCTCCTGGCCTGCGTCGGGGCGGGCCGGCGTCGGTCAGGCCGGCCGCCCTCCGGGGCCCTGTGGGCCGACCGGCACCGCGGAACCCGCCATGCAGCGACGCACCAGGCGGTGCCCCGGGGTGTGGTCGGAGTTGGCCCGGTGGTTGGTGCAGCGCTCGTCCCACATGGCGATGTCGAAACGTTCCCAACGCCACCGGACCTGAAGGTTGGGGTCCGACAGCTTCGAGCGCAGCAGGCCCAGCAGCACCGCCGATTCGTCCGGCGCCATGCCGTCGACGCCTCGCATGAACTCACCGCAGAGGTACAGGGCACGTCGCCGTGTCTCAGGGTGGATACGCACCAACGGGTGGCGTATCACCGGCACCTGCGCCGCAATCCGCCGGTACTCCTTCTCGCCCTGCATGGCCGTCACCGCCAGGCGGAACGGTTCGCCCAGATCGAGTGACAGATCGAGCATCGACACGACGTCTTGGAGCGTGGGCGACAGCGAGTCGTACACGGCGTAGAGATTGATCCACAGCGTGTCGCCGCCCACTGGCGGGGTGTCCTGCATGCTGAGCACGGCGATGTCGGGCGGCGCCGGTAAAAAGGCCACGTCGGTGTGCCAGAAGTCCGCTTTGGGGGGACTATGGGGACCGTCCTCCAGCACATTGAAGTACTGATCGATGGGGTCGGTGGCAACCGGAGCGCCACCCATGGGCAGTACGGGTGGGCCGAAACGCCCGGAGAAGGCCAATTGCTCCGCCGCGGTGATGTCCTGTCCCCGGAAGAAGAGGACCAGATGCTCCAACAACGCGCCGCGCAGGGCGGCGACCGTCGAGTCGGACAAGGGCTGGCGCAGATCGACGCCGCGGATCTCGGCGCCGATCACCCCGGTCAACGGACGTACTTCGATATCTACCGAAGGCGCCGGCGGGCGCAGGTCAGCCGGCACCGGCACCGGCATTGGCGGCCGCCACGTTCGCCTTGACGCCCGATCCGTAGCGGGCAATGACTTCGTGGGCGTCATCAAGCATGGGCAACACCGCGTCGAGCGGTGATGAGGGGAGGGGGACGAGGATGGCGTCGACGCCGAGCTGTACCCACGGCTCGAACAACGCCGGCTCGGCCGGCACCCCGTCCACCAAGATGGCAATGGAGGCGGGGTCACGACCTTGCTCCTCGGCGCGCCGGCGGAGACGGCGGACATCGTCGGGTGTGTGGCCCAGGTAGGGCACCGGCAGCCAGCCGTCGGCCCAGGAGATCACATCGTCGAAGACGGCGTCGGTGGCCCCCGCCCCTAAGATAACCGGGGGCTGGCGCCGCGGTTTGGGCCACGCCCACGCTTCGTCGAAGTCGACGAAGCGTCCGTGGAAGGTGGCTGCCTCCTCCGACCACAGCGTCCGCATGGCCGCCACGTACTCCCTCACCCGGGCCCGTCGGCTCGACCATTCGATCCGGTGGTCGGCCGCCTCTTCCACATTCCACCCGTAGCCGATGCCGAAGACGAACCGTCCGCCGGACACGTAGTCAAGCGAGGCGACCTGTTTGGCGGTCACGATCGGATCGCGCTGCGCAACGAGGCAGATGCAGGTGCCGAGGCGGATCGTGGTGGTCCGGGCGGCGGCGGCGGCCAGCGCCACGAAAGGGTCGAGTTGACGCCGGTATTCCTCGGGGAGGTCCCCCGGCAAGAGGAACGGCGTCGTGCGCCGAGCCGGTATGTGGGTGTGGTCCCCGACGAACAGACCCGCGAAACCCCGCTCCTCGGCGGCTACCGCCACCTCGGCCAAGGGTGCCGACTCGTCGGTGGGCAGGGTGATGATGTCGATGTCCACGTCGCAGCGCCGTTTGTGCGTTACTGGGCGGGGGTGTCGTTACCGGCCCCGCTCAACGAGACCTTGGCGTTCAGTCCGGCGTCGATCACCTGAATGGTCCCGTGCACCCACTTCGCCTGCTGGCTGAGCAACCACAGGACGGCGGGGGTCGTGCCTTCTTCCGGTTTCATGGCCCCTGCGCCCAGTAGATCGAGGCCCTTCAACTGATCGATGAGCACTTGGCGATCGAATCCGTTGGCCTCCGACGAAGCGCCGATCATCGGCGTGTCCTGCGCCCCGGGGACCAGCATGTTGACTCTGATCCCGTACGGTCCGAGTTCGTTGGCCAGGCTCAGCCCCAAGCCGATGACTCCGTGTTTCGCTGCGCAATAGTCGCTGCCGTAGGGGAACGCGTCGATGCCCGCTCCCGAAGAAACCATGATGATGGCACTGCCTCTGCCGCGTTCAATCAAATGGGGGATGGTGTATTTCAAGGTCAGCCATTGGCCGGTGAGGTTGGTCTCGAGTGATCCTCGCCAATCCTCGGTCGGTATCTCCCACGACTGCTGATACTTGCCCAGGATGCCTGCGTTGGCGATCACGAAATCGAGTCCACCGAAGCGCTCCACACTCTGGCGGACCGCGGCGATGACCTCGGACTCCTGACGGACATCACAGGCCACCGCCAGGCCCTTGCCACCGGCTTCCTCTACCAGGCTGAGGGTTTCCTCCAGGTCTTCAGGTGTGGCCACCCGGGCCGGCGGATGTGTCCGCTCCCCATTGGCGATGTCAAGCAATGCCACGCTGGCCCCTTCCCGGGCCAGCGCCACCGCATGGCTACGTCCCTGACCCCGGGCGGCCCCGGTGATCAACGCGACCTTTCCTTCGAACTCCCCCATCTGACGCTCCCCCGCTGTCTCGTTCCTACCGCAAGGTTAGCGAACCGGCGAGCCGGCAGAACTCGTCGATGCGTCCTTCCAGGACCCGCAGGCTGGCCGCCCAGAACTCCTCGGAGCGGATGTCGATAGCAAAGCGTCCGGCGAGCTCGGCTGCGCTGCCCATGCCCGTCGAAGCCAACAGGTGGTCGTACCCTGACCGGAAGCGTTCGGGGTCCTCCTGGTAGCGGGCGAACAGACCGATCCCAAAAAGCAGACCGAAACAGTACGGCCAGTTGTAATAGTGGGCGTCGACGAAGTAGTAGTGCGGTTTCACCGCCCACATGTAGGGATGCAGAGTGGCCGGGTCGACGCTGTCGCCGTAGGTGGCCGACTGCGCGTCGGTCGTCATCTGACACAGTTCGCTGACCGCCAACGGCCCCTGTCTCCGCCGCGCGAACACCTCGCGCTCGAAGAGAAAGCGGCTGTGAATATCGACCACCACCTGGGTGGCCCCACCCAGGTCGACATTGAGCAGGGCGAGGCGTTCTGCGGGGGACGCCTCGCTGAGTCCTGCCTGGGTGACGATCGTCTCGCAGAAGATGCTCGCCGTTTCCGCCAGGGCCATGGGCAACTGGCGCTGCATCGGCGTGCGTTCGGCCAACGCCGTGTTGTGATAGGCGTGGCCCAACTCGTGGGCCAGGGTTTGCACGCCATCCCAGGATCCGTCGAAGTTCATCAGGACGCGCGACTCGCCGGGGCGTACCGGCATGCAGAACGCTCCGCCGCGCTTGGCGGCCCGTGGGCCGGCGTCGATCCAGCGTTCGTTGAGCGCACGCGAGATCAGTCCTTCGAGTTGCGGGGAAAAGGTGGCAAACGCGCTGCGCACCGACTCGGTGGCGGCGTCCCAGCCTACGGCCGGCTCGCCGGGCAGGGGGGCCACCAGGTCCCACCAGGGAAGGGCCCCGTCACGGCCCAGCAACGCCGCTTTGGCCCGCAGAAACCGGCGGAAGTGGGGAAAGGAGGCCACCGCGGCGCGCTGCATGGCGTCGAGCGTGCCGCGATCAACGGAGTTGTCGTGCAATGCCTGGTCGAGCGGGTCCGCCCAGTTCCGGCGGCGGGCCACCGTCAACGCTTCGCCTTTGATGCCATTGAGGCACGCTGCGATCGGCAGCGCCACCGTCTCCCACGCGGCGATCTCTGCGGTCTGGGCCGCTTCGCGAACACGCGGGTCCGGATCAGTGGCCCTGCCCCGCAGCACACTGATGGGCTCTTCGACACCGTCCAGCGTTCCCGTCAAGCGGGCACTGAGATCGTTGTGCAGGTGGGACCAGGCGTTGCCTCCGCTTAGCCGCAGGTCGGCCAGCAGGCTTTCGGACTCCTCGTCCATTTGATGCCCCGCGCTGATGGCCGCCTGGCGCAGCGTGTGCGCGTGCTCGGCAGCCAGGGGGCCGCTGGCGATGAGCTGTTCCGCTCCCAGCCGCCCCACCCACGCCCGCAGCCGGGTGCCGCAGCGCTCCAGGTCGGTGAGGTCGGCTTCCAAAGCGGCGTATTCGCGGGTGGCGGCCTCGTCGGTGGCGTCGGTACTGACCAGGGCGGCCACAAACGCCGAGGTACGCTCGACATCGTCCAAGAGGGCGTTGGTGGCACCGATCACTTCGGCCAGGACGGCGCCGTCGGCCTCGGTAGGTGCCCGGCGAGGGCCGTCGCGCACGTCATGGCGGTCATAGAGGGCGACCAGGCGGGCCAGGTCGGCCTGCACGCCTTCCCGGCTGGCGGCATACTCCCTGGACCCCAATCCCGGGAAAAGCCCGTCGGTATCCCACGTCGGCAGCGTCTCGCTGTTCGTCATAGCCTCAGGCTACGCGGGCGTGCCGGGACCCTCCGCACGATGGGCCGGCAGCGCTCACCGTCGGAGCCGCCTCATGAAAAAACGACCACACCAGGGCCTGCGCCGAAGGCGTTCCCTGACAGCCGTGGAACCAGGTGTGGGCGCCTCCGCCGTAGATGGCCTCCTCCACCCGCCCCTCCCCGTGGCACTGATTCCAGGATTGGGTGCTCAGATCGCCGAAGGTTGCGGTGACCGCGGCGGGCCCGCATCCGTCGAGGCCTCGCCAATCGGCCACCTCGGCCCCCACCGTGGTCTCGGTGTGGCCCTCGATGTGGGCAGGCGGCTCGCCGGGGACGACGCTGAGCAACGGGTCACCCGTTTGGGCCACTATGAGCAGCGGCACCGGGGTGGTCAGGGCGCAGGCCGATACCGACACCGCTTCGACGGCGGCCACACCTGCGAAGAGGCCGGGGCTATCGCATGCCACGCGATAGGCCATACGGCCCCCGTTGCTGAAACCGGCCAGGTAAACGTGTCCGGGCGAAGCCCCTGCCTGCTGAGCCAGTACCTGGGCCACCACCGCTTGGAGGAAGGCAACGTCGTCGACACCGGCGGCGTGCGCGCCCCCGCAGCAGTACCCCGCGTTCCACGACAGGTCGAAGCCCGCAGGGAACACCACGATGGCCGGGCCCACCTCGTCGAGGAACTGGCTCTGGGCCATCATCGCGGCCGGAGCCATCATGCGGCCATGAAGCACGATGAGGACGGGCAGAGAACCCGCGGTCGGCGCGCTGGGCGAGGTTGAGTCCGGGCGAGCCAGCAGGTAAAGACGATCAAGTCCCCCCGAGGCGAGGTGGTGCACGGTGACCGCCCACCCGGGGGCCGCTGTCACCGTCGAGCCGGCGACGCTGCTGGGGGTGCCACGCGGGTGCGCCGTGGATGCCGGGACCGGCTCGCCCGAGGGGCGAAGATGGGCGCTGGAGGTAACGGCGCGCGTCGCTGGGCGCCGGGCTGCCGCGCCGGGGCCGGTCGCCGCGCCAGGGCCGGCCCCGGGGTGCGCAGCCCCACCCGGGAGTGCCACCAGCACGGTCACCACCACCGCGAGAACGAGCAGCCCGATACCCACCAACAGCCGAAGTCGGGTAGTGGCCACCGGGACCAAACCCTACGATGACGGCCGCCCCGGGTGCGTTCAGGTTGCCCCGATTGCCGTGAAAAACCGCCAGATGAGCATTTCGGCGGAGGGGGTGGTCCCGCTGCCCGCCGGCCAGGTGTGATCCTGGCCGGCGTAGAGCGTCAAGGCCACTTGGCGGCCGGCGGCGCAGTTGCTCCACGTGTGGGTGACTGCCTCACCCGCGCTGGTCGTCACCGCCGGCGCACGACAGCCGTCGCTGGCCACCAACTCCTCGGTTTGCTCGGTCACGGTAGGCTCGGTGAAACCGAAGCTGACCGTTGGGGGTTCGGATGCGTCGATGGTCACTTCGGGATCGGACATCCCGGCGATCTCCATGCCCGAGATGGGACCGAGGTTGCCGCACGATTTGTCGAGCACTGCGCCGTACACCGCGATGGCGCGAAAGAGGCGGGGGTCGTCGCAGGCCAGTGCCCACGCCAGGCGCCCCCCGTTGCTGTAGCCCACCAGGTCCACTTTGGAGGGGGCCGCCTCGGGGTGCTGCGCCAGCACCTGTGCCACCACCGCGGTGATGAACGCTTCGTCGTCTACCCCTGCACCGTGCGCTCCCCCGCAGCAACTCCCGGCGTTCCAGCTTTCGTCGTAGCCCGTTGGGTACACCACGATGGCCGAGCCGACCACCGGGACAAAGCCGGTGCGTTTCTCCTCGAAGGCTGGGGTGACCGCGGAGCCGTGAAGGACGACCACCACCGGGACCGGGCCGGTGGGCGCCGGTGACGGCTCCGCCACCAGATAGCTGCGGGTCAGTCCACCGCTGGAAATGTCGTGGGTGGTGGTGACCCAGGCGGCCGGCGGCGACGGCTTTTGGGCCGCGGCTGGAGCGCTTGGCGGGACCCGGGCCACCGGGGGGAACGTCGAAGGCCCGGCGCCGAACGCGGAGCGGGCCACCACCGCCGCCCCGGCCAGGGTGACGACAGCCACCGCGAGGGCCGGCACCGGGCGCAGGCGCCGCCGGGACATCAGTACATCATGCGCGGATCGAGATAATGCTTGAACTCGAGGAGGTTCGACGAGGGGTCGCGCAGCACGAGCGTCAAATGTTCCTCCACCCGCCCCTCGAAACGGGTCTGGCATTCGCGAAACAGCGGAAGCTTCCGCAACTCGGCGCAATGCAATAGGGCGTCGAAATCCTTCCTTTGACGGAAGCTCACCCCGAAATGGCGCGGATACAACGCCGGATCGTCGTCGACGTCATCGGAGAGGTGGCAGACAAGCTGATCGCCGAAGAAGTCGAGAGTGATGCGGTCGTGGTAGCGCCGGGCCAAGTGGCACCCCAGGCCGTCCACATAGAACCGCTGGGCCTCGTCGAGGTCACGGGCGGGGATGGCCAGATGGAAGACGTCGCCGGGTTCACGCACAGCTGGCCACCTCCTCGAAGTGCACCAGGGTGTCGGACCGCAACCCGAGGCGCAGGGTTTCCAAGCCGACCAGATCGCCGGGGGCGATATTGCCGAGATTGACATTCGTGCCCAGCAACATGATCCAGTAGGTCTGCAGATCCTTGTTGGGCGCCTCGAAGATCAAGCGGGACGGGTCGATGCCGCTGTCGACGATGGCGTCGACCAACTCGGTCCGGGGACGCCCGGCGGCATCGCAGATACCGCTGCGCCCGCTCTCCCGGGCCTCGGTGATGACCCGCTCGGCGCCCGCGGCCAGGTCCTGGGCGATGGCATCGACCCATTCGCGGGCACCAAACCTTTCGGAGCGGCCCTGATCTTTGAAGCCCACTTCGCTCACTACCGTGAACTCTTCGGCGCAGCGCGAGATGTAGGTCGCCTTTTCCGTGTTCGACATGGTGATGGTGCCGTTTGATACTTCGACCATGGCGCAACCGCACAACCGGCACAGGGTCATGAACGACTCGAAACGGTTCTGGGCCACAAACTTTTCGAAGAGGGTGCCCCCGAAGTAGTAGGAGATTCCCATCGTGCGCAGGAGTTCGAACTTCCGTTCGATGTCAGGCGTGACCAGCGCGGTACCCCAACCGAACTTGACGACGTCGATGTAGGGGGCGTTCATCTCGATGGCATCGGCGAAGGCGCGGTGCGGTAACCCGTTGTCGATGACCATGGTCAGGCCTTCAGCCCGGGGTTTGGGCGCGCGGCGCGGCAAGTCGAGAAAGATCGAATCCATGGAATGCTCCTTGGGGCTCGTTGGGGATAGGGAGAGCTAGGGCGGGGGCGGCGTGGCGCGCCCGGCGGCCGGTCAGCACCAGGCTGAACGGGGTGCGGCGCGCCACGCTGACCGCGACGGTGGTGGCCGCGTAGGTCAAGGGGACGAGGGCCACGACGACGAGGGCCAGTTGCCAGACGGCGGGGGCGCCGCTCAGTGCGGCAGTGACGCCGGCAGCCCCGGCCGCTGACACGACGCCCTGCAGGACGAGAGGGTGGGCCAGGTAGACCCCGAAGGAGCTTTCTGACATGGACCGCACGACAGCAGAGCAGCGGGGGCTGCTGCGTCGTTCACGGCTGACACCGAACGCCAAAAGGGCCACCATGGCCACCAGGGCGACGACGGTTACTGACGGCTGGAAGACCTCGCTGGCCGTGGCGGTGCCGGTCGAGAACAGTTCGACCTGCAAGAAGTAGCTTCCCAGTCCGCCGGCCATGGCCGTAACGGTGGCCATCACGATCAGGCGAGTGTGGGCAGCTACCCAAGCGGTCACCGATTCGTGGTGCACGGCGGCCAAGACGCCGGCCACCACATAACACTGATAGCTCCACAGCCAGCTGCCGGGATGGGAGAGGATCGTCCCCAGCACTCCGGGTGCGTCCGTCCACCAGCGGGTGCCGGCGGTGAACAGCAACTGCAACGTCACGCTGCCCATCAACAGCCGCCACGGGTTGGCCCGGCGGATGGCGGCCAGGGCCCAGGGGTAAACGGCGTAGAGCTGGAAAGTGAGAAGCAGAAAGTACAGGTGGTAACGGGCCCCACCGTCGGTCACGTCGATCACGAATCGTCCGATCAAGCCCAGTGGCGTCCCCCAGGAGCCGTCCGCCACCACGTAGATGGCGGTCCACGCCACGTACGGCGCGACCACCAGCGGGTATCGGCGCCGCCAGAAGGCCCGGGCGCGCATGGGTTCGGGGCCCGCCCGGTAGGCCAACACGAACCCGCTGAGTCCGATGAACACCGAACGCGTCACGTGAGCCACCGACAAGAAGGCCCCACCGGCCACGCTCTCGGCGGTCACGGTGACCGACACGGCATGCACCGCCACCACACCGAACAGGGTGACAACCCGGACGACATCGAGCGACAGCAGACGCTGCGGGGCGGCAGTCGCCTCCCTCGTGCTCAGCGAACCGACCGGCGGGGCGGGGACGGTCACCCCACGTTTACCGTTGTGAAGGCTGGCGTCTGGTGACGGCGCGTCTGGTCGTCGAGCGCCGCGAGACGCCGCAGTTCTCCTCGGCGGGGCTTGCCGGTGGGACCGGAGGGCATCGCGTCGAGAACCTGGATGGTCGCCGGACGCTTGTAACGGCTGAGGGTTCTGGTGCAGCGCCGCTCCAGATCGGCGGCCAGCTCCGCGGGGGCCACCCCGGCGTGGGCTACCACATAGGCCACCGGCTCCTGGCCGACCGTGGGATGGGGGCGTGCGACGACTACGGCGACGAGGACGCGGGGGTCGGCCGCCAAGCATTCTTCGACCTCGCGGGGTTGAACTTTTTCTCCGCCCCGATTGATGACATCGTCGTCCCGGCCAACCAGCCACAGGTATCCGTCGCGGTCGAGGCGACCGACATCACCGGTGGGCAACCAACTTCCGGGCCCTAGTGCCGGGCGTCGTGATGGGCGTCGTCCGGCGGCGGCCCAGTAGGTTCCGGTCACCCCGGCCCCCCGGATCTGCACGTGCCCTTCAGTTCCTGCGGCTACGACAACGTTACCGGCGTCCACCACCCGCAACTCGACGCCGCAAGCGATGCCCACCGAACCGGGCCGGCGTTCCCCAAGCGGATTGGCGGTGATCTGACTCGCCGCCTCGGTCATCCCGTAGGTCTCGATGATCGGTATGTGGAATCGGCGCTCGAAGCGTTCCCTGACCGCTGCGGGAAGGGGGGCCGACGCCGAACGCACCAGGCGGATGCGGTGATCGTCGGGGGGTCCGCCGTCGTCGTTGGACAGCACGCTGAGCATGGCCGGCACCAGGTTGCACCAGGTGGGCCGGTGGCGGGCCACCGAGGACCAAAAACCCCGTCGCGAAAAGCGCCGCTCGACCACCAGCGAAGCCCCACCCACTGCGCTGGCCAACACGCCGACCACCAGCCCGTTGATATGCCACAGGGGCAGCGGCGAGAAACCCCGTTGCCCGGCGTCGAGGCCGAGGTGGCCGACCACGTTGCTTGCCGTATGCAACAGTTGCGCTTCGCTGACCGGGATCACCTTTGGTTCGCCGGTGGTTCCCGAGCTGAACATGATGAGCGCGGCGCCGCCCGGCAGGTCTGCCCGTTGGCTTCCGGCGCCTTCGAGCCACACCGCGGGACCCGCCGGGCCGGGTCGCCACAACGCGCAACCCGCCTCGGCCAGGGCGTCGGTGCGTCCCGTGTTGTCGGTATCGGTGAGCACTGCGTGCAGACCGAGGGCCCGGGCCTGCGCGGCCAGTTCCCCGGGGGCGGCTTCCGGATTGAGTGGAGCGATGGTGACGCCGGCTGCCAACGCGGCGAGGTATTCGGCGGCCATGCTCAGCGGGTCGCCGATCGCCACTCCGACCCGGCGGCCCGGGTGGTCCGCCTCCGAAGCCTGCCAACCCGCCACCCGGGCGGCCACTTGGTTCCATGTCAAGGTGCGATCGCTGCTGCCTTCAAAGAGGACCGGACCGGACCCCTCGCCGCAGCGTCGAGAAAGTACTTGGCGGACAGAAACCGGCATAGTTCAACCTTCCCCAGGAAATGTGACGGTTGTGCTACGGGCGCTTAGGATGTTCCTGAGAATCCGGGTGGGACTCGCGGCGGTGGTCCGGGCGGGGTGACGGGGACGCCCGGTGAGGGCCAGGGATAGTGGGGTGTGGCGAAACAGCACGGACAAACCGGCGCCGCCGGCCATCGCCACCACCAGTCCGACGACGGTGGCCACCACTGCAGGTATCCGCTGGCCATTGTTGGCGAACCCGTGATCGAGGAGCAGTTGCAAGACCAGCGGGTGGGCCAGGTACACGCCGAAGGAGGCGTCCGACAGCGTGTCGACAGTGGCTCTTCCCCGCTGGCGGCCCGCAGCCCAACGGCACCCCACCAGATACAACAAGATCGCCGCGGCCAAACAACTCAGCAGCATGGCCGGCTGCAACACGGCATCTGCCGTGCGGGGAGTCATCGTCGATAACTGCAGCGCGTAGACACCGAGCGAGCCGGCCACGCAGGCCAAGGCCGCCGCGACCAGCTGCCGGGGGTAGCGCGTCACGAATCCTTGGAGACGGCGCACATGTAACGCCCCGTAGCAGCCGGCCAGCACGTAGATGCTGTAGGTGGGCAACAGCTCGTAGGCATGAGCCCACACCCACACCAGCGGGCCTGAGCGCGGCGGCGGCGCGTATTGCAAAACGGCCAACCAAGCCAGGTTGGCGGTACCTACCGCAGCGAGAACCCAGCCCGCATGGGCGGCGCTGCGCCTCGCCGCCCACAGCAGCACAGGGAAGGCCAAATACAGCTGCAGCGTGACCAACAGGAAATACAGGTGGTACATGGCGCCGCCGTAGAGGAGGTCGGAGCCGAAGGTGGCCCAGGAAAACGTCGCGTGCGCCGGCCCCAGCACCGAATAGCTGTAGTAGATGGCGGACCACACGACGTAAGGGACTGCCACATACGCCAGCCGACGGGGCCAGAAGCGACGGAGATCGAGCGTTCGGCCGGCCATGGAGTGCACCAGCACAAATGCGGTGATCGTAAAAAAGATCTCGCGCCCGAACTGCAGGAGCATCATCGCCCCCGCTGCGGCGACGTCGGAGGGTTGCTCGGTAAAGGCCAGCGAATGCACCGAAATCACCGCGGCGAAAGTGAGTAGGCGTACCACGTCGATCTGTCGCAACCGCCCGGTGGTCAGCGAATCGATCCGATCGGGCGGTGTGGTGACCTCCCGTTCGGCTACCAGCATGGTTCAACCTTCCCCAGGGAAGCTGAACGGGGCCGGATGCCAACCTGAAAGCCTTCTAAAAACTTAGCCTTGCGTTAGTTGCTCACGAGCTAGCGGGGCGGGAACTGCATCAACCCGTACATCAACACCGCGGCGGCCACGCACGTCGCTGTCTCCACTACTCGAGCCGGCGTGCCGCGCCATCGTTCGGCCAGCAAGAAACCGGCGGCGATCCCGGTGCCGGCCACCAAGCCGCCGATATGGGCCTGCCATCCGATGCCGGGCACCACGAACCCGTAGATCAAGTTGATGGCGATAAGCCCGACGATGCCGCCGGTGTGCAGGCCCCGTTTGCGGGCCACCACGAACAGGGCGCCGAAGACGCCGAAGATGGCGCCGGACGCGCCGGCACCGTCAACGTTGGTCGGCGCCACCAAAAAGAAGGCCACGGAACCGCCCATGGCCGCACCCAGGTACAGCAGCAAATACCGCACTTTGCCGATGGCGGCCTCGACCGGTTGGCCGACCACATAGAGCGACAGCATGTTCAACCCGATGTGGACGATGCTCACATGGACCCAAGGCGAGGTGAAGAGCCGGTAGGTCTGGCCCGACTGAACCAGGGACGGCACCTCTCCCCACTTCGAGGTGAAAACATTGGACCCGCCCTTGCTGACGATGAACACCACCACGTTGATCGCGATGAGCAGCATGGTGACCGGGGCGCGTTGCACCAAGTTTCCCGCCGATCCGGGCGCGTTGAAGCGGTACCGGGTCACCGGAGCGGTGCGCGCCGAGCGCTTCACACACTCGGGGCACTGCCAGCCCACCGAAGCCCGGATCATGCACGCGGGACAGATGGGGCGCTGGCAGCGCCGGCAGGTGACTCCCGCCGCGCGCTCGGGGTGGCGGTAGCAGCTGGTGGGCACCGGAGTCTGACCCCACTGGGGTGGCGGCCCACCCTGCCACGGCGGTGACGGACGCGGGCCTCCCGGCGGCGGCCACGACGGTGGCGGGCCCTGGGATGCTGCGCCGCCCTGGGACGACCCCGCAGAAGGTGGAGGCCAGGAGGGCGGCGGCCAGGACTCACTCACGGCCGTCATCTTGCCTGAGCGGGGGCCCCTTCAGGGTTCGAGGCCCGCCGGGGTGTAGTTCCAGGTGCGCAGGGTGCGCCAGTCGTGCTCCCACCCGAGCCGGCAGATGGCCGCCGTTGACAACGTCAACCCCTTCCCTGCTTCCACCGACGCTCCGAGCCACCGGGCTCCGAAGACCCGGAGGAAATGGCCGTGGGCCACGACGGCAATCTTTGCCCCGGGTGGCTCCTGCAGGCAGCGTGCGATGGCCCGGTCGGCTCGCGCGCCGACCTGTTCGGGCGTCTCGCCCCCCGGCCAGGGACCGGTCCAAATCGTCCAGTCCGGATACTGTTCGCGTATCTGCGCGGTGGTCAGTCCCTCCAGGTCGCCGTAATCCCACTCTTGGAGGTCATCGTCAACCACTGGGTTCGGCAGCCCGGCCAGCTCGGCGGTCACCCGGGCGCGCTGGCGGGGGCTGGTCAGCACGAGGTCGAAGGTGGTGCCTTCGAGGATGCGCCCCGTGGCCCGGGCTTCGACGACCCCGGCGTCGGTCAACGCTAAGTCGGTGCGACCGGTGTGTTGACCGCTCTTGCTCCACTCCGTCTGCCCATGACGAACAAGGGTGACCTCCGGTCCGGCGCTCATCCGCACTGTCTACCCAATATTGCGATCGGCGAGTACCCGTACCGAGGTTCTCAGCGTCCCGGGCTGACCAGGCCGGCCTCGAACGCGGCGACCACCGCTTGGACCCGGTCGCGTAGTGCCAGTTTGGTGAGCACGTGCGAGACGTGGGTCTTGACGGTCGTCTCCGAAATGAACAGGGCGGCGGCGATCTCCGCGTTCGACTGACCCCGGGCGACCAGGGTGAGCACTTCGAGCTCCCGATCGGTCAGCTGCCCCAGGGGTCCTCCGGCCACCGGGGGCCGCCCAGGAGCCAGGGTCGGCACCACCCGGGCCAGGAGAGTCGTGGTCACCGCGGGCGACAGCAGCGCATCGCCGGCGGCGACCACCCGGACGGCGTGCACCAGCTCGTCGGGAGTGGCGTCTTTGAGGAGGAATCCGCTGGCCCCCGCCCGCAAGGCGTCGACGACGTATTCGTCGTGACCAAACGTGGTGAGAATGAGCACCCGGGGGCCCTCGATGGCCCGGGTGGCTTCGATCCCATCGAGGACCGGCATGCGGATATCCATGAGCACGACATCGGGAGCCCACCGCTCGACCTGCTCGAGGGCTTGGCGGCCGTCGCCGGCCTCCGCGACCACCTCGATGTCGCCTGCAGCGGCCAGAATCATACGAAAGCCTTGGCGCATCAACGCCTGGTCGTCACAGATCAGCACCCGGATGGGCCGACCCGCGGGGCCTTCGTCGGCCTGGACCGGCGGGTCAGCCTCCCCCCCAGCGGGGCGCATCTCAGCGCCCTCCGGACTGGGGTAGCCACGCCTCGACCTGGTAGCCCTCGCCTCGCGAGCTGGCGTTGACCCATCCACCACACAGCGCGGCGCGCTCGCGCATCCCCAGCAGTCCGTGTCCTACTCCGCCTCCCGGCGCGTTGGGGTACTGGGTGGCAAAACCGTTACGCACCCGCAGGCCGATGCCGTCTGCCTCATGGCGGATGCGCACCGTGGTGGCCGCGCCGGGAGCGTGGCGCACCACGTTGGTCAGCGCTTCCTGCACGATCCGGTACGCGGCGAACGTGGCGGCCGACGGGTCGGGCGAGGGCTCGCCGCTCTCCACCAGTTCGACCACCAACCCGGCGTGGCGGGCCCCGTCCACCAGTTCGCCGATTTGGCGTGCGTCGGGCTGCGGCACACGCAGCAAAAGCCCCTGATCGGCGTTCGCCGGCTCGGCACGTTCGCCGTCGAGGTCAGCGAAACGCAACGCGCCGAGCATGTCACGCAGCTCCGCCATGGCCTGGCGTCCGCCGCGGACCATGGAATCCACGACCTCGTAGGGATGCTCGCCCGGCTTGAGACTGGCCCGCACCGCTCCGGCTTGCACCACCAGCAGGCTCACATGGTGGGCCACCACATCGTGCAGTTCCCGGGCGATGCGCACCCGCTCGGCGGCGACGGCCTGGCTGGTGGACAACCGCCGCTCGCGCTCCGCCTGGTCCGCCCGGTCGCGCAGGCTGGCGATCAGTGCCCGGTACGAGCGGACATACAGGGCGACGGCGGTGACTGTGGCGCACACAAACAGCAGGCTGAACAACCCGCCCGCGGGGCGCCCCAACAAAACGGCGCCCCCACCGCCCACCGCCCACGTCCCCACCAGGGCCGGCAGCGACGTCCCTGCCGGGCGGCGAACGGCGACGGCGTAGAGCGCAATAGCCACCACCACGATCGACCAGTCGGCGTCGCGAGCGGGATGCAGCGCGGTACCCGCCAGGGCCAGCGCCACTTCGGCCACCAGCACCGACAAGGGGAAGCGGGCCCGCCACCACAACAATCCGATGGCCATCAACCCGACGGCGCCCGCCCCGACCTGGCCGGGGCCGCCATGAACGATACGGCGGACGTTGATGGCCACCAGGATCAGGGTGACCACAACGCCGAGGACACACTTGCCGACGTACCAACCGCGACCGCTCGGTATCCCGACGTCGTCGAGGCGGGCCAGTTGCCCAACTATCCGGGCCCGCCACGTCGGGGGCGCCAACGCGGCGCCGGCGTCGCGTTGGCCCATGCCAGCCGGACCGGGACCCGAAGTGTCTCCTACCGGCGCGACACGACCGCGTGCAGCGAGCGTGCCGGCGTCAGACATTGCCTCGCTACGCGTCCCGTTTGTTGAGCGCGAAGCCCGCGGCCACCAAAACGATCGCTGTGTACACGCAAAGGACGAGGAAACCGGGCCATGCCGTGAAGTAATGGCTTTGCGGTTTGACCGAGAAAATCTGTTGACCGGCCCCCGTGGGCAACCACTTTTGCACCGGGTTGGCCCAGTTGGAGGGCAGTGCGTTGGAGAACACGGGGAGCACGAAGTACACGGCCACGATGATGGTGATGGCCCCCGCTGTGGAGCGGATCAGGGTGGCCACCCCGAGCGACAGAAGGCCGGTCACCGTCAGGTACAACCCGGCGCCGATCACTGCTCGCAGCACATGCGGCTGGCCCAGGCTGGAGGTGGGGGCGGGCCCCGCCTTCAACAATGCTTGCACCACGAAGAAAGTGGCGAAGCTCAGAATCTCTCCGACCACCAAGGCGATGGCGGCGAAGACCAACGCTTTGGCCGACAGCAGCCAGGTGCGTCGGGGTACCGCCTGCAAACTGGTCCGGATCATCCCCGTGCTGTACTCGGAAGTTACGACCAGCACGGCCAGCACGGAAACGGCCAACTGGCCAAACAACAGGGAGAAGAAGGCGACCCTGGTGGGGTCGAAGGTCAGCCGGTCGCCGAGCCCCATGTGCTTGTAGTGCGAGCCGACACCCAAGCCGATCAGGGCGCCGAGGCCGATGACCACGACGGCGGTGGCCAGCAGCGTCCACCATGTGGAGCGCACCGTGCGCACCTTGGTCCACTCCGAGCGCACGACGTCGCTGAATCGGTACGGCCGCGTTGCGGGGTCCACGGCACGTGGTTCGCGCGGCGCGGGCGCCGGGGCCGGCGTGTTGCCTGAGAGCGCCTGCGTGCTCATACTGCCACCTCCTGAACGCCGGGGGCACCGGGTGTGCCGGCGTGGTAATCCACGCTGTCGCGGGTCAGTTCCATGAATGCTTCCTCCAGCGAGGCGCGCCGGGGAGTGAGTTCGTGCAAGACGATCCCCTCTTTGGCTGCCAGTTCGCCGATCGCCTTGGCATCGAGCTTGCGCACCCCGATGCCGCCGTCGGGTTCGGGTTCGGTGGTGGCCCCCGCCACGACGAGTGCCCGCACCAGATCATCGGCCTGAGGCGAACGCACCAGCACCGACTGCTGCGAGCTGCCGTCCACGAAGTCGTCAACGGCTGCGTCGGCGATGAGACGGCCCCGCCCGATGACCAGCAGATGATCTGCGGTGAGGGCCATCTCGCTCATGAGGTGGCTCGACACGAGCACCGTGCGCCCCTCTACGGCCAGCGACCGCATCAGATTGCGAACCCACAAGATTCCCTCGGGGTCGAGTCCGTTCACCGGCTCATCGAAAAGCAACACCGGCGGATCACCGAGTAACGCCGCGGCGATCCCCAACCGTTGCGCCATACCCAGTGAAAAGCCGCCGGCCCGGCGCGAACCGACGTCGCTGAGGCCCACCAGGCGCAACACCTCATCGATCCGGCTGCGTGGGATGGCGTTGCTCTGGGCCAGGCACAGGAGATGGTTGTACGCGGTGCGACCCCCGTGCATGGCCTTGGCGTCGATCAGCGCGCCCACCTCGTGCAGCGGGGCGTGGAGGTCGTGGTAGCTATGCCCCGCCACCGTCACCGAACCTTTGGTTGGCCGGTCCAATCCGAGGATCATGCGCATGGTGGTGGTCTTGCCCGCGCCGTTGGGTCCCAGGAAGCCGGTCACCATGCCGGGTCGGAGACTGAACGAAAGGTCGTCCACGGCCGTGACTTCGCCGTACAGCTTGGTGAGGTTATGCGCCTCGATCATGCCAACATCATCTCCTGTCGGTCGCTCTCACCACATCGGGCGTGAGATCGATTTCATGATCCTCCCCGAGAATGACTCCGAAAGCCGCGCGCGGTCTCCTCACGAGGGTGGACAAATCACCCTACCGGCCCGAAGGTAGGGGGCGAGGACCTCTGGAAGCTCCACCGAGCCGTCAGGTTGGCGGTAGGTCTCCACCAGGGCCGCCCACACTCGCGGCACGGCTAGCGCAGAACCGTTGAGAGTGTCGGCGACGACGTTGCCCCCTCCAGCCACCGGGCGGTAACGGATGGCGGCGCGGCGGGCCTGGTAATCGGAAAACCACGACACCGACGACACCTCCAACCACAGGTCGCAGCCCGGCGCGTACACCTCGATATCGAAACAGCGGGCATGGGACTGGCCGAGATCGCCGGTGCAGATGTCGACGATCCGGTAGGGCAGGCCCAGCGCGGCGATGGAACCACTCGCCCGGGCCAGCAGTTCGGCGTGCATGTCCGCCGCCTGGGCACGAGTGCACAGCGAAAGGATTTCGACCTTGTCGAACTCATGCACCCGCAACAGGCCTCGGGTGTCGCGCCCGGCGGAGCCGGCCTCGCGCCGGAAGCAGGGCGTGTAGGCCATGTAACGGACCGGCAGTTCCGCCTCCTCGATGACCTGACCGGCTCTGATGGAGGTGAGGGGGACCTCTGCGGTAGGGATGGCCCACAGGTCGTCACGCTCGATTTGGTAGGCCTCGTCGGCGAACTTGGGGAGCTGACCGCTGGCTTGCAGGGTCGCCGAGCGCACCAGCGTGGGCGGACGGATCTCCTCGAAGGCGTCGGCGTTGCGGTCGAGGGCAAACTGGCACAGGGCGCGGGCCAGGCTGGCCCCCACGCCGCGCAGCATGGGGAACATGGAGCCCGAGATGCGGGCCCCCGCCTCGAGGTCCAATATCCCCAGCGCCGCCCCGATGTCCCAATGGGGAACCCGCTGGTGCTCGCCGTAGGTGCGTTCGCCCACGGTTCGCACGATGACGTTGTCGGCGTCGCTCAGCCCGTCAGGCGCGTCGGGAGCTGGCAGGTTGGGGATGCGCAGCAGGAGGTCCTGCAACTCGCCGGCCGCTTCAGCGAGCTGCTTCTCCAGTCCCTCGAGCTCAGCGCCCGTCTGACGGGAGGTCTGGGAAAGGGCCTCCGCTTCCTCGGGTAAACCTTCGCGACGGGCCCGCCCCACCCGCGACGACAGGTCCTTGACCTCGCGTCGGAGCCGATCCACGGTGCTCTGGCCGTCGCGCACGGAGCGATCGAGCTCGGCGGCCCGGTCGACCTCGGATCCCTCGACTCCCTTGCGGGCCAGTGCCGCTTTGGTGGCGTCGAGATCGGTGCGCAACAAACGAACGTCGATCATGGCTGAGGACGGTAGTGCCGGCCCCGGCTCGCCCGGTCGCGTTTGCCCCCGGTACGGTCTGACGGTGCCCGCCATCGAGGTTGAGGATCTCGTCGTCCGCTACGGCGATGTGGTGGCGGTGGACGGAATGTCGCTGCATGCCGACAAAGGGTCGGTGCTGGCCGTGCTGGGCCCGAACGGGGCAGGGAAGACCTCTACGGTGGAGGCGCTCGAGGGATACCGCCACCCGGCGAGGGGGCACGTCCGGGTGTTGGGCCTCGATCCCCGGGCCGACCACGCCGCGTTGACCCGGAGGATCGGGGTCATGCTCCAGCGCGGAGGGGTGTACCCGGGGATGGGGCCGGGCGAAGCGCTGCGCCTCTTTGCCAGCTACTACAGCGATCCCGAGGACCCGGCGGTCCTACTGGAGCGGGTGGGTCTGGGCGCGGTGGCCCGCACCTCGTGGCGACGCCTGTCGGGCGGCGAGCAGCAGCGATTGTCGCTGGCCTTGGCGCTCGTGGGCAGGCCGGAGGTAGCGTTTCTCGACGAGCCGACCGCCGGCGTCGACCCGCAGGGACGCCTGGTGATCCGCCAGATCGTGGCCGAGTTGCGCGACGCCGGCGTGTGCGTGCTGCTCACCACCCATGAGCTGGAAGAAGCCGAGCGCCTCGCCGATCGCATCGTCATCGTCGACCACGGCAAAGTGGTCGCCGAGGGCACCCCCGCCGAGCTGATGCGCAGCGGAGCGGGACGCGAGATTCGTTTCGGCGCGCCGCCCGGCCTCGACGTGGTCTCACTGGGAACCGCGGTGGGCGCCGAGGTACACGAAGAACGGCCCGGGGAGTACATGGTGGCCGCCCAAGCGGCGCCGGCCACCGTGGCCGCCATCACCGCGTGGTTGGCCCAGCGGGATTTGCCGTTGGCCGACCTGCGGGCCGGGCGCGAACGCCTCGAAGATGTGTTCCTGCGCCTCACCGGCACCTCGCCGGCCTCCCCTGACGAGGCGCGCCCGCGGCGTGGGCGCCGCTCGAGGGCGGGCCGATGACCGCCAGGGGATTTGCTCCGGATGCGACCCCCGTAGCGGGGGGCGGATCCGCATGAAATCGTCGGAGCGGGCGGCGGTGACCTGGCGATCGCGGGGACGGGCCTTTTGGGCGCAGACGGCGGCGGAGTTGCGCCTCAGCCTCCGGCAAGGGGAGTCCTTACTGCTGACCATCGCCATCCCCGTCGGCCTGCTCGTCTTTTTCTCTCTGGTCGACGTCCTGCCCAAGCCTGCGGGGGTGCGCCACTCGGTGGACTTCCTCACCCCGGGGATTCTGGCCTTGGCCGTGATGTCCACTGCGATGGTCAGCCTGGGGATCGCCACCGGCTTCCAACGGCAGTACGGGGTACTCAAACGGCTCGGTTCGACGCCCCTGGGCCGGCCCACGCTGCTGGCGGCCAAAACGGCGTCCACCGCGGTGGTGGAAGTGCTGCAGGTGCTGATTCTGGTGATCACCGGAGTCGCGTTGGGGTGGAACCCCGGTGGCGACGCCGGGTTGGCGTTTGCGGCGGTGGTGTTGTCCACCGTCGCCTTCGCCGGCCTGGGCCTGTTGATGGCGGGCGCCTTGCGGGCGGAGCTGACCCTCGCTGCGGCCAACGGCCTCTACCTGGTCCTGCTCCTGCTCGGAGGCATGGTCTTTCCCCTCTCCAGGCTGCCCAACGGTCTGCGTCAGTTCGCCGAGGGCCTGCCCGCGGGGGCCCTATCCGACGCGCTCCACGGG
>Ga0182030_10002526_pt1 | contig 38854 bp, 37 predicted proteins | sample 812S3MmetaG_FD_121299 | JGI IMG/M metagenome (GOLD analysis project Ga0182030, IMG submission 121299) | Permafrost microbial communities from Stordalen Mire, Sweden - 812S3M metaG (Illumina Assembly) | ecosystem: Environmental > Terrestrial > Soil > Wetlands > Permafrost | place: Sweden...
TCTCTTGGAGCAATGTTTCAATATTGCCCCGTTGCGCAGCCGTTAGGTGCTTCATACTAATCCTCCTAAGATTAATTATGATGTTATTCTAACGGTTGCGTTTGATGTTGGAACTCAGAAGGTGATAATTTTAAAATGCCGGATGTTACAATTAACAATGTATGTTAGCACAAGAGTTTTTCAAGTGGTGGTATGGGCGGGGTTGGCTAAATTTCTTCAATGTTATAAAAAAAAGAATATTCGAAACTTTTCAGGCTTTTTCAACACTGGTACTTTTGAAAACGCTGTTTGCGCCTTGGCGGAGAATGATATCTTATCCTGGCTCAGGTATAGGAAGCCATTTTCAGGCATTTGTAGATAATTTTATTAGCCGGATCGTGGGCTTTAGCGTCAGGCTGTTTACTCTCCTGACAGTTATTATTACCGTGACCCTATTAGCAATTGTCGGCAGCGTTGCGCTACTGCTTTGGCCGTTACTACCAGTTGTCTGTGTGGCGTTGATTATAAAGGGCCTGGTTTAAGCATGATGAATAATTTTATTGACCTGAATTCGGTTCGAGCCAAAAAAGCCAGGTTAGGAAAATTAATTGGCCCTGTCAACTACCGAATCATAACGGTTTTATGTTTGATCTTCATTGCTGCTGGAGTGGTGGCGCTTTTCAAACATGATAACCGTTTATCGTGCCTTCTATTCGGACTCAGTCTGTTGCTTTTCTTTATTGCCATCTGGTATCGGCAAGAACTATCAGATTTACCAATTTCTGGTGAAAGTTTTAATGACCGAATATCAGGTGCTATCCTAAGCCAGTTCAAGCAAAATCAACCTCTAACTCCTCGCTCTATTTGGCATACCATGGGTGAGAATTGGCAATTTGCGTTCTTCACAAACAGATTTTTATTGCCACCCGACCTGATTGAAGCTGAACTAAGCGAAAATGGAACTGACTTAGCTAAAGTATGGGAATCGGCCGACCAGCTGGCGATAAAAACTGGTAGTAAAATGATTGAACCGGGCCATTTGGCCGCATCGCTACTGCTAAATTCGTCTGGCGTACTGGCGATGCTGACTCGTTTTAAGCTTTCTCCGGCTGATATTGATTCTGGCGGTCAGTGGCTGTCAAGAATTGTTAAAATGATGGCTTCTGAAAAAAGTTACTACGGCGGCATCGGTAGGGATTGGGCTTATGGTTTTACGCCTCGGCTCAATCAATACGGGAACAACATCGGAAAATCAATTGAAAATAACGGGGCACATTTTGGCTGGTTAACTTCTTCGCCAGGCGTTGAGGCGATGAAAAATAGTTTTGATGAGGGCGCTACAGCTCTTGCCTTAGTCGGTGATCCTGGTATCGGTAAGACCAGCCATGTATATGCGTTGGGACAAATATTGATTGAAGGAACCGGCGGTGGCGGTCTTGAGCACAAACAGTTGATTCAATTAGATCCATCAGTCATTCTCTCAAACACTAATCATCAAGGTGACCTCGAACATATAGTTCGAGATCTGATGGATGAGGCTCAATCCGCTGGCCATATTATTTTGTTTTTCGATAATGCTGAACTTTTCTTTAAGAATGGGACAGGAAGTTTTGACGCTACCTCAATACTTTTACCGATTATTCAAGCCAAATCTTGTCAGATGATTTTTGCGATGACTCCGGCTGATTATCAAGCGCTAAAAGCCAATCAACCAGAATTTAGTGCACTACTGACGCCTATTATTTTAAAAGAACCAGACGAGCACAACGTTATACAAATTTTAGAGGATACCAGTATTAACCTTGAGTATCAGTTCAAGGTCCACATATCGTATCAAGCAGTTAAAGAAGCCTACAGGTTAAGTGGTCGCTACGATCAAGAAGTTGCTTATCCTGGCAAGGCCATTAATTTGCTCAAACAGTCACTGCCATATGCCGAACAAAAGATTGTTACTGAGGCCTCAGTTCAGCATGCGGTCGAGCAGACTCGTGGTGTCAAGGTCTCAACCGCATCGCCGACAGAAGCTGGCGAACTGTTGAATCTGGAAAATGAAATTCACCAACGCATGGTTAACCAGGTCCGCGCCGTTAATGTTGTTGCGGGCGCACTGAGACGTAATCGAGCAGGTGTTGCAAATCCCAACCGACCCATCGGAAGCTTTTTATTTCTAGGACCCACTGGTGTCGGAAAGACAGAATTGGCTAGGTCCTTAGCTGCGACCTATTTTCATTCTGAATCAAATATGATCCGCTTGGATATGAGCGAATATCAACAGATAAGTGATGAAAGCCGTCTGTTGGATGATGGTAGAACCGAATCGATTAGTTTGATCACGGCCGCTCGGCAGCATCCTTTTAGCGTGCTCCTATTAGATGAAATCGAAAAAGCCCACCCGAATATACTAAATCTATTGTTGCAGTTGCTGGATGAAGGTAAGTTGACGGACAATAGCGGTCATCCAGCGTCATTTAAGGATTGTATTATTATTGCTACCTCGAATGCCGGAGCACAGCTGATTCGGCAAGCCATGGATGAAGGAAAAAATTTAGAGCAATTTGAAGGAGCGTTTGTTGATCAATTAATTTACAGTAATCAATTTAAGCCAGAATTCATAAACCGTTTTGATGAAGTAGTCCTATTTCGTCCCTTAAATCAGGATGAGCTTGCCCAAGTCGTTAAGTTAATGATGAAAGAAGTGAATCAAACACTATCAACCCAAAAAATTTCTGTCGAACTGACCGTAGAAGCAGTCAAGGCTGTCGTCGCTAAAGGGTATGATGCCAGGTTGGGGGCGAGGCCGATGAGGCGCACTTTGCAAAGTGCAGTTGAGGACAACATTGCCAATAAAATCTTAAAAAATGAAATTAAACCAGGCGATCACGTCGTCATGGACGTGACTGACCTATCATTCTAAGCTGTTATAATTAGATAATATGATTTTGTTAGATAGAGTAACAAAAATCTACAACCGTAGATTAACTGCACTGGACCGAGTAACTCTCCATATCGAGCCTAAGGAATTTGTAATTGTCGTAGGACAAAGCGGGGCGGGTAAAACGACCCTTCTAAGATTATTGACTCGGGAAGAGAAACAAACCAGCGGTAAAATTATTGTCGGCGGTATCGATTACGACAAACTCAAGGAAAATGATATTCCACTGTTGCGACGAAAGATTGGAGTTGTTTTCCAGGATTTCAAATTACTGCCCAACAAAAATGTCTTTGAGAACGTTGCGTTTGCGCTGGAGATCGTTGGCGTCAGCAATCGGGAAATTCAGAACACCGTGCCCAAAGTTCTAGATATAGTCAACCTAAAAGGGAAAGAGAAAAGTTTGCCTCTGACATTATCGGGTGGCGAACGTCAGCGGGTGGCAATTGCCCGAGCCATCGTTCGGCAACCAAAAATTCTCATAGCCGACGAACCAACCGGTAATCTTGACCTTAAACACGCCTGGGATATCATTAAAGTTTTAGAAAAAATTAATCGCTTCGGGACAACTGTTCTGTTAACCACCCATAATCAAGAAATAGTTAATAAACTAAAAAGGCGGGTAGTAACGATCGAGAACGGGAAAATTACAAGCGACCGTAAAAATGCCGAGTACAAACTATGAAAAATAATAGCCTAACCCTCTGGCGTATAATCCGTACCGGCGCCATTAACTTCAGCCGAAATTTATCATTAGTCGCCGCTGCCATGGCAGTCATGGTTGTGACACTGACCATAATCTTGTTTTCTGTTATCGCCAGTGTAACTTTCGATAATACGATTCGTCAGATAAGCAACAAGATCGACATCTCAGTTTATTTGGGCGATTCTGTTACCACGCAGCAGGTTAATGGTCTAGTTGGCCGACTCCGTTTACTGCCGAACGTTAAATCAGTCTCTTATATCTCGCAAGATCAAGCTCTAGCTGAATATAAAGCTGAGAATGCCTCAAACAAGACTCTGTTAACTGCAATATCTGAGACCAATAATCCTCTACCGGCTAGTATCCAAATTCAGCCGATAGACATTAATAAGATTCAGGGTATAAAAAACTTCTTAGATAAGCCGCAGTACCTGGCTCTTCAAGATCCACAAGCCGGTACATCATATTCTGGCGACCGCAAAGCGGCAATAGATCAAATTGCCCATGCCACAAACATTATCCGCGAAGCCGGAATTATAGCTGTAGTTGTTTTTGCGATGATCTCGGTTCTAATCATATTTAATACTATCAGAATGGCAATATTTAACCGCCGGGATGAAATTGGTATTATGAGCCTATTGGGTGCTAGTCCGGCGTATATTCGGGGCCCCTTTGTAGTAGAGAGTATGATCTATGGCATAATTAGCGCACTTGTCTCTGTTTTGATCATTGACGTATTATTTGCTGGTTCAGCTTCAGCTCTTAAAGCCAGCAGCTTAGGACTACTTGACATCGGTTATGCCGACAGCTTCTTTAAGAGCCACTTCTGGTTGCTTTTGGTATTGGAGCTTATGGTTGGTATACTTATAGGTACCGCATCATCAGTTATTGCGACCAAGCGGTATTTGAAAATCAAACCCACGAAGTAAAATAATAATAGACACAACAACTAACAGATAATCATCTGGGGCTATTGAGTGGATAAGTTCCGGCAGTCTATATAAGTCTCCACTGAAGCTAATTTACAAGGGTTAATGGGGTATGGTATGCTTAAGTTGCTCATAATAAAAACAAAAATATGAGAAAAAAGAAAAATCATTATCGGCTAGGTATTTATTTTCAGCGCCTAAAGAGACCGCTCATAGGTGTTTTTGCTATTGTTTTGGTGACAGTTCTGGCGACAGCCACAATGGTTCGGGCTGACAACATCCAACAGCAAATCAACCAATTGAACGGTCAGAATAGCCAGGTTCAATCAACGATTAACGGCCTAGTTAGTCAAGATCAAACCTATCAAGAGTCCTTAGACTCACTACAAACACAGATAAACTCCATTGAGACATCAATATCCAACAGCCAAAACGAACAGGCGCAAATCAACCAGCAGATTCAGGCCGGCCAGGCTGAACTGGCCAATGACAAGATAATTTTAGCTGCTGATATTAAAGCAATGTATCTAGATGGGCAGATGACAACCATTGAGGAATTGGCTACAAGTAAGAATTTAAGTGATTTTGTCGATACTCAGACTTATCAAAATGCCGTTGAAAGCAAGATTGAAACCACCATTGATCAGATCAACGCTCTGGAAAAGCAACTAGCTACACAAGCCATACAGGTTAACCAGTTGTTGCAGAGTCAAGAAGCTCAGCAATCCCAGGTCGTTTCCGATCAGCAGCAGCAACAGCAATTATTATCTTACAATCAGGATCAACAGGCTCAGTATAATCAGCAGCTTCAAGCTAATAATTCGAAGATATCAGTACTTGAAGCAGAACAAGCAGCTGCTAACGCCGCAGAAGCAAAAAGCGTAGACGTAGCAAGTGGCAATGGTACGGGTGCCTGCGAAGACCCCGCAACGCCCCAGGGGACGGGTCCAGTAAGCGGAAATGGCATCATTGCCTCCAATTACCCGGATCCTTGGTGTAACGCCCCAGAAGACTCTCTCTATGACGCTAACAACATATTGAACAGAGAATGCACCTCATTTGCTTATTGGTATTTTGCCAATGTCGAGGGGAACTCAGGCTTAAGTGTCAATGGTAATGCTGGCTGGTGGTGGGAGACTAGCAACTACCCAGCAATAACATATTCCAGCGCTGTCAAAGTTGGTGCGATTGGCGTCGAGCCATCGGTAGCAACTTCCACCTCAGAAGTCCCGAGTTTACACGATAGTACGACCGGGCACGTCATGATAGTAATGGCTTTGCCGGGCGAGTCGTATAACGGAGTTAATGTGCCAAGCAACTACGTCATGGTAGCCAGTATGAACGAAGACGAAGCCGGACATTTTCTGTATGATCTTTGGCCTTCAGCCGATCTTTGGTACATAAACCCCAATTAAATATTCTTTGTCAGTTAAGCTACAATATAATCACGTTCAAATTAGTTTAATGGGAGGGTTGTGTGCTGAAAATTCAAAAAATATTTCAGAAAAATAATTCAATTGCTGGCTGGCTGGCAAAATTCGTAATCATTCTCGTAGTATTTGTTGTCGGTTGGTTGTTCGGTTCGGGGAAACTCAACCCTCACAATTATTCCAGCGTCAATAACAACCTACCAAACCAGTTAGATTACAACAGCGTTAATCAAGTCTATCAACTTATAAAAAGCGATTATGATGGCACGCTAACCACCAATCAGATTCTTGATGGCATAAAACAAGGCTTAGCTGGTGCAGCTGGCGACCCTTATACCGATTATTTCAATAAGTCCCAAGCCGGCCAATTTAATAATGAAGTCAACGGCTCATTTAGCGGCATCGGCGTCGAGATTGGTGAAAATAGCAGCAATAATTTAATTGTAATTTCTCCAATTTCTGGAACTCCAGCCGCCAAAGCCGGTCTACAGCCACAAGATATTATTGCCGGGATAAATGGCCAACCCACCGCAGGATTAACGATCGACACAGCTGTTGATGAAATCAGAGGACCAACCGGCACAAAAGTCACACTAACAATCGCCAGAGGTAATTCACAGTTTAAGGTGACTATTACACGAGCACAAATAACAATTCCTAGTGTAACTTGGAAGATTTTGTCTGGTAACATTGGTTATATTCAGATTGCTCAATTTGGTGATGACACCTCTTCTCTAGCGCAACAAGCCGCTCAACAGTTTAAAGCTGCTGACGTTAAAGGTGTTGTTCTTGATCTCAGAGATAATCCCGGTGGCTTAGTTAGTGCTGCAGTAAATGTTTCCAGCCTCTGGTTGCCACAAGGTAGGTTAATCATGCAAGAAAAGCGAGGCTCAACCGTTTTACAGACCTATGATTCAACCGGCAATGATTTATTGAAGGGGGTCCCAACAGTAGTACTTATTAATGATGGCAGTGCCAGCGCCTCTGAGATAACAGCTGGAGCTCTGCATGATAATCAAGCGGCATATCTAATCGGAACAACTAGTTTCGGTAAGGGCAGTGTTCAGGAGCTGGACAATTTAAGCAATGGCGGTGAACTGAAGGTGACGATTGCTCACTGGTATAGACCAGATGGGAAAAATATCAATCATATCGGTATTACTCCGGACGAAACAGTTCAGCTTACAACCGCCCAATTAGCCGCCGGCAATGATACCCAAGAAAACGCTGCAATCAGTTATTTAAATAGTCATTGATAAGTAATACTTGCGTTAATAAGCGTGGTTGAGTTAGTATCAAGAAGAAGTTGAGGGGAAGTTACATAAGGTGACCAAGCATCAGACTAAATATGTGTTTGTAACAGGTGGTGTACTTTCCGGGTTAGGCAAGGGTATTACGGCCGCTTCAATTGGCAACCTGCTGAAGGCTCGCGGCTTGAAAGTTAATATCCAAAAATGCGACCCGTATTTAAATGTCGATGCCGGCACACTAAATCCTCGTGAGCATGGGGAATGCTTTGTTACAAAAGACGGGGCAGAGACAGATCTGGATCTTGGTCACTATGAGCGATTTTTAGACGAAGAACTGACTCAAGCAAGTTCACTAATGGCCGGACGGGTTTTGCTCAAAGTTATTCAAGACGAGAGAGCAGGTCATTATAATGGACGATCTGTTCAAATAATTCCTCATGTAACATCAGCCATTCAACATTATATTCAATCGGCCGGCGAGGGATTCGATGTCCATATTATTGAAATTGGCGGCACGGTGGGAGATTATGAATCGCTGAGTTTTATTGAAGCGATTAGGGAGTTAGGTCTCAAGGTCGGAGAAGAAAACTGCGTTTACATTCATCTGATATATTTACCATATCTAGGAGCCAGCCAAGAAACAAAAACCAAGCCTGCCCAAAATTCTGTCCGTGAGCTGCGAGGTCTTGGTATTTCTCCAGATATTCTGGTCGCCAGAAGCGAACAAACAGCCCAGGCTGGCGTAAAACGAAAGCTGAGTTTGTTCTGCGGTGTCGATGAAGAAGCAATAGTACTTTTGCCAAACGCTAGCACTATATACGAGGTGCCATTAACTCTCGAAACCGCGGGAATATCCGATGTTATTTGTCGGCACTTAAAAATTAAAACCCCTAAGCCGAAACTGGCCGCCTGGGAAGATGTCGTTAAGCGCGTCAAAACAACAAAAACCCGCCAGATAGATGTTGGCTTCGTGGCGAAGTATCTCGATAACCAGGATACTTATATGTCTGTATTTGAGGCAGTTAGAGCTGCCGCCTGGTGGAATAATGTTAATGTCAATATTAAATGGATAAACGCCGAAGCACTGCTAAACGAAGATGATGTTGAGAGAGAGTTGAAGGGCATCGCCGGGATCATCGTACCTGGTGGATTTGGCAGCCGCGGAGTTGAAGGAATGATCAAAACCGCCAAATATGCTTATGAAAATAAAATCCCATATCTAGGACTTTGTCTTGGACTGCAGGTTGCAGTGATTGCTTTGGCTCGTCGGGCTGGCCTAGAACACGCCAACACGGCTGAATGCGACATCAACAGCCCCTACAAGGTTATTGACACAATGGCTGATCAAATTGGAAAAGAAAATACTGGCGGCACCATGAGACTCGGTGATTATGATTGTATTATTGATAAAAATAGTGCCCCGGCGCAGCTTTACCATGCTACTAAAATCATAGAGCGTCACCGTCACCGCTACGAATGCAGCAACAAATACCGAGATAATTATGAAAATTGGGGCATCAGGGCAGTTGGTTTATCGCCAGACGGTAAATTAGTAGAAATGATCGAAGGCATTGATCATCCGTTTTTTATAGCCAGTCAATTTCATCCTGAATTTAAGTCTCGCCCGAACAGGGCGCATCCGTTGTATAATGGTTTTGTAAGAAGTTTATTGCAAATAAAATCTAAATAAGATAGGGTAACTTTATGGATCAACCTAATCAACCCGCACATCACAATCAACCTACCGCCAGTCAGAAAAAGGTTCTAATGGTTGAAGATGATGATGCGCTGGCGGCAGTATATGAGACTCGCTTAAAAGTTGAAGGGTTTAACGTTAAAAGAGTTAATAACGGGGAAGATGCTCTAGCTGCGGCTATCGAATATCGCCCAGATCTTATATTGCTAGATGTTATGATGCCGAAAGTTAACGGCTTTGATGTATTGGATATTCTGCGCAATACTCCCGAAACAGCCAATATGAAGATTATTATGCTGACAGCTTTAAGCCAAGGAAGCGACAGGGAAAGAGCTGAGTCTATGGGTGTTGACGAGTACTTGGTTAAATCACAAGTCGTTATTGCTGAGGTTATTGAACGAATCAAGCATCACCTTAACGTGTCTTAAGTAGGCTTTTTTAACGAATTTATTCTTTATTCAACGCTGACTTCAGTTCGGAAGACAGTTTTACCGCTGAAGCGTTTAACTTTGTGGCTTTTAAACGCTACAACGCCATCTTTTTCTGCATAAATAGTAAAATTGCGGCTTAGTCTCGTGCCCTTACCGGCTCGCTTATTTAAACCAACCTGTCGAACGATTATTTGACCAGTTTTAACTTTCTCACCACCATATAATTTCACTCCCAGCCGTTGACCAGGACTATCATGTACGTTTTTTACTGTGCCACCAGCTTTAACATGTGCCATATTGACTACCTTTTTACGATTACGAGCAATTCACGCCCGACAAATTGAGCGGGACGATGATAAATCAACTCCTCATCCTTAACGCGCTCAAAACTTAACCGATTGTATCCTAATTTATTAAGGTGGTCAAGAAGGGGAAGCCGGTATAGCTTGTCATTTGCTCCAATCCATGCCGGTATCGCTAGGCATAAACGAAAGCCCTGCGGTAATTGCGATGAAAGATTAATAAGAAATTTCTCAATAATTGTATTGGTGTCCTTAATAGTTTGCATAAGCTGATCGACCGGAGGATGGACGGAATAAGCTCTTCCCAGATAGACTTCGCTGGCGATTACAGTATATGGCGTTTCCCATCGATAATTTGTTGCATCACCCAGTTCAACTCTTAGATTAACGATCGATAAATGGTACTGGTCAATTAGCCACTGTATATTCTCTTTAGTGTAGCTGACCATTGTTTCGCTAATATCACTACCGTAGACGCAATAACCCATTAGTAGTGCTTCCTGTAAAATAACTCCGGTGCCGCAGAAGGGGTCTAAGAGTGTTAATTTATTGTTTTCAACAACGTTGCCGGTGCTTAGATTAATAATTATTTGGGCAAGCTTGGGTGGCAACATGCCAACCCTGGCATCTCTTTTCGGGCGTCCATAATCGCGCAAACCATAACTTTCGATATCCTGAATGCCGACAGTTACAGCTAGTACAGATAGATTGTTGTCATCTACCACCACGAATTCATAACCTTTCTTGCCGTCAAGGCTGTTATGAATTACTTGAGCTGAATTTAAAAAATTAGAACCAGATTGACTTGCTATGAAACGGGAAGATTGCCCACGTTCGTTTTTTAACTGTTTTTTTATGCTTAGTCCTAGATTGTTCAAGTTTAAAAAGCCTAAATTATTGCTGTAGCTGCTTATTCCAAAGTTAACTTTGCCGTTATCATAATTCAGAAGTTCCTTAGTGATGTTTTCCCTCAAGAAGCGCTCTTTATCTGTCGCGCTGGTTTCATTAGCAGCTAATACCCGACACATTTTGACGGCGCCACCTAAGTGGTCAAAATTTATATTTTCCGGGGCGTCGTCTAGCAGCGCCCAAGACGAGCCAACTCTGTTTATTAGCGATGAACCGTACAGGCTCTCAATTTCCGCTAAACCTAATTTGGGCTGACGACCAAGCACTAGTAAAGTTTTCATTTGTCTGCCTGAAGTATAACTCGTCAATGGGCTTTTTCGTTATATAATAGTCGTTAGTGAAATCAACAAAATACATAGTCCAGAATTGGAAAGTATTGCTGAACATAGTTACCGTAAGTATTTTGATCATCATTATCTTTGTTCTCAGGCACGATATTTTCAGCACTTTCAGCAATTTAACTCATGTCAACGCTCTGGTTCTGCTGGCGCTTATTCCGATTGAAGCCCTTAACTATCACGCTCAGGCTAAACTCTATCAAGGCTTGTTTGGGGTTGTCGGTAATAAAATTAAATACAATTTTCTTTATAAGCTGTCACTCGAAATGAATTTTGTTAATAATGTTTTTCCGACTGCTGGCGTATCGGGCGTTTCATACTTTGGTTTAAGGATGCGCTCTGATGAAATTTCCGGAGGAAAGGCTTCGCTTGTTCAGCTCATCAAACTTACACTAATATTTCTATCTTTCGAAGTGCTCCTAATAGTCGGACTTATTTTAATTGCATTGGCTGGGAGAGTTAATGATGTAACAATCTTGGTCGCAACGCTTGTCTCGACGCTGACAGTGGTATTAACTTCTATTTTTGTATATATCATCGGGAGTCGAGCCAGGATTAATGCGGCCTTTATATTCTTTACCAAACTAATCAACCGAATAATCCACACTGTTCGTCGCGGCTATCCGGAGACCATTAAACTGGACCGTGTTAAGGCGAATGTTGATGAACTGCACGACAACTATAAGTTAATAAGCTCAGACTATCGCCAGCTAAAAATGCCGTTCGCATATGCATTTCTGGCTAATTTTACTGAAGTTCTAGCGATTTACGCTGTTTATGTGGCGTTTGGTCACTGGGTCAACCTAGGTGCGGTCATTATCGCCTATGCAGTAGCTAATTTTGCCGGTCTAATAGCCATTTTACCGGGCGGCTTAGGTGTTTACGAGGCAATCATGACAGCTGTTACAGCTGTGGCCGGCATATCAGTTAAACTTAGCATTCCGGTGGTTGTTTGCTACCGTGTATTAAATACGCTTATTCAAATGCCTCCTGGCTATTATTATTACCACAAGGCGCTTAATCATCGGCAGGAAAAGACTGAATCTTGATGATTGAACTGGAGTTGAGCGTCAGCGAATTCGTTGACCTTTTTAATCAGACGCTCGATTTTGCCTATCCTAAAGTAACAATTTTAGGCGAACTGGCTAACTTTAGAATCAGTAAAGATAAGTGGATCTATTTTGATCTAAAAGACGAAACCGCGACAATCCATTTTTTCGGTAGTGTTTGGCAGCTGCCCGGGCCTCTAGAGGATGGCATGATGCTCAGAGTAATTTCAGCGCCAAGGCTACACCCTCAATACGGTTTTACTATGAATATACAAAAGATTTTACTTAGCGGTGAGGGCACAATCAAAAAAGCGGCAAAACTGCTGGAAATTAAACTAGCCAGTGAGGGATTATTTGATGCCGACCGGAAGCGCCCGATACCGTTTCCCGCACAAAGAATCGGCTTGATTACATCTAAAGAATCAGCCGCTTACAGTGATTTTACGAAAATTATCAACGAACGCTGGGGAGGGTTAGAGATTTTCTTATGCGATGTTCAGGTTCAGGGCGAAGCGTCTGCCGATCAAATTATTCGAGCCGTAGATTTGATTAATCAGTACAATCCGCTCGTAGATGTCATAGTCGTGACTCGGGGTGGGGGGAGCCAAGAAGATTTGCAGACCTTTAATGTTGAGGCCGTAGTTAGGGCAATTGCCGGTAGCAGAATACCCACACTCGTCGCTATCGGTCACGAAAGGGACATTAGCCTGGCAGAAGCCGCTGCAGACCGTAGAGGCAGTACTCCGACAAATGCTGCCGAGTTATTAGTTCCAGACAAACAGACCGTGTTACGGGCTCTGAAGCAAGAAGCTAAACAGTTAGACGTCTCAATTTTTCAGATACTGCGTTTAGCTCAAGAAGCAATAACTGCCAGTCAAACCACACTTGGCAATTCATTTAACTCCGTGATCAGCAACAGCAACGATAGATTGTTATCTAATACCCGATTGCTCGAATTGCTGAACCCTAATAATATCTTAGCCCGTGGCTACGCTTTGATCAGAAAACCAAACGGCATAATTATAAAAAACATTAAACAGTTGAACAAAAATGATATAGTGAACTTAAATTTATCAGACGGTGTTGCTCAAGCTGAAGTAAAGCACCTGATAATACGTAATAACGGGGGTAATCTATGACTACAAAAATCGAAAATTATGCAGAGCTAAATGATGAACTTGAAAACATATTAACGGAGTTGCAAAACCCCTCAACAGATATTGATCAGGCTTTAATACTGTATAAGCGCGGGCAGGAACTAATTAAACAACTGCAAGTTTATTTAGATAAATCGAAGAATATAATCAAAAAAATCAACAAAATAGACCCGAGTGATTAAAGAAATACTCAGATGTTATTTATATTCCTAGCGATCGTATTATTATTTAGCTTTGTTCTGCTATTCGGGCCGCCGTTTTTGCCAACGCTACGAGATCAGGCGAAGAAGGCCATTGAGATGTTAAATCTTAAATCAGGCCAAACATTAATTGAACTGGGGAGCGGTGATGGACGGGTATTAAAAGAAGCCGCAGCTAAGGGGGTAAGGGCAATAGGCTACGAGATTAACCCTGTTCTGGTAATTTATAGCAAAATAGCAACCCATAAAAAACGACAGCTAATCCAGATACATTGGGGCAATTTTTGGAAAGCGCCGCTCGAAAAAGCCGACGGTATATACATATTCGGGCTTGGCAGGTATATGGAGAAGTTGAACAATAAAATTATTCAAGAATGTAAGCAGCCAGTAAGGGTTGTCAGCTTTGCATTTAGGTTTCCTGAGATTGAGCCGGAGGCAGAGAAGGGAGGCCTATATTTATATAAATTTAATGGATCTCCAGATAGATAATGCTATTTTTGGATCTTCTCGCCGACCGAGATCCATGTTAATTTTTCATATTAACAGCCGCTTTTAAGTGTTATACTGAAACCAGTTGTTAGAGGGGAAATATGCCTAATTTTGTTGCTGATAATGTGCGTTCGGCGGAATCTCAATTATTACTTAGGGCAGTTGCAGAAGAGCTAAAAATTCCTTTGCTTCATATCGTCAGGAGTAGTGAATTAAGCCTCCTTTCAAATGATTCACCAGATATAGCATTAAATACTATCCGCCAAAGTGCCGGGACTGCCCTAACGCTTTTGGATAGCTATCTACTTGGACTTGAGTTAGCCGATACCCAAGATCAACTTGAGCTTGAGCCTATCTCTGTTAATTCAGCTTTATATGATGTTATGAACGAACTAGATCAGGTAGCTACTCAACATCAGACTAAACTGCAGCTTAATATCAGCAATAATGTTGGTCTGGTGATGGCTAATGCTTTGGGCCTACGGGCGGCGTTGCTGAGCTTGGGAGTGGCTTTTATTGAAGCTCAAACTCTTCAACCTCAGACTCGGACAATATATCTTACAGCACATAAACGAGCTGATCACATATTAGCGGGGCTATATGCTGAAAACAGCCCCATATCCGCTCATCAGCTAAATGCTGCCTTTAAATTGTATGGATTGATGCGCCAACCACTGACTCAATTATCGGCAAACAGTGCTGCTGGTATCTTTGTAGCAAAAAACATTATTCAGGCTATGGCAGGCGAGCTTAACAGTGTTCGTCATAATAGACAGCGAGGACTGGCCGCCATTTTTCAATCAAGTAAACAACTAAGTTTTATTTAGAAATTACAATGAGCCAAATATTACTTATTGAACCAGATATTGTATTAGCAAATATCTACACTAAAGCCTTGACCCATGAAGGCTACCGCGTTGTTGTGGCCGGAGATGCACAGGCGGCTATATCCTTAGCTGACAAGAGTAAACCTGATTTAATTATTATGGAAATTCAACTGGTTTCACACAACGGCATTGAATTCATATATGAACTTCGCTCATATCCCGAATGGCAAGATATACCTATAATTATCCAGAGTTTAGTGCCTGTTTCTGAATTTAACACAAAAATCACAGATTACTTGGGCGTTATAAGCTATTTGTATAAATCGACAACCTCGCTCTTTAAGCTAATCAACGAAGTTAATAATCAGATTAAACCCAGTTTATTAACTGCTGGTTAAAACATGGTTCAACAACCGCATAAAAATACGTCTGCCATCATATTAAAAAGAATTAACTATGCTGAAGCTGATCGTATAGTAAGTTTTATTACGCCTGATTATGGTAAATTACGACTAGTCGCCAAAGGTGTTAGAAAATCCAAATCGAAATTAGCTGGTGGGGTTGAGCTGTTCTGTGTCAGCAATATCTCATTTATGCAATCCGGGCAAGGGTTAGGTACGCTTGTTTCGTGCCGGCTGGTTAATTATTATCCGAAAATAGTAAAAGATATTGACCGGACCATGCTGGGGTATGAATTGATCAAACAACTTGATCGGGCAACTGAAGATCAACCTGAATCGAATTATTTTCAACTGCTCAACAATGCACTCGAAGCTCTAAATAACCCTATTGTTGATCTAGATCTAATCCAGATCTGGTTTACTTTGCAACTGTTAAGAATAGGTGGCCATAAACCAAATTTACGCACAGATAGCAGCGGCCAACAATTAACCGAAAACCAGGACTATAGTTTTAACTTTGACAGCATGTCATTTATGCCATCTGCTGATGGCCGATTTAAGCCTAATCATATTAAATTTCTAAGAGTTGGCTTTAATTGCAATAATCCTGAATCTTTACAGAGGGTTATAGGGATTCGTGAGGTATTAACTGAACTAAAACCACTTACTCAAACTATGCGTGAAATTTATATTCGTTTATAATCCGTTATAGATGAGTGATATATCTCTTGAACAATTAACTAGCCTATGTAAGCGAAGAGGTTTTGTTTTTCCGGCTAGCGATATCTATGGTGGTTTAGCTGGTTTTTGGGATTATGGTCCTTATGGAACGGAGCTCGCTACTAACCTGAAGAATCTTTGGTGGAAAGCCGTAGTTAAGGAGAACAGGGAAATATTTGGTCTCGACGGGGCCATTATTCAAAATCCTAAATTATGGGAAGCTAGTGGCCATCTGGCCGGGTTTAATGATCCGTTAATTGATTGCAAAAATTGTCAGATGCGTTTTCGGGCTGACAGCCTTATCGAGACTAACTCTTCGAATATTGAAGAACTTACTGACTTGCTTAAAGATAAACCTTGTCCTAACTGCGGCAAGGATACATTAACAGCACCCCGACAATACAATCTGATGATGAAAACTTGGGTCGGCCCGGTTGAAGACGACTCATCTGTTGCTTATTTACGTCCGGAAACTGCTGGATCAATTTTTACGAATTTCGCTAATGTGCTGGAAACAACTAGAAGTAAAGTCCCGTTTGGTATTGCTCAGATCGGAAAAGCTTTCCGTAACGAGATTAGCCCCCGTGATTTTATTTTTCGAGTTCGTGAGTTGGAACAAATGGAGCTCCAGTATTTTATTGATCCAAAAGATCAAGATCAAGAGTACGAAAAATGGCGGCAATTTGCCTGGAATTTTTTGCTTAACCAAATCGGCATCAAAGAAGAAAACATCCAATGGCACGAGCACGACCAAAGCGAGAGAGCTCACTATGCAACAAAAGCTCACGATATTTATTTTAAATACCCGCAAGGCTTTAAGGAACTATGGGGTACGCACAACCGTACTAATTATGATTTGACCAATCAATCAAAGGGCAGCGGAAAAGACTTGTCATACTTTGATGAGCTAACGAATAAACGCTTTATTCCCTATGTCATTGAAAGCTCGGTCGGCCTTGGCCGCTTAATTATGGCAGTATTAATTAATAGTTACGATGAAGATGAAATTAATGGCGAAAAACGAGTTGTACTGCGACTTAATCCGAAGGTTGCACCGGTAAAAGTTGCTGTATTGCCACTTAGCAAGAAACCCGATTTAAGTAATCTAGCAAAACAAGTTTTTGACCAGTTAGCCACGAATAGTGACTGGAGTATTGAATATGACGAAACACAAAGCATTGGCCGAAGATACCGCCGGCAGGATGAAATAGGAACCCCTTACTGCGTAACCGTCGATTTTGAATCTCTCAACGATCAATCGGTTACTATCCGCCAAAGGGATGACACCAAACAAGTTCGTGTTAAAATTAATGAGCTCGCTGATAATATAAAAATCTAGTTGATCTAAGCGGGCGATTATTATCTGAGAACGCTAATATTTTGACGAAAGGAGAGAGATGCTCATGAAAGTTACAAAATATCCTCAAAGCTGCCTAATCATCGAAAAAGACGGCAAAAGAATAATTATTGATCCAGGATCCTTGGTCTCGCCTAAATATAGGGCCGAAGATTTATTCCCGGCTGAGGCGATTCTTATCACTCACGAACATGCTGATCATGCCGATCCGGCGTTGATTGATGATCTAACGAGAGGCGGTCAGATGATAGTCGTTGGCAATCAAAGCACATCCAAAGCTTTTGGGGGTATCGTTACTAAAGTAGTTTCAGATGGTGAGAAATTTGAAATTGCTGGATTTTCAATAACAGCTAGGGAACTGCCGCACGTGGCAATGGTTGACGGATCGGCCGGTCCCCAGAACACCGGTTATTTGATAGATGATGTCTTTTTTCACTCAGGCGATGGTATTAAAATTGACAATCTAACAGTAAATGCAGTAGCTGCGCCGATAGCCGGGCCTGATATTAGCCCCCGGGATGTGTTTAGTTTTGTTAAAAGCTTGGGTTGCGATACGGTTATCCCGGTCCATTATGATTATTTTTCCGCCGACCCCAATTTTTTTGCTAAATTATTAGCCCCAGTTAAACCAGGGATAAAAATCATTGTCCTAGCTGACGAACAGAGTGTAGAACTCTAACATATTTCATAATAATATTGACATCATAAGCATTATTTGTTAGTATAGCTTTATGTCAAAACAACCCGAATCAAGATCAGTTCCTACATTTCCGACTTCTCAAACCGCTATATCTCGAGATCGTACTCCAGATAGACGACCAAATATGCGTCAGCGTGCCCTCAGAACAGGAGCCGCTATCGGTGTCGTAATTGGTGGTGTTGGTGGTTGGGTTGCTGCCCGTGAAACCGCTTCTAGTCCTACTCATAACACTTACTGTGGTGTTGCTGCTCCGGCCGGCGCTACATTAGACGGCATAGCTAACAAATTTGGATCTCACGATAATGTACCCATGGTATTTGCGATGCCCGAAAATGTAGTTCGAACACCTGCCAATACGCCTAATTATTATGTCAGTGGAAGTGAAGGCCTTCGCGCGGGTGATGCTGTTGTCTTAGACGATGTTCCTTTAGGAATGTGCATTGCCGAAGGCGGCGTACCCGAAGTAAGTCCTACTGGGGACCTCCAAGCAGCTCAAAACAAACTCTAGTGTTAGGGATTCCTGTTAAACGCTATATGTTGTGGATAAATGCCACTTACACGCATAACTGTGGATAAGTGCTGTTTATAACACTAACTATTCTTTAGAATTCTATTGTCAGTGGGTAGTCGTGGGTAGTATATTCAACTAAGTGGGTAGTCGTGGGTAGTCCAAAATAGACTCCCAGGACCAAAAACAAAAACCACTTGGGACTAATTTAAATATATGACAACGGTAGATTACTTTCAGCGCAAGCTCGACGACAAACGGAGGTTAACCATACCGACCGAACTTCGTGCCGAGTTTGCTAGCGGAGTAGTCATTACTCGTGGGTTCCAAAAGTATCTCCACCTATACCCAAAATTAGTTTGGGAACAGGATGTTGAGCCGCTTCTTCAGGGGAATATCCTTGATGAAAAAACTGCGGATCTCAACGTGCAGTTCAGGATGGGGAAGGATGAGGGTGAAATAGATGCCAAACAAGGCCGATTCACCATCGATCCCGAGCTTTTGGAATATGCGGGCATTAACCGTGATGTTATAGCAGTGCGCGTAGGGAGATATTGGCGGTTAATGGCCCCATAACTTGCGCGGTTTTACTGGCTGGTTCTTTAACAATTCGGCACATAAGCTAAAAACGATTAAACGACTCGAGATTAGCTAATCGGCAGTCAATACGTGGTCTTAGGGTAACCACTCTAAAAACCCTTGCACTTTCTCTCAAAAACACCTCCCAAAACTCCACCTCACACATAAGTCTCTCAAACTTAAGATTCGAGTGTAAGAAGTTTTAAGATTTTTCAAATCTTTATAACCACTTCTATACATACCCTCGAATCACTCTCTACAAAAACAAAAACACTAAACAAAAACAAAAAATTGGCTGCTGATTAGGTGACCTTGAAAAGGCTACTCATCCTGAGTAGAAAAAGCAAAAGATATGAATACAAATGGTCAACATATTCCAGTATTACTAAGCGAAGTTCTTCAATACCTTGCTCCAAGTCCGGGGAATACATACCTAGACGTAACAGCAGGATTTGGCGGACATGCGCAGGCAATTCTGGAAAGAACTAATAACCCCGAGAACAGCGTTCTTATTGATCGAGATAAAAATGCGGTCGATGAGTTACGAAAACTGTTTGGACGCCAAAGAATAGAAATAATTCACAGTGATTTTTATTCGGCTAGCGCTAAACTCCTGAACGAAGGGAAGAGGTTCGATATAATATTGGCTGATTTGGGCGTATCGTCACCGCACCTTAATATAGCGAGTCGTGGGTTTAGCTTTAAATTAACAGGTCCTCTCGATATGCGAATGGATCAAACTCAACCTTTGACAGCTGAAGAAATCATAAATTTTTTCAGTGAGTCAGATATTGAGAAGATCTTGCAGCAATATGGAGAAGAACCGAAAGCTAAAAGTATAGCTCGGTTGATCGTAAAAAATCGACCGATTCATTCCACTACAGAACTTGCATCAATGGTCACCAAAGCCTGGCCCGGATATCATCGGATTCATCCTGCTACTAGGACATTTCAAGCACTTCGTATAGCAGTAAATAATGAGCTAGATCTAATCAGGATGAGTCTACCGGTCTGGGTGGACTTATTGCAGCCTGGTGGTCGTCTTGGCATCATCACATTCCACAGCCTAGAAGACCGGATAGTTAAGCAGGCATTTAACGAAATAGCTGGCGACACTTATGATGCTCAGCTGAAATTGCTTACTAAAAAACCCATCACAAGCAATAAGCATGAACTTGTTTTAAATCCGCGTGCCCGTAGCGCTAAACTACGAGCCGTAGCGAAAATAAAAATATAAAAGAAGGGAAGCTACAGTGCCAATTCAGGTAAAAAGCAGCTCCCGCTCTTACAAGGTTCGAGTAAAGGTCGTCTAAAGATGACTATAAACTCAAGCTAAATAAGAGAGCTGGTTAGCGGTGCGGAGAGTTAATAGCTCAAAGCACCGTTAGCTAAAAAACAAAAATAAAAACAAAAATAAACAATCAATGACATATTCAAACACATTAGCCTTAGGCCGTCGCCAATATGGGTCGAATCGTCGTCACCAGAATCTGGTTAGTTTTAAAAGAGAAGGTAAACGAGTGGGTCCCATTACAAATACAATTATTTTAATTGTGTTAGCTTGTCTATTGGGGTTGCTATATCTTACTCAAGTTACGAAAACTAACTCGTACGGTTACGAAATAAACTCACTACAACAGCAACAGACACAGTTGCAGAATCAAAATAGTCAACTGCAAGTCACTTCAGCTAGTCTCCAAGCCGTTAGCCGCGCGCAGACCAGCCAAGTAGCCAAGACACTAGTTCCTGTTGTGCCCGGCGGCACAGTCCCAAATTAAAAATCAGGCTATAATTAGGATTCCATGGCCGACCGTAACGTTTCATCGGTAAGTCAATTTATTAAACGTACCCGCAGCATTTACGTGGTACTTATTTTGATTTTTGCAATTTTCGTGATCAGATTATTTTATGTCCAAGTAGTCAGATATGACTATTACCATGCCACCGCTCTTAGTGATCAACTTAAGCAGTATCAAATTCCGGCCGCCAGAGGCATTATAGAAGCTCAAGAGGGGAATAATATCGTACCAATCGTCTTGAATCAAACTCTCTATACTTTATTTGCCGACCCTCCGTTAATAAATAATTCTTCAAAAGACGCGTCAATCATTGCTCAGGTGATTGGTGGGCCAGTTAGCCAATATGAATCAGCTATGAGGACGCCCAATACGCAGTATGTCATACTAGCCAATAAAATCACTCCCGCACAGTCCAATAGTATTATTAAGAATCAATTACCGGGCATTGGAACTCAAGCTCAAAGCTATCGAATTTATCCCCAGGGCAGTTTAGCTTCTCAGGTGCTGGGTTTTGTTGATAATAGTGATCATGGAGAATACGGCATTGAGCAGTATTTAAATAAAGAATTATCTGGGACCCCCGGAGAGCTTAAAGCCATCACTGACGCAAACGGGGTTCCGCTGGTAGCTAGCGGTAAAAACGTCCAAATACCTCCCAAACCGGGCAGTACGGTTGTCACAACGCTCGATATGGGCATGCAGGCGCAAATGGAACAGATTCTACAAAATGAAGCTCAAGCAACAAAGTCTCAGCTGCTAAGTGCTATCATAATTGATCCAAACACCGGTCAAGTAAAAGCCATGGCCAACTATCCGACATACAACCCGGCCAATTACGGGTCTGTTACAGATCCGTCTGTCTTCCAAAACGCAGCTGTTAGTAATGCTATCGAACCGGGATCATCGATGAAAACAATGACGACCCCAGCCGCTCTAAATCAAGGTGTTATTCAACCCGACACGTCGTTTTATGATCCCGCCAAATGGCTGATAGACGGCTTTACGATTACCGACATCGAACAAGATGGTGGGCCTAGGGTACAAAATATAGCCAGCATACTATCCTTGTCGCTCAATACCGGTGCTGTTTGGATGTTAATGCAGATGGGCGGCGGCCAGATTGATCAAAAGGGAATTGATAATTGGTATGACTATATGACAAACCATTTCCGCCTGGGAGAACTTACCGGCATAGAACAAGGTTATGAATCACCCGGCTATGTACCAGCGCCCGATATGACCGACCCGTCAATTGATCTTACATATGCCAATACGGCATTTGGCCAAGGTGTTACTCTAACCGCCCTTCAGGAAGCTGCAGCATTCTCTAGCGTTATAAATGGTGGAACCTACTACAAGCCGACATTAATTAGCAAAACTATCCAGCCTAATGGCAAGACAGTTATTAATTATCCAAAGGTCGCCGAGAATAATGTCGTTTCATCTAAAGTGGGGCAGGAGATGATCCCATTACTAGAAAACGTGGTAACTACCTATCTGAACGAAGGTTTTAGTTTTATGTCGTTTAGCCCCGATTATATGGTTGGCGGCAAAACAGGTACCGCCCAGATAGCACAACCTGGGGGAGGTTATTACTCCAACACCTATAACGGTACGTACGTAGGCTTTGTTGGCGGGGATAAGCCGCAATATGTGATTGTGGTTTTCAACAATAAACCAACCGTACCCGGATACGCAGGAGCCTATGCTGGTCAACCGGTTTTTGCGGCACTAGCTCATATGTTGATAAATAACTCCTATGTAACTCCTAAAACATAATGACGGTGTATAATACGAAAAGTCTAATATAACAAATAATTACATGACTAATATTCTAACTTTAACAGTTCATACTAATACACTTTTTCGAATCGTTTTACTCGGCTTTGTCGGGTTTATTGTCAGCATGATAATAACTCCTCTCTACACCAATCTGGCTTATCGCAGGCAATGGTGGAAGAAGCCTCGAGAAACAGCCGTAACAGGCGAAGTGGCCGTTGTATTCAATCAGCTGCACGGCGAAAAACACAAACGGCAGATACCAACCATGGCAGGAATGATTTTTGTCGCTGCGGTTGTGGTAGTTACTCTGGTAGCGAACTTGGCTCGGACAGAAACGTGGTTACCGCTGGCAGCTTTTGCCGGTGCTGCCGGCGTTGGTTTGATTGACGACATTATTAATATTAAAGGCAGCGGACGCGGAGTTGCCGGTCTGCCCTCGAAGCTTAAACTACTTCTTATTACGCTAATTGCCTTAATTGGCGGTTTGTTCTTCTACTATAAATTGAATGTCGCCAGTATTCACATTCCCCTCATGTATGGGCAGTGGCATGTTGGGCTATGGATTATACCAATATTCGTGCTGGTTGTTGTTTCGACTGCCAACGCAGTTAATATAACAGATGGTTTAGATGGTCTGGCCGGCGGGTTGAGCTCTGCGGCATTTGCTATCTACGCGATTATTGCAGCTCTTGAAGGACGATTTGGTGTTGCCGGATTCTGCCTGACAATTGTCGGTGCCTTACTTAGCTATACTTGGTTCAATATCTTCCCGGCCCGTTTTTTCATGGGTGATGTTGGCTCTTTCGCGCTCGGAACCGCACTTGGTGTAGTGGCTATGTTGACCAATACAGTTTTACTGTTGCCAATTATTGGTATCGTCTTTGTGGCAGAAGGCGGCTCATCGGTGATTCAAATCTTATCTAAAAAACTTCGAAAGGGCAAAAAAGTCTTCAAGATAGCGCCAATACATCATCATTTTGAAGCAATGGGTTGGCCGGAGACTAAGGTTACCATGCGATTTTGGATCATAGGTCAAATCGCAAGCGTGCTAGGCTTAGTCGTGTTTCTTGTCGGCAAATATCTTAAATGACCCCCCAATTCGTTAAAAAATACTTTAATTCGGCAGCTATTGACGAGCAAATGCCACGCCGACATCGACCCGATTACACACTTCTAATATTGTCGGCAATATTACTGACAATAGGGTTAGTGGTTATCTATGCTATTAGTCCCGGTTTGAGCGCAACCAGCCATGTTAGTCTGAATTACTATATTAATAAACAATTAATATCCGTTGGTATCGGGCTAGTGGCATTTTTTATCGCCGCCAACATCTCTATTCCGTACCTCCGCCGATTGCAAAATCCCCTAATTATAATTGCCGCCATATCGGCACTGGCAGTAAGGCTATTCGGCCAAGAAGTGAACGGAGCTTATCGGTGGATCCAGGTTGGAGGTGTTTCATTTCAATCATCTGAGCTCATCAAGTTCGCTATCCTGATTTGGCTAGCCGGTTTTCTTGCCGATCGTATTCAGAAGAAGACCATTAATTCCTCAAAAACTCTTGTCCCAATTGTTGGGGCGATATTATTGATTGGCTTAGTGGTGGCTGGCATACAAAGTGATTTAGGGTCTACCGGAGTAATAATATTGATGATCGCCGCTATGATATTTGTTGCCGGTGTACCTCTAAAAAAGCTAGTCACAGTCGGAGTAATAGTCCTAGTGATAGCCAGTCTGGCTGTTGCCAGCACGCCATATCGCAGAGAGCGCGTCTTGACCTTTCTTCATCCAACAAGCAGTTGTTCAACCACAGGCTACCAGGCTTGTCAGGCGCTAATCTCAGTCGGCTCGGGCGGAGTAATTGGGTTAGGGCTAGGCCGTAGCGTCCAAGCCTACGGCTATTTACCTGAACCAGCTAATGATTCTATTTTCGCGATATTTGGTGAAAAATTTGGATTTATTGGCTCAATAATTTTACTGGGATTATTTGTGGCGCTGTTCTCCAGGCTTAAACATCTTATAGAGCGGGCTCCAACCGACTTCACTCGTTTAATCTTAGTCGGGATTCTAGCTTGGCTGGCGAGCCAGACGTTTATAAATATAGGTGCAATGATCGGTCTGCTGCCTTTAAAGGGTATAACATTGCCGTTTATTAGTTATGGTGGTACAAGTATAGTATTCGTAATGGCTGCGATCGGGGTGGTTTTTCAAATTTCACATTACACAACTCACATTGCTCCATCAGTAGGTCAAACGGAAGGAAAGCGCTATGAAGATAGTCCTGACAGGAGGCGGCTCAGGAGGTCATATAACACCTCTACTAGCGGTCGCCCATGAACTGCACAAAATTGACCCAGCGATAGAAATTGTATTCATTGGCCAACGTGGTGATCGTTTTAGTAGTCTACCGAAAACTGACCCCAATATCAGCTCTGTTTACTCAATAAGAGCAGGCAAGTTCCGCCGTTATCATTCCCAGGGGCTTAGACAGATATTTGATATAAAAACATTAGCGAAAAATATTCGAGATTTTGGCAATTTTTGTATCGGCTTAATTCAAAGTTGGTTTTTGTTGAGGAAAATTAAACCGGATATCATTTTTACACGAGGAGCCTATGTCGGAGTTCCGTTATGTATTGTCGCCGGCAGGGCCAAAACCCCTATCATTACTCATGACTCGGACGTTATGCCCGGCCTAGCAAACCGGATTGTCTCAAGATGGACAACCATTCATGCCGTGGCTATGCCCAAACAATATTATCAATATCCAAACAGCAAAACTGTCACTGTTGGCGTACCGGTAGGTTATAATTTTCAGCTTGTGACAAATGAATTAAAGAAAAAATTTCGCCAAGAAATTAATTTATCAGACAATAAGGAAGTAATTTTAGTAACTGGTGGTGGATTGGGAGCGAAGAAAATCAATGAAATAATTGCGCAAATTGCTCCATCGCTGCTGAGTAATCATAAGGATCTAGTCATAGTCCAAACCACTGGCGCTAAACACGAACAAGATATTATTGAGCAATATAGTCAGCTGTCAACAGATATTAGAGAAAGATTAATCGTAAAAGGATTTATTGATGATCTGTATCGATATAGCGGCGCAGCCGATCTGATAATAACAAGGGCAGGGGCAACAACAATAGCTGAGTTCGCTATGCAGGCTAAACCGTGCATCGTTATACCTAATCCTTATTTAACAGGCGGGCATCAGCTAAAAAATGCTGAAATCTTGGCTCAAGCAGGAGCAGTTGAGATAATATCGGAAGATCGACTGACCGCGGACGAGTTAATCAGCAAGATTGAGGATTTACTGGGTTCAAAAGAGAAAAGGGAAGCGCTAGGCCTGTCTTTAAACCAACTAGCATATCCGGATTCGGCGAAAAAACTTGCTCAACTTTTGATTGACACTGTAAAATCCAACAAGTGAAAAAGATAAAAAGCCCCGAACAACCGATTCGTCATCGCCGAGACTCGGCTAATTTACCTCGTGGCGAAGCATTCTCATACTACAGCGCGCGGAATAATCAATCCAGCGAAGATACTAACACTACCGTTCGGCAGTCAGGCGCTTCAGAGACGGCAAAAGATGCAACTACGCCAGTCCTTAATCACTGGTGGAAACACTTACCAACCATAATTTCCACGATAGTTATCTTATTTTGCTTTGGTTATGAATTAGTCTTAACCACCAACCCTAAGATTGTTATTTTAAAAGATGATTCCGCTAATTTTTTATTAAAGCCGCCGGTAGTTTATATAAATGCAGCATCAAAGTTATTTAAACAATCACTTTCCGACCAAAATAAATTAACCATTAACACTGGTTATATATCAGAGAGATTACAGAAAATGTTCCCGGAACTGAATAGCGTATCAGTTACTTTGCCAGTTTTGGGTCACCGACCGATTATCTATCTAGATCCAGCTACGCCGAGTCTTATTCTAGACACCCAGAGCTCAGGGGACTATCTAATTGACAGCTACGGTAAGGCACTAGTCAATCTTGAAAACGTTAAAATACCACAGTCGGTCAGTTTCTACACGGTTAAGGATCAGACCGGCCTGAAAGTTAATGTCGGCCAGGATGTATTGTCGACATCCGACATTAATTTTATTCAATACGTTGCAGCTGAAACAAAAGCTAACAGTCTGAACATTAAATATATGATATTGCCGCCCCAGTCGCGTGAGTTGGATATCTATTTTAATAATGAGCCATACTACGTCAAGTTTAATTTAGATACTTCATCAGCCATGAAGCAGCAGGTAGGGACGTTCCTGGCGACAAGGGAATACCTAATTAAATCAAACAGCCCAACGCCGTCTCAGTATATCGACGTAAGGGTTACCGGCCGGGCTTATTATAAATAAACCACCTCTCTACCCTCTAGTTCGTAATTTGTTCATTTTTTAATAGCTGCCTTTTTTTAAATATGTTAGCATCAGCGTTGGGATAGTAGGGAAGATAAAAAAATATTATTTTAACAATAAAAATAGGGAATTGGGTAAAATAATTATTAAATACGAAATATTGGGAATTGCAAATTATTTCACGACAAAACTGTGGATAAGTCAAATAGTGTCTCGTTGATACCTCTGGACGCTAGAGGGTCTATTTGGGCTAACGTAACAGATATATATAGAGCCGTGCCATCCGGTGTAGTAGCACTGAGTATTATTGCACATCACAGACAATATCAGGGTTAACTCCCCTACAGGGGGGTTATCAGTATGTAGCTCCGGTAACTAATAACCGAGTCGCAAAATATACATTGTGCGACGTCATGTCTATTGTCATTTGTGGTTCTCTACACCACGGACTCTCGCCCATTATTTTCTCCCATTGAAAATTATGTTATATATTTTACTCTCCCCGCCTTCAATCACTACACTATTATATTTTTCAGTGTCCCTCGATAATCACTTCCCGGATTATTCTGTTCGTATTTTGTACAACAGATACCGAACAGATACAGCTAAGCTGTTAAATATCTGTATGCTATCTGTTGGTTTATACTGATTTTCTAATCTGTTACTAAGGTGTTATTTAGCAGCTGCTTCGTCATCTAGTGTATAGGTAGCTTTGGCAACGCGTTTAAACTGCGGTCGCCCCTGAAGGTTTAGTAAAATAGTAGTTTCTTTCACGAATCTGCTCTTAAGAACTCGCTTAACAATCTCATCTCGGTGTAACGGTTCGCCGGCTTCTTTGAGAACCTCGCTGATGATGTCTGAAACAGTTCCTTTTTTATAACCCCATTCTTTAAGGGCGTAAATTCCCCGGCCGATCAACACGAATCGATTGTCTTTGATAAGTTCGTTGTGTATAGCCTGTGTCGTAACATTCTTGCGTTTGAAATCAGATTCTTTAATAGCGGCAGCTATTTCATTGAAGTGCATATGTTTGCCGTTCTCTTTGAGAATGACGTAGATTTTATCCCTGATGTTACGGGGGTTGACGATAGGCCACTTAATTAGGCCCCACTTATCATTTAGAGTAGCTAATTGTTTAGAAACGCTAGCCAAAGCTGCAACTTGATCGGGATTGGAGATGCTTGTCTGTTTGGCGAGCTTTTGAATGGTAGTTGGTTGGTTGATCTTCTTAATTGCCTCGATGATTTCATTAACGAGGGTCTTAATAGCCTTTTCGTCATGGACAGCCTTAACACCTATAGCGTGATAGAAGTAATCGTCTTCGTCGATGACTACCAGTTTCGGGCATAGTTCAGCCAAAAATGCGACTCGAGATTGATCAATTTTTGTATTCTCTTTCGCAAAATAAGGGGTGAAATTAGTGATTCTTGAACAATCACCCATTTTTGATAATTGTTCAATAAACACATTTTCAATTTCACTAAGATGAGGTAAGTTTTCAGCTCCGGTCTTTAACTTGGATATGACGCTTTTCTCTAATTGCCTAACACGCTCACGAGTAATACCCAGCAATTCACCTATCTGTTCGAGAGTTTCTTTTCGATCAAATAGACCGAAACGACGAGAAATAATTTCCCTCTCGCGCTCTCGTTCAATTGAACTCAATACGTCATGGACGTATTTCTCCAGGTTTAATGCTGCTTTTTCGGATTTTGCGTTTACCATTTAATAATTACCTATCTTCCATACAAACATTAGTACAATTATATAAGATTTATTATTAAAAGTCAATAAACTTTCGTTCTAAAATTATTGTACCACGAAATGGACGACTTGACATAGTATATGGTGGACAAGTATCGCCATAAAATAATTCCCTACCCTGGCAAATATCTTGTATCGGTGGGTTTAAGAACATATAAGCCCTGGTAAGCAACAAGAGCTTCACTTATTTTAGCTGCGCCATCGTGTTCATTATGGGAATTTCCATTATGATAGCGGTTATATAACTTCTCTAGTGAACGATAAGCAAACATAACTGCCCCTAGCGATTTTTCGCTAAGCCCAAGTGACCCCAACCACTCTTCCGTATCATGTCCAAGCGCTGGATTATCACGCTTCCATCGCCAATCACCATTAACAGCTTCTAAATGATTTGTCTGGTACTCTTCAACAACACTATAGCCGGCTTGTTTGAACATATTGATGTGGCCGTTCCGCCCGGTTAGTATTCGGTGTGTCCGATCAAACAACCCCGTCGGTGGTCGCTCTCCCGCATGTAGCGCATGTAACCCTTCACGCCAGGTTTCAATTGAGAGTGGCGAGATGATAGGCATAGAAGTAATCAGTGTGTGGTCCTGCCGGAGCAAGCCGTGTAGGTTGCCGAGAAATGCTGTCGTGTCGGCAGCAGGCTCGTGTTCCAATATATCAAGTAGCAAAACGGTGTCTATATTCCTCGCCCCCTGCTTGTTTAATGGCAAATGACGGATATCGCCTTGGATAGCGTTATATTGCGGATTATACTGTTTAGCTGCCTCCAGGGCACTGCCACTAAGATCTAAGCCGTAAACAACTGTGTCTTCTAAGCCGAATGTGGCAACGCCATCGCTGCACCCGATATCCAATACTTCACCAGTGACTGAGTATTTTTCCACCAGCTCGCGTACACTTTGATAAAGCGGATGATTAGCTCGTTGCTCTATCGGTGGGCCGATATATACACTTTCTAAAGTTTCGTTGCTAGTATTTGCTGCCATATTTTTAAACCGTCACACTATTATACATGGTCTAAATTCAAATAGATATTAATATCTATTTGATCGTTTGTCAATATACTGACGAATTATAACTATTCAGTCTAAGTCGATGATAATAATTTTGTTGCGGGTTTATTACTTTGATTTTTTTGCTCTTCGCCTGAAATTCTTCTTTACTGGTTGACTGTCCAAAATTATTTTGGCTTGCTCCTCAGTTATCTTTGAGGGATTTTCTTTCTCTGGCAGTTTAACGTTTCTTTTGCCATTAGTTACATAGGGCCCGTAGGGACCGTTAACCACTTTTATGCCGCTCTTAAATTCTTGAAAATATTTATCAGCCTCTTTTTTTAGTTTGGCGGCATAAAGTTCTCTTGCCTCTTTTTCGGATATTTTGTACGGATCGAGCGGTTTAATTGAAACAAATGTTTTACCTACCTTAACATATGGTCCGAAGCGCCCGATATTTGCTTCAATAACTTCTCCGTCATCTGTTTTACCGACTATTCTTGGCAACGCAAACATCGGCAGAGCTTGTTCTAGAGTAATATCATCGAGCGATACGTCTGTCGGTAAGGGAGCGAAGGCTGGTTTTTCTTCGCTTTCTGTCTCGCCTTTTTGCAGCATCGGTCCATAACGTCCAAAACGAGCAAAGACTGGTTTTTTGGTAACCGGATCTTTGCCGAGAAGGCGGGCTTGGCTGACTTCTTTACGGCTGGCGGTCTCCGCCTTGGACAATAAGGGGTGGAACCCCTTATAAAAATTAGCAATCATTTTTTCCCACTCTTCTTTGCCGTCAGCGATTTTATCGAAATCGTCTTCGACCCGTGCCGTGAAGTCATAGCTTAAAACATCTGCAAAGTATTTAAACAAGAAGTCTGTTGTTATCCCGGCGATGTGCGTAGGAACAAGTTTATTTCGCTCTACACCAGATTTTTCTGGAACTTCAGCTTCAGTAATTTTTTTGTTTTTTAATGTAAGTGTTTTCAGCTGTCGGACTTCTCCGGTAATGTCTTTTTTCTCGATGTAACCTCGAGTTTGGATTGTCGAGATCGTCGGCGCGTAAGTACTCGGTCGCCCTATTCCCAGTTCTTCCAACTTGCGGACCAGCGTTGCTTCTGAATAACGGGCTGGTGGGCGGCTATAGGTTTCACTGGCAACTATCTCGGACAGATTAAGTTTCTCGCCCACTTTGAGTGGTGGCAGAATCGTGTCATCTTTTCTTTTGTCGAATAACTTCAAAAAGCCATCAAAAACCAGGACTTCACCCCTAGCCAGAAATAACTCCGGTCGCTTAGTGATTTTAATATTTACCTGTGTGTTCGTAGTCTTTGCTGCTGCCATCTGAGTTGAAAGTGTTCGTTGCCAGATCAAACGGTATAGCCTTTCCTGCTGCTGATCCTCTCCGGTCTTCAGGACATTAAAATTAGTTGGCCGGATAGCTTCGTGAGCTTCTTGGGCGGTAGCGTCCTTAGTCTGGAATTGCCGCCGATGATAGTATTCTTTACCGAAGTTATTTAGGATATAGTTTTGGGCGGCCCCAAGAACTTCTCCGGACAAGGTTATGCTATCTGTTCTCATATATGTAATGTGGCCTGCTTCATAAAGCCGCTGGGCTAAATTCATTGTTTGCCGGACAGAATAACCAAGTTGTCTGGAGGCTTCTTGTTGGAGCGTGCTGGTTATAAATGGCGTGCCCGGTGATCTGGTACCTGGTTTTTGATCAATAGTTATAACTGTAAAATCGCTATCTTTTGCATCTTCCAGAAAAGTCTTGGCAAGTTTGGAGTCTATCAGTCGTTTATCTAGTTCTGCCTTTAAATCATCTCCAGAGTGGCTAAAGGTCGCTATTACCCGGTAGCTGCCCTCAGGCTTAAAGTCTTTAATCTCTCGCTCGCGGTCGATGCATAATCTGACAGCAACAGACTGCACTCTTCCGGCGCTTAACCCCGGTCTGACTTTTCTCCACAGGACCGGGCTTAGCTCATAACCGACTAGACGGTCTAAGACTCTTCTGGCCTGTTGAGCATCAACCAGGTGCAGGTCAACGGCTCGGGGGTTATCTATGGCGTGCTTAATGGCCTGTTCGGTAATTTCATGGAAAACAATCCGCTTGGTGTTTTGGGGCTTAAGATCAAGCGCCTTAGTCAGGTGCCAAGCAATCGCTTCACCTTCCCTATCTTCATCGCTTGCTAGCCAGACATCATGAGCTGCCTTGGAAGCTTTTTTTAATTCCCTGACCAGTTTTTTCTTATCCGGGTTAATCTCATAGGTCGGTTTAAAGTCGTGTTCAATATCTATGCACAGTCCTTTTTTAGGCAAGTCTCTGACGTGGCCAAAGCTACTCTTCACAGAGTAATCTTTACCAAGATATTTTTGGATGGTTTTGGCTTTCGCCGGACTTTCGACGATTACTAAGTTTTTAGGCATATGTTCTATATATGTACAGGCTTATCTTTAGGATTGCAAGACAACTGTCTTATTAAAAGTATTCCTTCCCGACCTTAAAACCAACCCAAATTCCGACAAAACAACCTACTATCCCCAAGATTAAACTCCAGGCGCTTAACCAGCCGTGGCCGATTAAATCTCCTATCCAACTAAAAAGTGTCGAGAATACGGTTATGCCGATCCAGATCATCGATTTCATATCATTAGTCTACCATGACGGTTGTGGTTATTGACAAAACCACCCGAATATTTAAAAGCTATTGACATAACGTAACATATTTGCTAATATTGCAATTCATAAACGTTATGTATAGCGTTTATGTACCTTATATCCCAAATTCTAACAAATTGTTAGATTGTTTTAGAGCGTGCCATAAGAATAAGTTGTTACCCTCCACTTTTCTTTGTGCGATTGTTTTTTTAAACAGACATGCGCTCTAAAGCAAACTAATCCCTTTAACTTCACCTCTGCTTCGGCAGGGGCCCTTTGTGGGTTAGCGAGTCACCAAAATGGTCTTTATGACCGGCATATGTCATTTAATGGAATTTGGACATTTATGCTTCGCTACGGTGGGTTGAAGGGTTAACCAGGTATTTCCTGGTATGGGGAGATCTTCTAGATATCCCCTGAAATAGACCTATGAGTGGTGCCCACCCCCTCTCATAGGTCTTTTTTAGTCTAAAAGTTTTCGAGTTTCAGTCCTGACGGCTTGGTCGCTAAAGATATACTCGTTAAGGATTGATGATACTTCTTTAGTTATCTTTGGTAGATGTTCTGCCGCGGCTTTTGGGAATTTGCCCAGCACAAAATCAGCGCTATCAATTGCCGAGGGCGTCTTCGGTCCGATGCCGATTCGGATACGGCCAAAACCTTGGTCATCCAGGCTGTCGATAATTGACTTTACGCCGTTGTGCCCGGCTGAACTGCCGCCCAAACAGGTTCTGATCTCACCAAAATTAATATCTAATTCGTCGTGAATGACCAATATGTCGCTGATAGCAATCTTATAAAAATTGCTAATCAGTCTGACTGCTTCGCCGCTCAAGTTCATAAGAGTAGTCGGCTTAATCAGAATAATCCGGCTGCTGCCTAGCTTAGTTGAGCTAAAAAAACATTTAAGGTCTTGCTTGTTTATCCATTTATCAGAATCGTTGTCCCGAGCAAATTCGTCGATAGCGGCAAAGCCGATGTTATGCCTGGTATTGTCGTATTTTTCGCCGACATTACCTAATCCGACAATAAGCAAAGTCTTATTTAAACCGACCGTGTAGTATTGCATCGCTTCACTGGTCATATCTTTCTTTTGCAGAAAAACCCCCATGTTATATCCTATCCGGTTTAGTTGGGCTTTGGCCGTGCCGGTGAGCCTCGTGCTTCTCAATAAACCATAATTCGATAGCCGTACCATTAAAATTATAGCTCTGCCGAAGCTCGCGCTCTAAGAATCGACGATAACTCCAGTGTATAAATTTGGTTTGGCTGCCAAATATTTTAAAAGATGGAACCGGATTATCAAATTCCTGAACGATATAGTTAAGTTTTGGTAAGCGATTTTTCAAACCTGCCGGCGGGTGTTTATTGACGACGTCTTGAAGCCAGCGGTTTAAGGCAGTAGTTGGAACGTGGATATGCCGGTTTTCGTTAATTTCACAAACGAGATCGAAAATTTTGGTCACATTCTGGCCAGTTACCGCGCTAGCAAAGACCAGTGGCGCCCAAGGAATAAAATCATAAGTTGCGGCTATCTCAGCGGCTATTGAGTCACGGCTAAAGGGTGTCTTTTCGTCCAGCGCATCCCATTTACTAACTATTAGTATCAGCCCCTTGCCGGCATCTTTTACCATGCCGGCGATTTTTTGGTCGAGCTGAACATTCAACTCGTTGACATCCATTAATAACAAACAAATATCTGATTCTTCGATTGCTTTGAGGCTTCGCAAAACACTGAAATGTTCGACTCCCCTTTCAATTTTCCCGGATCGCCGGATTCCTGCTGTATCCATCAGTTCTATGTCCCGATTTTCAAATCTGACAATTGTTCTATTTATATCGCGGGTAGTGCCAGCTCTGGCTGCTACAATTGCCTGTTGCTTCTGAGCCAAAGTATTAAATAGGTATGATTTACCGACGTTCGGTCGGCCCAACAGCGCAATATGCAATTGTTTGTCGTCGGCCTTTAGTTTAACTTTGGGAATGACTTTGATTAAGTTATCGAGCAGCTCATCAATACCCCTCCCTTGAGTGGTTGAGGTCTCGAAACTGGGTTTGATGCCTAAACCGGCAAAACTTATTCTCTCAGAGGGAGACTTATCGATCTTGTTAATAATTAGAAAAACCGGTTTCCGGCTCTTCAGAGCCAGAGTTGCTACTCGACGGTCTTCGTCGGTCGGCGGTATATCAGCCTCGACGACTACCCAGATTATATCGGCATCATCGACAGCCTGTAGAATTTGCTCTTGGATCGTAAATTCAAAATCGTCCTCGGGGTTTTTCAGGCCAGCCGTATCAACCAACCAAAAATCACGATTTTCATAAGTCATTTTAGCAATGACGTTATCTCGGGTCGTGCCGGCTTCTCGGGCAACGATAGCTTCTCGTCTCTCCAAAATTGAATTAAAAAGACTTGATTTACCTACGTTGGCCCGCCCGACGATGGCGATTATAGGTAATTTGTTCATCTATATCAGAGTATAACATCTGTTGGTAGGTGTATGTAATGTCCGCTCTGCAGATTGCTTAGCTCAAACGGTCCGAATTTTATCCTGTGCAGTCTTGTAACCGTGTAACCCAGCTTCGAAAATGTCCGTCTAATTTGCCGATTTCGACCCTCACCGATAGTGGCGATCCAATTATTTTTGTCACCTTCCAGTTGAAACCAGCTGACTCCGTCATCGAGATTAACGCCACTTTCAATTTTTCGTTGGTCACCGGCTGCCAGGTCTTTGCCCAGTACAATCCTATAAACTTTTGTCTTTTGGTATTTTGGATGAGTCAAAATTTGAGCCAGTTGTCCGTCATTGGTTAATAGTAAAAGTCCTGAAGAATCTTTATCCAATCGCCCGACAGGTTTTAAACTAGCTAGATTCTGCGGTAGCAGACTGTAAATTGTCTGGCTCCCTTGACCTTCCCGGCTGACTACATAGCCGGCCGGCTTATTCAGCATGATTAATGCAGCTTGGGGTAGCGATAATATTTGATTGTTTAAGCTTACAATTGAGTCGATATCGACTTCCTGGCCCAAGGTAGCTACTTTGTCATCAATAATAACCTGACCACTTTTGATGACTTTATCAGCTGCTCGTCTACTCAAACCGGTGGCCGTTGCCACGAAACGATTTATTCTCACGTACTCAATATTAAACTTTAATTCGGCTAAAGAGAAATGTTGGTTGGATCAGCCGAACTTTGATTGGGAATTGGCTGCTGGTCAGGAGTAACTGATGGCTGGTCGACATAATCTTGTTGGGTTGCAGCGGCGTTTTCTTTGGCTAGCAATTCGTTGAGGTCAGTTTTCTGGCTGGAGGGGTCGGTTAGAGGTACAATTACTTTCTTGTTGGCTATGGCCATAAAATCGTTGTCGGTAACAACAGGCGCAGGAGGAGTGTCGCCGCTTGGTGAACTTTTCTGTGCTCCCGACGGGGTAAAGTCGGGATCTGGTTGGGGCGGTTCCTTCAGCTCTGGAGCGCTGGGAGATTTTAGAATTGGAGAAGGCTCCTCGGTCGGGACTGTTTGCTGGCTGGGGGCTTTTATATCAAACTTTGCTTTAGCTGTTGCGGCTTCTTGGTCATCGACAAAGTTCTGGATCTGATTCATCACAATTGATTCCTCGCCGTCAGTTGATTGAAGTGGATTGGATTGGGGCGGACTAGCCGTGGGAGCCACTATACCGGTTGCCGCCGGCGGAAAAGCGGTCGTTGGCAAGTCAGTGAGTTGGGGCTCGGGCAAACTGGTTCCAGGATCATCCGTCACATTAATAGTTGTTGCCACCGGAGCCGAAAGGCTGGGCGGAGGCGATACCTCAGCCGGGGCGGTTGGAGATGATGGGGCTGACTCGGCTTCAACTTGTGGCTCGGTAGCTACAGGCTCAGGAGTTGTGACGAAGTTTTCGGCTGCTTGAACAGCTGCGTCAGGAATTGTTTCTATGCTCGGGGAAGGAACACTGAGTTCTGGGGAGACAACCGGTGTTGATGGTTCAGCTGTCTGATCAGAATCAACAGTCAGGATTTGGGTTTCCCTTTCGGGCTCGGCGGGCGGTAGGTCTGGGACTGATTCTAGAGTGGTCGGCGGAGTAGCCATCGTTTGTGCCGGCTCGTCAGCGGCGACCGGCGGAACAGTGATTGCTGCCGAAGGATCCGGCTGAGACGACATTGCCGGCTCGGACGGAGCGGCAGGCACAGGGCTAGTTGTTTCATCTGCCTCATCACCTAGCACCTCATGAACGGCCTTAACCACGTCCTCTAATGTAACCTGTGATTTAACCAAATAACGATCAGCTCCGAGTTTTTTTGCTCGGGCTTGGTCTTCAGCTTGGGATAGGGCGGTCATCATGATGACCCGTGTATCTTTTATGCCGTTTGTCGATCGGAGAATATCGAGCATATCGAAACCGCTGATCTTCGGCATCATTACGTCGCTGATTATTAAATCAGGGTGCTCTTTTACGGCTAGCGCTAATGCGTCTTCGCCGTCCGGAGCGGAAACAATTTGATAACCCTCGGCTTCTAATCTTGCGCGGTAAATATCACTTAAGTTGGTATCGTCCTCGACCAACATTATTTTTGCAGACATCTATCCTACCCTATTGAATTTCTTAGTTTATGCTTATGCCCTAATTGTATCATGAACTAGTCGGCATTTGAGGAGCGGCCGGAATAGTGGTATCGTTGGTGGCTATTTCTTGAGCTTTCAACTGTTCTGCTTTTTGAGCCGACAGCCTGGGTAAATTAATATAGAATGTGCTTCCCTGCCCAACAGTACTTTCTATCCAGATACGGCCATTATAAAGCTCAACAATTTTTCGGCAAATAAATAAGCCCAAACCGGTTCCGCCGACTGTCCGGGTTGCTGTATTGTCGACTCGGTAAAATTTTTGAAACAAATGCGGTATATCCTCAGCCGGGATGCCCGGACCGGTGTCTCTAATAAAAAGTTGAACAAAATTATCATCCCCAGTTAAACCGATTGATATCTTACCGGAATCGGTGTATTTCACGGCATTATCCGACAGATCAGTAACGACCTCTCTTAGGCGTTCCGGGTCAGCGTAAACGTAATAGAGCGGTCGCACTACCTGGTTGCTCGAGCCCCGGCTGGCGTCAATAAAATTACTTCCTCCCGCCATAACCTCCATCTCCAGATTCTTTTTACTGATAGCAAACTTTAAGTCGCTGGTTAATTGATCGATGAGCTCTCCAATATCAACAACCTCGGGGTGGTTGCTCAAGCGGCCGTCTTCGGCCTTAGCGCTGGTTAGCAAATCCTGGAACAGTTTTCCTAAATGCTCGGTAGCTTGATGGGCCTTCTCTAAAAACGATCGGGCTTTACTGTCAATTTGACTGACTTTATCATTTAGAGCTAATGCCAAGTAACCCTCGATGGCGGCTACCGGTGTACGCATTTCATGGCTGGCGGTACTGATGAAATCGACTCGTTGCTGATCTTCTCGGCGTTGTTTAGTAACATCCCGGAAGATTGCTACTGCGCCGACAACTTCATTTTTTGGAGCAATAGTAACCGGTGAAATAACCAGTGAAATTGTAGCGGCTGTATTCTGCCGGCCAGTAAGCTTAAAGATCTGATTGTAGTGTGTTTTGGTATTCAGGACATTTACGAATAAGTCGGCTGATTTATCTAGCGCTTCACCACTTTCCTTAGCTAATTTCATAATTTGATGAATATCAATTCCGGTGGCATCCTTGGCCGTCCAACCGGTTAATGTCGCAGCCGCCGAATTAATTAGATTTACCTTAAAAGAAGTATCAAAAACTACCACTCCATCAGCGATTGATTCCAATATAATTTCTGACTGTTCTTGTCTGGTCCGTAGCATGCTCGATAAGTTTCCAACTTGTTGAGTCTGCGAGTTTCGGTAAAGACGGCGCCATAGCCAGTAAAAACTAAAAGCCAAAACTGCCGTTCCGACAAGCAGAAGCCTCGAATTGTTATCAATTAAGCGATATTGGAACTGGGATTTTAGCAGGACAAATAATAAGGCGATAAAGACGGTTCCGACAACAATTGTTATCCCCAATATTCCGCTGTATATAGCATTGATATACCAACAAATTAGGTAGACGTTATTAGCCATAGAACTTGGAGCGTTTTGATGTAATTGATTAAGCAAGACTAAGGTTACGAACATTGCTCCGATTAAAATGGCTAAACCTTGATTATGTTTTTGAATGAACCAGTAGCCGACTACTAAATATCCAACCGAGGCAGCACATAAGATCAAAGTCATTGATGTCAGATCTAAGGAGACTAAATGGGGTTGGATTTTTGACACGTAATGAGAAGCCAGATAAAGTAACCCCAATACCAAACTCAGGACAAGCATCCACCAGTAATATATACGATACCAAATTGCTGAAACGACAGCCTGCATTGATTATCCTTGAACTTCTTAATTAGTATACGTTATTGCTTGTGCTTTACACTAGAATGATTATATCGTAAATATATCCGTAGATGTTCATTATCAGCTATGATAGTATAGGTCAATCTTGAATGGCCCTGTCGTCTAGTGGTCTAGGACATTAGGTTCTCAGCCTAAAGATCGCGGGTTCGAATCCCGCCGGGGTCACCA
>Ga0182030_10002527_pt1 | contig 38854 bp, 41 predicted proteins | sample 812S3MmetaG_FD_121299 | JGI IMG/M metagenome (GOLD analysis project Ga0182030, IMG submission 121299) | Permafrost microbial communities from Stordalen Mire, Sweden - 812S3M metaG (Illumina Assembly) | ecosystem: Environmental > Terrestrial > Soil > Wetlands > Permafrost | place: Sweden...
ACAGTTTATGCACAAGTCTATCAAGGACTTTGTAGCAAAAGATAGCTTCCCATGGCGGACTCTCAAACCTAGTGTCTTTCTTTCCGGACAAAATGGCCATTCATTCCTGGCAAGATATGCTTTCTAGTGGCATCTTTCACGTGGAAGGATCGCATTCATCGTCCAGCCAAGTGGAGGGGGTACTTCCATTGTGCTAGTAGAGCGGAAATGACGACCGGCAAGACCCAAAAAGACCTTTTTGACCAAGTGGACGACAAAGTTTTCTGTTGGCTGGGAGCACAGGAAATCTCAGTACTATGATACATTGCTATCAAATGCCGTTACTGCATAACAGTCTTTCTAGGGGCTTTGGGTCAGGTGATTGTGCTGAAAGTTGTCACACATTCGAGATCCTTGAACCGTCGCCTCCATGCTTCAGCACTTCCAAGCTTGAAATGAGAGATATCTTCTCTTCGAGCAATGCTTGTAAGATCGCATGGAATGGACAAACAGAAGGAATGCTTTTAGGAAGCAAAGTCAGGGGATATCCTGAGAACTTGTGGCATATTCGCACATAAATTATGATACCAATTTTGCAAGCTTGATAGACACAATCAGCATATCAGCCTCCAGATGTTAATCTTTCCACCTCCCTTTAACAAACCTCCCCCGCTTAAAACCAGGCATTTCCCTATCCTCATACCTCTCCCTCCAACCCCTCTCCCACTTCTTCTCCATTCCCAAATCCAACCGATCCTCCAAACTCTCCCCACTCCCACATACACACCCCGCCTCATCCTCTTCAAAAATCAACCTCGGCGTCCTTCCAATCCCAAATCTCGCCTCCCCCACCAACGCAACCTCTTCCACTTGTACAAAAACACGCAAATATCCTAGTATCTCGAGTTTGAAATCGCGTATTGGTAACGCTATCCTTTTTACCTTCTCAAACCCCTCGACGGGCGTCCCTCCACACGTCAGATCATAAAACGTCCTCAACTCCTCAAAACTCACAATATCTCTTTTGAAATCAAAATAGACACCGTGAGGGCACGAAGGCGTGCCGAAAGTTAACGAGTAAGTTTTCAAGGCTTCAAAACGAGATTCTCGACAAGTGTGCAAGAGTGGCGGGATGCGACCTATACTCGTGATGCGACCTGGGTAGTTCTGGATATCTGTTCCAGGGAGATGGGAAGTATGGTGTAAGGATACGACTCGAGGGCCAGGCAACGCATATTCCCAGATCAAACACCTTATTTCCGCTGGTAGCTCATTGAATTTGGGGAATGTGCGTGCGTGGCCTGTTATATATAAAATCTCATTTTTGGTGGAAGAGAGGAGGTCGCTGGCATCGCATGCTAGGTCGTCGAGGTAATCCCACACTCTCCCTATTGTCTGTCGAAAGTGACGGGATATTGAACGTAGCGCCAGAAGCCCACATATACCTGCGAGTTGATGGAAAGGGGCATCATTTGGGACACCGATGGCATTCATGAGTAGGGACATAAAATACCCGATTGCGAGTGTGACGGTCTCGTGTCTGTTTTGGATTGCGTCTTGGATTGCTTTCAGATTGGGGATGTTGAACATTTCATTTCAGAGGCAGTGTGTTAACTTTGGGGGGTAGAATTTTAGGGAGGAGTGGGTATTTGATCGGTGGGTGGATAAGAAAGGTGGGATATGGTCTATAGGTCTTAGTCTTGTCAGCATTTGATGAGATTGGTGTATGGACCCGCGGTAAGGTAAGCATCAGCACAGCTGAAAGATAGCTCGTAGCAGAGTGTCGATACGCATGAAAATGAATAATTGAGCAAATCAAATTTCCATCGCGTCCTTGATCTGGGCTAGTCGCACCTTTTCAAGCATCTCTCTTTCTCAACCCCTGAATCTCGCTTCCCATCCCACCCATCCTCCAATCACCTCAACTAGCCGGGGCCTCTCTCACACACATCCAAGTGACACTCTTCTCCCTACTTAATCCCCACCTCTCCAAATGATGATCCACACTCCCGACCGTCGTGAACCCATTCTGATTAAACATCTTAATACTCGTCGGTCGAGCGGGTACGAACGTCCTTCCCCCCGTGCTATCAGAAATCGCATTACAATGCTGCGTGAGAATAGTCCCGAATCTCCGTTTCTGGAAATCGGGGTGAATCATTGTACCCTTGCGGTCTGGGAGGTAGGTAGGCTATGTTAGATACTTTGCTCGAGTGAGGGATTTTGAGGTTCGGGTAAGGCTTACGGTAGTCTACCTCAGGGTCGTAGCCATGACGGTCAGCAAATGAGAGCATGGTGAAGAATTCGACCAAAGCTTCTAAATTTGTGCCTTCAGGAGAAGCAGGCAGGTCATGAGAGGTCACCATAGCTTTTGCTTCGTCCGCGAGGGGTCGGTCTTTCCAGGGGAACTGAAGAGCCGTCCACCCAGCAATCCTCCTGCGCTCAATTAGATACTTGAAATTCGAGAGTGGAAAGGATACCACGTACCCAGTAGAGATCTCAGTGATTTTGTAGATGGTGATGTCGGGTAAGAGCCATCGCGGGGCAAGGTCCTTCATGAACCAAGCATGAGCAACGTCTTTAGGTACATCCTTGAGAGTTGCGACCCAGAGTTCGTCGTTTCCAAATGCGTGCTCCATGCAAATTATGATCTCTTCAATTTCTTCAGGATGGTATTCGCTCAGCTTGAACGCAGGGTCGAGTGGTGTTGCCATTTTGTTGATTTTAATTCAAGATTGAAGTGAAGGATGAGCAATTGATGTTGAGATAGAAACGAAAGCTTGAGATCGGTGGTGGGAATATTCACCATTTGAATCAAATTATCAAGTTATAGCTTTTATATACGTAATGTACCGTTGCGATTCATGTAAGCGCTACTTATGTCCGCAACTAGGGCTCACCTTACCTCGCGTATCTATTACTTGAACGTTTTCCAGCACCGCGAATGATAGCAAAGAGACAAACAGAGTGAGCGTTTCTCACGATTTGCTGACCAGGAAATATAAAGCAGGGGTGGTAAGTGCTAAGATGTCAGACTGGCAGGATTAGTTTACGTGAAAAACGATTGAAACAGCTAGTTCCTGATTACAATAGCATACCAAACCTGGCGACCAGAAACCATTTGATCAAGAAAGCGAGAAAATTAAGTGCCTCATCGTAAAGGCTGTGAGGAGGATGAGACCGAATCTAAAGCAATCGTGGCCTCAAAATCGTAATTATATGTTGTATACCCTAGGTTCTATCAAGTAAGGCCAACCTGGTAGCGACTGGCAGCTATTCTCTGGCTCTCTCTTCGGCCGCCTCAGCTCCAAGATGTCTCCGAACATCCTGATTAAATAGCAACTCGTGATTGTCCAGTACTCGACTGGTATTCTTCCGGCTGACGCCGCCGAACAAACATTCCCACAAATCTTCCTTCAAGATCATTTCCCCGCCACCGCCACCTTTTGCCAAAAGTCTTGTTAAGGAAGCTTGCTGCATCTCCATCGAGTTTGCTTCTTCTAAGTTGGCATCAAGCACTGCATCCGCAATAGTGTCGTCGTTCCTACCCCCACGTTGTAACAACCTCTGTCCCATATGCTCCATTCGTCGTTTTACTGAAAGTTGATGAATTGACTCTTCGACTGTTCCATCAACCAAGTAGAGCCAGACATTTGTCTCTTGATGTTGACCAATACGATCGACCCGAGCAATCGCCTGAAGTTCAAGGGCTGTGTTGAGAAGGGGTTCACAAAGGAAGACGTGACTTGCATTCACCAAGTTCAAGCCAGATGAGTGCGCCCGAGCATGAAGGAGGAAACATTCAACTCCGGCATCGTTCTTAAATCTCTCTATACCATGTGGGTGCCCAATCGAGGAGAAGCCAATTCTGTATCTCTCAAAAGCGCGAGCCAGAACTTCAAGAAAGTCCTTGAATTGGGAATAAATAATAGATTTAGCTCCTGGATCCGACTCTCGCAGCCATATTAGATGCCTCGCTAAGGTGTCGATTTTGGTGGTAAAACTTGGGCCATCAAGCTCGATGTTCTTGATTTCCGCCAGTTTGCTCTTGCTTATTTCCGAATAGATGGCAGATTTCCTAGATTTTGATGATGGTGAATGTCGTTCTTGGTTTGCTTCATGTACCTCTTCAGCGTGGATATTTAGTTCCTGAGGCTTATATGTAATCTCATGTAGATCAGCTTGAATAAGCCTCCTCTTACAGACTGGACAGCTGTGGTGATTTTGCCACCATATCCGAATACACTCCTTGCAGTATTGATGCCCGCAAACAGTCAGAGCACCGATTTCGAATGTTTCCCTACAAATAACACATATTCGTTGATCCTGAGGGTTTGATGCTTCCGTTTTGAGATGGTCCAGATACCGTCTTTTGGACTTGGCAGTGGCTATCTTCCGACCAAGTTTCTCCTCCTCTTCAAGCATTCTTGCTAAGATGGTACCGTTGTTCAGGCCCTCATAAGGTGCAACCATGTCAGAAACCTGCTGCAGTTGTCGGTAATATTCCACTCTTGTATTCATCACAGAGGTAAAGAGCTCCAATTCTTTCTCGAGTGCGGTGGTTGCTTTGATTTGTTCACTTAATTGCTTTTGGGTCAAATTGAATTGATGCTCCACAATAGATAGCTCATTCTTCGCTCGGTTATTACCATTTTCGGCGTCGGGCCTCAGAATGGTAGCCAGTGTGCGCAGATCTCCTACGATACCCCTCATAGAACCCATGTCTTTGGTGGGCTTAATGGAAGCGCGAATTTTGAGAAGTTCAGTCGTCTTTTCAGGGAAAGCTCCCCCACCCTCCTTGGCTTGGCGTAAAGCGGCTTTAGTCTCAACTTCTACAAGCTTATTGTTTAAACCGGTGATCGCATCATGACGATCTCCAATGACGGCTCTTAGAGCCTGTACATACACCATAACTTCGTCCTGGGTCTTGGTCGATTCCTCGTACTCGTCTCCCGTAATCTCTACTCCCTCATCTTCGTCGACCAATGGCCTGAGCAGAAATTGAATTGTCTGCTCTCTCCATTCGTCAAGGGTGTTTGCTTGTGTATCTAAAGCAGCAGCAAGAGTATCTAGTCGTTCGATGATTCTGCGACTTTCTAGTCCTCCACTAGGTGGGTTCGTGGGAAATTCTGGGATTTGAACAAAAGACTGCGTGCTCGCTCTCCGTGCAATTTTCTTCATAAGCCTGTCCGCTTTACTAAATATCTATACACCAATGAGTTAGTGTCAAAGACAGAATTAATCTACTCAAAGCTCTTCTCACCTCCTGTAGAATTTCTCGTCTTAACTTCTTGGCCTCTTCGTACCCGTGGGTCTCCAATTTATCCAGGTCATGAAATTTAGAAGAATCTGGCTTTGTCATGTCTTCGTTGGTTTTGATCTGGAAGTAAGCATTTGCCTGGAAGAATTTAGCCATGTGCTCGACTTCCAAGGCGCCTCGTAGTCGATTTCGAAACACTCCCAAACGTGATGAGAGCTCGACTCTACAAAGATAGTCAGCAACTACGTTCCGTCTCTTCAGGATTACTGACCCTTCTTGATCATCGAGAGCATCGCTTTCACTAGCCGAATCAACCTCATTGATTGCACTGGAGCTCGATGATTCCTCGGTATGAATAGTTGCTATCTGTTGACGCAGCAGCTCTCGGCATTCTTCAACAATAGCTGAAGCATCGACGACAACCTCTTCCCAGATCGCAAGGGCTTCTTTCACTCGTGGCGAGTTCTCAAAAAGTTGGCCTCTTTTCAACTTCAACATGAGCATACTTCGTTGGTCAGTCCGAATGGCGACATCTGTCTGTTCCATCATGACTTCGAGAACCTGGTCAACAGTCCGCAATGGGCCATCGTTGTGTCCCAATGCGCGTCGATTTCGCACACCAATTTCTGGGTGAAGGGCAGTTTCTCGAAGCCTCACAAGCCATCGCCTCATAGTATCTGCTGCCGTGTCGGGATCCCAACTGTCATGGACGGGAGCGCCATCTGCGTCAAGCCCTACCTCGTCACACATCTGCTGGAAAAGTTCCTGATAATGCTGCTCTTCGATAGGAGTGAACGGCATCGTGACGACATATCGTCGTTGGGCCGGGAGTTTCAGTTCATCCCGAACGCTACGCTTGCTATGGCGGAGCGCAAGTCTTCCAAATAACTTTCGAAATTCATGCTTATGTGAAGAGATGAGCGACAACCAAACCTGTTTGCTTGAGCAATATGGCTCATAACGCAGAAAAATCAACAAACCTAAAAGGTCGTTTACGTCTTTCCGGAACGGTGTGCCGGTAATACACCAAGCATTAACTCTTGGAATCATCCTTGCAACCACAGCAGCATTGCTGACCCCACTTTCAATCATTTGTGCTTCGTCGATCGCAACTCGCCACCACGATAGTTGCATCAGAGGGGATTTCGCCCGCGGGTATTTTGATTCGCGACGAAGAGACTTTTCTGGGTTCAGTTGGGTGTAATGGATTTCCGATGCGAGGACAGAGTACGTAGAGATGACGATGTCTGAAGTCGCGAGCTTGTTCAAGAGCTCTGGCGGGCTCAAGTTCTTATGTGCTTTTATACCCTCATAGTGCATCACTTTGAGCTGCGGTGCGTGCTTACTGACTTCAGATATCCACTGCTGCAATATGGATGGAGGACTGATTATCAACGTGGCAGCGGTAGGCCGAACTGTCTCACCGATGTAGCCATCTAAGACGTTAGGGGGCTCTCGAGGCCGCTTGTGAAGAGTTATCAAAGATATGATTTCGAGGGTCTTGCCTAACCCCACTACAGATTCAAAAATTAGTATCAGTTGGCCGGATTTCACATTCGGGTAGACATTTGAGAAAATACATACTCTCTTCAGCCAGAATACCCCCCTTGAGACTCTTGTCTACTGCCTCAAAAGGTTTTACATCCATCGTCACGATGCCGAACAAGTGGCTCACGAAACATTGGCGGTCATGAGCATCGACAGTTTTTCTGAACGAAATTGGTAGATCTAAGGTGTCTTTACGCTCAATTTCCTCAATCCGTCGATTTGTCGCCGACCATTTTACGCCTTCCTTCTTTAGCAACCACTGCACAGCTCTCTTCTGAAACGGATACAAATTGGAATTCATCTCAGGGGTCTCCAAAGATGCCGACTCCTGGTCCTTGTCCGGAGCATGTACGGAGGTATAAAAGTCTTGCGCAGACCAGGTATCCGCTTTCGTGACGTTTGGATCAGGAAAGTACGTGCTTAATACTGCTGCCAAGGAACGAGTCTTGTTGCTGAGTCGCGGAACATCATATGGGGAACTTGTAAGACTCCATTTGACAGCAAAGTCCAACCGGAGATAGTCCGAGCCATCCTCCTCAAACAGCGATATCCCGAATTCTGTCGAAAGTCCATTCCACTTCTTCGAGTCTTGGTCGACATCTAGTGCAAGGAAAACGTCTTCCAAACCCGCTCTGCGTTCAGGTACAGACACTTGATAAAGACGACGCTTTTTTTCATCTAGAATGTCGATGCGTATGGGCCGGCTGGAGGAATACAAAACAAAAGGCTTAATATTCTCCCGCTTCAGAGGTGTTGTCCGTCCCGAAAGTTTTGAACCAGGACACCGTATATCCCAATTTGATTGCTTGACCAAAATATAGGAATTATAATCATCTTCCTGCTCCTTGCCGATAGATGCAAGCCCGTTATTTCCAGGTGGTTCTACGTCCGGCCTTATTTTCTGCCTTTTGCGTGGAGGTTCTCTAGTTGAACCAGTCTGCCTAGACACATATTCGATTAGGGCATTTGATAGCTCAGCTGGAGGAAATCGTGTAAATCCGAATCGCGTTCCTTTCGAAATTCCAGGGCCTTCTTCTGCATCCTCCCCATCGTTGGGAGGTGCTCTTCGTCGAGCGGTCACCTTGCTTCGTCCCATGTTACCAAACCTTGGAAGTCGAGGAGGTAGGTAAATCTTCGTGACCTGAATTGTAAAGTGCTAGAATCGCATATAAACTTAAGACATTCAATATGTTTCCTCAAGACTTAATATTGGCATTAGAAAGTAATGAAAGAAAAGATGAGTGAGTTTAGGTAGCAGTCGCGATGATGAAAGTGAAAGTTGCCCGTCCCGATAAGCCTTATCGGACAGAGAAAGCTAATCCTAATGAGGTATATTACGCTAAACCTTATTTCGTCCCTCTCATGCTCCTAAAATTTTGTGCTGGTGATAGGAATATCAACGCATTGGCATGTAACGACGGGTGAGTAATCTATTCAAATCTGTCCTTTGCCTGAATGATCCTTTCTGATGGGTGATGCAGAACGATATCTATCATGATGATCAAACCTATAAGTTCACGGCCGATCCCAACCTTTCTCCTACCCTTCTCTCAAGCAACATCGATTCAAACACGGAACCTCCATCACCGTATAAAAGCACCACGTACACCCCGCCCAATACCTTTTGTTCCTGACGTCCAGACCTTTCTCACTTTAATTGGGCGCAACCTCAGCCAGCATGGCAGCAAGATACAAACCTGGAAAGCTCTCTTCTCTTTGACATCACCCCAATTGAAGGAGCTTGGCATAGAACCTCCCAGAGCTCGGCGATATCTACTCCGATGGCGCGAAAAGTTCCGAAATGGACAATTTGGAATTGGGGGGGATTTCAAATATGTTCAAAATGGCACAGCAAATTTGGGGGTTGTGGAGGTGCCAGCTCCAGGTCATGACACTGCAACTGCCACGTTATCAGCAGGGAAGCGCAAGATTGTAGCCAATTTGGCTACGGAAGGCAGTGCAGAAGAGGATCGTTATGTGCAAGCCAAAGGTGTACGGTTACAAGGCACCAGTGTTGTGGGACCACATGTGACGCCTGTGAAGGGGGGAAAGGGTGCCAAACTGGTTGTACAAGAAGGGCTGTGGGAAAACCGAAGAGGCCATAAGATTGATGGCGGTGAGCGAAGACAGGCCATGGTTCGGGCTAAAGCTAGAGGAGAAGAGAAGAAAGGCAGATAATAGAGACATGTCTGGAATAGTCTATACATAGGTGGTTAACTGTATTCAATGTAAGATTATATTGGGGGCTATGCTATGCATTGTTCTTGTTAATGGCTTTCCCTTCCGACGCTGGACAGGGGACCTCATCCCGCATGGAGTTCGAGAAGGTTTCACAGGAACGACAAGGCTGCAGATCTTGGGGTGTCGTACAACATTGCCCCAATCCAGCGTACTTCCTTCCAATTTCAATTCTACGCAAATAGGCGAACTCAAGGATTTGGTTGGTAGCAACGGTAACATGACTTTTAAATATCTGAATTTGATCATCTGCTACGAACAAATTTAAGAATAGGATCTTTGCGGAAATAAAATTTGAGCGCAAGGCTTCGCGCCCTTCCCGTCACCAGCCGAAATGCCTCAGACCTCCCAATTTTGGACACTCTCGTACCGTTCCTGGTCGATCGATGAACGTCCTCAAGCTAAATATACCACAAACCTACCCTTACAAACTTCGCATCCAGTTTATCGGTAAAACCCTGTGATCCGAGCGCGGGACTCGGGACATTAGGTTCATCCTTGTCTGCAACGGTTTCCCCGTATTGAGGTCTTATTTGTTTTTCCTGACACCCGGTGCTCGTAAACTCGTCCTATCCAGTCAACCTGTCGATCAAGCGAGTCATACCTACCAGAGTCCTAATTTTTTGCTGAGATAATAGAGCACCGCAAGATAAGAGAGCAATTAGATGCGGACGGCCAGGCTCTGATTGGAAATCGCTCGGCCTAAGGATACTCCATATTACTCTTCCTCGTGCGGTATTCAAGGTTCAGCGCCCAAATTCTTTGACGGCAGATCTCCAGGCAGGACGATTCCCACGTTTCGAGGCGCAAACCGTCACGCTGCACGCAAGACGACGCGACTCCCCAACCTCGGAACTGAGGTCCAGGCCAAGGTTTGAGTTAGGGTGATGAGTAATGGAAAAGAAAGGGGTCTCTCGCTAGCGAGACTGGTATTGGCCAATGTCCGAAATCTTCATCTGATATTCATAGTACTCTTGGCATCTTTTATGACGCATCCAATGCGTGACCTCTCTTGCCTACGCCATCGGACTCATACTGAAGCTTTCAATACGCGGTGCTCACACGCGGAATGGGTTAGTAGCTGCATCAAATGCGCGAGGCTAGGAGTTTAGCGAGAGGCTGCCTGATTTTCGAGCCGTTTAACCCTGCTCAACCCCTTCCAAGTACAGAATAGCGAAATCTACTGCTCCAGTTCCTGCAGATATCTTCTACAAGAAGCCCTAATCAATATGCCTGTAGTAAAGACATTATGTGGCTTTTCTTATCCTCCCTTCATTGAATCATACGTGCTTGCACTTAGAAGGATTCCCGCCTTGCCTGTCTGGGGAATCCCACCTGCTCTCGTCACAGCTTTGCTAGGTTCTTCGCATTGGGACCCGTATTCTCATAATCCGCCCAAGATGCCCGGGTCCCAATTGGCATAGATCCAATCATGATCAGGATGGAAAATCCATCATCATTGAGGCTGCCTTACAGAAATTTCATGGTCCCATGCCATATCAATGCTCGTGGCTCACATTGTGGCTCTCTCGCTTCCTGCTTTTATACTCAAACTCCTTTTCGAGGCTGTGCTTCTTATTTCAAGATCCTTCTAACACCCCGTCCCCGTCCCCGTCCCTAGTCTCGCGGACGACTAGCCTATATATCCGCCTTCTCTCTTCTAATCTTAATGCTCTGTTCATCAGTCTAAGTCACTGTATCTTTTGAAGTGCATTGCGTTTTTATTTTGCATAGACATCAATATCCCAACGCTATTGCGCGTCATCACACATTCACCATCGGCATTGAGTCAATGCTATTTTCGGTCCAGCTTCTCATCTTGTCAAACGATACACAAGAATTTGGTCATTGCTGGCTGCACATATGACTGTATGAAAAGAAAATCATTTTCATTCTCATACTCTTGGTCTATGTTGGTATTATCAGGTCAACTTGTTTGTGAACCCACGCTGAACTTCTGAAGGGACCCCAAGGCATCTGAAAACCAGCCCGTTGAACAAGCCACTGAACCACCAGCTACCAGCGAAATCCCCCGCATCACAGTTGATGATCCTGAAAACAAACGGACAGTGAAATTGGAATCCGGCTCATCCACTGAAACTGAAATGTCTTCATCCCATCGCTCTTCTCATCACTCAAGCTCCTCTTCGAAGGGGAAAGGCCACTCTTCCAAGTCTAAGTCCAAGAGGGACGACTGGTCAGACATCACAGATCCCGAAGAGAGAAGACGCGTCCAGAATCGCATTGCTCAAAGAAAGTTCCGTGCGTTTTCATCGATATTTAGATCACTCCGAAGCTAATGTGTATCAGGAGACAAGGCCAAGGAGGCTAAGGAGCGTCAAGAGCGCGAAGCTGACAATCAAACTCATGCAGGGCATGCCTACCAAACCCCTGACTCTGGTGATATGGGGACCGAGGACGAGCTCTCTGGCTTACCGTGGGGATCATTATCACTGAAGCATGTGGTTTCTAAAGGAAGGGCTAGAGAGGAGGAATCTAGGCGAGGGTCGCGGAGGGACGAAGACAGAACTCACTACAAAACCGAAGAACCAACCTACGAAGAGAGAGACGCCTATTATGAGGGTGATTCTACGTACTACGAAGCCGAAGATCATGCATATTACGATTACGGCAGCGCGAGTGGAAGTGGCCACGGAGGAAGTTCGCATTAAGTCTCATCCATCTGGGTGTCTCTTCCCATTTTGCACCGGCAACTCTCACGATTCGGAACCATATTTATAGCGGTGGACTCAGCTCAGGCTCTTTGTTTTCAGGTATCTTAGCGACTTCATGTTCTACGCAACTCTGGGCATTTGGGGGTTTTTTTTGGCGCGGCCTCATGGCCTTGGTTTCAACATAGATTGCATTGATTTTTTGGTCTCTACAGCGAGCAACAGGAGGACTGAGCATTTTCTAGGCGAAACAGGATATCCTTTGGAGGATTTTTGATTTTGATTGGGTTTAGACTTGAAATTCTAGCACGCATCTCTTTCCTTGCTGAATCCTTCGTCCAAGTTCGAGCTGTCGTCGATTTGACATGGTCCCTAATGTGTACTTCATTCCATTCTTTCAACCGCTTACTTTCTTACTACCTGTCGTAACGAGTTCAGCTCAAAATGTACAATATAGATCTTCCTTCACCAAATTTAGAGTAATACCAATACCGAAATCGGAAGAGACGTTACTCGTATCACATCCTTCCCGCAGGCCCTCTTTCCGCTGGCCTTGTAAGGCTCTCTAGACCCTCCACCAATCAAATGAGAAAAGCTCCTGCGGGCGTCGATTTTGGCTTCTTGGTAAGTGGAACCACGAGGTTGGGATGATCAGCGTGGGAACAAGGATCTGAGGCTGAGAGTCGGCTATTTTTACACTGGATGGCGGGGGCTAAGAAGGAGAAGGATCAAGCCACTCAGCTGTCCCAGGATACATTGGCATATCAGAGTGCCGTTTATGGCCAAGAATACCGGACCTGGGGAAGCCACATACGAAGTTGCCGTTGTTTTGAATCAATAACTCAAAATATCTGTAAATAGAGCAAATTGACCCATTTATAGCTATTCTTCGCAGATTTAATCCTATTTGGAGATAGTATGGTGTACAAAATAGATATCAGGATTCCAACCATGAGAGATGCCGCAGATTCAGAAACCTGTTGGAAATTTCTCCTGGATTGGTGGGCTAATGATTGTCACAACCAAATCGTACTTCGTATCGATGCACCAGAAACGGGACAGGGTAGGCTGGAAGCCGCTACCAAACGCTAAATTCAGAACAACGTCCGTGCGCTGGGGATTTCCCTTACCTCGTAGCGACTTGATTCAGATGAGAGGAACCTCATCGTCTGGTCTCCCTTCACATCCCCCCGCTCGTCACAATTATCGCAGATAGCCTAATTGGTTGGATCCCTCGTATAAGCGTCACATGATAGTGTTGGACTCGATGCCCAGATAAATCAGGCCAAATGGCAGAAACAGATGATGGGGGCCGTTCTCCAGGAGGAGGCTCAACCATCGCAGCCTCAGAGATGGATGACCATATGACGACACATCCGTCGTCGCCCGCACGTGCAGATCCGGATCCACGAACATCACTGCAGCATGTTCTTGCCCACTCGGGGTCTCAACAGAACACACCTCCAGCCATGAAGCAAAGCGAGATGACAGAGGATGACGAGCCTACACCGGGAGTCACAGTCCAAGGAGGTTCATCGACAATGAGTGCGAGTACTTCACGAAAGAAAAAAGAAACTGCAGCTGGCAGTGGGTTGAACAATGCCATCTATGCTGGAAATAAAGTGCGCCATTTGAAGAAGGACGATGGGGAACCACTATGGCGGAAAGATATCCAATACGACTTCCTCAAGCTTGTCTTCGAGAATGACCAGAGGGTCTTTACAAACAGCTATGAAGCAGATGTCATTGGCCCGCAGACCTTTGCGAACCTCTATATTGATGCCATGGCAAGAAGTAGCAAGACCAGCAAGATTTTGAGGGACAAGCTGTTGAGTGAGCATGAACCTGCGAAAAACATGGCTATGGTCTGCCTTTTAGTCAACCTGGGTAGAATGAACACTACTTTGAACTGTAAGTGTCCTGTAAGCTCAATATTTACCATCGCTAATATTCTTCCAGTCTTCCCCGAAATGCGAGCTCAACTTCGAACCTATCATGCTATCCCCTCCCTCCAAGCACATCAAGATCCGAATTCCTATAAGCAACTTCAAGATGCACCGCGCTTAAAGTCAATACTCAAGGGAGCCTCTGAGGACCGTGCTGAACCAAACTCGCTGGAGAAGATAAAAACGGCCAGCGTACCTCGGACGAACCCTGTCAATTTGATATTTGTACTTGCCCAATTCGCCCCTAAAGTCACCGAATTACATCTCCCACCGCAACACGACTTCTACGACCTCATTATGCGCACTAGCATATCAAGTGAATCCAGGGCGAGGGCATTTCTATGGTTAATGTGGTTTTATTTGGAGTCAGACTTCACTGAGGAGGGAGCTGACGAGAATCCTTTTGGCGCGGGAGTTGAATATGATCCTCAAATTAAGAATCAAGGGGTGCCTCGATTTGATTATCTCAACGAGGAGCAGGAGGAAGCAGAAAACATCGACACGCCAGAAGAGGTTGAGTATGGACAAGCGAAGATGAGAGAGCGAAAGCGTATCATCGAAGCAGACCAGGCCGCATTTCAAGCAGAACATGGTCCTCCTAAGCGAGGCCCCAAGCCTAAGCTAAACTTGCCTCCTGACGATGCTGGTCTGACCCCCGGTGCAGTTCCAGGTCGGATCCGACCAAAGTATGAGGATAATGGTGCAAGCCCTGCTGGCTTTCTAGGTCGAATTAGACCGAAATATGAATCGGATCTTGATAGCACTCGTTCTACACCTCCACCACGAGTATTAGGCGCAGGTGGAATGCGCATTCATAGTGTTTTGAATACGGGCAAGGGTAGAAACTCCCTCAAGCACCAAGTCTTTGAAGGATCTTCACCAATTCCCCATCATCCAGAAGGAACAACCACTATGCGACGCCCAAGGCCCTTGACAGCCCACCAACTCGCCGTCGAGAAGAACAGGAATCAGCGCGTCGACTACATCTTGAGCCGAGGGTTACGAAAGGCACACCACATAGCCCGCAAGCGCCGTAAGCAAGAAGGCCCCTTCTACCGCGCCATGGCACGAGCAAGCATGGTTCAAGACCCCTTCGACGACAGCGAAGGCGAAGAATTCTACAGGCAAGATCCTCACCCCTTTCGAGAAAGGGGCTTTGTCGGTCTCGTACAATTACAATCCGAAGAGGACGATTTCGGCGAGGAGACGGCTGCATATGCCGCAGCATTCCGACGTATGGGCAGAAGATTAAATAGATGGGAAGCCCAGAAGAACCCAAATCTAGGAGTGGTGGGCACGAATAGGGTCTTGCAGCCTAAAGTGCTGGGACTTAATGGCCATGATGGCGTTCGAGATAACGATGAGACTGAAGATGAGAAACCTGTATATCGGGAGGGTAAACGTGATCGAAACGGAGATGTGAATATGGAAGATGAAGATCTTGACGATATGGAGAAAGAGATCTTAGGGCTAGGAAGCGGGGAGGAGGAGGAAATGGAGGTGGGGGCCGAAGCAGACGAGGATCTTGATGATGTGGAGAAGGAGTTGTTGGGTTTAGGTGGGGAGGAGACGGAGGAGGATGAGAGTATGTAAGATATTAGGGCTGGACTAGGTTGAATTGTGGGGAACTGGGTCTTTGGTTATGCTTTAATTGCTTGCCATGGTGTTCTGGCTGGGAGGGTTATATTTAAAAGATATTGTATTGTTATGGGCCTGGCTTAAATAGCAGTGAGCTTATATTAGATAACGTGCGTTGGAATTCAAGGATATTTACCTAATTCGCAGGCAAGTGCTAAATCTTTGATTGTGAAGGCATAACCTGGCGCTAGAGTTGCGCTCTTCCCTCGTACTTTCAAGATCCATGTTCTCGCTGTTTCATTTCTTGCCTGCTCCGGCACTGTGCAATTGGCAATTGCATCCATTTTCTTGATGCCCTCGGAGTGAGATCGTACGTTCTACATCCCATCGTGTCTCAGATATGTTAATCCCACGATCCGACCCAGAGCCAGGGCCCGAAAACGAACCTAAAAATCTGCGTAGCTCGGGGAATATATCTAAACTCGTGCTGGGACTCGATAAGATAGCCTGCTTGCCACGTTTAGTCATGTTTTTAGTTAGTCCTGCAGCGACCTTCACAGTGCACATTTAAGACTTGGCCCTCCCGCTTAGACGCCCTTCAAAGGTGATGAGGCAGATGTCCTTGTACATAATTTTCATAACTAGTTATCCTCAAATTTGAAGTTACCACGCAAGGGGAAGCATGATTTGATCCCAACTTCGCAGGAGGGGTTTGGCGTAAGATCTAAACAGGACTTGAGCTCAAATTGCGTGGGAGACATATGAGATGCTGTTTATGTCTAGGTATTTTTGGATGCTATTCCTGCACTTGGAAAACTATGTGTTTTGTCAATGTCCTAAATTTCCTGATCTTGTAATCGTAAAATTTGGATTGGGATTAGCTCGAATTTATGAGATAATATTGTACTTGCTTATTCCTAGATATGTATTCACTACTCTTAGAGGTGTATAAATCATGCTTTTCTTAGCAGTATGTGACCATGTGTTATGGAACCGGTAAGTGTGGGCTCAGTTCTAATCTGTCTGGAGGTTTGAGACAATGTGATATCTGGCTTCCCTCTAACATAGTTTCACTATCCTGGGAGAGACATGATAAATTCTGATATTCTGAACTGTTTGAGCTGCCTATAAATACATAAAATTTTGACAAAGAAAGTAAAACAGCGCTCATATCAGAACTAGCAAACCCCAAGCCAAAGTTCAACAAGTATAAACCCAAGAATCTAGGCCCATCGTCTTCAATACGCTCGAAAACTGCTTCGGAGCATTGCAATATTCTGTCTCGACAGCGCTACTGACAGATGAAGGGTTTGTCGTCTGCGTACCATAGGGATACTCGATGTGAAAAACCGGTTTCCCGTTATCGGTAAACTGCGTCAAGGTATCGCACTCATTGTTAATAACACACTGCTCATTGACCTGAAATTCCATCTTCGGTAGCACCTGACTGACTATTTCCAATGCGTTCTTCAAACCCATGGCTAATCCCATGCCGTGCGCAGTATCTGCGAGCCAGGAGGTATAGTTGACAGCATCATTTTCGGTCAATTTTAGTGGTAGTTGCTCTTCGGCGTTGTTGTACGCATCCACGTTATCCGGATCGATGGCGTCACAGCCCTTCTGTTGCGCAAGAGTGATCCTTTTCTGCATGATGTCTCGAATCCCTTGAGAATTCGTGTTTATCCACCACTCACCGCTCCAATCCTGCATTTGGCCCCCCAAATCAGCAGTATTGAACGAACTGGCATCGGGCCGCCAGCTCTCGTAAGTACCAGCCGAGAAGTAGCATATTACTTTGCGGCCGTTGGAGTGGAGGGCGGATATTGTGGATGGATCGTTGTCAAAGACGTCCAGGTCGAAGGCTTCAACAGGGAGATTGATATCGCTCTGTGTCACGGGATTAGAGATTTCGATTTGCCATTTAGCGCCCGCGGTTGGTTTCCACCAGTCGGTACTTGAGATGGGCGTGCCGATATAGGTACTTTGGGCGCTGCTGGCCGGATATGAAGAGCTGATTGGAATGACAGTAATGGAATCTGTGCTGATGGTTATGGATAGTTCCGTCGGAGATGGAGATGATGAAGGCGAGGAAGTTGGATCGGATACTGGAAGTGAGGAGGTAAGGCTATTAGTGACAGTATTTAAGTCTGTCTGAGATGATGTAGTAGCAGTTTGTGTGCTGAAGGTAGTGGGAATCGTTGAATCAGTCTGTGTTGTGAGGGTTGCAGGGTTCGTCACAGAGCCCGTCGGCATGGTGGATGTAGCGAAATCTGACGTTGAGTTCGTTGGAGAATTAGTCGGTGTAGTGAGCGTAGCAGAGTCTGTTGTAGAAGCAGGATATGTTACAATAGTTGAGGAAAGCAGACTTATCGAGGTCTTCGAACGAGTAGAAGCTGTAGTTGAAGTCTTATGACAACGAGGATTCCACCATTCCCAAGAAGCAAGACAAGGATGGTTACCATTCCGGAGGACGAGAGGAGATCCAGGCACTGCTGAAGCAAATTGAAGGAAACTTGCCCCCATAAAGAAAATAATTTGGAGAATTGAAAACATATTGTGCTACAGAAATCAGAAGGAGAATGCGATGCAGAACGGAAGGAAGAAGAGCCAAATTCGTTTATATACTCTCATGACTAGTAAATTGGTAGATTTAGCAGATGAAAGGAGCCATTGATCGCGAACGAAGTTTCATTCAGGTGAGTATCCGCAAGGCGTTCTTCAGATGTTTCAAGCTTGTAAAATAAATTCTCTGCTCGATGCACGTACACTTCTCTTGCGTACCTGTACGGCGCGAGGTTGCTTTCATATTACATAGCCCTATCATCTTCAGAGGCACAGTTGGCTTCGGGATTATATCCACCAGTTAAGATGTTTGGTTTCGTTTAGCGTATAGGCGTCAGTATGTGGAGCTTTTTCGTTTGTCGTGTTTTGATTTATTTCATGCGGATCCGGGGTCCTGTTATTAAACTGGGTTTGGAGGGCGAGCTGCAGGTTTCCGTTCAAGGGGAACATCGCGAGATTGGAAGGAGGAGGCGAGGAAAGAGAAACACTTGGCACTGCAATTCGGTCATGTGACTTATCACACCTCCCGTCACTTCCATTCCATTTTCCTTTCATCATTTCCTTTCGTTTCAGATCACTGTCACGACCAGAGACTTCGATGCTTGCCTGCTCACTATATATGTGGCCCCTGGCATAATTCTTAGTCGCATGCCATAGATCGAATTTTAAGCCACCAATTTGTTTCCATTGCTTGGCTACAGCTTGACATTGGAGCTGCAGATTTACAGTACAGGCAAGACTTCTATGCGCATCAGCTGCGTAGACTTCTCTAAAGCCATTCTCTTCTTGTTGATGAAAATTTCCCCCTCGGCCAGCAGTCTCTGCACAGCCTCACATGCAATCGTGGCTGTGGATGTTCTTATTCCCAAGTTTCTACTGGTTTTATAGATACTGGTATCACAACTATAAAACCACAGTCATGTAGACTATCCTACTAATATGTCAAGGCAGCTTGGTGTTCTTTGGAGAGAATAATCAAGTCTCCATTGCATCCACCTCTAGCTTGTGGGGTACATTTAGAATGCGTTGCAATATATTCTCGTTACTCGAGATTTTCTATCACTATCGCAATCAGAACTTTGAAGCTAATCATAAAGGAGCGCAGCTCAGAGAGTGTTACTGCTGGGAGTATTCGATTCGTTATGTCCCACTGCTTTCTTCATTGCTTTATAAACCGGAAGGGGAGCTCGGCACCTTTATCCAGCATTTTTCCACTGAAGAATGAAGGGAGGCAAAGATACTCTCAACGACAAGCTCGAAATCAGCATCGCTCATTCATTCCCAATCCAAAAGGCTACATTCACCAGTATGTGATAATATATCAGGAGAATGTTCAACCCCGAATCAATATCATTATTCTCACGATGAATTTGCTAAGCGAATTTTTGAGATAAGTTTGCTCTTTGTCTTTGTAGCATCTCCACACAGTAATTCTTCAATACCAGACCGGAACCTCTTTCTAATGTCCTTTTTTCAAGCAAAATTAGCAATTAGCTGCATACATAATGTTGCTCCTTCTCCTGATTTTGGCGGTCAGCGCAGTATCATCTGCTTCTACTCCCTTGGATCCCGGCGCAAAACCTTGTGTCGAAGTCAACCTCCCGGTCACAGTCACCTCGGAAATTCCATCTTCGGCTTGCCACCTTTTGCAAATAACTATGATGTCTCAGACATCAATATCAAGTTCAATCGTCGGGATTATCTGACCAGCGTCAATCCGTCCGGAGGAGCTTAACTTGAGACTGCGTTGTACTTTATTGCTGGTACTTTCTGCCGACCCATTGGGGGAATCTCCTCAACAATCCTCGTTGCTACCCATGGTCTTGGCCTTGATGGGTAGTAAGTGTACATCCTTCCCCAATACAGAAGCCTGCTGACCCTTTCCCTAGTTATTGTGATTTCCCTTATCAGCCTCAAAACTACAGCTTGGTGGATTTTGCTGTCTCCCGGGGTTATTCTATCTTCTACTACGACTGACTGGGAGCTGGCAAGTCAAGTATGTAAGGAATTGCATCTCCCATTATCTAAACAAAGTTTCTAACTCGTTTCTGTTAGGCTCAGCGGTTACGTCAATCAGGGTGGTATACAGGTCGAAATTCTTTCAAAGATTGTGTTATCTACTCGAGCAGGTGCTCTTGATACAGCCATCAACTCACCTCCTACCATCCCGGCGAAGATTGTATTGATTGGACACAGCTTCGGATCAGCGATTACCAACGCTTTGCTCGCCAAGAACTCGACCATCGCCGATGGTGCTGTACTTACCGACTGGTCATTCAATTCTGGTCTTCAAAATATATACGGACTCGCTGGTGCCACAATTCAATTAAGACTTGCCTTTACCCTAGACCGAGACAATGAGATGAGTATGATAGTGGTTACCTTTATGCTGTTGATATCTATGCCATTTCGCAAGTGTGAGTAAACAGCAAGCAGTAATCTACGTCCTAAAAACTGACGTTGGCCTGACAGTTTCTATAAGGCTCCCTTCTTTGATATTAGCACTGTTGGAAATGCATTCAATCGCACTTACCCCGTCGCTGTCATGGAGTTCTTAAGTTTTGATCTTATGAACTACAATGCTTCTGCTGTTAGGCCGCTATTCATGTTCATAGAAGTAAGACCGTTTCTGATCTTCCCTGAAGCTAGAATAATATCATCAGTGGCGAGTACGACTACATATTCTGTGGCGGTTACTGTTCTGGAGTCTTCGGTCCCGATGTTGCAGTTATGTTCCCGAGCTCTGTTGGATTCGAGAGCTATATTCAACCAAATACTGGACATATGTTGACGAATACTGTAAGTTTGACCTCTGTTTCGAATTTGAAGAGCCTCGATTCGCTGACGACCAATGTAGCTCAATGCAACTGGCGGCTTCCAAGTGATTACTGATTTCCTTGGCAAGCATGGTCTATAAGAATCGACATATACTGCTGGTTCGTTTTACAATCTTGGCGTATACTTCGTAACGGGCGGGTGGCCTTACTGTAATTATGAGTCATTGCGGTGCGTCTTTGATTCTCTTGATCATTCCAGGGATAGAGTGTAGAGCTTCACTACAAAAGCAGGTTCAATCCATAGTAATTTCCTCAGATGATCCTTAACGATGTGAAGTACCAATTGATGCCTCAAGCAATCTTCTGTCTGATATGGCCTAGTCCGAATCTCCTCAATCTTCTTCACGATCATCAACAATGCTATGGGCCACATACTTGGCGAATAGCCTCAATTTCTTTGAAGTCCGATAATCATACAGAGCCTTAACATCTTACACTCCGCAAATATCCCATACAACCTCTCCCTATACTTCATTTCCTCACATAACACGCATCAATCTCCACCCCAATCTAATGACTCAACGTACTCCTCCGCTTCGCCCTCCTCCTCTGCAATGTCGCCCTCCCCTTTCTCGTCCTCAACCTAGACAAAAATCCATGCCGTCTCTTTCTCACAAAATGACTCGGATTAAACGTATCTCTTGGTCCGCATCTAACTTGGATCCCTGCGAGCACCGGATGCGTTGATATCTTAGGCAATAAATCCAAAGTAATCTCTATTGGGTTTGCATTTACCGTGCTGCTGGTCGAGGGTCGAAAGGAAGTGAGGGAGGGTCGGAGAGAGGTGAGTGATGTGAATGTTCTGGAGGGGTTAGTTGCGGGTGGAGGAGATGGGTTGGGTAGGAGGAATACCGTTTGCTAGAAGTTTTGAGAGGTGTCGGGAGAGATCGAGAGATGTATGTTGGTATTGGGGTCGCACTGAGGCCTCGAGAGCAGCGGAGACAGAGCATTTTGTCAATTTGTGATCAATTGACCTTGGTCTTGTTGTTGTCTGGTGGTACTGTCAAGATCAATGTCGTTCATTTTCGCGCTAGCGGAACGTTCCCGCTTCTGGAGAAAAAGTTCGAGCTCGGCACCAATGGCAGAACTCATGCACTAATAATTGCGACAGGAGTCAACATTCACAGTCTTTTTCACGAACCAACAAGTATTTGAGGACGATATATTCGACGAAAATGTCTGCATTCCCACCCCACCGCTCCTCCCCCTCAATCCCCATCTCTCAATCCCTAGCTCTTACACACCTCCAAACCTACCTCTCCAACACCCTCACAACACCATACCTCCTCCCCAACGCACGACTTGAACCTTCCGGGCCTACCGCAGCTAGCAACTCCAGTATCGTGATCCACAATTTACGGCGCGTTGAAGCTGGTTTACGGGGCGAGTGGTTAGCACCTGTTTTGGAATTTGGGGATCATGGTGGAATTAATGGTGGGGGTATGAATGGGGTGGAGATTGGGAAGGGGATCGATGATGGGACGAGTGCGGGTAAGGGAGAGGAAGGTGATAAGATGGGCGAAGAGGGATGGCAGGACTTAGAGGAGTATCAGAGAGAGCAGAGTATTGAGGTTGGTGAGATTGGTCCACGGGAGACGGCGTTGGCGCAGGAGGGGGATAAAGAGTTTGAGGGCGAAGTGGAGAAGTCGGTGCCGGAAGGGAAGAAAGTTAAGATGGGAAAGAGGAAAGCTGTGAATGGGCATGGCGAGATAAAGGATAAGAAGGCGAGGAAGGAGGCTAAGAAATTGAGATCAAAAGAGGACAAGAAGAAAAGGGCAGCAGAAAGATTAAAGGCCGCGGAACATTGAACGGCACGAAAATCGATCACGATATTACGAATAAGAGATTGACCGAGTTGGGTGTCATTTCGGTATCTATACTATGTTGTCTATCCTCTACAACTCCCTTCCAGTCGTCACCGCGACCTTCTCGTCCTTCGAATCCTCCGCGACCTTCGAATCTCCATACCACCCCAAAGCACCCAGCCTCTCCGACAAAATCGGGTGCGAGAAATGGTAGCTTGCATACATCCAATCGGCATCCATGGTACTCAGATTCTGGATCTGAAGCTTGATCAAGGAACGAGCAAGCTCGGTGGAATAACCGAGCTTCTGTGCGAATTCATCGGCTTGGAATTCGTAGCGTCTGCTGAGAATGTTCATGAGGAGCTTGATAACGGTGTCCATTGGCGCAAGGGCATCGGAGAACAAGATGAAGCCAATGATGATTGGGAACTCTCTTTGAAAACCAAAGGATTGGTAGAGAGAGTGGTTGTTGATAAATACCGAGAACAAGGCGAAGATGTAGAAGAAATGAGCCTAAATGAAAGTCAACATCAACCACTTCCAAAGATCAGAAATTAACTTACTTGTGAAATGGCGAAGAGCTTTGTAGTATGCCCCAGACTCCAATGACCAAGTTCATGTGCAAGAACTGCAACAACTTCTTGAGTTTCGCTCTTCTCAATCAACGTGTCGTAGATGACAATATGCTTCTTCCATGGCATACCAAAGAAATAGGCATTGCTATGAGCACTCCTCTTGCTCCCATCAATAACATAAAGCTCATGAAGAGGAAACTTCAACCGCTGAGCCAGACCCTCAACTCCTGTCTTCAATGCACCAGGCTCGAGTTGAGACAGCTTATTAAACAGCGGCAAAATCGTAATCGGATAGATCGTAATCATAAAGACCTGCAACCCGGCACCAAACATCCACAGGTAATAAAAGAACTTATTCCCTGTCCTCTGAACAATAGCCAAGAAACCAGCAAGAATAGGCGGTGCAAGTACAAATGCAAGCATCTGCGATTTCAACAAATCGGTAATGAAGAGCTTAGGCGTCTGCTTATTGAACCCAAATTTCTCCTCCAAAACAAATGTATGGTAGATAGAGGTTGGCAGAGAGAGGATTTGCTGAATGACGATGAATGTGAGGACGAAGACGATGGAGTGCGAGATCTCGCCCGTGAACCGCGCAGGTGCAAATTGAAGAAGCCATGTCCCGGTCAACGCCCAGAGTTTTGGGAGAACGTCGTAGTAGATGAATGCAGTGTTTTGGATTTGTCCGTAGAGATCACTGAGGAGTCCGAACTTCGCTTTGGCGCGTCCGTATGCCTACTTTGAATCAGCTTTGTTTTGATGAAGTATGATGGATTATATACCTGAGATTTGTCAAACACTTCCTGGGAGACTTCGCTTTGGAGCACCTTGGGAGGACGAGTTTGCTTCAAGACTTGGTATTGGCGAAGGGAAAGGAAGCCTTCGAAGAGGTATTGGGCGAGTGAGAAGCCAACGATGAGCTTCTTCCAGGGGAAGAGGGGTCTGTCGAGGAATCGCGCAAGGCGCTGCAACTCATTAGTTATGCAGGGAGAAGGATTGAAGCATGAGTCTTTACCTGAAGGATGTCCATATTGATGTTGATGGGCTGCAGAAAATAATGGGAGACTGCAGATGAGTGAAACAGCCTTCACCTGCAATATATACCAAGAAGTTTGGCTAGGTTGTGGCTGAGCTAGGTAAGATGTGTCCTGTCCTATAGCGGGAGGGCACTACATGACCCTAGCCGCATGCGTGCACAAGTCTATTTATAATTTCAACTACATTTCATTGAGAAAGAATTTCATTCATCATCTTTTGTATTATGATTATAAGGCTACATGCCAGTTCTGGTAGTAAAACAAGCTAGACATATCCCCTTTACTTGACATTGAAGTCATTTGCAAGGTGAACACTTCCTGTCCTCACAAAACCCTGAAAATATGATGTAGTTGCAAAGCACGTCTCATGTCAAATGTTGTAGTGCTATTCCTCAAACATGCTCCCATGTTCGCAATATCTGATAAGGTTATAAAATCTGGTAACGTTTGACCAATTCCTTCAACTTCAGCCACTGGCCTAGTCTCTCCAGAGGTGACGTTAGAATTCATCCAGATGTGAAAGTTTCGTAGAGTTCGCCTGCTTCGTGTGTTGTCATCATAGAGTCTTTCATCTCGTCCTTTCCGCCGAAGTCGAGCCATTCAGTAAAATCTACACCCTCCTCTGGTTGGTCTTCTATTTGAGGACTGTCGAAATCCCCTACCCAGCTTGGAAGTTTTTTGTCAATGTCCATACATTGCTTAGCGTTGTCTGAATAACTAATGACACTGGCCGTCCCTTCGTCAACATCAAGAACAATTGCCCGAGTACCATGAACAAATTTAGGCTCGAATGTTGGCTGGTCGAAATTGTTGACAATTTGGGGATAGCTCATGAGTTGGCTAGCAGTGGTTTCATCTCTCAGAGTTGCCTGCATGTTTTCCTGCATCTCAGCCCCTGTTTCCTCCAGAATGATATCTAATTGCTCTAAACTGACACCTTTAAGAACTTGCGCAGCAGATTCAGGCAATGGTGGGAGATCATCAATACTATAACCACCAAGCTCTTCACAAGTGAAAAGGTCCTGCAATCCAGATCCTGGGGCCAAATCTCGCTCACCCAAGTTGGGGTCAATATCCAATGGTGGTTGAGAGTTTGCTGCTGAGATGGTTCCGCCAGCACCAGAGTTTTCCGGCCACGACTGATGTTGAGCAGAACCTGGCGTGAACTTCAAAGTTACACGTGGTTCTGGTCGTATTTGAATAGTTTCTGGGGGTGTTTGTTGCTCTGTAGAGTGTGCAGCAACCGATTGCTTTTGAGCCCTTGGCTGTCGAACTTTACCATTCTTTGTCAATGATTGACCTTGAGACAACGGTGCCAAAGCTTCCACTGTGGTATTAGGATCAGGCAAATAATCTTGAGCATCGTCTTGGTCTGGCAAGTGCCTCTTTCGACCTCTCGCACCTTTACCAGATCCTGGTCCTATTCCTTTCAAGGTCTGCACGCGATCAGGATTGGAAGATACATTTGAGATGGGCAAAGATGGGATAGAATCTTCGGACGAAACATTTTGTGTTACCTTTATATTGAAAGATTGACTCAGTTCAGAGCCTGTACGAGTTATTTGAATGCCGCTAAACAAGACGTTCTGGGAAGGGTGGAATCCAGTGATTTCTTCAAACCCTTGAGCAGATCCTAAATCCGGTCGTCGAATCATAGTTGATTGAGTTGAAGAACGGGGTTTTGGGCTCCATTGAGTTTTAGAAGTAGTAGGTGTTGAACATGTTTGGAAGTTTGCGAGTGATGTTAATCCCAGTCTCACTAATGGGCTGGCTTGACGATTTCGAGATATAGTTTGTTGCGAAGCTTCAGGTTCGACGAATGGCCGATTCAGGCTGTGATCAAATTGGGGAGCTGACAATGGACGCTCTTGGGAATTTGCTCGAGAGCTATATGGGACATTGGATCTCATGAATGAATTAGATGCAGAACCGGCTGCAGGAGGTTGAAGAACTGTATCGATGCCTGTGAACCACGGAGCTATACCGGCCGAGTACGGCTTATTCTTATCAGCGTGTTGCAGATAGTTGGGCTTCCCAGGATCATGGTTTGCTGCTGTATAGCTTTGCAATTGGCGAATGTAGTCATTGATGTCGCTGGGCTGTGCGAGGGGATTTCCTTGTAATTCTTGGTTCGGCGCAGTCTCTGAGGTCAAGCCTGGGCCGCTCTGAAAATTCGCAGCCGGTCTTGGTAGTGGAGACGCAGCTCGTGAACCTGCGCCGCCCTGGAGAGCAGGGTCAACTAGACTATTAGAGATCGAGCGATGTGCATTCCGAAGGTTCGAAGCAGCCTCTCTAAGCTGGGGATTTGTCACAAAGGCAATTGGCGTAAAGAAATATGCATTGCCGCTGCACAGTGCGGGACCAAGGAGCTCCGTAGCAGTCGATTGAGGTCGAGAAACGTTGGGCCCGCTATGTATAGCACTTGGCTGAATGCCTTGCAATGATTTGCTAGGTTCAGAAGCAGGATTGTTTGCGAGTCCGACAGCTTGATTCAATGAGAGAAAAGGGGGTTGGACAGTACTGGCCGCTGCGTGCGCATCCTGAATTTTTTGTAGTTGATCCTCTATCTCTGGCCTCCAATTTGGATCTGGATCTAGCTCTGGTAAGCTCCATGCTGGATTGGGTATTGGTTCGATGGTCTTGTATTCCCAATTCGCGGCTCGAACTATCACTTCATCAGAATTTCCAAGTGCACGAGTTCCAGCTTGCAATACATACCGTACGCCCATATGTCATCGAAGTGACTCATGTAGTGGAACCTTCTGGCATGGACAACCAGTTCGTGCATATCTCAAAGCAGCAAGGTCAGTACAAGCTGTTATCAAATGAGAGCGAGCCTACCCATTATAATGTGTCCAATGCTGCACCCGAACATCACATCAAGGCCTGCGCACAGGTGACATGTCCATCCACAAGGATGGTCCTTCCGTGTCGAGGCCGCCTCTGCGATGGCGCGTCGGTCGAGTTCATCCATTGTGCTGTGAGAGAAGGAGACGCCTGGAGAGGGTGCCAAAGTGTATGGGATTAGTCACTATGATTGCAAGGTGCCTTGTGATTGTAAGGTTTTTATTAAAATACTGGTAAAAAGCTTTGAAAAAGATTTGTTGTTGGGCTGCGTTGATGGTAGTGTGTTGTTGATGTTCTTGCAAATAAATGTAGTCTAGGTGACTTGCTTTTAACTTCTCCAAATTTCCCAACACCCTCGCTTTTTGAATTGTATCACTATAAGCTTATTGTCCTGGCATGCTTGTTGCTACTAACAGGATCTTCATTACTATCACCTTTTTACTTCGTGTTAGAAATATGTATTTTTTGGTAGCTGTCGCGGCTTCCGTTCCTGCCCCCTGAATAGGAGAGAAGTCTGTAGATGAGGTTAGACGCACGGCCAACGGGGCTTGTAAACCTACGACAAACCAAAATCATCAGGCAATATCATATTCTTACATCAGACTACACGATGTCAATCCAAATTACCATTCCAGTTTATTCGCCCATTTCCCCTCCAAACCCATCGCCAAAAAAGATTTCCAAAACATCCGCCCATAAAGAAATCCACAAATCCATCAGCACCCATTCGGCGATCAACCAGAACCCCCAGTAGTAGAAAGACAAACTCCCTTTCCCATGGAGCTTAAGACCCCGCTCTGTTTCTACGCATGCTCCTGCGAGAAACTCAAGGATCTACTGTTATCATCTCTCGGATGTTCCCGTCCTTGAAGCTTCCTTTGTCAATTTGTGGATAAAGTACCTTCTTGTCTAGGCTACGTATAGCTTCAATGGGGTCAAGAGCAAGAGTTCTTATTTGTATATATATAAGTACCAAGAATGACAGCTCGCTTATTCAGGGGCGACTGAGATTTATGGGGCATCATTTTTAGCTTTGATTGAGGATATTGGGGACTTGGATGCTCCCAGGTGGGGTATTTGACAATGATAATGGTTATTTACGGGATAGTAATGCCATCATGAGCTATCTGGTCTTGCTACCGCAGTTTTCAAATTTCCGCCTGCATGAGTCAAGGGAATATCAAAGCATTTTTGAGGGTATCTAAAGCTGTTATACAGATGTCAATCTCCCTCGATTTTGCAGAACGCCGGCTATCATAAATTAATCTTCCACTGGCAATGGAGGAAACAATCCATCGAAAGTTCCTTTGCCTATAGGAACTTTTGCATCTCCATACGTATCATCGGCCCCAATAAGAGCGTCTTCGAAAGTCCTCCGCGACTCATCAACGCCCATCATATCAAGTAATACAGCAGCTTTCGAAGGCATATAAGGCTGCAGAAGAATACCCACAATGCGAATCGCCTCCGAACAATAATATATGGTCCGAACTACCTTAGCTTGTCCAGTTTCTGTGCCCAACTTGACTGCCTTCCATGGCTCGTTCTGCTGGAGATATTGATTTGTCTACATAATTATAAGCCGAGATGCTCAGAATGAGTCTTGAATGATTTACCTTGTATACGACATCCATGATGAGGTGTAAGGCCTCCCGCGGATTAAGTTCTTTCATCTTCTGGTTAGCATGGTACCGAAGAGGCTTTAAGATTTGAATCAGCTCTTTTGTCGTTGGATCCAGACCTCTCAGTGTCCCTTGACTTGCAGCCTTAACCGTTTCGCGCACATTCCAGATCTTTGGTCTCGTTACACGATTTACAAGGTTTCCGAGTCCACCTTGAAGTCCCTTTTTGTATCGCTCCACGATAAAATCATTTCCGTAATCCGAGTCTTGAGATATGCCCCCATCGTGAGCAAGATAGTATCGCATCAAATCTACACCATACCTATCAATGGCAAAAAAAGGGTTCACCACGTTCCCAGTGGATTTGGCCATTTTCTTATGGTTCATAGTCCAATGAGCGTGCGTCAGTATTTGTTTTGGAAGCTCAAGATCAAGAGCCATCAGGAAAGCAGGCCAGTAGATGCAGTGAAATCGAACAATATCCTTGCCAATTACTTGCACATTTGCTGGCCATCCTCCTGCGTTCTCTTTCCCTGGCGCCCATGGGTACCCAGCCTTGGTTATGTAATTAATCAGAGCATCAAGCCATACATAGATGGTTTGACTATCATCATTTGGAACTCGAACTCCCCATGACAGTCTTTCGATGGGTCTTGAGATAGAGAGATCTTCCAGACCTGCTGATACCCAATTAACAATGTCCTTCATCCGGCTTTCTGGGACAATAAAATTTGGATTGGCCTCATAAAACTTGAGAAGTCGATCCTTAAAGGCAGACAATCGAAAATGATAGTTCCTTTCCGAGGTCCATTCTACCTCCTTTCCTGTCTCTTGGGAAGCCATAAAAGTTCGTCCAGTATAAGGGTCCAGCCTCTTTTCAATCGTCGTTTCTGGGTAGAACGTCTCATCACTGACACAATACCATCCCTCGTGCTTAGATTCGTATATGTATCCATTCTGTTGTAACATTTGCCAAAAATATTGCACTGCCTGCTTATGGTCCTCGTCCGTCGTTCTTACAAAATGATCGTTCGAAAGCTCCGCCCGTTTTGCAAGGTTTTTGAAAATTTCCGCAGTGAGGTCGCAGAATTCCTTGGGTGGAGTATCTGCTTGGGCGGCTGCTTGTTGAATTTTCATGCCGTGCTCGTCCGTTCCAGTACAGAGGATTGCATGACGTCCCTTCAAAACATGCCATCTCTTGAGAATATCGGTAATTACCATAGTATATAGATGACCAACATGAGGGGCTACGCAAACTATTAGCATAGAATATCAAAAAGTATTTGTCGCAGATTCTCACCAGAGTTGACGTAGAAGATGGGCGTGGTCACGTAGAAAGGTTTCGTTGGTTTGTCCAAAGTTGCGAAGCTTGACCGGGGGCCCATCCTACCTCGACATGATTTGCATACCCAACTGCTCTTCCATAGATTATTACTCCGCAGCTTCGAGTGGTCTCGAAGTTTTGAATATATGTTTCGAGCATTCATTGTTGCTAGAGCTTTTTCTGCAAGGAATTGGGTTCAGAAAAAGAAGAAGGTGCAGCGGTGAAATTCCGCTCTTGAGAAGCGAACCGAACCTCAAACGCGACTTCGTTCTTCCCTCAACTCAAAAGGCATTGGAAACCGTGCAACGTGAGAGTGAACTGCCTCATTTTGCGTGAATGGATAACGAATCCATACCTATTTGCGGCTTCTTTGCCACGCTAGAGTCATGAAATAGGCAGGCCTCGCAGGTCACTTTTCGAATTTACATCGAACGGCAAGTCTTTCCACAACATACCCAAACATGGCAGAGACAGACGTCCCAGAAGATATTGAGGTCAAGATAGCCTCGAATGGTATTTGGAACTCCTATCCTATTTAGTATATAGTACTGACTGAAGCAGCGGCGGAACAGTTCTGTCAGTCGTACTACCCCGCGTTGAATACACCAAACGGACGAGCAACTCTGACGAGCTTCTACATCAAGCCAAACGATAAAGCTCCAGCCCAAGCAGACATCACTCTAAACGGAAACAACATTTCGGATCCCTCGGAATTACAGTCAATGTTCGAGAACCAGATTGGCAGGGCGACCTACGAGGCTCAATCGTACGATTGTCATGTTATCAATAAGAATTACAATGTTGGCCTGGAAGAGAGCCAGATGGCTCCCAACAAGGATGGAAGGAAGATGAGCATAGCGGTAACGGTTAGCGGAAGTGTGATGTACTGCCAGAAAGACGTTAAGTGCGAGGTGAGGGGTTTCACAGAGGCCATTGTACTGGTTCCTAATATGGAGGCTTATGAACCCATGGCGCCTAGAGGGGCCAAGAAATGGCTGGTACAAAGTCAGACATTTAGGCTAGTTTCTTAGTCTTCTATGGACAGCAATCAATGTGCAAGCTCGGATTGCACAAGATGGGAGTACCAAAAGCGCGTGTTTATTGACCCAGTGGACAAGTTTCCCAGAGGCCATCTGCCTTAATTCCTGCTCTTGTTCGACATTTGATTGGTATCTTTAAAATTAATGATCTTGTCGGAATATATGGATGGTTCACGGTCGGCGAAGCCACACCTAACGAGGTAGCACTCAGATACTGGATGCATATGTCTCGTTCTAGTAGTCTATCACAACAAAAAACTTATAACACAGCACCGTAGCCTAATATATTGCAATTATGTTCTTCTAAAAGAACGATCTGACTGTTAGCGTTTTCTGTTCTCCTGGTACTCCTTCGCTCTTTCTGGGTTTACCGGTGATCTTGCGGAATAGGTGGGTTCGGCCCTCCAGATTCGACTTTTGGAATCGGTTTTACATCTGCTAATCACGACTCCAAATAAGATTTTGGTCTTAACCGTTCGAATCTTACCAATGTGCTGATGAGAAGGCATCTCATCCAAGCTCCTCATTCTTTCCCAGCTCGAGCCCTAGCCTGAGTTATAACCTTGAGCCATTAAATCACTTGCTCTCATTCCTCTTGTCTCGCTTTAGCTATTCACTTCAAAATCCTACCTAATTATTGGAAGCTTAGCAAATTAAGATATAAGTCCAAGGTAAGTACCTCCACCTTCAACCAAAGACCTCCTAACAATCACATCCAACTCCTTTCTCTTCTATTACCTCCTCTGATCCTCAACATTTAGCTATTCTCAACAGACCACCTTTGATAATTGGCGGGCGATCAGAGCTAGCCCGGGCTTCCCCTTCGGTCTATTACCTTATTGTTTGCTTGACAAGCCGGACAATGAAGACTCCCATCGGAATCCTCGACGTCCATGGCCAGGTGGCCGAAGGAAAAGTCGTTCTTCATGGGAAGAATGGAGAGCCTTTGCTTGAATTCGGACCTACTTTAACAGGAAATCAAGCCTCATGCTACGTCTTGACATCTCCTGGCGACATCATTACGGTTAATTTCGAGTTTAAGCCTGGCGTAGTAGACTTCGTCGATCTTAAAGTGGACGGCATCTTGCGAGAATCCAAATCTGCTTTCAAGAGTGACAAAACCTTCAGAGGCGTCATAAAAAAAGTCTGCCAGCATGATAGAATGAAGAATGGAAGGAGGGCAGCTTTCAAATTCTCGAAGATGGTAGTACAAAGCCGAAGCACACAGAAAGGTACGAGACAATCTGGAGATCCCTGTTGTTCCTATTCTGATGATCTAGATATCACGTGGAACGGTGTCGGATCTCCCTCGGAGGTCAGCAGCTTGGAGCTACAACTATTTCAGCGAGACCTAGCAGACAACCTAAACTCAGATGCCGCAGTCGCAGAGAGCGAAGCCACCGACACCACGACCAAAGATACGGTAATTAAATCTCCCACCGCCAATGATACAATTAAAGATGCCACAACCAAAGATACCACGACCCAAGATACTACGACACAAGATACTACCACTAAAATTCAAGAGGCCACGGCCCAAGCTACTACGACCCAAGACACATCCACACAAATTCCAAGAGAAAACTTTACGGATACCGCAACTCAGGATCTCGAAGCTCAAGGCGTTAACACGCAAGGTAACACTGTAGTAGCCAAGGATGGCCTAGGCCAAAGTACTACCGCCAAGGACACTACGGCGACTGGCCCACCCAATGCCGATTCAGTCCAAGCCATGCTTGTGGAAGGTGCTGCAGCGAACAATGCGCCCCCCTTTGTCCAGAGAGCACCTACAATCGATGACTATGCCTCATGGTCAGAATTGAATTGCCATATCGATAAGTCTGGACCGGTTCCTCCGTTCGAGATAGGGTCAGATGCCCCTCCGCTGGATAACTAATCTTGGTTGATCTATTGAATAGGTTTTTTGATTCAACCAAGACCACAGAACCTAAAGCTCGAATTCTGAAGAAATGGCCTACATCTTACCGATTGTTGGGTTCCCTCATATTCCATCTACGCTCAACTGTAGACCTTACTGTTCTTGGCTTTAAGAATGTTCCGATATATTACCCATCCCTACCTGCGTCGCTTGCGAACGAAGATGGATTCAAGCAAGGCGAACTCCCTCCTCATTCTGCGGAACAGGGTAATACGGACTGTCTTTTTGTTGAATCACGTTATGATTCTTTAGGAATTACCACAGGCACCCGACAACAAAAGACCTTCTCACCCTCTGGATCCAGTCAGCAATCTCTTCTAGAGATTTTGACGCAAAACAGTGGCAAAGGTGCCAATAACACACCAAAGGCAGCCAACCATGGTCTGACCCAGGAAGAAATCCAGACGGCCATCAAAACTGAAGAACGCAACAGCCAGTGTAGCTCGCGATCATCCTCTGATTTGCCAATAGACCCAATCGTTGAGCAAGATCGTGGTAGAGCCCATGCACCCTACATATGCCACGACTCTGAGTCTCTGAAATCATCCGGAAGATCGGTCGTGTCGGACGGATCCCCAGTCTTAGGTCGCAAATCCGATCTGCGCCCTCAACAACATGGTCCTGCCCTCCATGGAATGAGAACAAATCCCGCTCACCGAGCTTATTTAGAAAGATCATCAACTGAAGAGACGCACTCACAGTCATCACCATTCTCTGAACGTGATGAGCGCCCGACTATTTATGAACATGCCGCCCAAAACTCCGCTTCTATGCATCATCCTCTCCAGCGAATGGTCCGTAACGAGATTCGAGTGTCATCGCAGCCAGCTACAACCTCGATAATTCGTGGATGGGCAGGTAACAACACGACTCGTCATAGGTCTCTTGATTGCGCTGATCGTACTCCAGCAGCAGTAGCAGCATTGATAGCTCGGCCCCTGAATGACGAGTATATGGATGTCTCCGACCGTAAGGTCAACTTCGAAAGTATGAGTGAGAGAGGGATGTAAGGTAGGATACAAGAAATTGAGCACGATCCAGAATTTCCTGTCCGGACAAGACCCGAAAATCCTGTTGTCAACAAGCAGACATCCGCGATGAAAGGAAAGAGCGATTTGCTAGGTACTCAAAGAATGGAGGAAGCAAACATCAGCGGAAATACGGCTAAAGAAGTTGGAAATTCACTCTTAAATCCAGATCTGGCAGAGATTCAACTTCCCAAGACACACTCAAATGCACCAACACAGCTCGAACTCCCAGGTCATGTTCAAGAATTGTCAAACGCGCCCTCTGAGTCTCATAAATCTGTTGCCACAGAAGTTGCAGGGGGAGAAGAGATTGAAGCTACCCGGCTCAAGTGTTCTCAATCGTCTTCCTATATCTCACACAATACCCCGCTCTCTACATCTGATCACTTTGTAGCACAGCAACTGAGGCAATCGATTGAGCCTTGCACTCCTCAGTCTACACTGAGACGCAATATTGAGAGTCCAGCCGTTGGCCCGAGAATCCCGTTCATCAATGCCCAGGAAGGTAGTGGGTTTACGCCAGTTAAGCCAGCAGCGCATGCTAGACGTGACTGGCAGGAGAGCCCATTGTCCAAAAATCCCTTGTCTAAAGAGTCACCTACACAATCACCATTGGCTAATAGCAACCGGCTGTTTGGACCTGGAGGTATCCTAGCTTCTCCAGTCTCTGGAAAACGAAAGGTGGACTTGATAAGTGGTTCCTCTACTATATCAACTCCATCACGAAAGACTCAGATTTCACCCGCCTTCAAGAACCCAGCCGAGAGTGAACGCTATATGAATGCTGCTAAGGCACGATTGGCAACCGCTGAGAGGCAAAAACAGATGCTCCACGAGCAATTGAAGGCTATTCAGATGGCTCAAGAGGTAGGGCTTTGGCATGTAGTCTCACATTGGAAATGCTAACATAGATACAGGCTCAGGAGCTGAACGATCAAGCCGAGGAATTGGAGAGACAGAACGCGGAATTAGCGGTAAGACCTACTTTACTTCCCTAGATGAGCTCCTTGAGATTAGGCAACAGTTACTGACGCAATGGCAGGCTCAACTTGAAGCTTACGGTGGGGGACTCGATGACTGGTCTTAGCTGGTCAATGTTGTCTGGCATGGCGACTGGAGAATGATTGCGCAAAGAACCACATGAGAGTCTCTGGGGATTGATCTTTGATGACATTTTAATCCAATAAATGGGTCTCTAGAGTTTGCGTTGGCACTCGTATTTGGTCTATATGCAGTGGACTTTCACACAAAGTAGCACTCTTTTCTTGATCTTTCATTGACTGGATATCAAAAGCGGTCACATAAAACTGGAGTTCATTTCATCATGCTTTGTTGTGTAGATATGAAAAATTAGTAGCGTTGCTTTCTAAAATAGTAGAATAGTCATCAGAACGCGTCAAATATACATATTTGCAGCAAAGGATGGAGGATGGAGAATGCAATGATTTCTAGACAGACATGACCATACTTGTGATTGTGCATAGCAATACATTTTTAGTATTTTCAGTCTACTTATGACGCCTATAAGATCCAACTGCAGCAGTGCTTGATTCATGATGTTAAAGGGTCTCACGGATAGGTTGAAATGATGTTTTTGCCACCTTAAACGACAGCCCAATGGCAGAATAAACGGTACTACTTTGCACCTTGATATAATTGAAGCCCGGAAAGAAAACCACTGGAAAGAAAATCATCAACGCTCATGCTCTTGGGACTCGCAAATTTGCCTTCACGCGCTCAAGTAAATCTTCATTGGTATCTCGAGAATTTGGGTGAAGACTTCTCTGGCCGCAGATGTCAGCAAAGTCTTTGATGATGCTCGGGATTCAGGCCATTTGCTGGAACATAAGAGCAGCAAGATATTGCTTGAGACAAGTTGGAACAGGCCGAGACTCTTTGAATCCACATGTTATGGCCCGACCTTGAGGCAAGAGATAGGTTCGCGATTGTCCAGGGTAGTTGACTTACCGCCGCCAACCACCTTCGTAACTCCTCTCTAGTCCAGGTTTCAGGGTCTGTATTTTAGTCAGAATAATGCAAATTTTTAAAAACAGGATTCAATTGATTGGATTACCTCCGGTCGGGTCTGCTTCTCGTGGGAACATGTCTCCTTGACCCCATATTGACCATGCAGCAACGGCTGTCACGATTCCAGTAAACGCTTTCCAAGGTCAGCGGCTTCGTAAAATTAACTATGGTTCTATTAAAGCGTACCAAGGAAAGTATTCTGTGTCTTAATTTAGCAACTATCCTGTCATTTTAAGTATGTTGGTTTTACTTTTGAATTCAAAGCTTCGTCTAATGGGGTAGGCATATTAGGAAAGGGACCGCAGTGGCTTGGTTAAATGGATCTGGCCTTGCTGTTTTGAAAACCGGTATTTGAAGTTACTCTTAAGTTGTGAGAAATATATGAATCTGAAAATATGAAAGGTCTTGGGTTGAATTGAACACATTCACATATTGCACCGCCACGTCATCGTCTCAGCCACATTGGGAAGGAGGGGAAGCTTGTCTCTTTATCGCCTAGCTCACTTTTGCAACCGAATCGCACAACGACAGAACTTTGATTCTCCTGGAATTTGGCAACCCCAGGAAAGATCATATCACTCTCCTAGGAAAAGTCTACGAACCGCAAAAATGCCTCGCGAGATTCAAGATATCAAGAACGTAAGTTCAATCTACCCATTGCGGGGATTATGGCCGATTGAGAGGAACCTTGTTAACTTTTCGCAATAGTTCATCGAGATTGCTAGACGCAAGGATGCTTCATGTACGTTTTACAACCGCGATCCTGGAGAGGAAGAATGGTTGGGAAATTTGGGGCCTGGGGAAGACTTAGGATGAGGAAAGGAAAGAGGCTGATATTTAGAAACAGCTGCGCGCATCAAGCGAACGAAGAAGTCATCTCAAATCAAGTTCAAGGTCCGCTGCCAACGACACCTGTACACCCTTGTCTTGAAGGATGCAGAGAAAGCCGAGAAGTTGAAGGCATCTCTACCACCCAGTAGGTTCCTTCCCGAGCCGGGTCTTCTAAATTGGGCCAATACACGTAGAATTTTAGGTCGCTCGAGTTCGAACCCCACCATTCCCCAACAACACTTGATAGGGAGAGATATACTGACAACGCCTTTTTCTAGATCTTACCATTGGTGATACCCCAAAGAAGAACGCCAAGGGAAAGCGGGTTGCGTAAGGGACTGGTGATGGAGTGCAGAACCTGAATGGATGAGGGGTATTGGACGACGTGCACGGGATGAATTGCAAAAGGCGTCTGGCATGGCATTTTATGGCACAAAGCGATGCTTTTCTGTAATGAAATAGCAAGCGGAATCGAGAAGCTAACTAAGTGAAATTTCCAATCCCTCATACACGATCGCTCAGTCTACGAATCCGGCATCTTTCTGCGAGTGTTTCTATATATACGAGCTAGTCTTTTGCATCCGTATTTCTTTTATTTTCTTTTGAACGTTTAAATTGCTAGCGGCTTGTTCAGCTCCCGGCATTGGCCGACTCTGTGCGTAAGCACTTCTGCCTTTCACGGTGCACGTGAGTTGCGTGAGTTCTTGCTTTTATAAGTTACGGCAAGCTCATTTCCTATTCTTTCATCTTTCTCACAAACATCACATTGTCCGAAATCATATTAGAAACCGGTCTCTAGCATGGCCGTCACAGAAATCGCCATCCTCCCCCTAACCCACCCAATCACGAAATCTAACCCCTCCCTCCCCAGCTCCCTCATTCAAAAATTCCAAACCGCCAAATCAGTCCTCGAATCTGCATCTGGTCACCAATTCTACTATTTTCAACAAACTGAAGATCCATCTTTCGTCTATATCATTGGGAAATGGGATTCTGTGGCTGCACATGCGACTTTTCTACCTTCGGAAGAAAACCAGCGCTTGCTTCGGTTGCTGAAGGATGATATTGTTATGAGTGGGGATGAAGAGAGAAAGATGGCTATGTGGCATCTGGATACCGATATCTTCGCCTTTGATGCTTCAAAGGGAAATAAAAGCGTCCTTGCAGCGCCCGCCATAAGCTTGAATCGGCATTTCGTCCTACCAGACAAGAGAGCTGGGTTCGCGCAGAAGTTTCGGGGGGTGAAAGGCTTATTGGACGAGTACACGAGCCCTTATCAAGTTGTGGGGGGGTGGAGAGCGGAGAAGGAGATCGTGGATGGAAAGGAAAGGGAGGAGTGGGGATTGCTTTCTGGTTTTGAAAGTGTGGAGCATCATATGGGGTTTGCGAAGACGGAGGAGTTTGAGAAGTATAGCAAGATTGTGGGGTTTGTGGAGGGGTTTGAGGTTAGGCATTTAAGGGCTATTAAAGGGCTTTGAAAGGTGGTGGAATGGGAAGATTTGAAGAATGAAGGAATCAGGATGGTAATTGTATGGGCTTGCGGCGAGCATTGAGAGCAGAAATAAAACCACACCCTTTAGTTCATTGATCAAATGCTTTGCAATCCTTCTGTTTGATTTTATAACATGTTCTGGATAATATGAAGATCATGTCTCCCTTTTTTCGAAAACATTATTCCTATCACGCTTCTGGCAGACATACACTGGTACCTGTGTATGTTTAAATAAGCGATTTTCGTACAACAGACACCAGGGCACCGGGACCTGCTGGGTTGGCCTGATGCATTAAACGAATGGGCACTAATCTTGTTCGGTGGCTTCTATCACATCCGTCGCGGGGTCATATGCGTAAATCCGTTCAAGATATTTGACAAATAACCCCACGAGGTTTCTTGGATGACTCTTCGGAGTCATAAAAGTCTTGATTTTGTTGTTTATTTCAGTGATAAACGCCTTACCGAGAAATTACTCCGTTAGGATTTCTTTTTAAGCAAATCTTCTATCTGATCAACCACAGGTTCCATTGTTCATTTTCATATATATGCCACGTGATACAATTGTACCACGGCGATCCAAACGACCTCGACTTTTCTTTTGGTCCAATCACTGCGGAAATTCCCTGTTAACTCAACGGTTCCATCATAATGTTGATCAACAGA
>Ga0182030_10002528_pt1 | contig 38840 bp, 29 predicted proteins | sample 812S3MmetaG_FD_121299 | JGI IMG/M metagenome (GOLD analysis project Ga0182030, IMG submission 121299) | Permafrost microbial communities from Stordalen Mire, Sweden - 812S3M metaG (Illumina Assembly) | ecosystem: Environmental > Terrestrial > Soil > Wetlands > Permafrost | place: Sweden...
AGGCCAAATCCGCCGGCTGCAACCGCAGCCCTTGCACAATAAACTCCGCTTCCATGCCCCCATCTTGGCCCTCGCGGGTAAGGTAGTCCAGCACAACCACCAACAACATCGGGATGCACGGGGCGGGCGGTCCTGCCGCACTTTAGGGTTGTCTTTCGTCCTCCTTTTTCCCACCATGATGCGCCCGAGAGCCCGGCCATAAATCGTCCGGCTTGAACTGCTTATATGCCCGAAGAGAACATTCAGGACCCGTCCGCCTTTAGTCCCCCAACCCCCACGGGGGACGGAACTTACGATTCCTCCAAACTGGGGAAATTGGAGGGCTTGGACGCGGTTCGGAAGAAGCCTGGAATGTACATCGGGGGGACGGATGAGCGCGCCCTTCATCATTGCGTCACCGAGGTGCTGGACAACTCGGTGGACGAGTACCTGGCCGGCCATTGCACTCACATCGATCTCACGATCCACCTCGATGGCTCGATTTCCATTCGAGACAACGGCCGTGGCATCCCGGTCGACATCCATCCCGAATACAAGATCCCGGGCGTCGAACTGGTGCTGACCACCCTCCACTCGGGCGGCAAGTACGGCCAGGGCGGCTACACCTACTCCGGGGGGACACATGGGGTTGGCGCCAAGTGCGTGAACGCGGTTTCGCTCTGGTTTTCCGTCGAGGTGTCGCGCGATGGCCAGGTGTACCGGATGCAGTTCGCCCGGGGGAAAACCACCCGGGCTCTGGAAGTCATCGGCCGTTCCAAGGGGACGGGAACGCTGATCACCTTCAAGCCCGACCCCGAGATCTTCCTGGAGACGACCGAGTTCAAGGCCGACCGGATCACCCAGCGCCTGCGCGAACTGGCGTTCCTGAATTCCGGGTTGGAGATTTCCTTCCTCGACGAGCGCCTCGCGGACACGACTCGGGAGGCGTATTTCTACCGCAACGGGATCGAGGAGTTCGTGCATCAGTTGAGCAAAGGGAAGCAGGTGCTTCACCCGAAGGTGATCGCCCTCGTCGGCCGGAGACCCTACGATTACCTCCAGAACGGGATCGAACGAAAGGCGGACATCACGCTCGATCTGGTTCTCCAGTACAACGACAGTTACAATGCTCAAATCCTCGCGTACACCAACACCGTCCACAACCCGGATGGCGGCGCCCACCAAGCCGGCTTCCGGGCCGCCCTGACCCGGGCGGTCAACCAGTACGCCCGCCAAAACAACCTCATCAAGGAGAAGGATCCCGCCGTCACCGGTGACGACCTGATCGAAGGCTTGGTTGCGGTCATCTCGATCAAGCACCCCGACCCGAAGTTCAACAACCAGCCGAAGGAAAAGCTGCTGTCCCCGGAGGTGGAGGGGATCGTCGGCTCCCTGACTTACGACGGGCTCATGGCCCATTTCGACGCCAACCCCGCGGTGGGCAGGAAGATCGTGGACAAAGGCCTCAACGCCGCCCGCGCCCGCGAAGCCGCCCGCAAGGCGCGTGAGGCGGTGCGCAAGTCGGCGTTGTCCGGTGGCGGGCTCCCCGGCAAGCTCGCCGACTGCTCGGACCGCGACCCCGCAAAGACCGAACTCTACATTGTCGAGGGTGATTCCGCCGGTGGCTCCGCCAAACAGGGGCGCGACCGCCGCTTCCAAGCCATCCTCCCCCTCCGCGGCAAGCTCATCAACGTCGAAAAAGCCCGGCTCGACAAGGTGCTGCAAAACAACGAAATCCGGACGATGATCACCGCGGTCGGGACCGGCATCGGCGAGGGTGAGGGCGAGGGCGCGTTCAACCTCGAAAAGCTGCGCTACCACAAGATCATCATCATGACCGACGCCGATGTGGACGGCTCCCACATCCGCACCCTGCTCCTGACCTTCTTTTACCGGCAGATGCCCGAGCTCGTGCGCGGCGGGTTTGTTTACATCGCCCAGCCGCCTCTCTACCAAATCTCGCGGAAAAAGCGGGCTGAATACGTCGATGACGACACGCAGCTCAACCGAATCCTCATCCAGCTCGGTACCGAGGAGGTCCGCCTGCGGAACCTCGCCACCAACACCGACCTCTCGCAGGCACTGCTGAGTGAAATCCTCGAGCTGCTCGAATCGCTCGACAAGTTCGCCAGCGGCATCCGCCGGAAGGGCGGTGATTTCGCCGATTACTTGGAACACCGCGAACCGCTGACCCACGCCCTGCCCCAGCACCTGATCAAGATCCGCGCCGGGAACGAGGAAACGGTCCGCTATTTTCATGGGGCCGGGGAGCTCTCCCGGTTCGCTGCGGAGAACCCCGACCTCAAGCTCGGGCTCTCCGGCGAGGAGGAGGGCGAAGGCCAGAATCCCGAGAAACCGCGCGGCCCCGCGGCGCTCACCCGCCGGGCCCGCCATGAGGAGCTGTACGAAAGCGCGGCCATCCAGTCACTCCTCGACCGGCTTGCCCTCAAAGGACTCAACGTCGAGCACTACGCCGCCCAGGATCGGCCGCTGTTCCATCTGTTGGAAGGCGAGGGTGATCGCGAGCAAGTCAAACCGCTCTTCTCGATTGCGGAGATCCTCGACTCGATCAAAGAGGTGGGACGGCGCGGGCTCAGCATCCGCCGCTTCAAGGGCCTCGGCGAAATGAACCCCAAGGAGCTCTTCGAGACCACCATGAACCCCGAACACCGCAAGCTGCTGCGCATCGAACTCACCGATGCGGTCGAAGCCGAGGAGATGTTCACCAAGCTGATGGGGGAGGAAGTGGAGCCCCGCCGCCAGTTCATCGAGGACAACGCGCTCAACGTGCGTAATCTAGACATTTGACGCGACCCCGCCCAGTGCCCGATATGGATCCATCCGAAAACACGGCTGCCCCAGCCCCCGCCCCCTTCTCCGCCGCCAACGAAAAAATCGCGAACATCAACGTCGCGGACGAGATCAAGAACTCGTTCCTCGATTACTCCATGTCCGTGATCATCTCCCGCGCGCTCCCCGACGTGCGGGACGGCCTCAAGCCCTCCCAACGCCGCATCCTCTACGCGATGCATGAGCTCGGCCTGTATCCGCCGAAAAAGCACATGAAGTGCGCGAAAATCTGCGGCGACACCTCCGGCAACTATCATCCCCACGGCGAGGCCGTCATTTACCCGACGCTCGTCCACATGGCCCAGCCTTGGGCCATGCGCGAGCGGCTCGTCGATTCCCAGGGTAATTTCGGCTCGGTCGAAGGCGACCCGCCGGCGGCCATGCGTTATACCGAGGCCCGCCTCTCCCATCTCGGGGGCGCCCTCATGCAGGACATGGACCGCGACACGGTCGATTTCGTGCCCAACTACGACGAGCGGCTCACCGAACCGGTCGTCTTCCCCGCGGCGGTGCCGAACCTGCTCGTCAATGGCGGCACGGGCATCGCGGTCGGCATGGCCACCAACATCCCGCCCCATAATCTCGGCGAGGTGATCGACGGCATTTGCGCGCAGATCGACAACCCGGACATCTCCGTCCACGAGCTGATGCGGCACGTGAAGGGGCCGGACTTCCCCACCGGGTGCATGGTCTGCGGGCTGGAGGGGGTGAGGCATTATTTCGAAACCGGCCGGGGCAGCCTCAAGGTGAGGGGCGTCGTCGGGATTGAGGACACCAAATCCGGCCGGGAGCAGATCGTGATCACCGAGATCCCGTTCAACGTCAACCGCGCCGTCCTGGTCTCCCGCATCGCCGAGCTGGTCAACGAGAAGATTATCACCGAGATCACCGCCGTCCGGGATGAGTCGGATGAGAACACCCGGGTCGTCATCGAACTCAAACGCGATGCGGTGACCAAGGTGGTCATCAACAACCTCTACTCGCTGACCTCGCTCGAGTCGAGCTTCGCGGTCAACGCCCTGGCCATCGACCGGGGGCGGCCCAAGACGCTGGGGTTGCGGGCGCTGATTGCCTGCTACATCGACCACCGCCGGGAGGTCATCCTCCGCCGGGTGCGATTCGATCTCCGCAAGGCCGAGGAGCGAGCCGAGATCTTGGAGGGCTATCTCATCGCCCTTTCGAACCTGGACGAGTTCATCCGCATCATCCGTTCCTCGGCGACCCGTGACGAGGCCCGCATCAAGCTGATGGCCTTCGACTTCAGCCGGGCGCAGGTGGAAGCCATGGGACTGTTGATCCGGGAGGAGGCCCGGCTGGTCAACGGCAGGTATGCCTTCGGCGAAGCCCAGGCCAACGCCATACTCGAACTCCGGCTTTATCAATTGACCGGTCTCGAGATCGACAAAGTCCGGGACGAATACCACGGGCTGATCGAGAAGATCAAGGACCTGCGCGACATCCTCGCCCGCGAGTCGCGCGTGCTGGCGATCATCAAGGCCGAGTTGCAAGCCATCAAGGCCAGGCACGCCACCCCCCGCCTGACGCAGCTCGTTCCCGACGAGGGGGAGATGGCGTTGGAGGACTTGATTGCCAACGAGGGGGTGATCATCACCCTGACCCACAACGGCCTGATCAAACGGACCAAGGTCAGCGAGTACCGCTCACAACGCCGGGGCGGCAAGGGCGTGATTGGCATGGCAACCCGCGAGGGAGCCTCCGAGGAGGACCAGGATTTTATCGAGCATCTGTTCACGGCCAGCACGCACGACCACCTCATGTTCTTCACGAACACCGGCCGGGCCTACGTCGAGCGCGTTTACGAGGTGCCCGATCTCGGCCGTGCCTCAAAGGGGCGCAGCATCGCGAACCTGTTGCAATTGAAGGAGGGGGAGACCATCGCTGCCATGATCCGAGTGGTGGATCAGCCGGGCTCCACCCAGCCGGCGGGAGACGCCCCGGCCCAGCCCGGGTTCCTGTTCTTCGCCACCCGGCTCGGAACCGTGAAAAAGACCCGCTTGGACGAGTTCGCCAACGTGCGCAAGGACGGGATCATCGCGCTCGGCATCGACGAGGGCGATCTGCTGATCGATGTCAAGCTCACCTCCGGCGCCGACCAGGTGCTGCTCATCACCCGGGCGGGCATGAGCATCCGTTTCTCAGAGGAAGAGGTGCGGTCCATGGGCCGCCCCGCGGCGGGTGTGCGCGGAATCATGCTGGATCCCGGCGACGAGGTGGTCGCCCTGGCCGTCGTGGAGCGGGACTCGACCCTCTTGGTGGCGGGCGAAAACGGCGTCGGAAAGCGCACCGCCTTTGATCAGGCGGCGGAGGACGGCACCATGGAGCCGGTTTACCGGCTCCAGTCCCGCGGCGGCAAAGGCATCATCACGATGAAGTCCAATGAGCGGACCGGGGCCGTGGTCGGCGCCCTGACCGTCCGCGAGGGGGACGAGATCATGCTGATCACCAGCGCGGGGCAGATGGTCCGTATCCACGTGAAGGACATCCGTGCGGCCGGGCGGAATACGCAGGGTGTCAAACTCATCGACCTGGACGGCGGGGACAAGTTGCAGGCCGTCGCGCCCGTGATCAGCGAACAGCAGGCCGAAGCGGCTGTCGCGGACGGGCCGCCGCCGCCCGAGCCCCCGCTTCCGGGTTGACACCGGTAGGCCTCCGTCGGAGATTGTCGCCGAACTATGAACCACCCGGGCTCCGATGCCGGGCCAGCGCGCCGGCCGGACAGCCCGTCGGGAACCACCCCATCCTCATGAAACTCGCCCGTCGTGACTTCCTCAAACGCTCTGCTGTCGGGGCAGCCAGCCTGCTCGCTGCACCGGGCTTCGGTGGCACGGACACCGAACCCTCCTTTTACGATCCCTTCGAGTCGGTAACCTTGGGCCACTCGAAACTCAAAGTCAGCCGGTTCTGCATGGGCACAGGCGTCTCCGGCGGCAACCGCCAGTCCAATCACACCCGCATGGGGAAGGAGAAGCTCGAAGCCCTGCTCAACGGTGCTTACGACCGCGGAGTCCGGATGTTCGACTTGGCGGATTTGTACGGCACCCACCCGTTCCTCTTGCCCGCGCTCAAGGGAATCGGACGGTCCAAACTGACGGTGGTGACGAAGATCTGGTTCCTGCCTGGCGGCATTCCTGAGCAGGAACGGCCCGATGCCGACGTGGTCGTCAACCGCTTCTTGAAGGAGATTGGCACCGATTACCTCGACTTGGTCCTCCTGCATTGCGTGCAATCCCCCAAGTGGCCTTCCGAACTGAGCCGCCAGATGGAGATCCTCGCCAAACTCAAGGAAAAAGGGGTGATCCGGGCGCACGGCGTCTCGTGCCACTCCCTGGTGGCGCTGGAGGCCGCGGCGGCCGAGCCCTGGGTCGATTCCGTGCATGCCCGGGTCAACCCCTACGGGCTGCTCATGGACGACGAACCTGAGAAGGTGATGCCGGTCTTGAAGAAAATCCACGACGCCGGCAAAGGCGTGGTCGGGATGAAGATCATCGGCGAGGGCCGCCTCCGCCACGACGAGGATCGGAAGAACGAGTCCGCCCGGTTTGTCCTGCAATCAGGATGTGTGGATGTCCTCAACATCGGGTTCGAGAAGCTCGACGAAATCGATGATTTTGCCACCCGCGTCAGGAAGGTCCCGGTTCGGACAGCCTGAGCGCCTTCCGGAGCCGGGGGGGGCGGGGGACGGACAAAACCAAGAACCCCGCCCCCTGAACGAGAGCGGGGTCTTGAACCCGAAGGTCGGGGAACTCAGGTCCCCGCGTGGAGCCGGGCTACTTCCGCCCAATTCACCACGCTCCAGAACGCCTTCAGGTAGTCAGCGCGCCGGTTCTGGTACTTCAGGTAGTAGGCATGCTCCCAGACGTCGCAGCCCAAGATGGCGCTGCCCTCAACCCCGGAGACCGCCTTCCCCATAAGGGGCGTGTCCTGGTTCGGGGTGGAGGCGATCTCGAGTTTGCCCCCGTTGACCACCAGCCACACCCACCCGCTTCCGAACCGGCCGAGGCCTGCGGCCTCGAACTTCTCCTTGAAGGTGTCGAGACTGCCGAAGGAACTCTGCAACGCGGTGGCCAGCGCACCTTCCGGCGCCCCTCCCGCCTTCGGGGCGAGGAGTTTCCAGAAAAACGAGTGATTCGCGTGGCCGCCGCCGTTGTTGCGCACCGCACCCCGGATTTCCGCCGGGACGGCTTCCAAGTTGGCGATCAGGGCTTCCACCGGTTTGGATTCCAAGTCTGCCTTGCCAGCGACCGCCTTGTTGAGATTTGCCACGTAGGCGGCATGATGCTTGCCGTGATGGATCTCCATGGTCAGCGCGTCGATGTAAGGTTCGAGCGCGTCCTTCGCGTAAGGCAGCGCGGGTAGTTCGTATGCCATAATTATCAGAATCTTTCTCCGTGTCCGGCCCGCGGAGCCAGTTTCGGCTGGTCAACCTTCCGGGGCGGTTTTACTCCGAAGCAACATAGCACGTTTTTGCCGGTGTCAAGTCGCGGCCGGTGGGGCGACGCCGGGGGTGTTTGCCCCGGGGCGGCCGGGGATGGTCTGGAGCCCTGCAACCGACCTCCGGCGTGGGACCGCGACCAAGACTGGGCCGGGGCGTGGGCACGAGCCCCACCGACCACAGCTTCCCCGGGAAAAAGGCTGCCGACGTTCAAGCCCGTGCGGCGAGCCCCACGAAGTTCTCCAGCAGGCGGAGTCCCACAGCCTGGCTTTTCTCCGGGTGGAACTGGGTGGCGTACACATTTCCACTCCAAATCGAAGAAACGAACCGCTCCCCGTAAGTCGTTTCGGTGGCCCCAATCGCCGGGTCCGTCGGCCGCGGAAAGAAGCTGTGCACGAAATAGACGTGGCTGCCATCGCTGATCCCCCGGTAGATCGGACAATCAGGCCGGGTGATCTGAATCTGGTTCCATCCGATCTGAGGCACCTTGAGTCCGTCCGTAGGCTGGAATCGCACCACGCTTCCCCTAAAAACGCCCAACCCACGGGCCTTGCTGTTGAACTCGTCGCTCCGCTCAAACAACGCCTGGTAGCCCACACAGATGCCGAGAAACGGCCTGCCCGAGCGAATGAAGGACTGGCACGCCTCGACCAATCCCTGCCGCCCCATCGCGTTCAGGCAGTCATCAAACGCCCCCACCCCAGGCAGCACCACCGCCCTTGCCCCCGCCACCTCCGCCGGGGTCTTCGCCAGCACGACCCGGCCGCCTACCCGCAACAACGCCTTGTGAACACTTCGGACGTTCCCAGACCCGTAATCGAGCAATGCAATCACGCGCCGAGCTTACGGTTTCAGCAACGATCTGGCAATCCAGCGCGCGGGGGCCGTCCGCTTTTTTTGGTTGGCTTCGCGCGAACATCGGCTCCAATTTGGCTTCGTGCCAATAAACCGCGCCGCGCCCGCCCCCGGCAAACCACCAGTCCCCATTGTGGTGGTGGATGACCATCCGCTGGTGCGCGAGCGCCTCGCCGAACTCATCAACCGCGAACCCGACCTCGCCGTGGTCGGCGAGGCGGCCGACCGCCACGATGCCACCACCACCATCGCCAAGACCCGGCCCCGGCTCGTGATTATCGATCTCAAATTGCGCAACTCCGACGGGCTCGAACTGGTCAAGGACGTCCGGTCCCGCTGGCCTGCGATGTGGATACTGGTGGTCTCGATGTATGAGGAATCCCTCTACGCCGAACGGGTCATCCGTGCCGGCGCTCACGGCTACATCACCAAACAGGAGGCGACCCGCCGGGTGATCGAAGCGGTCCGCCGGGTGTTGTCCGGGAACATCTACCTCAACGATAGGCTCGCCAGCCGCATCATCAGCCGGGTTGCCGCGGGAGGCGACCCGGCTTCCGCCACCCCCTCGGACCTCCTTGCCGATCGCGAATTGCAGGTTTTTGAACTCACGGGCCAAGGCTACAACAGCCATGAAATCGCGGCCCAACTCCGCATCACTCCCAAAACCGTGGACACCTACCGCGCCCGCATCCGCGCGAAACTCCATCTGCACGGAGGCTCTGAATTGCTGCGCGCTGCCATCGCGTGGTCAAACCGCCCCCCCGAATAGCGCGGTGCCGGCGCTGGCGGCGGGGGACGAGCGGGACCGGCCTGGCGCTGGCTGGCCGGCTGGCGCTCCATTGCACCGTTGGCCGCAGGCACCCCTCCCCCGCGCCGAGAACCCCGCCCGGGAGAGCCGCTGTGGCGGGTCCCGGGTTGTAAGCATTTGGCTTACAAGTCAAGACCCATCCCCGATTACAGGCAATTCATCCCAAGTGTGCTATCATAGCAATGTCGGCTTGACAACCCGCTGTCAACGCAGGGGGGGACGACCGGGGTGGGGCCTAGGGCAACAGGGAACGCGGGCTGTGAGCATTCACCAGCAAGCGGCGGGGAGCGGGCAGGTCAGGCGTCCAGCCCATCGGAAGGACGTCCTCCTCCCGTTTCCCGCCCCTTTACCCCTTTCCATTGACGCGCCCCCCGGGGGCGTGGTATCCCCCTGCGAGTGCCTGCGCCGGTCAGCGCCGGCCCGGGGGAAAGGCAACCAAATGTCACAACGAAGCTGGATAATCGCCGGCGTGCTCGCGTTTCTGCTGCTGCTCGGCGGAGGTGCCTACTTTTTCCACGCCAACGATGCCACGCATCAGGCCGAGCTGGAAAAAGACAGGGCTGAACTCGAGGCAATCCGCACCCGCGTCACAGCCGCCCAGGCCGAGGCGTCCGATTTGGGCGCCAAACTCGCCGCCGAGCAGGCCCGGATTGGGCAGCTCGAGAAGGAAAAGGCCAGCGCCCTCGACGCCCGCAAAAGCCTGGCCGATGAGATGCGCACGGCCTTGGAATCCAAGGACGTGACCATCTCCCAACTGCAGGGCAAGCTGACGGTGAACATCCTGGATCGGGTCCTGTTCGATTCGGGGGAAGCCGAGCTCAAACCGGGCGGGGCCGAGGTGATGAAGAAGGTGGCTACGATCCTGGCGGACCACCCCGCCCTCAAGGTCCATGTCATCGGCCACACGGACGACGTGCCCATTCGCGCGGGTGCGCGCAAGAAATTTGCCAGCAACTGGGAGCTTTCCACGGCCCGGGCGACCGCCGCTGTCCGCTTCCTAACGGAACAGGCGGGGGTGGATCCTCATCGGTTGGGAGCGGTGGGTTATGGCGAGTTCCGGCCCATCGCTGACAACACTACCCCCGAAGGGCGGGCGAAGAACCGCCGCATCGCCATCACGATCCTCTCCGAGGAACTGGCCGGGTCGGACGCGGTCGCAGGCGCGGGCACGAACACCGCTCCCCCTTCCGTGGCCGTCCCCTTCCCGGCGGTGACCAACGCGCCGGAGGTTGTCACCCCCGGCCCCACCAACGAACCGGCTCAAACGCCGAAATAGCAGTCCCCTGCCCGCTCCCCGGTCCAAGCCGGCCTCCCGGGCGCGCCCTTATTTCCCGGCTGGGGTGGCCTCCCCGGTTGGAGGCGGGTGGACAAAACCGTTCGCCCACTCGATGAAGTATTTCATGTTGGAGCGGTCCTCGTGTCCACCATCGTGCTGACGCCAGGCGAGCTTGCCTCCCACCAGCCCGGTGTTCACCGGCGGCATCGCGGCCTCCCGGTAATCCGCCGTCACTCCGAGATCCGCCACGCCAAGCAAACGGAAGGCGGGCCCGGCCGCAACCGTGGCCATGAAGCTGCCTTGTTGATCCAGCCAGTTGGCGTCCCCCCGCGCCGGAATCCCGTAACTGATGAACGTCGGCCGCGGGGCGCACAACGCGATGAGCATGTGGGCGTCCACCGGAAGATCCCCGGCGTTCCGGCTGCCAAAGGTCGCGTCAGCGGCCCCGTACTTCAAGAAATTCCCGGCCATCCAGTGGTATTCCCCGGAGCCTGTCAGGCTCTCCACTGCCTCGCCGAAGTTCCGCCGGTGCAGCTTTGCCCCCCCCTCGCCCGAAGACCCCACCAGAACCATCGCAAACCGGGGCTCGAAGGCCATCGTCACCAAGGCGGCCTTGCCGAACCGGGACACACCCTCGATTCCCACGTGCCGCGCATCGACGGCCGCATCCTGTTCCAGCCAGTCCAGTCCCCGCGCCGCGCCCCAAGCCCAGGCCCGGAGGGATCCCCAGTCGTCTGGCTTCCGCGGCCGGCCGTGGTTGACCAGGCCGATGATTCCCTTGGTGAGCCCCGCCCCGTTGTCCGCCTGGATGCTCGCCGGATTGATGATCGCATAGCCCCACCCGGCCCGCAGGAGTTGTTCGCCCGACGGCGGGTCCTTGAACGGCCCGCCGAACTCGGGAAAACGGTTGGTCCGCGCCGGGGTTCCATCGGGGCGGGGCATCCCGTTGCCAAACCCGCCGAACATCATTAGCAGCGGCACAGGCCCCCGGGCCTCGGCCGGAGTGATGACCGTCATCTGGATGTTGACCTCAATCGCCGGGAACGTCGAATTGTCCACCTTGCCCACCAGTTGGCGCCCATTGGCCGAAAGTGTGCCCACCCAGCCACGGGTCACGTTCGAGACCACCGCCCAGGTGACCGGAGGCACACCGGCGGGCACACGGCCGATGACCTCGCGCTCCATGTCCTCCACTATCTCCGGGCGCCGCGCCCGCCACCACGTCTCCGTGGAGCTGACCGGCTCGCCATTCTTGAGCCGCAGCAACTCCGGCAGATTCGGAAATGGGTTGGCCTTGTCCGGATCGTAGTTGGCGGAATTCGTCGCCCCGGGAGACCCGCTGGGCCCCGGCCGCAGCACACGGATACCCAACTGCTCCATCATGTTGCGATGATCCTGCTGCGTGGTCCAAGCCGCGGTGGCGGTCTGATTGGACGTTGTTTGCGCCGGGGCTGTCCCCACGAGCGCGGCGCACAGCGAAACGAACGCGAGGGAACGGGCGCCGCGCGCCGGATAAAACGTGATCATGCCTTATCCGTAATCGAAAACCGCCCGGGAAGCAACCGCCACGCGCGGCCGGGTCCGTTCCGCCCCCAGCGGCCCCGGTTTCGGTGCTCGCGGACCCGCGGGAGCGCTTTTTCACCCATTTTTTCCGAAAAAGCTGTTGCCAGAACATCGCTTCGTGGTATGTTCCCCATCCCGTTTCCCCCCTCAGGGGGAGTTGCGGGTGTTCGAGATAATCAAAAAAGACAATTGTTCTTTGTATGGCTGGACAACGTATTCGTATCCGACTCAAGGCCTTTGACCACCGCGTCATCGACCAATCCGCCCGCGACATCGCCGACACCGTGAAACGGACCGGTGCCCGTGTCGCCGGTCCCATCCCGCTTCCCACCCGGATTGAACGGTTCACCGTTCAACGCTCCCCGCACTCCGACAAGAAGTCGCAGGAAACCTTCGAACAGCGCACCCACAAGCGGCTCATCGACATCATCGAGCCGACCGCCAAAACGGTGGACGAGTTGAAGAAACTCAACCTTCCCGCCGGCGTGGACATCACCATCAAGATTTAACCCGCCCCCCTCTCCTCTTTTATGCCTCTTGGACTGTTAGGAAAGAAATTGGGCCAGACTCGCGTCTATGACGCGAAGGGAGTCATCCACTCGGTGACCATCGTCCTGGCCGGACCCAACCGTGTGTTGCAATGCAAGACTCAGGAGTCGGACGGGTACACCTCCGTGCAACTCGGGTTCAACGATCAGAAGGAACACCGGCTCACCAAGCCCCTGCTGGGCCACATCAAGAAGTTCAACGGTGTCGCGGTGAAGAAGATCCGCGAATTCCGCAACTTCTCAAAGGCGGTCAAGCCCGGTGACGTCATCGGGGCGGACGTGTTCGCCCCCGGCGATTTCGTGGATGCCATCGGCGTCACCAAAGGCCGCGGCTTCGAGGGCGTGGTCGGCCGGCATTCTTTTGCGGGCGGCGACTCCACCCATGGCGCCAAAGGCTGGCATCGGCGTTCCGGTGCCATCGGCCAGCGCCTCTTCCCCGGCACCGTCATGCGCGGCATGCGGATGCCCGGGCACATGGGCCAGGTGCGCCGCACCACCCAGAACCTCGAGGTGATCCAGGTCCACGCGGAGGACAACCTGCTCCTGATCAAAGGGGCGGTCCCGGGCTCCAACGGGGACTACGTGGTCATCCGCGAATCCAAGAAACGCCCGAAGGGCTGGCTGCCGCATTCGCAGCGGCCCGAGAATCAGAAGAAGGTCGAGACCAAGAAGGCCGACGCCAAGAAGAAGTAACCAAGGCACCGCCGAAAGGAATCGATACACATGAAGCTGACAATCAAGGATATCAAGGGAAACCCGCAGGGTGAGATCGAAATCTCGTTCCCGCTGGTGGAAGACGGACGCGGCACACAGGCCGTCCATGACGTGGTGGTGGCCTATCGGGCCGCCCAACGGCTGGGCACCGCCTGCACCAAGACCATGGGCGAAGTCGCGGGCTCTGGCAAGAAACCCTGGCGTCAGAAGGGCACCGGTCGCGCCCGCGCCGGCTCCTTCGCCTCACCACTCTGGCGCGGCGGCGGCGTCGTCTTCGGGCCCAAACCCCGGGATTACACCAAGAAGGTCTCCCGCACCACCCGCCAGCTCGCCCTCCGCAAGGCGCTCTCGGAGCGGCTCAAGGCTGGGGACGTCGTGGTCGTGAGCGAGTTCACCCTCGCCTCCTCCAAGACCAAGGAGTTCGTCACCGCGCTGGACTCCCTCCATCTCGACGGCACCACTCTGATCGTCGCCGACGGCGAAAAGAATCTGGAACTGGCCTGTCGCAACGTCGCCAACGTGGAGCTCACCACGAGTGACCGCCTCAACACCTACGATGTGCTCCGCTCGGACAAACTCGTTTTCACCCGCGGCGCCTTCGCCAAGGTCGAAGCCCGCCTGAACAAGGACTAACATGAACTCTTTCGAAATCGTCAAGACCGTACGCCTCACGGAAAAAGGCACGCGCCAGGGCGAAAAGCTCAACCAGTACACCGTGGTGGCCGACCCTCGGGCTAACAAGACCGAGATCCGCACCGCCGTGCAGGATCTCTTCAAGGTCAAGGTCCTCAAGGTCAACACCCTGAACGTCCGCGGCAAGATCCGCCGCCAGTTCCGCAAGGACTCCGGCCTGACGCCGCGCTGGAAGAAGGCGATCGTCACTCTGAAAGCGGGCGACAAGATCTCGCTGACCTGAGCCCACCCGCCGTTCACGGCGGTCCGGCTTCCCTCTCACGCGCGCGGATTGATGATTCAATCCGCGCTTTTTGCTGCCCCAGTCCCGCCATTGGCTGCCGCGAACAACCCCGAGGACCCTCACGGCACCGGGGATACCACCATGATCTGGTTCGCCACGCCCCCTCCAGAAGGCAACCGCCGGATGAATGCGATGCTCCGTCCGTCCGGCGAGAACACGCACGCCTCGGGCCGCGGGGCGGACTCCTCATCCGTGCGCCCGGTCACCGGCGTGGTCACCCCATCCTCCAGGCGGGTGATGCAGACCGAGTTGTCCATCACGTGGGCAACGCACTTCCCGTCGGGACTCCAAGTAAACGCGCTGGCGATCGGGAGGTGGTTGGTGGTGACTTGGCGCGGGGATCCTCCCAAGGGAGAAACCGTCCAAAGCTGCACGACACCCCCAACGTCCTTGGCCAGGAAGGCGATCTGCGCGCCATCCGGCGAACTCCGTAACCAGTGCCGCGGGCCTTGGAGCCCAGGGTACCTCCAATCCGCGGTGCGGGTTAAGCGGCGTTGGACGGTACCCCTCGGGGGCGCAGGATAGCGTGTCGGGGTCCCCGCCAGCGGCCCTTCACCGGACAACGCCACGTCGCTCGGCAGATCTACCACGAAGACCTCGGAGCAGGCATGGCCCTGCGCGTCGATGACCTGCCCCTGGAAGGCGAGCGCCCGTGTCTGGCGGCGCCCATCGGCCCGGAGGTAGCCATTCGTTCCGACCCACGCCTCCTCGCAAGCGCGCTGTATCTCATCCGAGCCGGGTCGGGGGGCCGGGGTCGTCCGGGTGACAATGGCTGAAAAGAACTCCCCATCCAGGTTTCTCGCGTGGGCCGTGGGCACCCGCACCGGGTGGCCCGGCACACTGACCCCGATATTTCGCTGGTTCAGGTCATGGCCCGCCCCGGGAGGAAGTTGAGCCAGGATGTGGTCCTCGTAGGTGAAGCAAACCCAGTCTCCCTTGGAGTCCCAAATATGCAGGTGGGTGCCGCCCCGCAGCGCTCCTGCCGTGAACGGCGGGACGAGGTCGCGCGCGTCCAGATTGCAAACACGGCCCGCGCCCGGCCCGCGCCCCGGCCAGTCGAGCACCACCCCCTGGCGGTGGTACGGGCCGTAATCCCAGTCCTTTGTCGGGAACTCTGGCCCAAGAATCAAGACGACCTGCCCCGTCCGCGGGTTGAAGCTCGCCGCGCCGCAACGCGCGCCGTTACGGGAGTGGTACACCGTCTGGATTTCCCCGGTGATGACGTTGATGATCTCGATCCGATCACCGTCGAACACCGATCCAGCCGGGTCACTGCGGACGTCGTAAACCAGCCACTCCCCATCGGGTGACCAGACGCCGCTGTTGGTGAGAATGCGCCCCCCGGGGCCCCGGGTGAGTTGTCGTTCAGTCATGGTTGCGGGCATGGCGGCCGGCGCCGGCTGGGTTGGGAACACGCCCAGCGTCACGGCCCCCACCAAAACGGCTGTAAGTCTGCATTGAACAAGGTTCATCGGCGTCTTTCCTCACCCGAAGGCAACCGGGCGGTCTGTGCGCCACGGGAAGGAATCAGGGATGGCCGGCCCGGCGCGGCCGCCCGTTTCCTGACGCGCGAGCCCGCTGGCATCCAGGGCAGAAAAAGGTGCTGCGGGCCGCCTGGACGATGCGCCGGATCGGTGTCCCGCAGCGCGCGCAGGGCTCCCCTGCGCGGTCGTAAACCAGCAGGTTCTGGGTACGAAATTCCCCTCCTTCACCGCCATAATAGAACCGGGCATCGTTGCGCCCACTCCCGGGAAGATCAGGCCTAACCGTGCTGCCCCAGCCGATGGCTTCCGTGAGCACCTCGCGGATGGCCTGCCACAGGCGACCGATCTGCGCCCGCACAAGCCGCCGCCCCGCGGTGCGTGGCGGGACCCCGGCGCGAAAGAGCGCCTCCGCGGCATAGATGTTGCCCAGACCGGCCACCAGCGTCTGGTCCAAGAGTTTCACCTTCACAGCTTGTGCCGTCCGCCCCAACCCCTCCGCCAGATGCTCGGCAGTGAACTCCACTCCCAACGCCTCGGGTCCGAGGCCCTCAAGTCCATCCAGCGAGAGGGTGAATCTGCCAAACCCGCGCGGATCCTCATAAACGAGGCGCTCTCCCCCCAAGCCCATCCATACCACCGCGTGCTTTGGCAGTTGGGCCGCGGTGGGTTGCAAGTACATGCGCCCGGTCATCCCCAGATGCCCCAGCAGTCGCTGCCGTCCTCCCCCATCCCTTTCGAGCTCGAACACCAAGAACTTGGCCCGCCGACCAACCTCCAGAAACCGCGCCCCGGTCAGGCGCGTGGCCAGACTTCTGGCGGTCGTGGGCCGGAGGGGTTTGGTCCGCAGGACAACAACCTCGCGCACCACCCGGCCTCGCAGCAGCGGGGAGAGGTGGCGCACGAGGACCTCGACTTCCGGCAGCTCGGGCACCCGGCGAGGATAAGGGGCTTCCCGTCCCGCGCAACCCGAATCCCGCGCCGGCCGGCTGTCCGCCGAAGGGACTGATGCCCTGCCCCGGCCGAGCCGTATCGGGACAGCGCGCTGGCGGACGACGACGACGACCAGAATCGCGTTGGACTGGCGGATGGGTTCGGTTAATGTGCCGACGTTCCGCCTGAACCCGGATGCCGCCCCCATCGGGGTTCGCGTACCGTCCGTGATGGCGCGCAAGAATGAAGCAGACAGCGGCAGGCATTTTCTGGTTTTTGGTGGCAGCGGCCGGGGCCGCGGCCTACTCCGTGCTCGCTCTCCATCGGGGCGAGCCGCTCAACTCCGCCTATATCCTGATCGCCGCCCTCTGCAGTTACGCCGTCGCTTACCGGTTTTACTCCAAGTGGATTGCCACCAAAGTCCTCCTCCTGGATGAGCGTCGCGCTCCGCCCTGCGAGGTCCACGAAGACGGCAAGGACTTCGTGAAAACCAACCCTTGGATCGTCTTCGGCCACCATTTCGCGGCCATCTCAGGCCCCGGGCCGTTGGTGGGTCCGGTCCTTGCCGCCCAGTTTGGCTACCTGCCGGGGACCCTCTGGATCTTGATCGGCGTGACGCTGGGGGGGGCGGTCCAGGATTTCGTGATCCTGTTCGCCTCGCTGCGCCGCGACGGGAAATCGCTCGGCCAGATGGTCAAGGAGGAACTTAACGGCGTGGCAGGGATGATCGCCATGCTCGCCATCGTGGCGATCCTCGTGATCCTGCTCGCGGTTCTAGGGCTCGTGGTCGTGCGGGCACTCGCGGAAAGCCCGTGGGGGGTTTTCACCGTTAGCGCCACGATCCCCATCGCCATGCTCATGGGCTGCTACCTCCGTTTCGGCCGGATCGGCAAGGTCCTGGAGGCCTCGGCGATTGGCGTCGTTCTGCTGCTCCTCGCGGTTTGGGGTGGCAAGTTGGTGCATGACTGCCCCAGCGCCTCCCAGTGGTTTACGCTCCGCGCGCAGCCGCTGGCGTGGGCCATCATCGTGTACGGGATGGCGGCGGGCATCCTGCCCGTCTGGCTGTTGCTGGCACCGCGCGACTATCTCAGCACCTTCATGAAACTGGGTACCATCTTCGCCCTCGCCGTCGGGATTTTCCTGGTGCTGCCGGAGCTGAAAATGCCCCCGGTGACCTCGTTCATCGACGGCTCCGGCCCGATTGTGGCGGGCAAGGTGTTCCCGTTTTGCTTTATCACCATCGCGTGCGGCTCAATCTCGGGATTCCACACCCTGGTGGCCAGCGGCACCACGCCCAAGATGATCACCCGCGAGTCCCAGACGCGTTCGGTGGGATACGGCGCGATGTGCCTTGAATCCCTCGTGGCCATCATGGCGCTGGTGGCGGCCTGCACCCTCGAGCCCGGCGTCTATTTGAGCATGAACATGCAGGGCCAACCCGAAGCCACCGTGGCCAAATCGACCGCCCTCGGGTTCCCCGTCACCACCTCGGAAATGCAGAGTCTGGCGGACCAGCTCGGGGAGAAATCGATCTTCGGTCGCACCGGCGGAGCGGCCACCCTTGCGGTCGGCATGGCGCGCATCTTCGCCCGCGTTTCCCAGGGCCGCTGGCTGGACCTGTGGTACCATTTCGCAATCATGTTCGAGGCCTTGTTCATTCTCACCACCATCGACGCGGGCACGCGGGTGGGGAGGTACCTGGTGCAGGACATGTTAGGCCACTTCATTCCCAGCCTGGGCGACACCCGCCGCCTCGGCCCCAACCTCCTCGCGAGCTCACTCGTAGTCGGTGGCTGGGCCTGGTTCCTCATCCAGGGGGTGGTGGATCCCCTCGGGGGCATCAACACCCTCTGGCCCCTTTTCGGCATTGCCAACCAATTGCTTGCCACCATCGCCCTCTGCCTCGCCACCACCATCCTCCTGAAGATGCACCTCCGACTGGCGCCCCAGCCGGGTGGACCCCGGCGCAGGCCATGGGTGGTCTTGGTTACCCTTCTGCCCTTGGTCTGGCTCCTTTCGGTGACCATGACCGCCGGTGCCCAGAAACTCTTCCATCCGGACCCCCGGATCGGCTTCCTGGCGGCCGCCAACGGCCTCCAGACCAAGATGCGCCAGATCGAGTCGCACCACCCCGCAGCGGTTGACCAGGCTCGGGCCGGGGGCGCCGCCAAAGGCAACTTCTCCGAGCGGACAGAGGCGGTGGAATGGCACCGCCTCGCCACCCAGCGACGCAACAACTTGATCGACGCGGCCGTTGCCGCGGTTTTCCTGGTGCTCGTGGGCGCCATCGTGGTGCTGGGGCTCGTCGAATGGGTGCGCCTGCTGGCTGGCCTGAAGCCCCCGGACCTCCACGAGACCAACCCGCTCCTGCTGCCCCCCTACGCAGCCCGCGAGCCGGGAACCCCCGGCTTCGGGAGCGTTGCGGCCCTGGGGCTGGCCCTGTTGCGTGAGGTCTCCGGCCAGACGGCCGTCGAGCGGGCCACCGTCGCCGTCACCACGGAACCAGGTCCAGGCAGCCCCAACCCAGGCGTCGGCCCCTTCCGCACGACCGGCCAGGCCTACGCCGACGCAACCGATCGGCGCTACCGCGACGTGCGTCGCTGTTGTTGATTCCCATGACACCAACTGCGCCCTCGTTGGGGATCTTCGGCGGTTCCTTCGACCCCGTACATAACGGACACCTCTTGGTGGCCCGCGCGGCCTCAGAGGAACTCAGCCTGGACCGTTTGTTTTTCATCCCGGCGGGCCAGTCTCCTTTCAAACCAGACCGTCCCCCGACCCCGCCCGCGATCCGGCTCCGCCTGCTGCGTCTGGCCCTGGCGGGCGAAGCAGCATGGGAGATTGATGAGCAGGAAATCGAGCGCGAAGGGCTTTCATACACCGTCGAGACCGCGCGGGGCTACCGGAAACGTTTTCCCGGAGCACGGCTGTATTACCTTGTGGGAATGGACCAACTGGAAGGACTGCCCCGGTGGCGCGAGGCCGCCGAGCTCGCCACCCTGGTGGAGTTTGCGGTGGTCCCCCGCCCCCCCGGCCCAGACCAAGCGCTCCCTGAGCCGGTCGTCCCGCCCGCCCTGTTCCGGTTTCACTTCCTCCGCGGCATCCAGTTTGGGGTCTCTTCCTCGCTCGTACGGACCCGCGTCCGGGCTGGGCTTCCCCTCACCTCGCTGGTACCCCCTCCGGTCGAGGAGGCAATCCGTAAGTATCGGCTTTATCTTTGATCGCCTTCCGGGCATGTTAGTTGGCGATGGATTCTAGAAAACTGGCCCTGCTCTGCCGAAAGGCAGCCGATGACAAGAAGGCCGAAGATATTGTCATCTTGGACGTTCGCGAACTGTCGTCCGTCACTGATTACTTCGTGATTGCGTCCGGGAGCAGCAGCCCGCACCTGCGGTCGATCATTGACGAGATCGCCGACCAACTGCGGGAGGACCACGGGGTCCGCCCCACTTCAATTGATGGCGGTCTGCGCAATTCCTGGGTGGTGCTGGATTTTGCCGATGTGATCGTCCACGTCATGCGCCAGGATGTCCGGGAACGGTATGATTTGGAAGGTCTGTGGGGCGACGCCCCACGGTTGAGGAAACTGCCCAGGAAACCTCTCCTGGGCCTGCCGGAGAAAAACCCCGGCTCCTAGACCTGGATCGGCCTCCAAGCTCGCGCCCGTGGGCGTCGGCAAGGTCGATCTTGGCGGGAGCGGGTCCTGGGGTGCCCCTCCGCCGCCCCCCGTTTAACGCCGCTTCAAGCGCTGCTCGCAGGCTCCCTCGCACCCCTGGTGCCACGCAGAAGCCGACGCGAGGCGTAGTCCCTTAACTCTCGGGATCCGTTTCCGGCGGGAGGGGTGTCTCATTCGAGGCCTGCACCATTTCGTCCAGGATCCGTCGAAAATCCTCCAAACCAGGGGCGGGTATGATGATGGTGTCCCGGCGGCCTCCCACATCCTCCGTGATGCGGAGAAACCGGCCCCGGGGGTTCTCTTTCAGCGTGAACACGAACGTCTTGCGCTCGATCTGCACCTGATCGGTCCGGAGGGTGTCCTCGGTCACCGGAGGTTTGGGGGACGAGCCGAAGGTGCGGCTGCCATAAGGGGAGGGCCGATCGTTGGAGATCATAGGTTTCCTTGGCGGCCGCCTTGGCAGCGGCGCGCCTTGATGCCGATGTTCAGAGTCAACACTTTCTTGGTCGTTCAACCCCGGAACCTGGTGGTGCTCACGAACCGGGTTGGGCTCGGCGGATTGGCGACCCGCCATACCAGGACGCCCAACCCTCCTGCCGAGAAGAAATTGAGCACGTCAGCGACGGTCTGCCAAGCACGAAATGAGTTGAAAACCACTTTTCGCCGCTCGGGCTGGGTCCGCTGGCCGTAAGCTTCCTGGTGCCATTTCCGCAAGGCGGGCTGCAATGCCAGGGCGTCCACCAGTGCCAGAACCAGCACCCCCGCCGCGAGCGCCCTCCCGACACGATCCACCCAGCGGCCGGTGTAGAGCCATTCGATCACATAAAGCAGGAGCGCGAGCGCGCCGCAGATCAACTCGACGTAAAGACAGCGCTGGGCGACCACCTGCGCGATGGCGGTTGAAAAATACGGGAAATACCGGGGCGACAGGATCACCACCACCTCGTGGGAGGAGAGGCCGGGGGTGACCCCCACCACGTAAAAGAAGACCGCACCGAACCAGATCGCCGCATTTAGCAGCGCGAGGAAGCGGAGGCAGGCGATCACGTCGGGGTGGCCAGAGGCCGCGGTTGTGACCGGCCGTGCGCGCCATCGCCAACGGGAGGGACAGCCCGCGGATCAGTTTTGCCCGGCCAGCCGTCCCTCCCAGACCCGCGAGCGGTGGCGCGCGGGAGGCGCGGTGGCGACCCCGATACTGTGCTCAGAAACCTGTTTGCCATGGACATCGCCGGGCCGACCGTCAGTCCTTGAGCGGCCGCAACCAGAGGTTCCGGAACCGCACCGGGCAGCCGTGCCCACCAAACGCCAGCGGGCCGCGGGTCACGTTCGGAGAGTATTTCGGGATGATCCGGTGGCCGGTCTCCCCGTAGATCTCCTGGTTGTGTTGCACGAGCACCCCGTTCTGGAAGATCGTGACCCGCGCGGGGGCCGTCAACCGTCCCTGGTCGAACTTTGGGGCGATGAAGACAATGTCGTAGGTCTGCCATTCGCCGGGCGCCCGGGTGGGGTTCACCAGGGGCGGGGTCTGGCCGTAAACCGCCCCGCAGGCGCCATCCGGGTAGATCTTCTCGTTGAAGGAGTCAAACACTTGGATCTCGTAAACCCCCATCAACAACACTCCGTTGTTGCCCCGGTTGTACCATGGCCCATCGAAGTGTGCCGGGCCCATCCATTCCACATGGAGTTGGATACTCCCATAACTGGCCTTCGTCGCGAAATGCCCGTCCCCCGAGACCAGCAGCCCACCCTCCAGCTTCCAATCCCCCAGCGGAGTCCACTGGGACACATCGTGCCCGTCGAACAACACCACGGCATCCGTCGGCACCGCAGCCGGCGGCCCCGCCGTGCCGGGATCGACCTTCGGCGGGTTGGGACGGTCAGGGTCATGCACCAGCCACTGACACCACGGCAGCCTGGGCGTGTCCTTGTAACCATACACCCCGGACCCGTCCTTGGCGTTTACCAGGTCGGCGGCTCGGAGCACGGGCCGCCAGAAAAACGCGGTGCAAGCCAGTGCGACCACGAGGAATGTACCAATCCGTCTCATGCGGGAGTGGTAGGACAAGCCGGGTCGCATGTCAATCCCCCACCCCGGTCTGATCCGATCCCACCGCGCGCCGGGGCGGACTTGCCCTCCCGGGGCAGTTGTGCGAGATAAACCACCATGAAAGACTGTTTCCCCGCACGGATTTGCTCCCTCGCCCTGCTGATCTCGACCGCCACCGCACTCCCCTGCACCACCTTTGTCCAGCGGGGTGACGGGCACGTCTATTTCGGGCGCAACCTGGATTGGTACTGGGAGAATGGAATCGTGGTGGCGAATCCGCGTGGCCTCCAGAAAACCGCATTCCTCATGACCGAACACGCACCTGCCCGCTGGACCTCCAGATACGGCAGCATCACCTTCAACCAGTTCGGAAGGGAGTTGCCCATGGGCGGGATGAACGAGGCGGGGTTGGTGGTGGAGAACATGCAGCTCGCGGGCACAAGCTACGCCCCGCCTGACGTACGTCCCGCCCTCAACCTCGAACAGTGGATCCAGTATCAACTCGACACCTGCAAAAACGTCGCCGAGGTCCTGGCCACCGACCGGCAGGTGCGCATCGAAACTCCCCCTCCCCCACTGCGCGCCGAGGCTTGCGAGCACTACCTCATCTGCGACGCCGCGGGCGACTGTGCCACCATCGAATTCCTCGGCGGGAAGACCGTGGTCCACCGCGGGGCCGACCTCGCCTGCCCGGTCCTGGCCAACAGCACGTATGAGGCTTCCACCAACTACCTCGGGGCGCACCCAGTGGCCTCCCCTGCACCGGCCAGCGCCCCCGACCGGGGGTCCCTCGCCCGCTTCGGACAGGCCGCCGCCCGCACCGCCGCCTACCGCCCGACCGCGCCGGCCGCAGACATCGCCTACGCGTTCGCCACGCTGGACGGAGTGGCGCAGGGGGATGCCACGGTATGGAGCATTGTTTATGACGTGACGGGCCGGCAGATCCACTACCGCACACGCTCGAATCGGACCACCCGGATCATCGATTTCAAGGCGCTCGATTTCGCTACCGGCCGCCCCGTTCTGTTCGCCAACATACAAACCACGTCGGCGGGTGATGCGAAAACCACGGCGTTGGCCGAGCTCACGGAGTCGCGCCACCGCGAGTACCTCCAGAGCTTCTTTGGCCAGCCCGCCGTCAAGCAGGCCTTTGGCGACCTCAGCCCGGTCGTCGAGGGCTTGGTGCTGACCCTCCGGACTTACACCGCCCCGGCACCCGGCCGCTAACGTCCCCGGCACCCGCCCAGCCTCAGAGGCCGCTTTGCGCCTCGCGAGCGAAGGCGGAGGCGGGCACCGGCCTCCGGGGAATCCCCGGTCCACTCCAATCCAGGTGCAGCCAGCGCGGCCCATTGCCCCCGGGAACGTAGGCAACGCGCAACGGATGGCTGCCGGCCCGTAAATGGACCGACGCGCTCCGCTCGCCCCCGGTCAGGTAACCAAAGTCAGCATCCAGCAGGGCCGCCTCGTGCAGCCGCACAAACGCGCGCCCCTCGGTGGCCAGCGTCAGCGTATAAGTCCCGTCCGCAGGCACCACAAGGTAGCAGGTGAAAAGTCCCCCACCCTTCCCGGCCAGTGCACCCGCGTCCAACCCGGCGCTGACGCCGTGGGAGACGGCGGTTTCACCCGAAAACTCCGGCACCCAGGGAAACGACCCGTCGAACCCGTGCCACACGAGGCCAGGGACGGTTTTCACCCCCACCGGCGGTATCATCGCCTCATCGTACGGACGTGCCGCCCCCTCCAGCGGACGGCGCAACCTGAGCACGCGGTCCCTCATCCGGTCCTGCAGCGGGGCAAAGTCGGCCCTCCTCCCCAAGTCAAGTGTCTCCTTCGGATCTCGCGCCACGTCGTAAATCTCAAAGAGGTCGCCAGCGTTCGTGATGCCGTAACGGACGCCCATGTAACCACCCTCGAAGATCGCCTGCATCTGGTTGCGGGTGCGGCCGCGGTGGGCGGGCTCGAACTCGGTGTATTTGGGCGTCGCCCCCTGGAACTTGTACTCCACGTACACCGTCCCGGGCCGCTGCGTGCCCGCCCCCGTCAGCGCTGGCACCAGCGAAACCCCATCGGTCCGGGCGGGCGCGGGAAGCCCCGCCAGTTCGGTGAAGGTCGGCAGCCAGTCCCAAAACGCGGACACGGTGAAATTCGTCCCACCTGGTTTGATTCCCGCGGGCCACCGTACGAGCGTTGCCATCCGGATGCCGGCCTCCCAACAGTCGCGCTTGACGCCATCCATGAAGGCGAACGATCCGAAAAACCGCGGATCCTGGGTAAACACCCCTTGGGTGCCCGCTTCGTTGTGGGGGCCGTTGTCAGAGGTGAAAACGACCAGGGTGTTGCGGTCGCAACCGAGGTCCTTCAAGGTCTGGATCAAGTCTGCCACGGCATCATCCAACCGTCGGATCATCGTGGCGTGGCGCCTGGCGAACGCGGGCCACGGCACCTCCGGAGTCGCGGGGTTGCCATCGTCGTCCCAGGTCGCCCCGGCAAGATCCGGGTGAATCCAGGAGTCGGTTTCCCCGGCCGCCGTGTTGACCATCGCCCCGGGTTGCCCCGTCCAGCGAAGACCCCCCTTTAGACCGCCGCCGCCGGGATATGGTTGGGCGGGCACCTGCAGGCGCGCGTGCGGCGTGTCATAGGCGAGGTACAGGAAAAACGGCTGCGCCGGGTTGGTTGCCTGGTGATCGCCGATCCACTTCTTCGCACGCGCCGTCCAGAGGTCGGTGGAGAAGCACTTGTCGAGCCCGCTGGTGATGTCGTTGGTTCCGTCGTAAACCGCCCGGCCGTCCTCCTTCGGGTAGTGAAAATGGCTGTCCACGTGGTCCAGGTAACCGAAGAAGAAGTCGAAGCCGCGTGCCAGAGGGCCAGCCACCCGCGCTCCGGTGCCTCTCCCGTCGAGCCCGTATTTCCCGATCGCAGCCGTCGCATAACCGGCCTGCCGAAGCGTGGTCGCCAGGGTGTGGTTGTCCTCCAAGGGGTAGTCGAACTGGTTGTCCCGCACCCCCGAATGGCCTTGGTGGACGCCGCAGAGGAGCGAGGCCCGGGAGGGCGCGCAGACAGGGGCCGGACAATAGTGCCGCCCCATCTGCACACCCTCGGACGCAAACCGATCCAGGTTCGGGGTCGCAAACCACGGTTTGTGCCGATCCCCCGCTGCCGCCCGGCTGTTCTGGTAGAGCACCCCGATGTCGCCGTACCCCAGGTCATCGGTGAGGATGAACAGGATGTTCGGGCGTGGCGCCGCTCCGGCCGACGCGAATGCCATCAGGAGGGCGAGCATCGCCAACCGTTGGGCGAATCCGGCTCGCAGCCAGGCGGGGCTCGGGCGCCGCACTTCCGGGAGGACCGGCAAGCCGCGCCCCCCCGTCCGGAAACACCCCGCGGAACGGCCAGCCATCTCGCTCATCCGCCTCGTGTCCTTCGTTCCAGTTTCGGTCGGCGCACCAGGTCGGGTCACCCCACCACCAAGCTCACCATCTTCCGCGGCAGGACGATGACCTTGCGCACGGTCTTCCCCTCAATAAAGGGCTGGACCTTGGAGGAGGCTCGAGCGGCAGCCTCCAAGTCTGCCGCGGAGGCCGTGGCCGGCATGCGCAGCACGTCGCGCAGCTTGCCATTTACCTGGACCGGGATCTCCAAGAAATCCTCCACCAACAACGCGGGATCGTACTTGGGCCACGGCTGGTAGGCCAGCCCGCTAATCCACCGGCCCCCAACCGGCACCGGCAGCGACGGTGAGAGCTTGCTCCAAAGCTCCTCGGCCAGATGCGGGGCGAAAGGCTGGAGCAAAATCAGGAAGTCGGCGAACACCCGGGCCGGCTTCACCTCCCAAGTCATCGCTTCCGTAATGAACTCCATCATGGCCGGGATCGCGGTGTTGAAGGAAAGGGTTTCGAGATCCTCCGTGACCTTCTTAATGCAGGCATGCAGGGCTTTGCGCTGGGCCGGCGTTGGCTCGCCGTCCTTCAGGGCCGGGGAGAGGTTGATCCGATCCAGCGAGCCGGCGTCCGGCGCCTCGGCCACGGTCTCACCTTGCTCGAACTCGACCTCGCTCCGCTCCTCGACCATGGCGCGCCACACCCTCCCCAGAAACCGGTACACGCCCTCCACCCCCTTCGTGCTCCAGGGCTTGGCCAACTCCAAGGGTCCCATGAACATCTCGTAGAGTCGGAATGCGTCCGCCCCGTATTCCACCAGAATGTCGTCCGGGTTGACGACGTTCCCGCGCGATTTGGACATTTTCTGTCCGTCCTCTCCGAGGATCAACCCCTGGTTGACCAGCTTGAAGAACGGCTCGGCGGTCGAAACGTGGCCCAGGTCGAAAAGCACTTTGTGCCAGAACCGGGCGTAGAGCAGGTGCAGGACCGCGTGCTCCGTGCCTCCAACGTACAGGTCCACCCCCGGAGTCTGCGGCGTCCCGTCCGCGGCCGGTTCCAACCCCATCCAGTAGCGTTCCGCGGCGGGATCGACAAAGCGATCGCCGTTGCGCGCGTCGAGGTAGCGCAGGTAATACCAGCAACTCCCCGCCCATTGCGGCATGCAATTCGTTTCGCGCCTCGCGCCGTCCGGCAGGTTCACCCAATCGACCGCCCGGGCGAGCGGAGGTTGGCCGTCCGGAGTGGGCTTGTAATCATCCAACCGCGGCGGCCGGACGGGCAGCGCGGACGCCGGCACCGCCTCGTGATACAAACGCCCCTTCGCGTCGGCCCGCCAGACAATGGGAAAGGGCTCACCCCAATACCGCTGCCGGCTAAACAACCAGTCGCGCAGTTTGTACTGGATGGTCTTCCTCCCGAGGCCGCGCGCCGCCAGCCAGGCGGTGATTGCCTTTTTCGCGTCGGGCGTCCGGAGACCGTTCAGGCTGAGTTCAGCGCTGCTGGAATTCACCGCCACACCGTCCTCGACATAGCCCTGCCAGGCCACCCCCTCGGGGGGTTGCACCACCGGCACGACTGGCAGGTTGAATTTGCCGGCAAACTCGAAATCGCGTGTGTCGTGGCCCGGCACCGCCATGATCGCCCCAGTGCCGTAACTGGCGAGGACGTAGTCCGCCACCCAGATGGGGATTCGCCCGCCTGTCACCGGGTTCACGGCGAACACGCCGGTGAAAACACCGGTCTTCTCCCTGGCTGTCTCCGTTCGCTCGAGGTCGCTCTTGTTCGCGGCAAACTGGCGGTAGTGCTCGATGGCCTCACGAGGCGTCGGCGCCCCGTTGGTCCACTCCACAGGTGTTCCTTCCGGCCAGGCGGCCGGCACAGCCCCCTGCGCCATCCAGGCCTCCACGAACCGGTGCTCGGGAGCCATCACCATGTAGGTCGCCCCGAACAGCGTGTCAGGCCGGGTGGTGAAGACCACCAGGCGGCCGGCTTGCACCTCGGAGGCAGGGCACCCGGCGGCGGGGGTAAAGCCGATCTCAAAGGCAATTTCCGCCCCCTCGGATCGCCCGATCCAGTTCCGCTGCATCGCCTTGAGCGAATCACTCCACTGGATCGTGCCAAGATCTTCCAGCAACCGGCCGGCATACGCGGTGATCCGCAGCATCCATTGCCTCATCGGACGGCGGGTGACGGGAAACCCTCCCACCTCGCTCTTCCCGTCCACGACCTCCTCATTGGCCAGCACAGTACCGAGTTGCTCGCACCACCACACGGGAGCCTCCGCCACGTAGGCCAGGCGTCGGGCGTCACGGAAAGCCCGGCGCTGAAACTCCAGCTCATCCGCCGGCAGCGGAGAGTCCACCGCCAGCTCGGGCGGGTAGGAAATCGTTTCGATCGGCTCCGCGCGCTGCGTCACGGGGTTGAACCACGAGTTGTAAAGCTGGAGGAAAATCCACTGCGTCCAGCGGAAATACTCCGGATCGGTCGTGTCAACCTCGCGGGTCCAATCGTAACTGAAGCCCAGCGATCGGATCTGGCGCTTGAAGGTCGCGATGTTGGTTTCGGTCGTGGCCCGCGGATGCTGTCCCGTCTTGATGGCGTACTGCTCGGCCGGCAGCCCGAACGCATCCCACCCCATCGGGTGGAGCACGTGATATCCCCGCGCCCGGCGGTAGCGGGCGAGGATGTCGGTGGCGGTATAGCCCTCCGGGTGTCCCACGTGGAGCCCCGCCCCGGAGGGGTACGGGAACATGTCGAGAACGTAGTACTTGGGCAGTTTCCCGGGCGGAGTTCCAGCGTGGCGCTGGGCGAACGGGTGGTCGCCGGGAGGTTGCGCGGACGGGTTCCAAGCGCGGAAAACCTGCCGCGCCTCCCAAAGCGACTGCCACTTGGCCTCGATCAGATGGAATGGGTACTGCCTGCGTGCGGATGCCATATAATTCAGGGCGCCACGATAGTTTTTCGCCCCCGCCCCGGCAAACACAAACCACCGCCGAAGCCGCGCCGCACGCGTGGCGGACGGGTTTTGGCTGGACAGGAAGCCATCACGGGCTAAATTGTGGCCCCGAAGCGGGCTCCGGCAATGCGGAGTTCCGCCAACTGATGGCACAATGCGCTGGCTCCTAAACTGGGTGAAAAACCTGCTCTCCCCGCACCGCGAACAAGCGGCCCGGCGCAAGCTCATGTCCATGTACCTCAAGGAGAGCAACGCCGGCGGGATGCGCAAGTCCAACCGCGAGCGGAACTAGCCGCGCCGTGGCGCGCCCGCCCGCGTCACAAGTACTTTTCCAGCAGCGGCTTTAGTTCCCGGCAGACCTTCGCCGGCCAGAAACGCCGCTCAGTCATGATGGCATTCCGCAACGCATCGTGACATGGCCACCCAGGGGCGGCGGGGATCCGGGGAATGACGCGCTGGATGATGGCCTTGGCGGCCGCCACGTTCCGGGTCAGGTTCTGCACCACCATTTCGACGGTGACGTGGGCTTCGTCCTCCTTCCAGCAGTCGTAATCGGTGATCATCGCCATCGTGGCATAGGCGATCTCCGCCTCGCGCGCACACTTCGCCTCGCCGAGGTTCGTCATCCCGATGACGTCGAACCCTGCCTTGCGGTTGGCAAGCGATTCGGACCGAGTACTGAAGGCGGGGCCTTCCATGTTGACGTAGGTCCCGCCGTTGTGCGCCCGCACCTTTAGCTCGCGCGCCGCCTCGTACAGCAACTGGCGCAGCTCGGGCGCTATCGGGTCCGCGAACGCAATGTGTCCGACCAGCCCGCGGCCAAAAAAGGTGTGCGCGATGGGTTGCTTTGTCCGGTCGACAAACTGACTGGGAAGGACGATGTCGCACGGGCGGTACTTGGCCTGCAAGGAGCCGACCGCGCTGACGCTGATCACCCACGCCACCCCCAGCTTCTTCATTGCCCACAAGTTGGCCCGGTGGTTCAGCTCGCTGGGCAGGATCCGGTGGCCTCGTCCGTGGCGCGGCAGGAACACGACCTCACGACCCGCCATCGCCCCCGTAAGCAACTCATCCGAGGGCGGACCGAAGGGGGTTTTGACCTTGACCCACTTCTGGCCGGTAAAGCCTTCAATCTGATAGAGGCCGCTCCCGCCGATGATTCCGATCCGATGTTTTGCCATCGGGCCGTTATACCAAGCCCGAACCTCGGCCGCCAGCGGGATCAAATCCGGCTCAGCCTGGGCGACCCGCACAGGCACAAGGCGGGAGCGGGCACCGGGCACACCCCAGGGGTTCAAGGCTTGGGGCGATTGCTCCAGGCGAGCACCCGCTTGGCAAGGGTGAGGGCCTCGGCATCGTCGTGGACCATGCCAAAGTAGGTGAAGGCGAGGACCACCTCGGGATAATTGACGTTTTTGGGCTGGCCCATGAACACCTCCTTGCCCACACCGGTCCGGGTGTTGCCCGCGACTTCGACTTCACCGGTAGGCTTGACGCAGGTGCGTTGCCAGGCCATGGCGCGCGCCAGGGCGGCGTCCAGCGTGGGACCGGGCTGGTAGATCGCCAGCACCTGGGCCATGAGGAGGGAGACGGCGTTGTAACTGGAGTCGCGACCCCCGTTCTCGATGAACACGCCGTCGGCATCGCGCCGGGCCAGGGCTACCGCCACCAATTTGCGCGAGGACTCTTTGAGCTGGTCGTCCTGGAGGATCACGCCGCACAGACCGAAGGCCTTGGCAGCGATGAACATCCGGTTGGCGGTGTGACCGGCTTTCAGGATGATGCCGTCGTAGCCCTTTTGGATGAACGCGCAGGCGCTACGCATCCGCGGCTTCAGGGTGGCAATCCGGTCACGAAAATGCGGCTCCATGGGCGAGGCTTCCAAGACCAGGATCGCGTGACCGAGCTCCTGGAGATAAAAAAACGCCGTCTCCACGCGCTCCGGGAGGGTAGGCGGATGCGTGGCCTCGGGTTTCGGGTTGGAGTGGAAGCCGCCGTCCTCAACTTGGCGCGCAAAAGTGGCGTCAATGGACTTCCAGGCGGCATCCGCGCGCGCCTCATCCCCGGCGACGACGGCCCCGATCAACATCCAGCACCCACCCCGTTGCATGCCCGCCTCGAACCACTTCCCCTGCTGCTGGTGAAACCCGATGAAACCCTGGGCGTCGGGCACGCCGCGGTTGGTAACCACCGCCGCCAGCTCGGCGGTTGGGAGCTGGCGCAAGAGTTCATACTCGGACGCGAATTTGGCGCCACGGGCCTGCGGCTCCAAGCCGAGCAGAAGGAGCAGAGGGAGGAGAAGGAGTTTCATGTCGAGCCGGCAGGAGGGATAAGGGCGTAAACAATCAGGCAGGCAGCCCGGGGGGCGGGACAGGGAGGCAGAGAGCGCCGCAGGCCGACGCTCTCTGCCAACAGTGAGCAAACCGGATGGCTTACCTCGGGGCGAGGCGGAAGAAGACTTCCTGCTGCGCGCCATCCACCGGGATGGTCAGCGGATTCGCCGAGCCGCCGGGATAATCGAACCAGGCGCCGGTGAGGGAGTTGGTCTTGGCCTGCACCTTGAAACTGCCGTAAGCAGCGGGCCAGGAAACGGTGAGGCTGCCGGACCCGGACCCCGACGGGGTGATGGTGATCGGAGGCCGCGCCGTGGAGGCGGTGACCTGCAAGAGGCCGGGCCCGGCGATCGCGGGGACATTGTTCGCGCCGTAGATGCCGTTGGGCATTTGCACCCCGTTGACATAGAGCGACTTCACCGGTGCGGTGCCGGAGAAGGTGAGCGCGAGAAGGCCCTGGGCCGTGGAAAGCCGGTAAACACTGTTCGGGCTTGCCGCGGAAGCGGCGGTCAGCGCCAGAACGCCCGCACTGACGGTCGTGTCGCCGGAGTAAGTGCTGATGCCACCCATGCCGAATTGGCTCGTGCCGACCTTCGTCAGCGCGAGAACGCCACCACTGCCGGCGTTGTCTTCGAATGTGGTGGTCGTCGAGTTCGTGTTCGGGCCGTAGCCGATGCTGAAGGTCGAAACCGTCCCCGGCGCGCTGTTCAGCACGGTGCCCGCCGGAGAAACCGAGGCCATGGCCCCGATGGTCTGGCTGGTGCCGTTCAGATCGAGGTAGTACGGCCCATAAACACGCATGGGGCCGGTCAGTCCGGGAATGGCGGAAGGCACACCCAGCGTGCCCGCGCCCTTCATACGGATGCTGGCGTTGCCGAGGCGGGTCGAACCGGAGTAGGTGTTTGGGCCGGAGAGCACCAGCGTACCACCACCCACCCCGTAGTGCAGATCCAGAATGCGGATTTGGAATGGCTGGTTCCCGTTGCCCGCTGTTTGATAGGCAGGGCCATCCGCGATCACGCCCGAGAACTCGTGGGTCTGGCCGTCGCAGAACACAGTGAGAGTGCCCGAGGTGGCAGGCGAGCTGTTCGTGATCACGCCGGTGCCGTCGAAGATCGGAACGTAGTTCTTGCCGTTGTCACCGTTCATGTCCAGCGTGCCCCCCGTCAGGTGCAACGCGTTGGTGCCGGTCGTGTAGATCTGGCCGTTGACTGTGTAATTGATGGAATAGGTGTTGTTGCTGTTGTTGACGGCTCCGTTGGAGTTCCACGTCGTGCCGATCTGGAGCGTGGCCCCCGCGTCCAGTTCGTTCACCGCCGCCACTCCATAGGAGCCGCCGGCTGAGCTGGCCATGGGAGCTTGGAGGATGACCGTGCCACTCTTGATGGAGGTCCCCCCCGAGTACTGGTTGGCGAACCCGCTCGCGGCATCCCCTCCGAGGGTCACCGGACCGGTCCCCTCGAAACTCAGCCCGTTGGTCCCCTCCAAGCTCGCATCGATCGTCGCGGCGGCGTTGGCGTAGATGGTCGGGGTGGCTCCCGCCATCGCCAACGGGTTCCCCGCCCCGGTCAGGGTGTAGCCCGCAGTGTTAAACACCAGATTGCGGGCGGTCACGGGCTCACTCAAACTTACGTCGCCCACCCCGGCCGCGCCGAAGATGGCGATACCCCCGTCAACCCAGATGCTGCCCCCCACCCAGTTCAGACTGGTGTGGTTCCAGAGGAAGTTCCCCGTCCCGTTGTTCCAGAGCGGAGATCCCGACACCTGGAGAGTCCCACTGCCGGCGATCTCAGGGACACTGGCGGCGCCATAAACCCCGTTGGGCTGGGGCACGCCGTTGAGGGAGAGCCCCATCACCGGGGCCGATCCGCTGTACGTCAGCGCCAGAATGCCACCGGAGGATGAGAGCAGGAAGCTCGTGTTCGGGCTGACCGCCGAAGCCGCGGTGAGCGCGAGGACCCCGCCAGCGACGCTGGTGTCGCCGCTGTAGGTGCTGTTGCCGCCCAAACCCAACTGGCTGGTGCCGACCTTGGTCAGAGCGAGGATGCCGCCGCTGCCGCTGTTGTCCTCGAACGTGGTCGTGGTCGAGTTCGTGTTCGGGCCGTAGCCGAGGCTGAAGGTCGAAATGGTCCCCGGAGCGCTGTTGAGCACCGTCCCCGGCGGCGAGACCGAGGCCATGGCGCCGATGGTCTGGCTGGTGCCGTTCAGATCGAGGTAATTCGGGCCATAGATCCGCATCGGACCGGTGAGTCCGGGAATGGCTGAAGGGACGCCCAGCGTGCCCGCGCCGCTCATCTGGATGCTGCCGTTCCCCAACCGGGTCGACCCCGAGTAGGTGTTCGGGCCCGAGAGTACCAGCAGACCGCCGCTCACCCCGTAGTGCAGATCCAAGATGCGGATCTGGAAAGGCTGGTTGCCGTTGCCCGCGGTTTGATAGGCGGGACCATCCGCGATCACGCCCGAAAACTCGTGGGTCTGGCCGTCGCAGAAAACCGTCAAGGTACCAGAGGTGGCGGGTGAGCTGTTGGTGATCACCCCGGTGCCGTCGAAGATCGGAACGTAGTTCTTGCCGTTGTCACCGTTCATATCCAGCGTGCCTCCCGTCAGGTGCAGCGCATTGGTGCTGGTGGTGTAGATCTGGCCGTTGACCGTGTAGTTGATCGTGTACGTGTTGTTGCTGTTGTTCACCGCGCCGTTGGAATTCCAGGTCGTGCCTATCTGCAGGGTGGCGCCGGGATCCAATTCCTCGACGTCGGCGACGCCGTAGGAGCCCCCACCGGAGGTCGCCCTGGCCGCCTGCAACACCACGGTCCCGCTCCGGATGAAGGTCCCGCCGGAGTACGTGTTGGCCACGCCGGCGTCACCTTGGAGCGTGGTGGCGTTGGTTCCGGCGAACGTCAGCCCGGCCACCCCGTCCAGTTGTGCGGCAATGGTGACCGACTCATTCGCGGTGATCGTCGGCGTTGTCCCGCCCACCGTGAGGGTCATCCCGTTGCCCGTCAGGCTGTAGCCGGCCCGGTTAAAAGCCATGTTCGCCACTGTGACCGGAGAGTTGAGCAGGATCGCCCCGACGCCGGTCGGGCCGAACACGGCGTCATCCCCGTCCGACCAGGTGACCGGCGACAGCCAATTCGCGGTCGTCTCATCCCACCAGAAGTTTCCGGCAGTGTTCTCCCAGGTGTTGACCCCGGCGGCGGACCGCAGCGGCAGCAGTGCGGCGAGGGCGAGGCCGCCGCCCAGTTGAGGCAGAAGGTAGCGTTTTTTCATTAGTGTGATCTCGTTCGACATCCCCCGAACGCGCCGGACAGTTCCTCTCCGGAAAAAACCGGAGGCGGCGGATGGGTGAGTGATGTCGATGGCAATCATGCCAGCCTGGGAGCCGTGTAGATATACCTCAATTGAGGTATCGACGGCGCCGCCTCGCTGCGGAGGGGCCCGCGAGTCGCGCCGGGCACCCTGCCCCGCGGGCGCGCGTGAGCCGCTCGCGGATGTCAGCGGGCGGGAGCATCGCCCGATCCCCGCGTTCCGCCGCCGTTCCGGTCGGCGAGGTATTTCAGCATCGCCTCCCCTCGGGAACGGACGTGGAGCTTCTCGTAGATGTGTTTCAGGTGAACCCGGACCGTGTGGTAGCTGATCCCCAAGTCCTCGGCGATTTCCTTGGTCACCTTCCCCGCCGAAAGCAATTCCAAGATCCCGACCTCGCGGGTGGAGAGCGAGGAGGCTCCGCCCGGATTCAGTTCGGGGCACTGGAACGTGAGCACGATCTTCCGGGCGATCTCGCTGGTCATGGGCGCGCCCCCGGAGCAAACGGTGGTGATGGCGTCCAGAATCTCCGTCGGGGACGACCGCTTCAAAAGATAGCCGCACGCGCCTGCCTTGAGGGCGCTGAAGATGCTCTGCGAGTCCTCGTAAACGGTCAGCATGATCACCTGCACGGCCGGAACCACTGCCTTGAGCCGCGCGGTGCACTCGACGCCCGAGGCTCCCGGGAGGTGGATGTCCATCAGGACCACATCCGGCTTGAGGCCGGGCAGCTCGACGAGGGCCTGTTCCGCGTCCGCGCAGGCGCAGACACAGCGCACCCCGGGGGCCCGGGACAACAGTCGTTCCAGGTTCCTCCGCATCGCGGCGCTGTCCTCAACCAGAGCGACCCTGATCGCGCCCGCCGGATCACCCCTTGGCATGGAAACATCCGCACACATGAGCAAAGCTGAAACGAATCCGGCAGTTTCTCTGCCGGGCACCAGCTTGGCCTCCCCCCGGCCGCCGCGGCAATACCTCAATTGGGGTAAGCGGGCTGGCGCGGCGGGGGTTCCCTGCTGGGCAGCGGCACGGAAAAAACGACCGTGGTGCCGCCCCCCGCCCCGGCCGAGAGTTCGCATCGCCCGCCCAGTTGTGCGAGCCTCTCGCGCATGTTCCCGATCCCGTCCCCCCGGCACGCCTTACCGGCTTGGGCCGGCAGTCCGCGACCGTTGTCCGCAACGGTCACCGTCAGGGTCTGGTCCGCGCAGCCGATGGCCAGCCGGATCTCCGTCGCCCCGGAATGCCGCGCCACGTTCGAAAGCGCCTCCTTGAAAGCCAGAAAAAGGCTGTGACGCTGTTCCGCGTTCAACGGTGCCTCGGGGAGATGCCGGGCCACCTCCAGGTGACTGCGGATGGCAGTCGCGCCCAGGAAATGTTGGGCGTACTGGCAGAAATAGGAGGCCAGGGAGGAAACGGTGTCGTGCTTCGGGTTCACCGCCCAGACGATTTCGTCCAGCGCGGTCACCATCCCGCGCGCCCGGGCCCCAATTTCGTGGACGTGCTCGCGCACCTCCGCCACTCCGAGGTGTTCGTCCTGGGCCAACTCGCTGCCCAGGTTGATCTCCACCAACCCGGCCCCCAGATCGTCGTGAAGGTCCTGCGCGATCCGCGCCCGCTCGCGTTCCAGGGCCTGTTTCTGCTCCAGCGCCACGATCTCCCGCTGATACCGGAGCCGCGCCCCGAAGAGCACCGCGCCCCCAAAGCCTGCCACCAGGACCACCAGGGCCAGGGTGCGAACCCACCCGATCTCCCAGACAAACGGCCGGACGAGGAACGCGGGCGAGGCACCCGTCTCATTCCATTCGCCGTCCCGGCCCCGCGCGGTCACGAAAAACCGGTAACTCCCCGGCCCCAGGCGGGGATAACGGGCCACCCTCGCCGCCCCGACCTCCACCCAGTCCCGGTCCACCCCCTCCAACCGGTAGCGGAAGGTGACATTTTCCGGCGAAGCCAGACTCAGAGCGGTGTATTCGAATTCCAACTGGGTTACGCCCGGACCCAACTCGAGGCGGCCGCCTGGCGGGTTCGTGCCCGGCGGCGGCCCGGGATCGTCATAGCGCGCGAACGGCTGGCCGTTGGCACGGATCAGCTCCACCACCACAGGTGGCGGCCGGCTCTTCCGCCTGAGCAGCGCGGGCTGGACCTGTACCAACCCGGTCTGCATCGGCATCAGAATCCGCCCATCACGCCTCCGTCCGCTGGTGGGCCAGACCCCGAAGCTGGCCTGGAGGTTCGGCAACCCCTCCCCCCGCCCCAGGATCACGGAGTGGAACCTCGCCACCCGCCCCGCCGCAAATTCCTCCAACTCCGACCGGGACACCAGACACATGCCGCGGTTGCCAGCCAGCCAAAGCCGGTCGTTGTCATCCGCGACGATCTGGGAGATATACTCGTCCCACAGGCCATCGCCGGAATGGAACGTCCGGAACCCGGCGGGGGTGAGGCGGCCAAGCCCCTGTCCCGCCAGGCCGAACCAGAGGCTGCCGTCTTTCGTGGCTTGGAGGCACCGGATGCCCCGGACGTTCCCGCCCATCACCGGCACCGTTTCGTCCACCAGCGCCTCACCCGTGAACCGGAGGAGCAAACCGTTGGAAGTCCCCGCCCAGATCTGCGCCCCTCCCCCTTCGGCCAGCGTGCGCACGTTGCCCGCCCCGGCCGGCAAAGCCACGGTCTGGAGATCCCCCTGCCTCCAACGATGCAGCGCGGAGCCGGTGCTCGGGCCGATCCAGAGATCGCCGTTGGAGGTCACCAGGAGGGATCGGATGAAGCGGCTCGCCAGCCGGCTGTTGAAGGGCGCCGGAGCGAACCGTCCCGCTTCATGCCGGAAGACCCCCTGCTCCCGCGTGCCCACGAACAGACCCCCGGCGGAGTCCGCCGCCAGGCACATCGTGGCCCCACCGTCCCACCCCTCCGCCGGCCCGAGCAAGCGCCAACTTTGGCCGTCGAGACGCGCCAACCCACCCTCCTGTCCCGCCACCCAGAGGGTGCCCGCCGCGTCCTCCGACACCGATTGCACCGCAGCGAAAGGCAGCCCGGCCGCCACCCCGATCACCTCCGCCACCCGCGGGCGAAAACGGTTGAGGCCGCCTCCCCGGGCGCCGACCCAGACATCGTCTTCCGAGTCCTCGAAGATAGCGGTAATCGAAGGCAGGGAGGGGTCGATTTCCTCGATACTCCGGCCGTCGAATCGGAACAACCCACCGGCACTCGCGCCGATCCAAACGCCCCCCTTGCGATCCTCAAAGAGCGTGGAGACCTCCAAGGACGCGCGCGTCACCTTCGCCGCGAGTTTGGCCGCCAACTCTGGCCCGGCCCCCTCCCGGCACCGGTAGAGGCCCAGACCGGACCAGGCCCATAATCCGCCCTCCGCCGCCCGGGCGATCGGCACCATCTGACGCGCGAACGAGAACTGCCGCTCGAACTTCCCCTCCCGCAGGCAGCCTACCTCGCCCGCCTGCGAGACCCACACCCGTCCCAGCCTGTCCGCCGCCAGCCGGCACCACCCCTGCCGGAGCCCGGCGGACGCGCCAAAGACCTGCGCGCCCCGGTCATCGGTCCGGAAGACAGACCCACCACTGTCCGCCACCCAGACGGAGCCACCGGGGTCCGCCACCATTGCCCTCGGCTGCCCACGGAAACCGAGCGGCCCGAGTCCCGCCAACTCCCGCCTCGCACCGTTCCGCAGCACCGTCACTGTCCCGCCGTCACGCGCCAGGCACAGATCTCCGGCTTCGCTGCGCACCATGGCGCGGAACTGGCCGCCCCCAGGTCCTTCCGCCACCATTCCGGGAACCTCTTGAAACCGGACCCCGTCGAACCGGACCAACCCCTGATAGGTGGCGATGCGCAGAAACCCGTCAGGCGTTTGCTCGATCCCGACGATGTTATGCTCCGGCAGTCCGTCCTCAGTCTGCCACGAACGTACGAACCAGGCCGGATGCGGCGGCGTCGCGAACACTGCCACGGCGAAGAACACCCAGGCGCAAAGTGTCAAGCCCCACGGGAACGGCCGGGGCGCGCCGCAGCCCTGCGGGAGGTGAGGCCTTCCAGGCAGAATGGCGCTATGAAGCCGCCGGGCGGCGTACCGGCCTCCGCAGAGTTCATCGCCTGCCGCTTCCCGGGGGTAGCGCGCGATATGCCAAAGGATCTCGCTCAAAGGGTGCCAAGGTGCCAACTGTCTCCGGTCCTCTGGAAAATGCCCGGCCGTCGCCAGGTTCACAAGGAAAGGTTTGCCACGGGCCGGCACCCGATCCAGATTTCAGGGGGTTGGCGGGACCGCTGAGCCGCGAGCCCGACCGCTCCCCGCCCGCCTCGACGTGATATGACAACCGCCGCGACCCTCACGACGTGGAACCGATGGTTCCTGGTGGCAGCGCTTTTCGGCGCCGCCGGATGTTCCACCCCCCGCTTTGGCGCGCGGCCCCCTGCCCCGCCCGTATATCCGGGCGCCGTCTGGCCGGATGACCGCGGGCGGCACATCCAAGCCCACGGCGGCGGCATCCTCAAACTCAGGGACACGTACTACTGGTTTGGCGAGGACCGCACCGCCGGACTGGACCGCGGCTTCCGCTACGTGAGCTGCTACTCCCGACCGACCTCTCGACCTGGAAATTCCGCCGCCAGGTCGTGAAACTGGCCGACCCCGAGAACCTCGGGCGCAACTGGGTGCTCGAACGCCCCAAGGTCTTCTTCAACCGCAAAACCGGCAAGTA
>Ga0182030_10002529_pt1 | contig 38836 bp, 41 predicted proteins | sample 812S3MmetaG_FD_121299 | JGI IMG/M metagenome (GOLD analysis project Ga0182030, IMG submission 121299) | Permafrost microbial communities from Stordalen Mire, Sweden - 812S3M metaG (Illumina Assembly) | ecosystem: Environmental > Terrestrial > Soil > Wetlands > Permafrost | place: Sweden...
AGCCACACGGGCGAGCGTGGGATATTCAACCGCGGCAGTCTCGTGTATCAGATCCCGAAGCGCCGCCAACGGATCCTGGGGCAAAAGATATTGAAGCTCGGTACGAACCCGTGCGGCGAGATCCTGCTTCAGCCGAAGGAGTTCTGCAATTTGTCGGAGGTGGTCGCGCGCGCGGACGACACGGAAGAGACCTTGCTCAAGAAGATCCGCATCGCGGCGATCCTCGGCACCTATCAATCGACACTTACGAAGTTCCCGTATCTTTCGAAGGAGTGGAAGCGTAATTGCGAAAAAGAGCGCCTGCTTGGCGTCTCTATCACCGGGCAGTGGGATTGTCCGGCAGTACGGGACGAAGCGGTGCTTATCGCGTTGCGTGAGCGCGCGGTAGCGGTGAATAAAGAATATGCCAAGCGGTTCGGCGTCTCGCCATCGTCGTCCGTCACCTGTGTAAAGCCGTCCGGCACGGTATCGCAGACGGTTGATGCCGCGTCCGGCCTCCATGCGCGCCATGCGGCATATTATATCCGCCGCGTGCGCATATCATCCACCGACGCGTTGTTCCATATGATGAAAGACCAAAAAGTGCCATACTTCCCGGAGGTGGGGCAGTCCATCTCGTCGGCTTCCACATTCGTGTTCGAGTTCCCGGTCAAGGCGCCCACGAGCGCGGTGCTCAAGGATGATCTCTCCGCGATCGACCAGTTGGAATATTGGCGCAAAGTAAAAGTAAGTTTTACCGAGCACAATCCGTCGGTCACGATCTCGGTCGGCGAGAACGAGTGGATCGCGGTGGCGAATTGGCTGTACGAGCACTGGGACATGATCGGGGGATTATCGTTCCTGCCGCGGGAGAGCCATGCGTATCTGCTGGCACCGTACGAGGAGATCACGAAGGAGCGCTACGAGGAGATGACGGCGGCGCTTCCGGCGATCGATTTCTCGCAGATATTGCTTTACGAAAAAGTTGATTCGACCGATGTCAAAAAAGAACTGGCGTGCGTGAGCGGCGTCTGCGAGATCGATGACGTGCACACGGACGCAGCCGCGAACGTCGCGGCGAATAAGCAATAAGAGGGCAAGCGGCTGCATAACCATATGTATGAAAAAATTCTAAAGCCAATATTCTTCTGCTTCGATCCGGAGCATGTTCACGATTTCTTTACGTGGTTCGGCGAGCTACTCGGGAATTTCTCGTTCACGCGATGGATCGTCGCTGAGTCGTGCGACTACGAACATCCGTCACTCGCGACCCGCGTGGCGGGGATCGATTTCAAGAATCCGATCGGCCTCGGCGGTGGGTTCGATAAGGACGTGCGGCTGACGAAGATCATGCCGGCGGTGGGCTTCGGGTTCATGGAGGTCGGCGCGATCACGCACTTCCCATACGAGGGGAATAAAGGCCTTCGCCTCGCGCGCCTGCCGGATGATAAATCGCTCATTGTGTATTACGGATTGAAGAACCACGGCGCGGCGGCAACCGAGGAAAAGCTCAAGAAGCTCACGTTCACGTTCCCGGTCGGGATCAACATCGCGAAAACTAATCGTGCGGACATCAAAGGCGAGTTGTCTGTGGAGGATTATGTCGCCACGTACCAAAAGCTCGCGCACTGCTTTGCGTACGTCACGTTGAACGTATCGTGCCCGAATGCGCAGGACGGATGCACGTTCCAGGATCCCACAATGCTCGACAGCCTTCTCTACGCGCTCTCGCGCGAGGCGAAAGTGGTGCCGGTATTCCTGAAGCTCTCCACGCATCTTTCGATGGACGAGGTGGACGCGATCCTTGCGGTCGTGGATAAATATCACTTCGTTGACGGATTCGTGCTGGGCAACCTTGCGAAGGATCGCAGTATTCTGCACCTGCGCTCGCCGCAGGAAAAACTCGACCTCATCCCGCAGGGAGGCATCTCCGGCGCTCCGATCAAACAGCTTTCCACGGCCATGATCCGGCACATCTATCAGAAGACGGGCGGGAAATATATCCTGATCGGCCTCGGAGGCGTGTTCACCGCCGAGGATGCGTACGAGAAGATCAAGGCGGGTGCGTCGCTCGTGCAGATAGTTACCGGGCTCATCTTCGGCGGCCCGATGGCGGTCAAACGCATCAATCAGGGATTGGTGAAGCTCCTCGCGCGCGATGGGTACGCAACAGTGGCTGAAGCGGTGGGAAAGGGGACGGCCGTCGCGGGGTAAAGTCCGTGATAAACTAATAGTAATGATGAAAATTCAGAACTTTAACGAGCTTGCCACGACGGACGCGCGCCGTGCGCTGCTGAGCATCGCGGAAGCGGGCTATGAGGCGATCGATACAAATATGGTGCTCAAGAAAGAGATGACGCTTGATGGCGATCGGCTGTGGCTCGCGGGCGAGACCGTGGATCTTTCGACGGTGGGGAAGATCGTATTCATCGCGATCGGAAAGTGCGGCGTGGAAGCGGGCGCGTTTGCCGAAGCTTTGCTCGGCGACCGGATCGCGGCCGGCGTCGTGGTGGACGTGAAGGCCGGTCCGGAGCTCAAGCACATAAAAACGTTCTGCGGGACGCACCCTTTGCCTTCCACGGAGAATATGCATGCCGCCGAAGCGATCGTCGCCGCGCTTGGTGGGCTCACGGAGAAAGATCTTGCGATATTCGTCATCTCTGGCGGTGGTTCGACCCTGCTCTTCCTTCCGGAGGATCCGGCAAGCCGCGAGGAGATCCCCATCATGCAAGCGCTCATCGCCGCGGGCGCGACGATCCAGGACATTAACACGATCCGCAAACATCTTTCGCGCGCCCGCGGCGGCAATCTTGCGAAGGCCGCGTATCCCGCGCGGGTGGTGTCGCTCATTTTCTCGGACGTCGTCGGCGACGAGCTTTCGTCCATCGCCTCCGGGCCGACGGTTAAGGATCAGACGACGGTAGAGGACGCCGCGGCGGTACTCGCCAAGTTCAACGTGCTCAAAACCTGCAACCTGGAGAAGTGCGGCCTCATCGAGACGCCGAAGGAAGATAAATACTTTGAAAATGTTTCGAATGTGCTCGTTGTCTCGAACCGCCACGCGCTCGAAGGGATGAAAGCCGCCGCGGCACAGCTCGGCTTTGCGGCGGAGATCCGCGGGAGCGAGCTTACGGGCGAGGCGGACGACGTCGGCAAGATGATCGCGGACGCCGTGCGCGCCGCGCCTCCGAAGACGGTGCTCCTCTGGGCGGGTGAGACGACGGTGACGGTGCGCAACGCCACGGGGCGGGGTGGAAGAAATCTGGAGCTCTGCGCATCGGCCTTGCGGTTCGTGGCGGACGGGGAGGAGGTACTTTCTTTCGCATCGGACGGCCGTGACCACGGCGCATTCGCGGGCGCGATATGCGATACTATAACAAGAAAGGCCGCGGGCGCAGTGGGCGTGGATCCCGAAACATTTCGCGCGGCGAACGATACGTATGCGTTGTTCGAAAAGATTGGGAATTACGTGATGACGGGGGATACGGGATCGAATGTATCCGATTTGATCATTGGACTAAAAATTTGATAATCAATAAATTAAAAAATTATGAAAAAATATATATTAAAGTTTGAAGAGGTGGGGATCAAAGATGTCGGGATGGTCGGCGGTAAGAACGCGTCGCTTGGAGAGATGATCCGCACGCTCGGCGCGAAGGGGGTGCCGGTGCCGTCGGGGTTCACCGTCACGGCCGATGGCTATTACTACTTTTTGGCGAGCACCGGTTTGGACAAGTTCATCGCGGAGACGCTCAAGGGTTTGAATACCAAGAATTTGAAGGAGCTTGAGCGCGTGGGCAAATTGATCCGCGAAAAGATCGTGGCCACCGAATTCCCCGATGATCTCAATACGGACATCGAAAGTGCGTATAAGGAATTCATAGAGAAGCGCTACGGAAAGAACGCCGACGTGGCGGTTCGCTCCAGCGCCACCGCGGAAGACTTGCCGGGCGCAAGTTTTGCGGGTGAGCAGGAGAGCTATCTCGGCATTCGCGGTGCACAGGAAGTATCCGTCGCGGTCCGCGCGACCATGGCATCGCTCTTTACCGATCGTGCGATCTCGTATCGCGCGGACCGCGGCTTCGATCACTTGAAGATCGCACTTTCCGCCGGCGTGCAGAAGATGGTGCGTTCGGATAAAGCATGCTCGGGCGTTATGTTCTCGGTGGATACGGAATCCGGATTCCCGAACATCGTCATCATCAACGGCTCGTGGGGCCTCGGCGAGATGATCGTCAAAGGCGAAGTGACTCCGGATGAGTTTATCATCTGGAAGGACGGATTGAAGAATGGCGTCAAGCGCCCGATCATTGAGCGGAAGCTTGGCGTAAAATTGCGCAAGATGATCTATCACCCGCATACGGGCGGCGGCGTCTCGAACATCCAGCAGACGAAGATCGTGAACACAAATACCATTGAGCGCGAGACGTTCGTGTTGACGGATAAAGAAGTGGCTCAGCTCGCCACGTGGGGCACTATCATAGAGAAGCATTACACGGATCACTACAAGAAATGGACGCCGATGGATATGGAATGGGCGAAGGACGGCACGACGGGAGAGATATTCATCGTGCAGGCGCGCCCGGAGACGATTCAGGCAGGCCGCGATTTTTCGAAGCTCAAGGAATATATCCCGCTCGAGACGAAGCCGGCGTTTTTGACCGGCGCGTCGGTGGGATCGAAGATCGCCGTCGGGAAGGCGCACATCATTTTGGAGGCGAAGCACATCGGTGATTTCAAGAAGGGCGAGGTGCTCGTGACGACGATGACCGATCCGGATTGGGAGCCGATCATGAAGATGGCGTCCGCGATCGTCACAGACAAAGGCGGCCGCACATCGCACGCGGCGATCGTGTCTCGCGAGCTGGGGATTCCGGCGATCGTGGGAACGGAGAAGGCGACGAAGCTCATCAAGACGGGGGAGGAGATCACGGTGGATACCACGGGTAGTGGCGGGAATATTTACCGCGGCGCGCTTAAGTTCAAAGTGGTGGAGCACGACCTTAAGAAAATTCCGAAACCAAAGACGAAAGTGATGGTAAACGTGGCCGTCGCGGACAGCGCGTTCGAGATATCATTCCTGCCGAACGACGGCGTGGGCCTCGCGCGCGAGGAATTCATCATCGCGTCCAAAATGGGATTACATCCGATGGCCCTGCTCAACTTGGCGGATCAGACGCCGATCGTGCGTGCGGCTATCGAGAAGAAGATCGTGGGTTGGAAGGACGGCAAGGAATATTACACCGACAACCTTGCGTTCGGCATCGCAAAGATCGGCGCGGCGTTCTATCCACGCAAGGTGATCGTGCGCTTCTCGGACTTCAAGACGAACGAATACCGCACCCTGCTCGGCGGCGAAGCGTATGAACCAAAAGAAGAGAATCCGATGATCGGCTGGCGGGGCGCGTCGCGATATTATGATCCCAAGTTCAAGCCGGCGTTCATGATGGAGGTCGCGGCGATGAAGCGCGTGCGCGAGGAGATGGGGCTTACGAACGTGATCCCGATGGTGCCGTTCTGCCGCACGGTGGAAGAGGGCATCAAGGTGCAGGAGACGATGGCGGAAGCGGGGCTTATCACGAATTACATCGCGCACCGCAGCAGCAAGGGTGTTGCGAAGGTGTTTAAACTGAGCGCAAAGGCTGAGACGACGCCCATCTACGTGATGTGCGAGATCCCGTCGAACGTTTTGCTCGCGGACAAGTTCCTCGATATCTTTGACGGCATGTCCATCGGCTCGAACGACCTTACGCAATTGACACTCGGGTTGGACCGCGATTCCGGCATCGTGACGAAGATCGCGAACGAGAACAACGAAGCGGTGAAGATCCTGATCGGCGATATCATCAAGAAGTGCCGTGCGCGCAAGAAATATATCGGCATCTGCGGCCAGGCGCCGTCGGATTATCCGGACTTCGCGCAGTTTCTCGTGGAGAAGGGGATCGAGAGCATCTCGCTCAACCCGGACACCGTTGTCCCGACCACGATCGCGATCGCCAAGGAAGAGGCGAAGATGAAGGGAAAGAAGGCAAAATAAAAAAAGAACTCCATGGCGACTCCGGATAAATTCCCGGCATGGAAGACGATCAAGCTTGGCACATACCGATCCGTGAGCGATCTTTTGAATGCGCTTACGGCTGGCGGCTTTCAGATGAGTTATTTTGCGGAGGAGGTTGTGCAAAAAATTTCCCTTGCAAACGCCGGAGTGGAGATCGATCTTGTGCGCGTGACCGTTGCCGAGCTTGGTTTTGAGGGGCCCGCACGGCACGACGCTATCTATGACCGTGCAAGGGAGTCGGGTCTCGATCTCCTTCCGGCGGAAGCCGGCCCCCAGCTTCGGCTTCAATATACGGACGAGCCGGAAAACGAATGGACGGTAGTGGCGATGGAGCCCGTCATCGACTCCACCGATACGATATCTATTTTTCGGGTGGTGCGTCATTCATCCGGTCTATGGCTCGAAACCACTCCCGGCGATCCGCGCCTTGAGTGGCACCCCGAAGATCGGTGGGTCTTCGGCCGTCGGCGGTAGATGGAACGTAGATTAAAAAATCATTAAATCTTATTTGACTCGCTCTTACCAAACAGGGGAAGCGGGTTCGTCTATAAGTTTTTTGGCGCCCAGTCCACGTGGAGCTTATGTTTTCTTTCGCAAGGAAGTGAGCTAATCTAACAGTATGGATAAGTCCGAAATTCAAGAGAAGGCCGATGAGCTACGGACTATATTGGTGAAATATAAATCTGACCTTGGCACGCTCGAAAAGGAGCTTCTTAAAGCTATCGCCGAATATCACGACGCGCTGAAGGATGAGAAACTAAAGGAATTAAGGGCGGATATACAGAAAGGCAATGATTGAAAGTCTTGAAGAAGCACACCGGGAGGAATCCGAAATTGAGGATATTCGGGCTCGTGAAACGGATATAAACGAGCACGTTCTTAACGAGGCCGAGTTGAAGGCGGCCATCGAACAAGCCGAGGCTCAAATCGGATCCGATGAGAAGCGGGTTTTAGATGGGGCCGCAAACGAAATTGCCTCGTCACGATCGATGGTCGTCGATCGTTCAAAGGCAGAGGCTATCATGGAGCAGGGCGGCTTCGCGGCGAGGATACAGGGGATCAAAGATAAAATCTCCGCCCTTACGGAAGAGGCAAAGACAAGGATAGCGACGCTCATGGGCGGTTCCCGCGCCTCGAATAACGAGCCCAAGCAGGCGACCGAACCGATTGAACCGGCCGCGCCGGAGGTACCCAAGGAAAAGAATGAGCGCAAGGACGCGGCATTGCCCATGCCGCCGATGACCCTTGATCAGTATATGGCGGGGCGCGGTCAGCCGAAAAATCTTTCCGAGCGGATGCGTGATTCAATGCAGATCGCCGAGCTTAAGCTTCATCGCATAAAAGATCCGGAGCGCGTTCTTGGATTGGCGCGCTATCTTGAAGAGCGCGCGGTCAATGTTGATGCGTCGCTGGTAATAATCGATAAGAAAAAGACAAGCGAGATCGAAAAGGCGGTAGAGAAATACAAAAAGCTGGGATACGAGGTGGATGTACGTAAGCCTTCATATGATGAGAACATTCGTATCAGCGCCAGTAAAGAGACTCCGTTTCGTTTCAGCGGCACGATATTCGAGCGTAGCGCTCTTGCCGATATGGCCGAAATGCCAAACGATCCCGTTGCGACCCTGGAACTTTTAGGAGGTTTGGGATTTCATGTTGAGGTGCCACAGGATCTGATGGATTTCAGAATTAAGGACATTTTAAAAAATCCGAACACACTATCCGTTCTCGAAAAAATGAGAACGTTTGGCGGTTCAAGCGTATCCCACGAACTTTTTGGCAAGAATTCACCGAGGGATGCGCTCTCTAATCTATCGCACCTTATTGAAGACGACGCCGAGACCCATTTTTTTACCGGCGATTCGGAAAAGAAGATCGAGCAAGTGTCCGGCATGCTTGGGCATCCCATCGATATCACTCAACTGAGAGATTGGATGAAAGTATCAAAAAGCGATGCGATGCCGGAAGTCCTTGCCGCGCTCATAAAAAACGAAAAGAGTACGCGCGAACATGAAGAGGGCCTCGTGTCATTCATTCTCGAAGTTCAGGATGCCGGCATCGAGGATGCTGCCCTTTCGTTGCTTAAAGATGGATTTTCGAGAAGTGAATTCAGAGGATTAAGAGACGACGAAAGTTCAAAAAAAGAAGAAACGATAAAAAATCTGCGCACGGCGGCGGACGCCTTCGCGGCCAACCCTCGGCTTTCCGAAACAGTGAGAGCGGCGGACGAGGTGTTCGAGAGGGATTATAAAGATGGGGGAGCGCTCGATCCCAAAAATCTGGAATATTTTTCCGGGATTCTTAAAGATGTTCCCGATGCGGGAGCCGCACTTTCCACACTTGCCGCAATCGGCGTTCGTGCGGAGTATGGAGGACGGTTTCGTCATGACGCAAACGAAATACTGGCGCATAAAGATATACTGGAAGCTGTTGCCCAGCCCGACTTCAAGGGATTTGCGGAGCTATGCGAGCAGGCGGGCTATACGTTCACCGCTGAGGATTTCTTCCCGCGTCGCGGCGGCAGCCGCTCGACGTTGATCGAGGCATTTCACGATGAGAAATTCCGAGCGGGGATCGGGTCGGAAGATGGCGTTGCGCTTGCCGAATATCTTGGTACCTTCAAATCTTCTTCGTCAAATTGGAATGTATTTGCGTTCGATCGCCTCGCCGGAGTTCCCGACGCTTTGGCGACGCTCAAAAAACTAGAGAGCGGGTATGGGTTTCGATACAGCCCCAAGGGCGATCATAATAATTATCAACTGCAGGACGTCATGCGGGTATTACAAAATAATACGCTGCGCGAAACGCTCCTGGATCCCGGCACAATAGAATTCGTGGGTTCTATCAAGAATGATTTCGGGATATCCTTTAACGTGCGTGATGCGGAGAGTTTCATCGAAATATCCGGGAGTCCCGAATTTCGGGAAATGATGAAAGAACCCGAAGCCGTCGCGTTTGCAAAAAAGTGCATGACCGAGTCCAATGCCGGAATCGAACTATTGGGGGCGCTTTTGGAATGCGATCCAACCTTGCGTCCGGGAATAGAAAAAATGGTGGTTGAGTTCGGGTATACTCCACGGGCGGCCTACGAGTCCCGGCATACCTATAATCTTGAAACGAATAATTATGACGATAATAAGGAGCTGGTATTGAACGACCGTACGATGCTCGCGAAGTTGCGCGACAATCCGAAGCTATTCGAGGTCCAGGAACGCCTGGCGCTCGCCGGAATGCAAAAAAATCCGTTGCACGATATCGCCGGTCTCGAAAAGATCGACGACGGCATGGTGGCGGTGTTCGAACAGGCGAAAGGCTCTCCGAAAATACAAGATTTTCTATGGCGCAATCTGGACGCCGCCGGCGCTCTTGCAAGGATGTCTCCGGAAAAGTTGCCGACGTATATGGAGATATTCCAAAAGATCGACGATTCTCCCTCGCAGGAGATCCAGCGGCTCAAACAACAATTGCTTTCCCAACTTCTCGAGTCAGACCGTCCTGCCGAGGATTATCAGCAGATCGAATCCATTTTCATCAAGAATAATATTCCGACGGTCGGCAAGGTGTTCAATGTCTTCGAGACGTTGTACGACAAAAAGCGTTTGGATGCCATGGTGGGGAAGAACAATAAGGCGAGCCCCGTTTTGGAAAGTGCGAGTTCGCGGAGGCGTTACTATACGGTCTATCAGGATCTGCTCAATATCCACATCGAATCGGGCAATCGGTCGTTGAAAGAATATGTGGAGGTGCTCAAAAGCGGCGGAGATGTTTTGGACCGTTACGAGCAGGACGGCGCTGAAGCGCTCTCGCCGCGCGAGCAGGAACAATTGCGCTATTTCGTCGGCAAGCTCGAAACGCTTCTGGCGAAGTCGGCGCTTGATGCGTCGGATGATGCGTTCCGTATTGCCGACAGCGGCAACCTTAGTGAACGGATCGGTCACGTCCGAGAGGGGCTCGCCGTTGCGGAAGGACAAACGGTACTTGGGCGTGTTTCCGAAATGTATCTGCGTCCGGCAGGGGCGGAAAACCTGGACGAGATCCTTGCGAAAATGCGCGATGCGAAGACCGGTGCGGACGCGCGTGGCCGGGCAATCGTCGGGGGAGCGACGAAGCGGTCGGCTTCCGGGAAGGCGGTGCTTGAGATCAAGGAAGGAGACCTTCTGAAGGGTGTCAACGACGAATACATCGCGAATATTTTACAAAATGGTTCGGTGGCCAAAGAGTTCCTCGGCGCAAGTTCCGATTCCGATTCAACGCCGCTTGATACCGACCTCAGCATCGTTCTTGGCGGCGATCTTGAGAATGGCAACGAGAGCGCGATCGGGAATTCGATCGCGAAGGACTACGGCGATTTACTTTTTGTGCTCAGGGATCACGGCAATTTCCAGCGCACGGAATTGGGAACCGATGCCAAGCCCGAAGCGGGAAAGCGGGAGCTCTTCAAGACGGGGGTGGTCGGAGAGCGGCATTATGGGATCCGAACGGGGTTTGCGACGACCGAGATCGACTTCATGGTGGCGAATGGGAGCGCGTTATCGAAAGATGTCCAACGGCAAGAGAGATTATTTTTCGAGATCGCCCAGAACGGATTTTATATTCCGATCGTGAACGAGAGCGGGGAAGTGATCTTTACGCCCGATATGTATGATGAGCGCCGCAGGGCGTTCGAGGGGCTCGAGAAGTTCGACGGGGAGGCATTGCCGTTCAAACCGACAACGCCCGATGAAATTTCATCCAAGGCCATCTCGGAGATCGTTAAGGATCTCCCCGATAGCAGTGAAGAAGTGGAACGGGCGACCCAAACGATCCGCAATGAGATCCAGCAGGCACTGAGCGGTCTGGGGGTGACGCTCCGTCCGGAATTTGATACCAGCATTCTTGGCGCGGAACTTTTGGATACCGGATCGACGGGGCGCCATACGAATGCTCCGGGCGACTTCGATTTTGACTTTAGCTTAAAGCTCGATGCGAAGGATTTTGAGAAAGCTCGTGATCTGGCCGTGGCCATCAAGGGCCTGATGAAGATGGAAAAGGACGATTCTCACGACGAACCGGGCGGATATTATCAGCTACGCGCCAAAGGCGTGACGGAGATCGGAGGGCGGAAGTTCGAAAAGCCGTTGGATATCGATATTGGATTCGCCAAGAAGTCAGACTTAAGCGTGTATGGTTCGCACGATGCCATCCATGACAAGCTGGGATATATAAAGGATCATGATGGTGACGAAGCGTATCGTCAGGCGGTCGCGAATATTGTCCTTACAAAGCAGGTTTTAAAAAAAGGGCATGCCTACAAGAAGTTGGAGGACGGAGGGATCGGAGGGATCGGCGTTGAAAATTGGATACTCGCGAATGGCGGTAATATGGAAGCGGCATTTCAGAGTTTCCGGAACGTGGCGTACGAAAATGGATTGCGAATACCGTTCGAGGAGTTTAAAAAGTGGTATACGATCCTTGACGCGGGGGTGAACGTCAAGTATCTCAACCACGACAATTTCGTGAATATTCTGAAGCCCGAAGGGTACGAAGCGATGCTTAATACGATGGATGCGTATGCTGCTAGCCGCACGTAGTTAGTGCTATACTATCCCTATGGCACATAAAATAACCTTCTTTAATTGTGAGCGGTGGGGGGATGAGGCAAAGTCGTATTTGTCGGGGAGCGAGAAGCTCAAGGCGGCGGGGGTGGAGGTGGCGTTCGTGGACGATATATTAAATAAAGATAAAATTCCGGCGGGTGATGCGGCGAATTTTGATATTGCGGGGGTATTTGCGGATTCACCGGTGGATGCCACGGTGATCGGGGCGCTCCCGGCACTCAAGCTTATCACGACTCTTTCGACCGGTTATGATCATATCGACCTCGCCGCCGCAACCGCACACGGCATCACGGTCTCGTCCGTGCCGGCCTATGGCGAGAACACCGTCGCCGAATTCGCGTTCGCGCTGATCCTCGCGCTCTCGCGGAAAATAATGGAAGCGAACGCTCGCGTGCGGGTGGAACATAAGTTCACCACCGATGGCCTGTGTGGGTTCGACCTTGCGGGGAAGACGATCGGCGTCGTGGGTACCGGCCGCATCGGCAAGCACGCGGTCCACATGGCGAAGGGATTCGGTATGAAGGTGATCGCGTACGACGTGTATCACGACGACGCGTTCGCGAAGGAAATGGACTTCGCATACCTCTCGCTTGAGGACCTGCTCGCGCAAAGCGATATCATCACGATCCACGCGCCGTATCTTCCGTCGACGCATCATCTTATCAACGCGAATAACGTGGGTTTGATCAAGAAAGGGGCGATCCTGGTGAATACCGCACGCGGCGCGATCGTAGAGACGGCGGCCCTCGTTGCGGCGCTCAAGAACGGCACGCTTGCGGGAGCGGGCTTGGATGTGCTCGAAGAAGAAGCGATGATGAAGACGGGGGATATGGGCATTGACGCGGAGCTGGTCGCGATGCCGAATGTGATCGTCACGCCGCACAACGCGTTCAACACGCACGAGGCATTCCTTCGTATCCTCGATACTACGATCGACAACGTGATTGCGTTCACGAATGGTGCGCCGACGAACGTCGTCAAGCCGCCGGTGGAACAGCCTCCGATGGTGATCGCATGAAGGTAAGTTCCCTCGTTGCGCGCCCGATCCTTGATTCCCGCGGAGAGTGGTCCGTGGAGGTGACGCTTACCCTTCAGAACGGCGCGCGCGCGACTGCTTCGGTGCCGCAGGGGAAGAGCACCGGTGCCACGGAGGCGAAAGCTTTACCCGCCGCGGCGGCGGTGCGCTCTATCAATACCACGATCGCAACGCGGATCATCCATAAAGATTTTTTGGATCAAGCTGCGGTGGACGAATTTCTTGTTCGTCTGGACGGCACGCCGACAAAGTCGCGCCTCGGCGCGAATGCCATCCTTGCCGTCTCGATAGCGTTCCTCCGCGCCACCGCGCGCGGCAAAAAGGTGCCGCTTTGGAAGCACGTCCGCGACGTGTACGGCGTCTGGGTGGATCCGACGGCAACCGCTTTGCATCCGCGCCTCTTTATGAACGTGGTGAACGGTGGCCTGCACGCCGGCAATAACCTGCATTTTCAGGAATATTTAATGATTCCCAAGGCCCGGACGTTCAAGGAGTCGATCGATATCGGCACGGCGGTCTACCACGCGCTTGGCGCGTCGCTCGTCAAAGCCAAGGGCCGCGGCGCGGCAAACCTGGGCGACGAGGGCGGGTTCGCGCCGAATTTCAAAGACGACCTCGAACCGTTCCGCATGCTCCGCGCCACGGTAAAAAAGCTCAAGCTCGAGAAGAAGATCGACTTCGGCATTGACGCCGCCGCGACGGATATCAAAGGCCTCTCGCGCCGGCAATTGGGTAACACGTATAAAAAATTAATAAAAGAATTCGCGCCGCTCTATATAGAAGATCCGTTCGGCGAGAATGATTTTAAGAGCTTTGCGGCGTTCACCGCGGAAAATGGTGGCGCCAAACGGAACACCGGCGCGAAGCGCTGGATCGCGGGCGATGACCTTACCACCACGAACACCGATCGCATGGAGATCGCGCACGCGAAGAAGAGCGTGAACGCCATCATCATCAAACCGAACCAGATCGGATCGATCACGGAGACGCTGAATGCGGTGCGTCTCGCGCGGCAGTACGGCTGGGCGGTGATCGTATCGCACCGGAGCGGCGAGACGAACGACGATTTCATCGCCGATTTTGCGTATGGCGTTGCCGCCGACGGTTTCAAGCTCGGCGCCCCCGCGCGCGGCGAACGCATCGCAAAGTACAATCGGTTATTGGAGATAGAGGAGGGGAGATGATGTGATGTGAAAACGTGGGCTAAATAAAAAGACCCATCGCTGGGTCTTTTTATTTAGCCCAGCACGATGCTGGATCCCGGATTACCACCCGTGCATTTACTATAACAGGCAAGGGTGAGGCGTCAAACGGTCTTTAATAATTATTTAATATTCCAAATTGGGCAGTGGAGGTGAGGGGTGTCGATCCCCTTGGACCTGGGTGGTAATCCGGGCCCAGCAACCGTGCCACCCCCACCGCGCGAAAAAGTATACCTGTCGCAGGTTAAATTTATCTAAAACGGTACAGCGTTGATACCCGCTATTCCTTCTCTTTCTTTTTTGGCGGATGGATGTGGATAAAGTTGTCGAGGCCCAAATACGTTCCGGCGTTCGCGAAGATGAGGATCAGCAGGCAGATCACGACGATCACCTCGTCGTTGATGAATTGCGTTACGCTGATCGCCGAATAGCTGACGGTGGGGAGGTAGCTGAGGAGTGCGAGGACGATGCCGGCAATGGATGCCAGGCGGGTCAAAAGCCCCGCCATGAGGCAGATACCAATAATGAGGAAGGCCCACTGCGCGAACGGGTGCACCCAGTCGCCCGCGGGGACGGGGTTCGCGGCGAGCCATGAATAAAGGTCGCCAAGGGACTTCGCGCGGATCTGCGTGCCAAGCAGGGGGTTGAAAAGGACGCTGAATCCCAGATAGAAAAAGTCGAGCCCGAGCGCGACGCGGAGCAAGAGGATGATCGCGCGGAGCGAATGAGGAAGTTTCATATTGATGCTATAAGTGTATTATAATATATTCATACGATAATAGTTATGGGGATGGAAAATCATAAGAAACATTCTCTCGGGAAGCGCGCGTTCATCCTCTTTCTTTCGAAGCGGATCAAGTTCGTCATTTTTTTGTTCGCGCTGACCGCCGCCGGGTGGTACAGCGAGCGCTGGCTCCCGTCGGCTTACCCCATTTATGCGATCTGGGGTGATTTTGGGGTGAAGCTCCTCTTGATGATAAGCATCACGTATTTCCTCATGATCCTTGCGTGGACCTATCTTGAGTATCACTACTATACCTACACCTTTACCGACGAGGCGTTCATCATGACCTACGGATATATCGTGCGGAACGAAATGGCGGCGCTGTATCATCAGATCCAGAACGTGAGCATCCAGCGCGGGCCGCTGGACCGCATTACGGGCGTCAGCCAGATCGTCATCTTTATGACCGGTTCGGAGCGGGATGCGTCACACAACAAGATCGTCCTTCCGGCGGTTGGCAAGACCAAGGCGAAGTTGGTGCAGAAAGAATTACTGGTGCGGGCGAGGAGACATATGACAGGGGATCATGGCGTCATTACGGGTGATACGGTAAAATAGCTCCATGAACACATCCATTCTCGCGCTCCTACAGATCACCACCGCCTTATTGACTGGCATCCAAGGAAACACCGTCCTACCCTCATCCACCGCACGGCAAGCGGTAGGCATAGCAAGCCGCGTCGTGCAAATAAGTACCCAGGCGACGGCCGTGATACCGTTCTCCGTTCCTCGGGATGATGGTATCTATCCAAACTATATCGATCTGCTCCACTCGCCGTATCTTAGCGCGAACGGAACGTATGTTCGGCTCGGTCCCGTCGTGGCTCCCGGGGGTCAATACGTGGCCTTTGGCGACCTGAACGGGGACGGCCTGGACGATGCGACCATCGTGGTAAAACGCACGGCTGCCGACGGGACGGTCGCCTACGCCCTCGCCGCCATGCTGAATCAGAACGGCATACTTTTCAATATCGCCGACTATCCGCTCGGCGATACGATGCCCGTGATCAATTCGCACCGTATCGAATCGGGGACGCTTATTATGAATATGCAGGAAGGCGCCGGAGCGTCAGCGACCTCGACGTATTGGCTGTTGGGAAATCAGTTCCTACGGGCGGATTGATCGTTATTCCGGAAAATCGAAGCGCAACAACTTCTGTCCCTGATCGATCAGGTACAGCGAATTTTCTTGCGGGTCGTAAGCGGCATCGGTTCCTTCCGACACGACGGTGAGGTTCGCGAGGCCGGTGTCCGCGAAATCGAGGAAGGCGACATGGTCGGGATATTGCACGAAGAGGTGCGTCTGATCTTTGTACCACGTAAGCCCTTGCACGGCGGTGATCTGTGGCAGGTTGAAGCGATAATAATCGGATGTGGTGAACGAGAACACCTCAAGGCTGTTATGTTCCAGCGCCGCCAGGGTCGAGCCGTCGGCGGTCGGATAAAATTGCTTTACGTCGTCCGCGAGCGTGGTCATCTGTTCGTTCGGAACGTTATAGAGCGAGAGCGTATTGTCGCCTTGGAGGATCCCCAGCACGTTGTTCCTGGCCCACGCGAGCTGTTGGATCTTCCCCGCGATGGTGAGCGAGTCGTCGACCGTGTCGCCGGAAAATTTATCGTAGACCACGACCTGCGACGTATCCGAGGCGTTCGCATACAGCGCCCATGCCATTTCCGAGGGAGAGATCGCGATGGACGGTTCCATCGTCTCTCCGGTCGGCGCCGTATCGATGATGGTCGCGCGGTGCGTGCCCGAATCGATCGCCAGGATCTGCGACGGGGTTTGCGCGATGATGCTCGTATCGTCGTGCGGGTCGATGAATACGTTCGCCGAGGCTGCGGAGCCGACGCTCGATTGCTTGAGGATCGCGGAAAGGTTTGTGCTCGTGGTATTCGTGAAGTCGTAGAACCACCAGGTTATTGCGCCGGTCCGCGTGCTCACCGTGCGGATGATCGCGGTTTTAAGATCGGCGCTGTGGCTTACCACCGCGCCGTATCCGATGGTCTTCCCGAGCCACGCGATCGTACCGCTCGGATTCGTGGTGACCACTTCGCCGTTCGCTTCGAAGAAATTGGCAACGGCCGGCGTGGCGGTCGCGACGTTCGTCGCGGTCTTCGGTACGAGAACAGCGAACTTCATTTCGGTGACGAGTGCAGGGACGACCTGTGCATCTTCGGTCCATGCGTCATATCCGGGCGCCGAAAGCGTAAGGGAATACGTCTTCGGGAAAAGCCCGGAAACGAATGTCCCGGGACTTAGGGATGCGGATTGGTTCTCGACGGGTTTTCCCCCGAGCGTGATCTGTGCGGCGGCCGGGTAAGAGTGTATATAAATGCCGCCCGCTTTTTCGGCCTGGAGTGTGGAGAAGTTGATGCGCCAGCCCTCGGCGAAATAGACCACCGCGACCCCGACCACCACGAATAAAAGGCAGAACACATAAAATATACGCTTTCGCGTCTGGAGTCTCATAGCAGACTGATTCTACTGTATAACTGAGCCATTCTCAAGCATTTGCGGGGTTGTGCACAGTGACAGCTTTTCGCGTGGCGGTGGTATAATGGATGTAGATCCCGCGCAGATTTCGGATCAAACAATATTAAAAGGGAGAGCGATTATCTCTGCCGCCCGTGGGCCGCAGTTGAGCTCACCCACCTGGCTGTTACGCCAGAAATCTGACGGGATTTAACAAATGGGACCTCCTTTTTCAACGGAAATGCCACGTAGGAACGTGACCGCTGAAAAAGGAGGTCCCTTTTGTTAAATCCGGGAGAAAACGTACTTGCCCAGTACATCTCGCCATTCTTCCTTATCTCGCCTGAAAGATCGGGCGCGACGACGCTAGAAGCGCACAGCGACGGTTCGGCCTTAGGAACGTGACCGCTGAAAAAGGAGGTCCCTTTTGTTAAATCCGGGAGAAAACGTACTTGCCCAGTACATCTCGCCATTCTTCCTTATCTCGCCTGAAGGATAGGGCGCGACGTCGCTAGAAGCTTGCGGGATTGATATGGAAGAGCGCGCCGACGACGATGCCGAGGAGGAATGTCGCGAGTGCGGTGGCGAGCATGAGGCCGACGGTCTCGCCGAACTCCCGCCAGAACGTGCGGTCAAAGACGATAGCGCCGTAGAAGGTGAACCCCGCGACGAGCAGGATACCGACGCTCGTCGAAGTGATGAACGCGGGGATCATCACGTGGATCAAAAAGTAGGGGAGTGCGAGCAGGATGACGGAGCAGAAGTACGATACCCAGGTGAGGAATCCGGAAAGGATCGCGGACTTTTCCTTATCCTGCTTGGCTTGCAGATACGACGCCGAGCCCATGGAGATGGCGGCGGAGAATCCGACGATGATGCCGGCGACGCCCGCGATGAGCGTGGAACCGGTGACGCCGAGGAATCCGGCGTGGACCCCCGTGATCTCCACGATCGCGTCGGCGAGCCCGAGCACGATGAATCCCATATAGCTCACGCGCTTTTCTTTGAGCTCCGCGATGAACTCGCGCTCGTGCGATTTTTCATCCTCTATGATTTCCGCGAAGCGCGCCTTGTGCGATTCGGGTATCGCGTTCGCAATGTCTTGATATTTTTTGACGGCTCCGGCCTCGTGCGTCTCCAGGAACTTTGTCATGAACGTGACGCCGAACGCGACGCGCAGGAAAGAGAGTCCCCACACGGTGTAATGGCGCGGGCGAATCTTCTTTGCCGCAGCCTCCGGCAGGAGCGATTTCCAGAACTCGTAATGCGTATATTCCTGCTTTGAAAGCCGCTCGAGCGCGTCGCGGTTGCCGGGGTTCTTTTCCATCTGCGCCAGGCGGTGGTAGACGACGTGTTCCGTCAGCTCGTTCGTCGCGTTGAAGATGAATGCCTGTTCCATGATATTGATTTCATTGTACTCCGTGGGTTATTTGCGCGAAAGATGATCGGTAATATCTCCGCTCTCCGGGAGTATAATAGGGATATGAGACGTATCGGTATCGCGTTGGGCGGCGGGGGTGCGCTCGGCATGGCACATGTCGGGGTGCTTGCGGCGCTTACGGAACACGGCGTTCCGATCGACTGCATCGCGGGGACAAGCGCCGGCGCGCTTGTGGCTACGGGTTACGCATTCGGTATGACGACCGAAGAGATGACGGCCGTCGCCGAGAAGCTCAACTGGCCGCATATTTCGAGCTTTCCGAACTCCCTCCTTGGGTTTGCATCGAACCACTCAATCGAGGCGGATGTGGAAAGGTATATCGGTAAAAAAAAGATCGAGCAGGCGAACATTCCGCTCGCGATCGTCGTGACGGACATCGAGGACGGGGAGCACGTCGTTCTCCGTCGTGGCCGCGCGGCGCTCGCCGTGCAAGCGAGCACGTGCATCCCGGGGATGTTCGTGCCGGTGGAAATCGACGGGAGAAAGTTCGTTGACGGGGGACTAACCGAGAACCTGCCACTTTCACCCCTGCGCGATATGGACGCCGAGATACGGATCGGCGTGAACGTCGTCCGCTGGCACGCTCGCAGGGAGGTCAAGACGGTGATTGATGTGATGATGAACACCATCAGCATCCTGGCGAGCCATCAACGACACCTTGTCGCGCCGAACGTGGACATTCTGATCGAGCCGGATCTGAGCGCCTACACGCCCTCCGATTTTAAAAAAAGCGCGGAGATCATAGCGGAAGGCTATCGTGCCACGATGGAAAAGATTCCGGAGATAAAAAAGATGATGGGGCGTCGTTCGCATCATCGCGCGGGAAAATCACAAGGGGTGCTTGTGCGGGTTTGGAATTGGTTGCGGGATTAGTGGACGAAAAATAAAACACCCTCCCCGCCGAACGATTTATTAAAGAGCAAAAAGAAACAGCCGTTTGCCGACATTAATTTTTCAGGAGATTCAAACAGGTAGCAAAAAGAAATATATCCCTCAAGGGTATCTCGGAGGCGCGAAGGCGCCGAGAGTAAGTGCGCGTTCAGTAGAACGCGACACGTCCCTTGAGGGATATATTTCTTTTTGCAATTGTCGGGCCGTCGGGAATCAAACCCGATCTCTACCCACCCCATGGGCATGTACTATCGGTATACTACGGCCCGTACTTCTAATCCTCTCCCCGCGAATGGTAGAACGCGGTCAGTGAAGAGGTTCCTTTCCGCGCTTGTCGATCTTCATCCTCATCTTCTCCGTATTCGTTCGCGGCAACCCATTCCTGCGCGATAGCGGCCATCGCTTCACGACTTGCCGCTTCGAAGAGCACTTTCCGTGTAACGGGATCAATTTTTTTGCTTTGCGTTGCAAGCTTCTTTAGGGTTTCCATGATCGCGTTATGGAATTTAGCTCGTTGCGGAGGAGAGTAGTCACGTTTCGTGTCCGTATACTCATTCCTGCCTGAGCCGGAGCTTTTCCGGCGTTCGGCGACATAGTTTCTGCAGTTTTCTATGAATGTCCTCCGAGCGGTTTCGGTGCCGAAAAGATTCAATATGAGCTCAAATTTTTCTTTGCCGGAAAGGGCGCGATATTCCACTTCCACGGGATCATCCTCGATATGTGGCGATTCGAACTTTTCTGTCACTGTTTTGATTTTCGTAAATAGCGATTTTTATTTTGCCGCCGCAACTGCCGTAGCCTTTCCGCGCACCACCTTGTGCGGTGCTTTGTGCAAAGTCCTCAAGCAACCGGTGCAAACGAGCTGGCGCTTGCCCTCGATCGTTGCGTACTGCAAATTCGGGTACTTTCGGGTCCAGTTCGTGGGATTATAATGGCCACGGAGCAAAATCCGGTGTCCGCCCATCTGTGAAGTTTTCTCGCATCGCGCGCATTTCCTCATGTTCGTGGTGATTTCTTTATTGAGAGTATTATAGGCGAATAGATTCATTTATGCAAGCCGAAGGCTTGTTGTCGCTTAAGCACGTTGTGGGATGTGGTTTTTAAAGGGCGTCTCGGAGCCGCGAAGGCGGCGAGAGCCGAGGCGGCCGGCTAGCAGGCCGGAACGCCGTACCTTTAAGAACCATATCCCACAACGGGGCTAATCTACTCGGACTTTCAACTTATGTATCTTCTTCTTATTCGCTTTCGGTAAGACTACCGTAAGGATCCCGTTTTTGAACTTGACCTGTGCGCCTTCCGGATCGACCTCCTGGGGGAGGATGATGGAACGGCCGAACTTGCCCCAGTAGCATTCCTGATAAAGGTAGTCCTCGTCGCGCACGGTCTTCTCGCGCTTGCGGGCGCCGCGGATGGAGATCGAATCCGTCGTCACATTGACGTCGATGTCGTCGGGGGCCACGCCCGCGATGGCGGATTCCACGACGATATCGTTCGGCGTCTGGTAGACGTCAACCGTAAGCTGGCCTTCCGGTTCGCCGTCGGCCCAGAGGTCTTCTTTTTCTTCCTTTGCGCGCGCTACCCGCGGGCGAGCGGTTGCCGAAGAAAGCGTGCCGCTACCGGCCCGCGCGAGCTCGATGTCATATTCGCCGTCCGCTTCCGTTTTTGCACCCGAGAGGTCCTCGAAGAATTTCTCGTCGTCGCTGTTCATGATCATAAAATTATTTATACGATTAGGTTGATGGGTCTGGCCTTTATTTTCTCAAAATCGTTCAAAACGAAGAATCCTACTATTATCAAGAATATCACAGAATAGACGGCACCTCCATAGGTAAGTATAAGATAATTGAATGTGGTGTGCAAAACCGCGGCGAGGGTGAGTCCGACGGCCAGGTAGCGCTTGGTTTTGCCCTCCACCATACCTCGAGCCCAGTAATATCCGACCGTTCCGGAGGTGAGCGTATGGAGGAGGGTGGCGCCCACGAAGCGGAGGGAGGCCGTTTCGAGCACGGCGGGGATAAGGGCCGATTGCAGGGAGATGCCGGAGATCGCGCCGATGTTCTCGAGCGTGGCGAATCCGAGGGCGGCCACGATCATGTAGATCATCCCGTCCACCGGCTCGGTGAATTCCGGGTTACGGTTGATGGCGAAGTGCGCGGCGCAGAACTTCATAACCTCTTCTATCGCGGCAAGGCCGAAGAGCGAAAGCAGCGACAGCTCTATGACGCCGATCCCCGTCATCCAGCCGTTGAAGATGTTCTCGAGCGCCACGGTAAAGAACCCGAAGGCCATACCGACGATGAATGTGAACGCGATGAGACGGGTGGATTCCGGATGGTCCGCTTCGCCCAGATAAAATACCAGCCATGCAAAGCCGGGAAGGAGCCCAAAAACGATGGAGATGACAAGCATCAGCATTGATTTATTCTACCATGTATAAAAAACCCGCGACGCAAAGTATGGTGCGCGCGGGTGGCTAGCGGTGACGGCGAGGGGTCGGACGCGGGAACTCGTTGCGAGCGGCAAGTGCGAGCTCTACGCGAGACCGTGTGCCGGTCTTTTTGCGAATAGGAACCAACATGTTCCGGATGGTCTGATCTTCGACATTTCGCTGTTCGGCGATCTCTTTGGTTGAAAATCCTTGGCCAATAAGTTTAGCAATCTCGAGTTCTGCGGGAGAAAGAATGTCCTTGAATCGCTTTCCTGGCAGTGGTACGTGCGCTTTTGGGCAAACGCGGAGAACTAACTGCTCAAAGTTGTGTACCCCGAACACGGGATAGAGATTGGCGAGATATACCCTCATCGTTTCCGGGGAAACGCCAAGTGCGCTCCGTAATCCTTCCTTTGACGGATCCGCGGAGAGAATGTCTTGGATGCGTTTTCCCAGCGGAGTGAGTACAAGCGGTTGTGCTTCAGTTGTGGATTTCAAAGCGTCCTCCAAAAAGAATCGTAGCGTTGCAGGCAAAGAAAATCAATCCGCCGCTCCTACCACTTTTCCACCATCAGCATCCGCCCGGGACGGAAGATGCCGTAGATCTCTTCGGTGACGAATGGCATGAAGGGATGGAGCATGGCGAGCGATCCGAGCAGGAGTTGCTCGAGGAGCGCGTAGGACTCCGCCTTTTCGGCGTCGGTGCCGTCGGCGAGTTTTTTCTTTTCCACCTCGATGATCTTGTCCGCCAACGTGTGCCAGGCGTAGTGATAGAGCTTTTCCGCGGCAAGGTGGAATTCGAAATCGTCGATGTGTTTTGTGACCTCGAGCTTGAGAGCTTCCAGCTCTTGTATCTCTTCACGCCCGGGAACGGCCGCGCGTGCGGCGGCCTCGTCGAATTGCGCGGGCTTGTTGAGGTGAACGAACCGGGCGATGTTCCAGAGCTTGGTGGAGAAGTTGCGGTAGCCGCGGACGCGGTCCTCGGAAAGTTTGATATCGTTGCCCGCGCTCGCGCCGATTACGAGCGAAAGCCGCGTGGCGTCCGCGCCATATTTGTCCGCCATCGTGAGCGGGTCGATGATGTTGCCGATGGACTTGGACATCTTGCGGCCCTTGTCATCGCGCACGAGGCCGTGCAGATAGACGCGCTTGAACGGCGCCTGGTCCATAAGGCAGACGGACATCAATATCATCCGCGAGACCCAGAAGAAGATGATGTCGTAACCGGTCTCGAGCACTGAGTTGGGGAAGTACGTTTCAAGATCGGCGGTCTTATCCGGCCAGCCGAGCGTGGAGAATGGCCACAGCCCGGAGGAGAACCAGGTGTCGAGCGTGTCGGGATCCTGCGTCCATCCGTCGCTTTGCGGCTCTTCGACGCCGGCTATAATCTCATCGCCTTTGTACCACACCGGGATGCGATGTCCGAACCAGATCTGGCGCGAGATGCACCAGTCGCGTAGATTGTCGATCCAATTGAAGTACACGCGCTCGAAGCGTTCGGGAAGGATCGTCGTTTCGCCGTTCGTGACGACCTCTTTCATTAATTCCTTCAGCGTCTTTTGCTTGTCGCCGAATTTTTTATTGACCGCGATGAACCATTGCAATTTGGGGAGCGGCTCGATGATGCCGCCGGTGCGCTCGGCCGTGGCCACGTTCTGCGCGATCTCTTCCTCCTTTTCGATGAGTCCGTTCTTGCGCAGCTCTTCCGCCACGATCTCGCGGGCTTCCGCCGTCTTCTTCCCGCGGACGAGGTCGTTGTCCACGGTCATCTTGCCGTACTCATCTATTATTTGAACGAAGGGGAGCGAATGTCGCTGGGCGATCTCCCAGTCGATCATGCTGTGGGCGGGAGTGACGCCAAGCGCGCCGGTGCCGAAATCTTTCTCTACTGATTCATCCGCGATCACTTTTATATGGATCGGCGTGCCGCAGTAGTCGACGTCGAATTCCTTGCCGACGAATTTTTTATAGCGATCATCCGACGGATGGATCGCCACGGCGGTGTCGCCGAACTTGGTCTCAAGGCGGGTGGTGGCAACGGGGATCGGGAAGAGCTGGTCCTTCTCTGGGCCGCTCAAAAGTTTTCCATAGCGGAACGTGTAGAGTTTTGCCTTTCGCTCTTCGTACACGATCTCGTCGTCGGAGATAGTAGTCTGGCCTTTGACGTCCCAATTGATCACGCGGTGTCCGCGATAGATCAGGCCAAGATCATACATTTTTTCGAACGCGGTTCGTACGGCAACGCCACGCTCGTCATCGAGTGTGTATGCTTCGCGGCTCCAATCGAGCGACGCGCCCATGCGCTTCACCTGATTGACGATCGTGTCGTGGCTTTCCTGCGCGAACGCGCGAACGCGCTTCAGGAATTCCTCGCGGCCGAGGTCATGCCGATTTTTCCCTTCGGCTTTGACGAGATCTTTCTCTACCTTTGATTGCGTGGCGATCGCCGCGTGATCGGTGCCGGGGATCCAGAGCGCTCGTTTTCCGTGCATGCGGTTGTAGCGCACCATGATATCTTCAATGACGAGCATCGCCGCGTGCCCCATGTGCAGGGTTCCCGTCACGTTCGGCGGGGGAAGCACGATGGAGAACGGTTCGGCGTCCTTCGCGGTGACGCCTTTTTCCACACAAACGTCCGGGTTGAAATATCCGGAATCCTCCCATGTTTTATATATCTTTTTCTCTACCTCGGCGTGATCGTAACGCGGTTCCATAATGTTGGATTATAGGGTATAATAGGGAAAAGAAAAGGTCGTCAGTCTGAAAAAAGCAATTTACTTATTCAACAATGGACGAAGAAAAGAAAGGAACGGTGGTGAGGGTGGGAAAGACCACGTGTGCGTGCGGGGAAGGATGCTCGTGCGGATGCGGGTACGGGTATGCAAGCGTGCATGGGAATCGCGTGATCTGGTGGCTTGTGGCGATCGTCATCCTCGTGTTCGTGTTTGCGGTGGGCGTCAAGGCGGGAGAGTTCCGCGACGAACTTCGCAGCGCATTCGGAGGATATTATCACAACTATCCGATGATGCAGGGCGGATATGGCGGCGGTCAGCAGTACCAGGGCGGTACGCCCGTGGCAAACTATCCTTCGGGCGACAACGGAACCGCTCCGAGCGGCACCCCGACGGGACTATAAAGACAAAAGCCCCACACATTTGAAAGTACGGCGTTCCGGTCTCCTGACCGGCCGCCTCGAAGCGCTTGCGCGCTGTCTGTGTTGCCCGCCTCTTAGGCGGGACGCACCTTCGTGCCTCCGCGACGCCTTTCAAATGTGTGGGGCTTTTGTCTTTATAGATTTTTCAGATACACTAGTTTAATGATTGAATTCTCGGTATTAAAGAAATCTAAGAAGAGCGCTGCGCGGCTCGGTGTTTTGAAGACGCCGCATGGCGAAGTGTTGACGCCGGCGATCGTGCCGGTAGCCACGCTTGCGGCCATAAAGGGCTTGCGGAGCGATGAGATCGCGGCCACCAAAACTCAACTTCTTATCTCGAACACGTATCACTTGCACCTCCAGCCGGGAGAGAAGATCGTGAAGGCCGGCGGAGGCATCAACAAATTCATGAACTGGCCGAAGCCGACGATGACGGACTCCGGCGGATTCCAGGTGTTCAGCCTCGGCTTCGGCCACGATCTCGGCGTGGGAAAGTTTTCCATAAAATATTATCCGGGCAAAGTGGAGAAGGCGATCGAGAAGGGCCATCAGCCGAGCAATGTAAAGATGACGGAAGAGGGCGTGCACTTTCGCTCGCCCATGAACGGGGAAGAACTTTTCTTGAGCCCGGAGACATCCATCGCGATCCAGCAACAGCTCGGCGCGGACATCATGTACGCATTCGACGAATGCCCGCCGCCCGGCGCCACGCATGATTATATGAAGCAGTCGCTCGCGCGGACCCACCGCTGGGCAAAGCGATCCCTCGATGCGCGCACGTCAAAGCAGGCGATGTACGGCATCGTGCAAGGCGCGAATTTTGAGGACTTGCGCAAGGATGGTGCGCGAACCATCTCGAAGATGGACTTCGATGGGTTCGGCATTGGCGGTGATATCGGCAAGTCAAAAGAGGAGTCGCGCAAGATATTAAAGTGGGTGATACCCTTGCTCGATCAAAAGCGGCCGCGGCACTTGCTTGGCATGGGCCATCCGGAGGATATCGAGCTTATCATTAAAGGTGGCGTGGACACGTTCGACTGCACGGTGCCGACGCACTACGCGCGGCGCGGTATCGCGTTCGTCAGCAAGGCGAGCGGCATTCGCGGCGCGGGCGTGCCGCACGAAGGCCGCGTGGACTTCAATAAAGCGGCGCTCTTAAAAGATAAAGGCCCGATCGATGCCTCATGCGAATGCATGGTCTGCCAGAAATATCAGCGCAATTACATCGCGCATCTTATCCGCGCGAAGGAGATCACCGGCGGCGCTCTGCTCACGTTCCACAATCTATTTTTCTTCAACACGTATGTGGAAAAAATGCGCGAGAAGATAGCGAAAGGATTATTATAAAGATCATGGCGATGAAATTCATTCCGGTCAAAACTCGCGCGATCCTGCCCCCGAAGGATGATATCTATCCTATCCTCGACGATTCGCTCCCGAAACTGCGCGACGGGGATATTGTTTTTATTACCTCCAAGATCTTGGCGATCCATCAGGGGCGATGCGTAAAGATAGGGTCCGGCGCAACCAAGGTCCAGCTCATAAAAAAAGAGGCGGAGCGATACGCACATAGCCATCTGAAATCCTGGAAAAATCTATACATCACTATAAAAGGGCACACCCTTATCGCCAACGCGGGGATCGATGAAAGTAACGCGAACGGATATTATATCTTGTGGCCGAAACGGCCGTCCGCGCTCGCAAAAGAGATCCGCGCGTATTTAAAAAAGAAATATAAGATCAAAGACCTTGCCGTCGTCGTTACCGACAGTCATATCATTCCGCTGCGCCACGGGACGATGGGGATATCGATAGGCTATTACGGCATGGAGCCGCTCTATGATTATCGCGGCGTGCCGGATATTTTCGGGCGATTGCTCCAACATACTACCAAAAACATCGTCGATGGATTATCATCCATGGCAGTACTGCTCATGGGCGAAGGGAACGAACGGACGCCGATCATGCTGTTGCGTGGCGCGAAGTTCGTCGTCTTTACCGACAAGGATACCTATCGTCAGTCGGTCGTTGACCCCAAGAACGACCTTTACTCACCGCTCTGGAAGGAGTTCAAATGAAAGATCAGCCGCCCCGCATCATTGCGTTCGCGGTTCAGACACTTGATGGATATGTCGCGCGTCATCCCGGGCACTCGACGCTCGAGTGGAGAAGCAACGCGGACGCGGAGTTCTTCACCTCATACCTGAACAGCCTGGACGAGACCGGCGTCATCGTCGTGGGAAACAACACATATAAAGCGGTTCAATCCCGGCTTTCCAAGAGGAATTGCATCGTCCTTACCCGCTCCGTTGAATCCATGGATCGTCGCCACAAAAAATTGCTCTATTATAATCCCGGCGGAGCATCGCTCGCGGCGGTAATCAACGGGTATCGCACCGTCGTGCTTCTCGGAGGAACGGAGACGTACACGTTTTTCTGGGAGCGCGACCTTATCGACGAATTGTATTTGACGATCGAGCCGATAAATTTCGGGAGCGGGCTACGCCTACTCAATACCTCGGAGCCGATCAGTGCGAAGTTATCATTGAAGTCTTCCGAATCGTTGAACGAAGTGGGAACCGTCCTGCGCCATTACCAACGAAAAGCCTTGACACAAACCCGCAAATAACGGGTTTTTTCTTTTGTAATATTCGGCGTGGGCGGTGCGTAATAGTAAGCAGGTCGGCACAGAGCAAAGGTCGCGCTCATATAAATTAATGGTATGCGGTCTATGCATACCACAATGCTAACCAACAACACTACTATGCAAAAAAAGATATATACCCAACACAAGCTTCTCAAGGAGCTTTCGGAAATAAAAGCGGTCCTTGATGTCGAGGCGCAGCTCGTGAAGGCGCTCGTTAAGATGGCGATCGCGCGGCAAGCTATGGGGCTTCAGCTAAGCTTCTAAGATGTTTTTATAAAACAGACTTCACCCTCCGATATGGAGAGTGGAGTCTGTTTTGTTTGCGCACATATCGGTTGCGTGATATATAAGAGGTAGCAATCCGATATCCATTGGGAGGATGTATGAAACCTGATCTTCAAAAGGCAACCGAAAGCCTCCTGAGAATCCATAAGTATGGAGGACAGGATGCGGAATTTCTGAACAAGCTCCGCGGAGACGTGGAGAACCTCATTCAATTTCTCGCCTTCTCTTTTCTTCTCAAAGAGCCCAGGCAGAAGATCGATCTTCCCCGGGGATGGATGCTGAGCGTCGCAGAATATTGCGCCGCTCATCAAAAGCATTTCTATCCTAGGGATCTTAAGCCAGCGTTGCTCCTGCAAAGATTTGAGGTTACTTCAACCAATATGAATCGCAGTGGTAAGACGCTGGCGAGTGCGGTTGAATTATGGAGTTGTAAAGAACCCGGCGTCATGCATAATTCCCGGGAAGAACTTTTCGAATTTGCGGACGAGATCGCAAGCGGCTGGTTGGATGAAGTGGCCGAGCGGCTGGCGGCATTCCGGTTGGAGAACGTTGATTGGGGCGCGGTAAAGTTTTTTATAGGCGATGATTAGAGCACCCGGTGGGCGCTCTATTTTTTTGTCGCCAAGGGATTATAATAGGATTAAATAATCCGAACGGTTTTTCCCATGTCCACCTACTATAATCCCCAGCGGTCCCGGAACCTTTTTGATCCGAAGTCGCGCGAGCCGTTCACGGTCAGCCGGAGCGGCATCGATCTTTTCGTGCAATGTCCGCGCTGTTTCTATATCGACAAGCGGCTCGGCACCGCCCGGCCGCCGGGATTTCCGTTCAGCTTGAACAGCGCCGTGGATGCGCTCCTTAAAAAAGAATTCGATATCCATCGTGCGGCGGGCACGGCGCATCCGTTGATGAAAGAATATAATATCGACGCCGTGCCGTACGCGCATAAGGAGCTCGATGCGTGGCGCGATTCGCTCCGCCGCGGCATCCAATTTTTGCACGAGCCGACGAATCTTTTGCTCCGTGGCGGCGTGGACGACGTGTGGGTGGCGCCGACGGGGGAGTTGATCATCGTGGATTACAAGGCGACGTCAAAGACGGAAGAGGTGTCGCTCGACGCCGAATGGCAGAACGGCTACAAGCGGCAGATGGAAGTTTACCAGTGGCTGTTCCGCAAGAACGGCTTCAAGGTAACGCCCGTCGGTTATTTCGTGTACTGCAATGGCGACGCGGATGCCGCCGCGTTCGACGCGCGATTGGAGTTCGATATCAAAGTGATCCCATACGTGGGCAATACCGATTGGATCGAGGCCACGGTCACGAATATGCATAAATGTTTGATGGATCCGGCTATCCCGGCGGCCAGCGTGGATTGTGATTATTGCGCGTATTTTAATAAACGGGCACAACACGAAAAGAATTTGACACGATGAACGGCATTCCCATAAAGGCGGAAGATAAGGTTTTCACCATCGCGCAGTACATCGATCTGCTCAATGTATTCTTCAAGTCGCAGTCGGCGCGGATCATCGGCGAGATCTCCGAACTTAAGCGCGCGGCGAGCGGGCACGTGTACTTCAGCATCAAAGACAAGGAGAATCCCGGTTCGCTCGACGCGATCATGTGGGCGCGCAATTATCAGCTGTGCGGCATCGCGTTGGAGGTTGGTATGGAGGTCATTTTGAATGGCCACCCGAACGTGTACCCGAACAACGGGCGGTTGTCGTTCGTTGCAGATACCGTGGAGCTGGTGGGGGAGGGCGCTTTAAAAAAAGCATACGACGACCTTCGTAAAAAGTTGGAAGCGGAAGGCGTGTTCGCCGCCGCGCGCAAACGACCACTCCCGGACTATGTGTGCCGCATCGGCGTCATCACTTCCATGAAGGGCGCGGTCATCCACGATTTCGAAAATAATTTGGGAAAGTTCGGATTCAAAGTAAACGTGATCGACTCGCGCGTGGAAGGAGCGCAGGCGGCCGCGCCCTTACTCGAAGCGATCCGCGCGATGCGTGAGATGGTGGACGACGACGGCTCGCGTGGCATGGGCATCGAGGCGCTCGTGATCATCCGCGGCGGCGGCTCGCTCGAATCCTTGCAGGCATTCAACAACGAGGCGCTCGTGCGCGAGGTCATCAACTTCCCGGTGCCGGTGATCGCGGGCATCGGCCATGATCAGGACGTGCCGCTCATGGCGCTCGCCGCCGACTATATGACGTCCACGCCGACCGCCGCCGCGCATTTGCTCAGCCGTTCGTGGGAGGAGGCGTACGCCAAAGTGCGCGAGTTCGCGGGCCTGCTCAATCGATTCCCGTTGGAATTACAGCGCGTGGAGAATGCGCTTACGAACACCTGGAACGGGCTTTTGAACATCTTCGAGCGGTCGCTCGAAACGGCCAAAGCTACCGTGGCGCTCGGCGCGCAAGCGGTAAAGCATAACGATCCGGCGCGCCAGCTTGCGTTGGGCTACTCCATCGCCCGGAGGAATGGTAAAGTAATACGGAGCACGGCAGGGCTTGCGGCCGGCGACGAAATGTCGCTTGCGGTGAGCGACGGCGAGATCGGCTCCGTTATAAAAACTATCAACCACGGTAATACTCATCATGGCAAAAACAACGAAAGCAAAGCAGGAGGACGGAGCGGCGAGGAACCAGCCCCACGATCTAAAAAAGTATCTGGAGGACATCAAGCGGATCTCGGATTGGTTTGAGGAGCAGGAAGAGATCGATCTGGAGGAAGCGCTCATAAAGATCCGCGAAGCGGGGGAGTTGATCAAATTAAGCAAGGACCGCCTGGTCGAGGTGGAGAACGAGTTCAAGGAGATAAAAACAAAAATAGAAAATGAATAATAAAACTATGGCAACACTATCAACAAAGGAATTGTTCTTGGCGGAGTTCGATCGAGAGCACGCCGACGACACGGAAAATACTGGAGCGCGTGCCGTTCGAAAAATTTGATTGGGTACCGCATCCGAAGTCCACGCCGCTCGGTCGCCTTGCGAATCATGTCGCGACGATGCCGCGCTTCGTGCCGCATGTCCTCGACGAGGAGAAATTCGTGATGGCCCGCACGGGTCCGCTCGATGTGCATAGCACCGCGGACATCGTAGCCGCATTCGACGACCTTGCCGCAAAAGCCCGCGTATCGCTTACGGGAACGACGGACGAGAAGCTCGCTGGCGAATGGGAGATGCTTTTCGGCGAGCAGTCGTTCTTTAAAGGACCTCGCGCGATCGCATACGAATCGCTGTTTATGGATCACCTCATTCATCACCGCGCTCAGCTTGGCGTATACCTTCGATTGAATGACGTAGCCATCCCGGGCTCGTATGGTCCGTCCGCGGACGAGCCGATGTAGGCGAAGCATAATGGCCGAGTACGATTTTGAGGCGCTCGTAAAGCCCCTTATGTCCGGGCAGAATGGGATCAAAGCGGGTGCATTTCTGGAGGAGCCGGGGATTGAAAACTGGAATAAAAAATCGCCCGGTATGGGGCGATTTTTTATTTTAGAACAGGGAAGTTAGGCGGACGGAATCGCGGCATCCTTGTCGCGCGCAACTTTCAGCGCTTCGCCCCACCAAATAAGCTGGTCGAGCATTGCGTCCGCGGATGACTCGAAGGATGTCATATTGACGATCCCCTTATCGTCCATGAGGCCCCACGGATATACCATATGCACCGCGGTCCTTATGGAGACCATCTGTTGTTCCGCCACGACCGGGCGGAGCTGTTCGACGGCGCGCGCGCCGCCCACAGTGCCATAGCCGACGAAGGCTACCGGTTTCTTATTCCATTCTTTGGCCACGTAATCGAATGCATTTTTCAGCACGGCAGGATAGCCATGATTATATTCCGCGACGGTAAAGATGAAGCCGTCCGCCTCGCCGATCTTCGCGGTCCACTTCGCGGAGACGGGATAGGGATACGCTCCTTCTTTTCCCATTGCGGCGGTGGGTGACATCGCTTCGTCAAAGAGGGGGAGCGGATAGTCGCGGAGGTCTAAAAGTTCTACATCCAATCCTTTTGCCTTTGCCTTTTCTACGATCCATTTCGCCGGCTGATCGCCGAGCCGTTGTTGGCGGGTTGTTCCGAGGATGACTTTTATTTTTAACATGGTTTTTTTAATGATTATATGATTATTTTTTTAACGACTTTTTAATATTTTTCGACCGTTATTTTTCCTCGGAGGCTTCTTGGCGGGGGAGTTCATGTCATTGATGAGGTTTTTTAACAGCATAAGCGTATATTCCGCGTTGACCGCATAGAGAACTTCTTTGCCGTGCCGTTCGTCAATCACGAGATCGCACGATTTGAGGGTTTTGAGATGCTGGGAGACGGCGGGCTGCGAAAGCTTAACCGTGCGTGTCAGTTCGCCCACGGTCTTGGGCCCGGAGAAGAGCGCCTGGATGATCCGGTAGCGCGCGGCGTTCCCAATGCCTTTGCCAAACTTATTCACTTCCTTGCAGAGATCAGACATATATACATATTAGCATATGCTTATATGAAGTCAAGAGGCGGTGAAAAAAGAGAAGAGGTAATAAAAATGCCGCTTCGGAATGATGTGAAGCGGCTAAAGGGTGTTGAGGTCGATCGGGCTGACGGTGAGCTGTTCCGGCATGGGCAAGGTCTCGTCCAGCGTGGCAGCCTCCAAGAGATGGTCGGCAAGTGCCCGACTTCTTTGAACCCGCGTCCCTGGATCGATGAACCAGTTGGTGATGTGAGTGTCGAGTGATTGATTTACGAACTGGACGAGTTCTTTTGGGGCGGCGTTCGTGAGCATCTCGCACAGCGCGAATGCCGCCAAAGAGAACTTAAGTTCGTTCTCGTCCACGCCCGCCTTCAGCTCCTCATAGATCAGGCGCCGCAGAGCGGTTGGAAGCTCGTTGAATTTCTTGATGACAAAATTGACCTCTACTGCCCAGCCTACATACTCGATTCTTAGGGCCATAGTACCTCCTGCGCAGATAATATCGTATTGCCGAAATAGTCAACGCGGAGTATGGTTATTACATGCCCCATGAAGGAATTCCAACAATAGACGCCGAACCGAATCCGGAGCGTGTGCTTTCGCGGGAAAAGATTTTAGAAGAGTTACTCATGAGAATGATGATTTCTCATGAAAAATTTCAGTTCAGGGTGGAACGTGAAATGAGCGACGCGGAAGGTGTTTGTTTTTTGGAGGTCCTGAGTCCGGATAAGGGAAAGCGGTATACCTATCAGCGGAAAGGATCGTTCGAAGGGAGAGGGCAAAAGATCGAATCAAGCGGGACCACGATTCGATCCGAGGATCTGGATGACGGATATTCAAGGACTCTCGCCGATTACAATCCCGACACGGGCGAGTGGGTGGATCAATAATAAACCGTCATCAATTACGGAAAAATGGATAGCAAAAAAGTCATCGTCCGTCGGACGCTGAAGCATGGGAAGGGGGTGTTTGCGCGCGTGAAGATCCCGAAGGGGATGGTCATCGCGGCGTTCGACGGGACGATCTACGACCACACCCACGAGGACTGGAACGACGATCTCTATAATCACGCGATCCAGTTCGAAAAACGGCGCTGGCGGGATTCAATGGGCATCGCGCGATTGGTGAATCACTCCTGCGATCCCAACTGCGGGATTCGCGACCTCTTCAAGATCGTCGCGATGCGCGATATCGCCGCCGGGGAAGAGGTGACATGGGATTACGGAATGACGGAAGATCACGTCTGGCGGATGAAGTGCACGTGCGGGTCGCCGCTTTGCCGGAAGGTCATCGGAAGTTACCGGACCATGCCGCCCGCCATTCGGAGAAAGTACAAAGGCTATATTTCGGGGTGGCTAACCAAGCAATAGCTACGGCGTGCCGCCTGTCATGATATAATTTTTATATGCCGGACAAACAATGCACTCATAAAGACCAGATCCGGGACGTCCACCCGAAGGACATCACGGTGTGCGAGGATTGCATAAAGACGGGGGATACGTGGGTGATGTTGCGCATGTGCCTCACGTGCGGACACGTGGGATGCTGTGACAGCTCCAAGAACAAGCATGCCACGAAGCACTTCAAGGCCACCGGCCATCCGATCATGAAGTCGGTTTCTCCGGGGGAGGACTTCACGTGGTGCTATGTGGACGAGGTGTATTTATAAAGTTTTAATAAAATAAAAATATGAAAAAAACATTAAACATCCTTGCCGTCGTTTTCGGCATCGTATTCGTAGCGCTCGCCGTCTATTACTGGATAACGCCCGCGAACATGTTGCCGGCGTTCCTCCCCGGTTACGACGTGGCCATGACGACGCCGCACATTAAGCACGGTATTGCCTCGCTCGTGGTCGGATTGGCACTCTTGGTCTACGCTTGGTTTGCGAGCGCAAAGAAAGTTTCTTAACGATGGCGGTATACGCACCCAAAGAGGTTCCCGAAAAGGGATTCTATTATCACTATAAACATGACCCGGACGGGGCGGTGAACAATTATGCGTACGAAGTGATCGGCGTTGGTCATCACACGGAAGATTATCTCCCGTTGGAGGACGTTCTTATGGTGGTATACCGGCCGATCTATGAAGGAGAGGTGTACAAGGCGGGAAAGCTTTTCGATCTGCGCCCGCTCAAGATGTTCATGGAATATATCACGAAAGAAGGGAAGACGTTTCCGCGCTTCAGAAAAATATCCGACGAGGCGATTATAAAAGAACTGAAAGCGATCCGGGACCGGATGTATGCGGATTAATCCGCTCGGCGGGCTACTCGGCGCGGCGCGCTAGCGGATGACGAGCAGGCTCAGGATCCCGGCGAGAATGCAATAGATCGCGAACGGCGTGAGCGTATTCGTCTTAAAGTACCGCGTGAGGAATTTGATGGAGAACCATGCGGCGAGTGCGGCGGCGCATGCGCCTGCGGCGGAGACCTCTATCAAGGCGCCGTTGCCGGACGTGAGGAGGGCGGGGATCTCAAGGAGCGCCGCAGCGCCGATGATCGGCGTGGCGAGGAGGAATGAATAGCGGAGCGAATCCTCGTGTGACAATCCCACCATCAGGCCGCCGGCGATCGTCGAGCCGGTGCGGGAGAAACCGGGGATGAGCGCGAGTACTTGGAGGATGCCCACTTTGAACGATTGCGCCCACGTGAGCCGGTGTGCGATACGCGCGTCGTTATTCTCCAGGCTCTCCGCCGCCGCCGCGCTTCCCGCCGCGCGTATGCGAAGTCGCTCAGCCACGATGAGCAGGATGCCGTTCAATGTCAGGAATATCGCCGCCGAAAAAGAGGAGAGGAACCAGCCGGTAATATAATCTTTTAATAACAAGCCGAGGATGCCCGCGGGGATCGTACTCACGAGAAGCAGCCAGCCGAGCTTGGCGTCCGGATCCGCGGCGCTTATCTCTCGCGCCGCGAACGAACGGACCATCCCTTTTATGATCCGCATCCAGTCTTTGAAGTAGATGATGAAAAGAACGATCGCGGTGGCAAGATGCGTGGCCACCAGGAATTCCAGGAACGACTCGTTATTCTGGCTGAGATTCCATCCGAGGAGGCCGGGGATAAGGACGCTATGCCCCAGACTTGAAACCGGGAACAGCTCGGTGACACCTTGCGTGAGTCCGAGGAAGATCGCCTGAAAAAGTGTGGGCATGGGGTGATCGAAAGATATTAAATTTCCATATCGCCGCGCGCTTCCATTTTGTAACGCTTTTTGCAGAGATACGCCATATACCCGGCGACGCCGATCATCGCGCCGTTATCGAGGTTGTATTTGAAGTCCGGCACAAAGAATGCGCAGCCCGCTTTCTTCGCTTCGCGCGCGAGCCGAGAGCGCAGGGCTTTGTTCGCCGCGACGCCTCCGGAAAGCAGTATCGATCCGGCGCCGAATTCACGCGCCGCGCGGATCGTCTTTCGGACCAGCACGTCGAGCGCGGCTTCCTGGAAGGACGCGGCAACGTCCGCAACGTTCGCGCCGGCATTCGCTCCCGCCGTCATCTTTTTATCGTTGCCCTGCGGCTTCGCGGCGTGCTCGCGCATATAATAGAGCACGGATGTCTTGAGCCCCGAAAAACTGAAATCGTAGTTTTTTTCATGGAGCATCGGGCGCGGGAAGGCGATGGCGGCGGGGTTGCCCGCGCGGGCGAGGCGTTCCACCTCCGGGCCGCCGGGGTAGGGGAGGTCGAGCAGACGCGCTACTTTGTCGAACGCCTCGCCCGCGGCATCGTCACGCGTCTCGCCAAGCCGCTTCCACTTCGTGAACGAATCGAGCTTGAGCAGGATCGTGTGCCCGCCGCTTACGATGAGCGCGATCGCGGGGAATATATTTTTTCGCGCGCCGGCGCTGGCAGTCGAAGCCGCGGTCGCACCTTTCTTCTGTGATAACAAGAAACTGTACAAGTGTCCTTCAAGATGATTCGCGCCGATAAGCGGCACGCCGTATTCTTTGGCAAGCGATTGCGCGAACGTGATGCCGGTCCAGAGCGCCGGCTCGAGACCCGGGCCGACGGTGACGGTGATCAGATCGAACTTCAGCCGCGGATATTTTGCGCGAAGACGACCGAACAGGATAGGAAGATTTTTTAAGTGCTCCCGCTTGGCAAGATTGGGGACGACACCACCGAACGGCCGATGGATGGGGATCTGGGTCGTTACGAGGTTTTCGAGCACCTTCACGCGTGGCGCGCGCACGGTGCCGGACGCGTGAAGCAGGGCGATGCCTGTTTCGTCGCACGATGTTTCAATCGCAAGGATTTTCATGGAAACGAATGAATGGTTTGTTTTATCATTGTACAACCTAACACGGCCGGCGGATAGAAAAAAGGGCCGACTTGATCGTCGGCTCCTTGGGGATTTTTCTGGTCTTGATGACCTTTTGGGATCGCCTCCAGAAGCTCCAGAGATTCCAGAAATGCCTTCTGGGAATAAATTTACAATTGTTGATGCTTTCCAAGAACGAGTCGAATGAGGCCCCTCCGGTCTTTGTCTCCGATGGACAAACAATGGGGCCGTCATTGGTTATGTTGTGGATTCTTGGTGCTTGATCCAGCTGTGCTCGTGCGGGCACTGCAAGCGACAACGCTATTGCGATCACTGCGACAACCACAAACAATTTCCCCATAGGTTCTCCCCGTCATGTGTCGTGCCGCTATCATCATGCCTTTGGCGGGGCTATACGTCAAATCCAAAGATCCGCATAGCCGCTTTCCAATAATGCCGGATTGCGTTTTTGATTGGCGTTATGACATCGAGTTGCTCGTTCCATTCGTCGAAGAGCAACCGCTTCCGGTAATGCGCCATAAACCCCTCCTTTGAAAATGCCGCATTTGTTATAGCAGGCCGCCATTAAAAATATCTAAAACCGCGCGCCGCGCCGCGTAAGGAGCGCCGCACCTACGAGCTCGTGATCGTCGCGATATCCTGCTGGAACGTCTGTTCCTGTTCCACTGTCGCTTCGCCGTACGTCCACAGATAATTCTTCCAGCCGCCGCCGGCGTAATACTTTGCCGCCGTGCACCGGTCGATATCGAGCTGTGCGGTATAGGTCGCCTCGCATCCCTGCATCGCGCCTTTCAAATAGAGCCCGGTCGCGACGAACGCATCCGCGTTGCTCCATGGCGACGGGGGATTGTCCCCGGTGATCGCCGCGATCTGCGAGACGTAGAGTTCCCACGTGGACGGTTCGAACTGTGCGGGGCCCATCGCGCCGCCATAGACGCCGTCGGCGTTCGGGCATGACACGAGCATCTGCGTGGGATTCAATCCGAGTTGTTGCACGATCTGGAGGAAGATTGGAATATTGGAAGGGCTCATCGCTTTCTGATAACTGCATTGCCCGACGTTCTGTCCGAGCGCCGATTCCCGGTTGAGGATCGCAAGGATGAGCGCGGCGTTCACGCCCGTGGCCTGCGAGGCGACATGCGCGTATTGATACGCCTGGCCGAACGTGAGCGATCCGCCGCCGAGCAGTTGGAAGATCTGATTGCGGATCTGCGCCGCGCTTGCCTTTGCCGCCGCCGCGAGTGCCGCCTTTGCCGCCGCATCGCTCTTTGTGGCGGCCAGGAGCTGTGCCGCCTGGGCTTTGTTTGTGATGACCTGCTGAGCCTGCGTCGCGGCGTATGCTTCCGCGGTCGCTTCCGCGCTCTGCGAAGCGGCGAGCTGTTGGTTCTGCCCCTGCAGTTGTCCGGTCAAGGTATTGAGTTGGGCCACGGCGACGTTCAGGTTTGATTCAAAGAGCGATATGTTCTCGGAATCTTCCCACAGCGTGGAGATGTCCGGGTTCTTCAGGAACGATTCCAAAAATCCGGTTCGGTCGTTCAAATAAAGTTTTTGGAGAAGATTGCCGACCGTCACTTTTTCGCCGGCGATCTCTCCCTGGGTGACCCCGATCTGCGAGGTCGTCTCCACGATCTGTCCGTCGATCTGTTGGAGCGTCAGATTGATCGCTTTGATCTGAAGATTGAGCTTGGATATCTGCGTGTTCAGCGTGTTGATCTGTCCGCTCAGCGTTGTTCCTTGTTTCTGGTCCGCCGTGATCTGGTTTTGATACTGGTCGATCTGTCCTTGCAGTGCCGCAAGCTGACTTTCAAGTGCCGCCTGTTTTTGCGCTGTGGTGGATGTTGCTGTTTGCGCGAGCGCGGGAGAGGGGATCATGACGATTGCCGCCACCGCCACCAAAAGAACCGCCATGATGGCGGTAGGGAAACGTCCGTAATTTTTTGGGGTAGAGGTCACTATCTATAAATACTACCGCAAAGGAGAGAAAGTTTCTTCATCGGCATCGGACTAGGTTTGCACCCTGATTGCACCGGTTAGCGTTTGAAGAATATCTGATGGGGAGTTTTGAATCCGAGACGTTTTCTCGGACGGTCGTTGAGTCGCTTCACCGCATGGGC
>Ga0182030_10002530_pt1 | contig 38831 bp, 38 predicted proteins | sample 812S3MmetaG_FD_121299 | JGI IMG/M metagenome (GOLD analysis project Ga0182030, IMG submission 121299) | Permafrost microbial communities from Stordalen Mire, Sweden - 812S3M metaG (Illumina Assembly) | ecosystem: Environmental > Terrestrial > Soil > Wetlands > Permafrost | place: Sweden...
CCGCCGGCGGATCTTCCATTTCAGACTATATCGACGCCCAGGGCCGCAAGGGGTTCTTTCAATTCAGCCATCGCGTGTACCAGCGTACCGGCGAACCATGTGTAAGTTGCGGCACACTCATCCGCCGCGTGCTGGTGGCGCAGCGATCCTCCCATTTTTGTCCGAACTGCCAGAAAGCCCCAGCCATAATCGCCATGAAACCCCGGTTGGCGCGCCCGCGTCGTAAGAGATGAAGCGACTCGGCTTGCCGTTACGGGCCGGAGCTTTACGCGCGGATGCCCGCGAATCAACGATAATGAAAAAGATGTTCGTGCGCATTCCGAATAAACAGAGGAGACTTCCCGACGTGAAACGTTTTTCCTGCTACCTTCCGCTGCTTTTCGTGCTGCTCTGCTCCGTCCAACTGGTCAGCGCCCAGAGCGCATTCGACTTGAACATGGGTTTCGGCGCGATCCAGGACAAGGCCGCCTCCGGTCAAGTCGATCAAAGCTTGAATCCTTGTGTGACCACCTCCACTTACGTGCCTGTCCCGCCTTGTGTCTCGACCCCATCTCTCAGCGGCTTCATGCTGGGCTTTGGTGGCGACCTGATGTTATGGAAGAAATTCGGAATTGGCGGCGAAGTTGCCCTCCAGCCCGGCAAACAGACTTATGTGGACCTGAGCGGTTCCGCCTCGTCGCTTGGCCTCACCAGCCTATCCATCCAGTCCCGCATGACTCTGTTCGATATCAATGGGATCTTCCAGCCCATCAACACCAAGAAAGTCGCCCTCAAGCTGGAAGGCGGCATCGGCGCCGCGAATCTCAAATTCTATGAGTCCGGTGGTTCCAGTTCCGTTCTCGGCAGCTCCAGTTCCTCGCAGTATATCCAGAGCGCCAACCACCTGAACGTTCATGGCGGCGTTGGCGTGGAGATCTTCGTCACCGACCACATCTTTATCCGGCCGCAATTTGACATTCACTACGTGCCCAACCTTTCGCAGTTTGGCAGCAAGCTTGTCACCACTGAAATGGTTTGGCTTGGCTACAGCTTCGGTGATCGCTAAGTAGGACAGGCCTCCCGGCCTGTCATTTCTTACTGTTCAGCCATTTGACTGAACGCCGAAAGCTGTTCCCTATTGAGCGGCGGGCGCTTGCGCACCGCCGCCAAGCTCATCGAAGGCTTGCGGCGGATTGTAGAAGAGGATTCGCTGGCAGCTTTCGCAGACCAGCACCTGATCTCCCCTTCTCAGCTCCTGGAAATACTGCGGCCGTAAGGCAATGTTGCAGACGCTGCAACGCCCCGCCACCACCTCCGCGATGCCAATCCCGCGGCGGGCCTTGCGCGCTCGCTCGTAGCGCTGGTGGAGGCTGGGGTTAACCGACGCCACTACGGTGGCGCGATCCTTCTGCAGCTCGCGCGCGGCTTTCTCATCTACGGCCGTACGCTCGCGCGCCACTGCCGATTCGGTTGCCACCTGGGCCTTCTCGGCCTTGAGCGCAATCTCAGCGGCCTTGACGTTTTTATCCAGCGGCTCGGACTCCGTCATCAATTCCAGAATCCGATCCTCGGCAGTTCGAATTTCCTTCTGGCAGAAATCGATCTCGTTCTGAAAGGCCCGGTACTGGTCATTGTTCTTGGCCTGCAGCATCTGGTCCTTCAGCTTCGAGATTTTCTGCTCCTGCGCCTGGATGTCGCCCTCGCACTTCTTGCGCTCTTTCTGGTTAGCGGCCAGGGCCGCCCGGTCGGCTTCCAGTTTGCGTTCGTGCGCGCCGAGTTTCTTCTCAATTTCGGCAATATGTTTGGGCAGTGCGGAAATCTCGCGGTCCAGATCGGCCAAGCGATTATCAATCTCTTGAAGTCGGATCACCAAGTTCAAATCGGGGAGCATTGCTTTTCGCAGTGTAACACGCGGCTCAAAGCCCGCGTCTTTTCACGGGCCGCCATCCACTTGTTGGCGCTCACTGTCCTGAGGGCGAAGCCCGTCGGGCCGCGCCCACCAGGTCCTCCAGTTCCCGAATGCCCAGCCAGCGCGCCGCCGCGTAAAACGTGACGGCGCCCAGTGGAATCGAAACCGCGAGATCGGCCAGATTGGCGATGCGTCCGTGTGCGCCAATTGCATGAACCGTCAGGCTGGAGACGCGGCATGCGGCTCCCATCAGCGCCGACGCGGCGGCAATCCGGGCAATGCTCCAGCAGAGCGCACGGCCGTGCAGCCGTCCGACGCGCCGGCGCATCAGCGCAAACAGAATTGCGGCGCCGCTGAGTGCGACGGCTGAAGTAGAGAGCGCCAGCGCCGCGTGCCCCATCCCGGTCCAACGCAGCAGTCCCCAGGCCAACACCAGGTTGAGCGCCACCGAAGCGGCGCTGATCAGTGCCGGCGTACGGCCGTCGTTGAGCGCGTAAAAAGCCGGCGCCAGAATTTTCGCGGCTGCGTATCCGCCCAGTCCCGCGCTATACCAGGCCAGTGCCACAGCCGTCTGATGCGTATCGTAGGCGGTGAACCTGCCGCCCTGGAAGATGGCTCCGATAATGCTTTCGCCCAGCACCGCCAGCCCCACCGCCGAAGGAATCGTGAGCAGCATGGCAAGCGAAAGCGAACGCGCCAGTGTGTCGCGGAACTCGTCCATCTTTCCGGCCGCGGCGCTGCGGGCTACGGCGGGTAGAGTCGCCGTGGCGATGGCGGCTCCGAACAGTCCCAGCGGCAGTTGCAGGAAGCGGAACGCATAGCCCAGCCAGCTGACGGGGCCGTTGATCACGTGGCCGGCGGCGTCCGTCAATCCCGATGCCAGATTGCTGTTCACCGTAACATTGATCTGCAGCGCGGCGTTTCCCAGCAGCGCCGGAAGCATCAGGCGCATCACTTGCCGCAGTCCCGGATGCCGCCAATCCAGCCGGGGCCGGTAAGCGAATCCTTCGCGCCGTAAGGCCGGAACCTGCCACAGCCACTGCAGCGCGCCGCCCGCCAGCACGCCGCACGCCATCGAAATGATCAGTCCGTGTTCGAAACGGCGGCCCGCGGTGTAGCCGATCAACAGCCCGAACGCCACCGAGCCGACGTTGAAGAATGTGGATGCCAGCGCCGGAACGCCGAAGCGGTCGCAGGCGTTGAGCGCCCCCATGGCCTGCGCTGCAAGGGCCACCAGCACCAGGAACGGACACATCACACGCGTCAGCAATACGGCCAGTTCGAACTTGCCCGGAACGTCGTGAAACCCCGGCGCGAGCAGTGCCACCAACTGCGGACTGAAGACAAATGCCAGCGCCGACACGGCTCCCGCCACCAGCACCAGAGACGGGGCCACCACGCTGAAAAGCGCAGCGGCTTCCCGTTTCCCCTTGCCCGTGAGGTGTTGCGAAAATACCGGGACAAACGCAGACGAAAAGGCGCCTTCCGCGAACAGATTGCGTGTCAGGTTGGGAATGCGGAAAGCGATCTGGAAAGCGTCATTGGCGGCGCCTGCTCCGAACAGCCGCGCCATTGCCATCTCCCGCACCAGGCCCGTGACGCGGCTCAGCGAAATGGCGGCGGAGACTACGCCGGCCGAGCGCAGGAAGTTGTGCTGATCGGGGGCCAATGGGCAAGCGCCGCGTTATTCCACGCGCCTCACTTCCACTTGGCGGTAAACCTCTTCCGTCTGGTGGAGCGTCGCGAAGTTCATGCCGGGCAGCCGCGCCGAAGCCGTGCCGGCGGCCACCCCCCACCGCAGCGATTCAGCCGCGCTGTCGCCGCGCGTGGCGGACCACACATAGGCCGCCGCCAGGGCGTCGCCCGCTCCGATCGGGCACAAGGCGTCGATATGCGGCGGTATCCCTTCGATCAACCCGTCCGCAAATGCACCCACCGCGCCCCGGCTGCCAACCGAGAGCAGCACGGATGCCGCACCCATGCCGCGGATCTGGACGGCAGCCTCCAGGAACTGTGTACGCGTCAGCAGTGTGCGGCCCAGCAGCCGCTCCGCTTCCTGCTGGTTGGGAGCCACCACCGTGGGCCGCGCCTCGATGCCTTCGCGCAAAGCGTCGCCATCCGCGTCCAGCAGCGTCTTGACGTTCTTCTCCCCTGCCATCGCAATCAGCCTGGCGTAAAAGGAGCGCGGAACACCTGGCGGCAGGCTGCCGCAAACCATCAGCCAGTCGGCCTTGCGCAGAGCTTGCCGCACAATGCGTTCCACGTGGACTAGTTCCGCTTTGCTCAGTGCCGGTCCGGCTTCGTTCAGGTTCACGGTCAGGCCCTGCTTATCCGTGATCGTCAGGTTCGTGCGGACGTCGTTGCGCACCGGAACCACGGCGATGGGGTATCCACAGCCTTCCAGGTGCTCCTCCAGGCGCTTGCCCGTTAAGCCGCCGGAAATCAGGACGGCCATAGTGTCGCCGCCGAAGGACTGGATCACACGGGAGGCGTTGATGCCGCGCCCGCCCGCGGATTCGCGGCTCGAGTTGATGTAAGACCGATCTTCAAACGCCAGCCGGTCGACATTGATGGTGCGGTCAACGGCTGGGTTAAGCGTAAGAGTGACAATCAAAGCATATACATTCTAGCCCGGGATGAGCTACGTCTGTTCTGGATCACTCGCCCATCAACTCATCCACCTCGCCGGGAAGCGGACCCGCCATCTCGCGCAGCCTCTCGAACAGCGCGTCGTAAAGCGAAGCGTAAGCTTCCAACGCCTCATCCGTTTGCCGCGGCTTCGCAAACGTGCGCCGCATTTGCCGCACCGCCACCAGCAGCAGTTTCAATTCGTCGTCGGTAAAGCCAAAGGTTTTCGCCATATGATGATGAGTGCCGCCAGGGCGGCTATCCAGGTCAACACGCTGATCGCCGCCATAATCCGCGGTTCGGCGGTCGACCGGTATTGCAGTTCGATGTGCGTGGCCGCGCCGGCGGCCGGAGCAAGCACCATAAATCCCAGCTTATCGGTTTCAACCGGAATTTCGTGGCCATCCTCCATCGCGTGCCATCCGGGATCGGCGTTCACGCGCACGGCGACCAGCCGTCCCGCCGGCGCCGCCCCATCGATCTTCAGCACCGTCGTTCCGACCCACGCCGCCCGCAACGCCGGGCGCGCCGTGTCTTCTTCTGCCGCAATGTAGCGTTCCAGCACCCAGGGATGCGCGGCGCCGTCCTCGCCGGGCAGTTCATCCCGGCTCACCAGGTTGGCCAGAGGCCGCGGCGGCAAGCCATAGATGGTGTCGTCCTCTTCGTGATACACCGGCTGTAGCGCGGCCGCCAACCGCTCCGGACGCACGTAGTCGCGGTAATACTCGCGGCTCTTCGGGCCATCAATCACCACGTATTGCGTGTTCAGCGCTTTCAGTTCCAGCAAGGCGTCGGCGGTCTCGTGGCCCAAGCGCGCATCCTTGGCCGTGCGCACGTGATACGCCAGGTCCCACGGCATCCGATTCGGTAATCCGGTTTCGAATCCGCCGCCCACCTGCGCCAGGTCGAACCAGGAGTTCAAGCGAAATCGCAGCCCGCCTGATGCAAAGACCCGTCCTTCCGGTGGATGCTCCGTCATCCAGTGGGCCAGGTGGAATTCGATGCTTGGTTCGCGCGGTGCCGGTGCCCACGCGGCCCACCCCTGCGTAGTATAGGCCCATAGCTGCGGCGCGCCAGCCAGCAACAGCATGCCGCCTGCTCCCATGGCGCAGAGCCGCACTGTGGAGTTCGTACTCCGCATCGCCAGCCGCCCCGCTTCCATTAGCGTCAGCGCCAGGAATAGTTCGAATTCGATGGCGTAACGCCGCGATTCCGGAATCGTGTCCAGTCCGTAGAGGTAAAACGCCGAAGCAATCCAGCCAAATGTGAACGCCCCCATCGTCACCAGACACAAATAGAACGACCCGCGGAACAGCCGGAATAGCAGACGGATCACCACCAGCCCCACCACCATTCCGCCAACCAGCCACTGCTGCGGCTTGTCGAAATGGTAAGCGAAGGAATCGGTGGGCCAGTTGAATACAATCGTGCGGATGAAACTGGGTGTCAGCCAGAAGCAGGCCAGCAGATAACCCAGCCCGCCCGCCGCGCAGACCCGCCAGTAAACAAAATCCGGTTCACCGAGCGAAGCCGCCAGCAACAGTACGCAGGCAATTGCCAAAGCGAAAGCACCCACCCAATTCACCAGTGGCGTGGCCGCCAGCAACATCGCTGCCACCAGCACCAGCGGGTATCCGCGCCGCCGCGCCGCCAGCCACAGGGCCAGCAGCACCAGCGGCATCAGGGCCAGCACGGTGTTGTGCGGGCCTTCGCCATATTTCGCCAGCACTTGAATGCGCCAGGGCAGCTGCACAATCCCGCGATCTTTTTCCACGTCTGGAAACAGCCCGTACGAGGGAGAAAGCAGGCTATAGACCAGCGCCGCCACCAGCGACCACCGCCGGCTCCTGGTAAAATGCAGCGCGAAGAAAAATGCTGTCACCGGCCCGGCGCAAGTGGCCAGCGAAACCACCGTGCGGTAAATGTGCGCCAGGTCGACGTGCGGCATCAGGTGCGCCAGCGCCGCCGTCAGGTAAGGCAAAACCGGTACGTACAGAAAGCGCGTGGGAATGCCGCAATATTGAAACGGGTTCCAGCCCCACGGGTTGGGGTGGTTCGCGACGAAGCGCGCCGTGGAGATGTAGCCGTTTTCGATAGATCCGCGAAATGGCAGCTCACCGGGCAGGAAAAGGGGCCAGTTCAGCAACACATTGAGCAGGAAGATGGCGATCGCCGCAAGCGGCGTGGCCAGTCTTTTCATCGTCCACTCTCCCGCTGCAGAAACAGCCACGCCAGCAAGGCCAGCGAAATGGCGGTCAGTGTCCAGCCCACCCGGTTCTCCAGCGGCATCTCAAAGTCCAGTCGAATTTCAGCATCGCCCTTCGGCGCATCCACCACCATAAAGCCCATCGCATCCTGCCGCACGGGTAGCTCCCTGCCGCCCGACCGCGCCCGCCACGCCGGGTCCCAGGTTTCCTGCACCACCACGGATTGGCCCGCGCTCACTTTGGCATGCACCAGAATCTCATCCGGGCCCGGCCGCTCCATCGTCGCCGGTGCGTCCGGCCCATTTTCAACCACCGCTACATAGGGCCGCACCCGTTCCATGTCCTGGCTGTTGCGCGGCGGCTGCTGCGCATTCAACTGCGCCCGGTCCACCACGCGCACGCGGGGCGCCCACCGGCGCGGAATGCGGTACAACTGGTTGCCTTGCCCATCGTCATAAAGCAATGCCGTATGTGCCGAGAATCTCTCCTGGTTCTGGATGTCCTTGTACGGCTCTTCGGATTGCTTTCCGGCGGTGTACATCACGTCCACGCCCAGCGCCTGCATCCACCAGACGGCGAATTGCGGATCGGTGCCCAGGTTGATCTCCCATTGCGCCGCCTCCACCTGCGGATTCAGCAGCCCTTGCTCGGAGCCGCCGCTCTCTTCCGCCAGATTGTGCCATGCGTCGAACCAGAACCGCACCGAACCGGAAGGTGCGATGCGCGCATCTGGCAGGTTCTTCCACAGCCAGTCCGTCACCCGGTATTCCACCCGCGTCTTGTAATCCGGCCACGCCGGCATATACTCCCAGGCGTGCCTCACAAAATGCCTGGTCGATCCGAATGCCACCACGCCGATCAGCGCCACCACTACCTTCAGCGCCAGCCAGGGCCTGTGCCACAACCACTCCAGCAAGGTGAGAACGGCGATAATGATCACCAGGTCGAGTTCGGGAATCAACCGCCCCGGTTCACCCAACACGCGGAACTGAAAGTAGTAATTGCCCAGCACGTTGACTGCAAAAAACACCAGCGCGCCCGTGCTGAATACCGCCCAGGTCCGCTCCGGCCGCCGCTTCGCCAGTTTCCAGGAGGCCGCTAGAAATGTGGCTGTTACCGCCGCCGCTACCCACACCGACCACGCGCTGCCGCTATGCGAGACGTACTGCATGTTGTGAAGTGTGATGCGGAAATAAGACGGCACCAGCCAGAAAGCCGTCAGGCCATAGGCCAGCGCCGGAATGGCGGCCGCGGTCAGCAAGATGCGCGTCTGGCGCCGTGTAATCCAGAAGCTCCATACCAGAATCGGGTAGAAAATCGCCAGTGACGTGGCGCCGTAGAAGTTGTTCGACACCACCGCCGCGCAGAAAATGGCCGCCCCAGCCACACACGCCGGCCGATTCCGTTCCAGCGCCAGCCAGGTGAAGGCGAGGGCGATTGGAAGCAGCGCCAGCGCCGTGATGTGCGGCCCTTCGCCGTATTTCACCAGGACCGCGAAGCGCAGCGGTTCCCAGTGGCCCGCATCCAGGCGCATTTCTTTCATAAACAGCAATGACGGCGACATCAGCCCCGCCGCCGCGCCGCCCGCAAAAGCTGCCACCCTGGACCGTCCGCCCGCGCGCATCAGCAGGTACACGCCCACGATGCCCACCACGTAGAAGAACATCGTGTAGAAGTGGTACGCCTTCACCGGCCAAAAGCCCGTCACTTTGGAAATCAAGGCTGTGCCATAGCGCAGAGCCGGCGGGTAAATATAGTCGAAACGAGTGCCCGTGTACCAAAGCGGCTGCCAGCGTGGATGCGGCCAGTGCTCCGCCAGAAACCGCGCGTCGGAAATGAACGTGCTCTCAATCGACGGCCACTTGTCCGTAAACTTCCGCGTAAAATAAGGCCACACCAGCGCCGCACCCAGGCAAAACAGGATGCAGCAATCCAGCAGAACCTGCTTGCGCCGTGTCATGCCCGTTCCCGCCGCAGGCCGAAGATCGCCAGGGCCGCCAGCACCAGCAGCGAAAGCAGCGTCACAATCCGGCCTATCTGGTTTTCGAGCGGCGTCACAAATTCCAGCCGCACCTCCTGCCGCCCCGGCGGAGCGTTTACCACCATCAGCCCCATCGCATCCCGATAGACTGGCACCTCGGCGCCGCCGGCCCACGCGTGCCACGCCGCGTCATAGCTTTCCTGCACCACAATCGCTTGCCCTGCGCCCACATCCGCCCGCACCAGCATCGCGTCCGTGCTGAGCCGTGCAATCGACGTCGGCGCCTCAGGACCTTTTTCGATCACGTCCGCGTACGCCTCCAGATATTCCACATCGTCGTTGGCGCGCGGCTTCTTCAGGGCGCGCAACTTCTCCCGGTCCACCACGCGGGCCCGCGCCGCGTAACGCCGCGGCACCCGGTACAACACATTGCCGCGCTGGTCGTCAAAGATCACCGGCAGCACGCCGTTGAACTTCTGTGGATGCTCCAGGTCCTTGAACATTTCCTGTGAGCTCTTGTCCGCCACGTAGATCGCGTCCACTCCCAGGCACTGCATCCAGAGGATCGCCGGCTCCGGCCGGGCGCCTAGATTCGTTTCCCATTGCGCCGCTTCCACCACGCCGTTCAGTAATCCCTGTTCGGACCCGCCGCCCAGTTGCGGCAGGTCATGCCAGGCGTCATACCAGAACCGCACGGAGCCCGTGGGGTAGGCGCGCGCATCCGGCATGTTCTTCCACAGCCAGTCGGTCACGCGATATTCCACGCGGCTCTGGTAGTCCGGCCACGTCGGAAACACATCCCACGCGTGCCGCACGTACCCTTTCGCGCTCCAGAATGCCGCCAGCACAATCGCGATGGCCACGCCGCGCAGCGCAATCCCCGGCCGGTCCCACATCCAGCGCAGCGCCAGCACAATCGCCATGATGTAGATCATGTCCAGTTCCGGCAGCAGGCGGATGGGTTCACCGGCCACGCGGAAGTTGAAATAGATATTGCCCAGCACGTTCACCGAAAAGAACACAAAGCATCCGGCCACGAACACCGGCCACGTGCGGTCCTGGCGCGCCCGTGCAAAACGGTCCGTCGAAATGGCGTATGCGATCGCCACTGCCGCCGCTACCCAGATCGACCACGTCGTGCCGTGCTCCGAGACATACTTCATGTTCTCCGCCGTCACGCGGAAATAGGAAGGCACCAGCCAAAATGCCGTCAGCCCGTAAGCCAGCACCGGAATGCTCACTGCCGGCAGCACGATGCGCTTGTCCTGACGCGTAATCCAAAAGGCCCACACCAAGGTCGGATAGAAAACCGCCAGCGCCGTGGCGCCGTAGAAATTATTGGCGGCTACGCCCGCCGCAAACAGCGCAGCCGCCGCCACGGCCCACGGCCGCCGCTTTTCCAGCGCCAGCCAGGTGAATGCCAGGGCGAAAGGAATCAGCGCCAGCGCGCTCATGTGAGGGCCTTCGCCGTATTTCACCAGCACGCCCAGCCGCTGCGGCTGCCATTGCCAGGCGTCTCCGCGGAAGCGCGGCAGAAATAGGAAGATCGGCGACATCAATGACGTAGCCACCGCTCCCAGCCATGCACAGGCGCGCGATTTTGTGCCCACCCGCATCAACAGGTAGATGCCCGCAATGCCCAGCGCGTAAAACAACGCCGCATAGAAGTGGTAGGCCTGCACCGGCCACAGACCCGTCAATTTCGAAATGGCCGCGGTCCCATAGCGCAGCGCCGGCGGATAAATGTAATCGAAGCGCGTTCCCCCGTACCATAGCGGCTGCCACTGCGGATGCGGCCAGTGCTCCGCCAGAAACCGCGCGTCGGCAATGAACGTGCTTTCAATGGAGCCCCACTTGTCTTCGTACTTTGCCTTGAAGTACGGCTTCACCAGCAACGCGGCGTACAAAAAGACCAGCAGGAAATCGCACAGAATTTCCTTCCGGTGGGAGAGCTTCAGCGGAAATTTCAAGTCAGTTAGCCTGATGTTTGATCTCGCCCGGATTGCGGTAACGCCGTTCCAGGCTTTGGAAGCGCCGCTGCCGGATGATGCCCGAACGGTGCAGCATGTATCGCGCCAGCAGCCACAAAATCGAGATGCCGTAAATCGAGCTCTGGATGAACGATGCCGAGGATGCCTGCTTGAAGTACCTGGTGGGCACCGGCACTTCCGTAATGCGCATCTTGATGTTCACCAGTTGCGCCATGATTTCCTGATCGAAAATAAATTGATCGGAGTTCATCGCCAGGTTCACCGATTCCAGCGATTCCCGGTTGAAGGCGCGATACCCCGTGTGATATTCCGATAAATTCAAGCCAAAAACCACGTTTTCGGCCTTGGTGAGAAACCGGTTCGAAATATACTTCCACCACGGCATCCCCTGTTTCATGGGGTGCGCGCCCATCAGCCGCGAGCCCAGCACCACATCCGCCGTGCCCTCTTCAATCGGTTTGATGATCTCCGGTAGCAGCGTCGGGTCGTACTGGTAATCGGGGTGAACCATCACCACAATGTCCGCGCCCGCCCGCAGCGCTTCGCGATAGCAGGTCTTCTGGTTGGCTCCATAGCCGTAATTGCGGTCATGGACGAAAAGTTCCAGCCCCAGCTCGCGCGCGATCTTGGCGGTCTCGTCTTTGCTGCCGTCATCCACCAGAATGACCAGGTCGATCACATCGCGTGGCAGGTCGGCATACGTCATGTGTAGCGTCTTGGCCGCGTTGTACGCCGGCATGACGACCACCACTTTAGGTTTCTTTACGCTCATTTAGTGCCTTCCGCCCGGGCGCGAACAATAAACTGGTATGCGAACAGGTTCTTCCATAGCCGCGCCGATTCGAAAGACAGCCGTTCCATGGTTCGCAGGGGCAAACTGCCGTCAAATCGCGGAAATGCCAGGCCCAGCGGCACGCCGGAAGACTTCACGCTTTCCATCCGTAGCCCCGCGCGGTGGAACAATTCCATCCATCCGTTCCAGGTGTAAAAGTGCAGGTGCGTGCTGTCGAACAGGCCGCGCTCATGCTGCGGGAAGCGGCCGCGCAGCACGTTCCAGCGGAACCACGCATGCCCGCTGTTGGGCAGCGAACCCATCAGGGTGGCGCCCGGCGCCATCAGCTTCCGGCATTCCTTCAGCAGATCCAGCGGCGCCCGCAAATGTTCCAGCACATCGGCGCAAATGATGTAGTCGTATTGCCCGGTCAATACCGGCAGCCCGTTATCCAAATCCGCGCCCGCGAACTCAACTGTCGAAGGATGCGGCGTGTTCGGCCAATCGACGCTGGTCACCGCATAGCCCCGCTTCGCCAGAATTTCAGAAAGGTAGCCCACCGCGCAGCCCACGTCGAGCACGCGCCGGCCTTCGCCCTGTAGCGGAAATTCAGCCAGCAGCAGCGCATGGCTGCTGTAAGGCGCCGCCTTAAATTTGTATCGGAGAACGGTCTGGGCCGCTGCAGAGGCCATTTTCATTATTATGACACGCTGCGCGAACCAGGCCGGCTAATCATGCCCGTCCCGCAAACGTCCGGCTCTCCGTCGACACCTTCACCTTTTCCCCTTCTTTAATAAACGGGGGAACTCGAATGTCCAGCCCCGTTTCCAGCTTCGCCGGTTTCGTCACACCGCCGCTTGACGAATCGCCCCGCACGCCCGGCTCCGTAGACGCCACAGCCAGTTCCACGAAAGGCGGCAGCTCCAAACCGATCGGATTGCCGTTGAATTTGCGCAAATCCACCAGTGCCCCCTCAATCAGGAACAGCAGCGCGTCGCCCATCATCTCCTCGGAAATGGTGTGCGTTTCAAAGCTTTCCTGGTCCAGGAAGTGTGAGCCGCTGCCGTCGCTATAAAGATAGGAGGCCGCCACCAGGTGCAAGTCCGGCTCTTTGAATTTCTCGCCCGCTTTGAATGTCTTCTCAAAAACCGCGTTGGTCAGAAGGTTGCGAATCTTCAGCCGCACCAGCGTCTGCCCGCCCCGCGCTGTGGGCGTGTTCACTTCCACATCCAGGCAGGCAAACGGTGTGTTGTCCATCTCAAACAACGTCTTCTTCTTCACGTCAATCGCATCAATCAATACGGCCATGAACTCCCCATCGGCAGGTCGGCTCCGGAAGCCAATCCAAACCCAATTCCAATTTCCCCTTCAAGTATAAAGGGAACAGCCACCTGCGTCCCAATTGGGCTTTCTGAGTTCAGAAACTTCGCACCAATATTCCCTTTCCTTTCAGCTCAGTTTCTTCTGGGATCACTTGCGGCCCGGGTTCGCCGTGCCATCCTCGAAACTGAGAGGCAGCCATGCGCCACGCATTTCGTTTGTCCCACTCCAATTTCGATAAACCACGCCTGCCGTATGCCCAACTACCGTTTCGCCAAACAAACCCAATTTCCATGGCGGTAACCAGCGAAACCGGCTTCGCCAAACGAACCCAATTCCAGCCGCAACTCCAAGAAAGGAAACGGCAAGTGGTCAGTGCATCGTGGGGGCCAATCCTGGCTGCCGCCGCCTTTTCAGGCGGCGCTTCTGTCGGCGCAACGGCGATAATTTGACTTGCCTCGCCGGCACTCGCTATTCTGAAGCTTCTGGTAGAGGTGCGGCGGCCATCAGTAGCCGGGTTGGTTTTCCGAATTGCGCTTCGGATGCCCGGGCCAAAAGGGGCCGGTTGTTTCCGCCGAAACCGAATGGGTGTGCAATCCCGGCCGGTTGGGGGGTCAGGCTAATACCTGCCCACTGTCACTCGCTTCTCAGGCGGGTGGAGCGCTATCGGGAATGGTGACGTGCCGGGTCCGGCCGTTCTATCCTTCTCTTTAGTCTCCCCCGTCAAGGTTTTTATCATGAATGTCATTGAACTCACGCGCGCGCTGATCGACATCGAATCCATCACCAACAACGAGGAGCGCATCGGCAACTTTCTCTACGAGTGCCTCACTCCGCTGGCCGCCAAGTATGACGGTCGCCTTGAACGTGTGCCCGTGGAACCCCGCCGCTTCAATGTTTTCGCGCAATGGGGCGAACGGCTCGACGTGACACTCTCCACTCACATGGATACCGTGCCGCCGTTTTTCGCTTCCAGTGAAGACGGTGAGACCATTTTTGGACGCGGCGCCTGCGATACCAAAGGCATCATCGCCTCTATGATCGCGGCCGTTGAGGCGATGCTCGAATCCGGCCAGCGTTCCATCGCGCTTCTGTTCGTCGTGGGGGAGGAGCGCAACAGCGCCGGCGCCGCGCGCGCTGCCGCCGACCCGCGCGGCTCCCGCTACATCATTAACGGCGAACCTACTGAAAACCAGCTCGCGCTCGGCTCCAAAGGCGCCCTGCGGTACGAAGTGGCGGCCACTGGTAAAATGGCCCACTCGGCCTACCCGGAACTCGGCGATTCGGCCATTCACAAACTCATCCAGGCGCTCACCGCCATCCGCGCCATTGCGCTGCCCTCCGATCCGCTGCTTGGTCCCAGCACCCTCAACATCGGCACCATCTCCGGCGGACGCGCGCCCAATGTCGTCGCCGACGAAGCCAAAGCCGATATCATGATCCGCCTGGTTGGCGATTCCGCCGCCACCAAACAAGCGCTAGCCCAGGCCGTCGAAGGCCTCGCGGAACTGCGCGAGATCATTGAGATTCCCGCCCTGCGGCTCAATGCCGTGGATGGCATTCCTTCCACCGTGGTGGCCTTCACCACCGATATCCCGGCCTTCAACGGCCAGTGGGGCGAGCCGTTCCTGATCGGCCCCGGGTCCATTCATGTGGCCCACACCCTGGAAGAGCGCGTGGCGAAAAGCGATCTGCTGGCAGCAGTCGAAATCTATCAACGAATTGTCAGGCACTTATGCAACCCATCGAAGTAGGTATACTCGGCGCCACCGGCATGGTGGGGCAGCACTTTATTAAGTTCTTGCAGGATCATCCCTGGTTCAAGCTTACGTGGCTGGGAGCCAGCGACCGCTCCGCCGGCAAGAAGTACCGCGACGCCATGACGTGGCATCTGGCCGGAGGCTTGCCCGCCTCCGTGGCCGATTTAACCGTGGAAGAGTGCAAGCCGGACCATGCCCCACAGCTGGTTTTTTCCGCTATGGACGCCGGTGTCGCCACCGAAATCGAGCGCGCTTTCGCTCAAGCCGGGCATGTCGTGGTTTCCAATTCCCGCAATCATCGCATGGAGCCGGACGTGCCGCTGCTGGTTCCGGAAATCAATCCCGATCACCTCAAGCTGGTCCCCGGCCAGCGCCGCGCCCGTGGCTGGAAGGGCCAGCTTGTCACCAATCCGAACTGTTCCACCATCGTGCTCACCATGGGCCTCGCGCCATTGAAACAATTCGGCATCACCAGGATCGTCACCACCACCATGCAGGCCATCTCCGGCGCGGGATACCCAGGCGTGCCGTCCATGGATATCATGGGCAACGTCATCCCCTTCATCGGGGGCGAAGAAGAAAAAATGCAGCAGGAAACGCAAAAGATTCTGGGGGAGTTTTCGGGCGACCATATTGAGCCGCTGGCGGCCAAGGTCAGCGCGCATTGCAATCGCGTCGCCGTGGTGGACGGACACACCGTCACCGTTTCCGTGGAGTTCTCCTCAAAGCCCGCCGAAGCCGACGTGCGCCACGCCTTCGACGTTTTCACCGCCCTGCCTCAGCAGCGCGGCCTGCCGAGCGCGCCGCCGCGCCCCGTTATCTATCTGGAGGAAGCCAACCGCCCGCAGCCCCGCAAGGATGCCGACCGCGACCGCGGCATGGCGGCTTCGGTCGGACGCCTGCGAGCCTGTCCCGTGTTGGATTACAAATTCGTCGCGCTGGCCCACAATACCGTACGGGGCGCCGCCGGGGCGGCTGTTCTGAATGCCGAGTTGATGCGTTCGGAAGGGATGCTGGACTGATGATCGTCATGAAGTTCGGCGGCACGTCGGTGGAATCCGCCGCCGCCATCGAACGCGTCGCCGCCATTGTCAAAGCGCACCAGGACCGCCGGCCCGTGGTAGTCGTCTCCGCCATGGGCAAGACCACCAACAAGCTGTTGGCCATAGCCGCCGCGGCCATCGCCGGCCGCCGCGAAGATTACATCCGGCAGCTTCACGACCTGCGCGATTACCATTCCCGCGAAGCGCGCCAGGTGGTCCCTTTGCAGGATCGCGCCGGGCTGGATCGCTTCCTGGACGAACACTTCCAGGAATTGACGGAACTGGTCAAAGGACTGGCCGTGCTGGGCGAACTCACGCCTCGTTCGGTGGACGCCATTTCGAGCTATGGCGAGCGGCTCTCCAGCTTCATCGTGACGCTGGCGTTCCGCCATTTCGGAATGACCGCCACTCACCTCGATTCCCGCGACGTCATCATTACCGACAAGCGGCATACCCAAGCCGCGCCCGATTTCGTCGAGACCTACCGCCGCTTGGCCCATGCCATTCCGCCTGTGGCTGAGAAATCCGTTGTCGTGATGGGCGGCTTCATCGCATCCACCCTGGATGGTGTCACCACCACCCTGGGCCGCGGTGGTTCCGATTTCACGGCGTCCATCGTCGGCGCCGGAATTGGGGCCGAGGAAATTCAGATCTGGACCGATGTGGACGGAATGCTGACGGCCGACCCCACGATTCTGCCCGGCGGCCATCGTGTCAAGAACATCTCCTTCGCGGAAGCGGCGGAACTAGCCTATTTCGGCGCAAAAGTGCTGCACCCGGCCACCGTGGTCCCGGCTGTGGAGAAGGATATCCCGGTGCTGATCCTCAACTCGCGGAGGCCGGATGTGGGCGGTACTCACATCACCTCGCACGCCGTGCCTTGCACCAATGTCGTGAAGTCGATTGCCTGCAAACGTAAGATCACGCTGGTGAATATTCAATCCACCCGCATGCTGATGGCCCATGGCTTCCTGCACCGCATCTTCGAAGTCTTCGACCGGTTTGAAACCCCCGTGGATATGGTGGCCACTTCGGAGGTCAGCGTCTCGCTGACCATTGACAATGCCGCCAGCATCGATGCCATCCTCTCTGAAGTCCGCCAGTTCGCCGAGCCGGCCGTCGAACACGACCAGGTGATTGTCTGTCTGGTAGGCGAGAATATTCGATACACTCCAGGAGTGGCGCGCCGCGTGTTTATGGCTCTGGACGGCATCAATATCCGCATGATCTCGCAAGGCGCTTCGCTCCTCAATATCAGTTTCGTCGTCGCGGAGGCCGATCTGCGCGCCACCGTGGAGGCTCTCCACCGCGAGTTTTTCTCCACGCTCGATCCCGCCGTCTTCGAGCGCAGTGAGCCGGTCACTGGCGGAGCCGTGCATGCCTGAAACGCGCCGCCTCGCGATTGTCGGCTATGGCAAAATGGGCCGCCTGATTGAGCAGCTTGCCCCGGAGTATGGTTTCTCGGTCGCTCTCAAACTGGATGAATTCAATAACGCCAACTACGAAGGATTGACCGCGGCCAATTTCAGCGGCATCGACGCCGCCATCGATTTTTCCATCCCCGCCGCGGTGCGCCGCAACGTGGAAGGGATCGCCGCCTTGGGCGTCAATATCGTGGTTGGGACCACCGGCTGGCTGGAACACGCCGGCGCAGTCAGGAACGCCGTGGAACAGTTCGGAACCGGCCTGGTCTGGAGCCCCAATTATTCCATTGGCGTGAATGCTTTTTTCCGGCTGGTCCGGGAGGCCGCGCGCCTGCTTGAGTCGCAGCCGGAGTATGGTGCGTGGGCCTGGGAGATCCACCATTCCACCAAGAAGGATGCCCCTTCGGGCACGCTCCTCAAACTGGTGGAGGAAATGCGGACTGCCGGCTACACGCGCGCCATCGATACCGCCAGCAATCGCGCCGGCGCGCATCCCGGCACGCACGAGATTGGTTTTGATTCCGCGGCCGATACCATTACCCTTCGCCACACCGCGCGCAGCCGCGAAGGTTTTGCCCGCGGCGCGCTGCAGGCCGCCCGCTGGGTGGTTGGCAAGAAGGGTTTTCACGAATTCGCGGAAATTGTATTTAGCTCCTGACCGAGCCAGGGAGGTGGAACATGTTTATAGGATGTGGCACAGCGCTGGTGACGCCGTTCCGGCGTGACCTTTCGTTGGATGAAGAGACGCTCCGTAAGCTGGTGCGGCGCCAGATCGCGGCCGGCATCAATTTCCTGGTGCCCTGCGGCACCACCGGCGAGAGTCCGACTCTGACGCGCGCGGAGCATCTGCGCGTAGTCCAGATCGCCATCGAAGAGGCGCGCGGCAAAGTGCCCGTGCTGGCCGGCGCGGGCGGATACAACACGCACGAAGTAATCGAACTCGCGCAGGAACTGGAACGCATGGGCGCCGACGGAATCCTCTCCGTCACTCCGTATTACAACAAGCCCACGCAGGAAGGCCTGTTCCAGCACTACCACGCAATCGCCGCCGCCGTCCGCTTGCCCATCGTGGTCTACAGTGTCCAGGGACGCACTGGCGTGAATGTGGAACCGGCTACTCTGGCGCGGCTGGCGCGCATCTCCAATATTGTGGCGGTCAAGGAAGCATCCGGCAATATCGCACAGATGGCCAACGTCATTCAGGAAGTGCCGCCCGGCTTTGCCGTGCTCTCGGGCGACGACGCCATCGCCATTCCGCTCATCGCTCTGGGCGGACGCGGCATCATCTCGGTGGCCTCGAATGAGATTCCGGCGGAGATGACGCAACTGGCTCAGGCCTGCCTGCGCGGCGATTTTGAAGCGGCGCGCCGCATTCAAGCGCGCTTCCTTCCGCTGATGAATGTGAACTTTGTGGAATCGAATCCCATCCCGGTGAAAGCCGCCATGGGTCTGATGGGATTGCTCGAGCCGGTATGGCGGCTGCCCATGTGCCCGCCCTCCGAGGGGGCTCTGGCCCGCATTGAAAAGGTGTTGCAAGCTGTGGGACTTCCTGGGAGCGTGCCCGTTGCAAGCTGAGATTGAAAAGCTGTTTGATGAGAAGCCGGACGTTTACGATGATGCCCATTTCCGGCTCTTCGCCGCGTTCAAAGGCGCGCTGAACGCCGGGCAGGTCCGCGCTGCTGAGCCGGACGCTTCCTCGCCTACCGGTTGGCGCGTCAACGCCTGGGTCAAGCAGGGTATCCTGCTCGGCTTCCGCATGGGCGGCGTTATCGACATGTCGCTGGATCAGAGCCGCCTGCCGTTCTTCGATAAGTCTACATATCCCTTGAAGCACTTCACCGCACAGAGCAAAGTGCGCATCGTGCCCGGCGGCTCCAGCATTCGCGACGGTTGTTTCGTCGGCCAGGGCGTGACCTGTATGCCGCCCATGTACATCAACGCCGGGGCCTACGTGGACGATGGGACCATGGTGGATTCGCACGCCCTGGTGGGCAGTTGCGCCCAGGTCGGCAAGAACTGTCACATTTCGGCGGCCAGCCAGATCGGCGGCGTGCTGGAACCGGTGGGCGCGATGCCGGTGATCATCGAAGACGATGTGCTGGTGGGCGGCAACTGCGGCATCTATGAGGGCACCGTGGTGAAGCGGCGGGCCGTGCTCGGCACCGGCACCATTCTCAACCGCTCCACGCCTGTCTACGATCTGGTGCGGCTCACGGTCTATCGCGCCACCGACGAGGAACCGCTGGTGATTCCCGAAGAGGCGGTCGTGATTGCCGGCACCCGCGCCATCACCCACGGCCCTGGGAAGGACTGGGGCCTTTCGGTTTATACGCCCATCATCGTGAAGTATCGCGACGCCAGAACCGACGCCAAGATTCAGTTGGAAGACTTGCTTCGGTAAACTTATGCCGCGCCGTTGTGCGCAATCGGGATGGTGGGTTCCAGGTCACGCAGCAACCGGTCCAGATCGGTTTCCTGCACCGGCTTAGCCAGAACGTAACAGCCATCGCCCTCGAAATCCGCCGCCAGATCGGCGCGGTAGCCGTCGGACAACAAAATAAAGGCGCCCACGCGGTGCATCATGCGTTCGCTGAGTTCCACCCAGTTTAAGCCGGGCGCGCGATCGGAACAAAATGCCGCGTCGAAGCGCATCCGGTTGGACATTTCCAACCCGGTATCGGCATTGCTCACCGGGACCACCCGGTATCCGCGCGCGGAGAGCAGGCTCAGCAACTGGCGTTGGGCGTTCTCGTCCGCTTCGATCACCAGCGCCGTGGAACCGCGCGAAGAATCGTACTCCGGTCCAGGCGCTGCGCCCGCGGAGATCCGTTCCTTTGGTGTGGTGGTGGGCAGTTCCACTTCGAACCGCGGATCGGCGCCGTGCTTTTCAATCAGCCGGACTTCGCCCCCGTGGCCGGCGATGACGCTGCGGGTAATGCCCAGAACGCCGGCGGCTTCCGCAGGCTTCTCGGATACAGGCGCCGCTGAAAAGGAGATCTCCACCAGCAGCCGCCGCGCCAGGATGCTGGTGCGGACGGTAATTACTTTCTGCGGTGCATCGGCCAGCGATTGCTCGGCGTGCACCAGCAGATTCAGAAACACCTGTTCCAGTTGGCCCTGCAGGCCCATCACGAAGAGCGGTTCGCTGGTGGTGAGATCGCGCACCCGGATGCCCGAAGCTCTCCAATCGCCCCCACGGAACTCCAGCAGGTTGTGAAGCAGCGCGGTGATTGAAACGGCGCGCGCTTCCATTTGCTCATTGGCGGCGAAAGAAACCAGGCGCTGCACGGTGGCCGCGGCCCGCTCCGCTTCCGCGGCGATGATTGCCACTTCCCGCTCAGCTCCCCAGGCGTGCGCCTTGTCGAGGACCCTCCGGGCAAGATCGGAAATGGAGGATAACGGAGCTTGCAATTCATTTACTACGCCAGAAATCAGGCGTCCCACGGCCGCCAGTTTCTCGGTGCGGTAGAGTTGCTCCTGCACCGACCGCTGATCCAGTAACCGGATCGCCACGCCGATCTGGTTCGCCAGGTGCTGTGCCAGGGTCTGTTCGTCGGGCGTGAAATCGTGAGCCCTCTCGGCGTGATCCAGTTCCAGAATGCCGACTACTTCGCTCTGCGCCAGCATCGGTACGAATAACAGGGACTTGGGCGCCTTCTCACCACCGCCGCTCGAGATGGGAAACGGGCTGCGGTCGATATCCGGGATCGCCAGCAAGGTCCGGTAATGGTAGCAGGCTACCGCTCCGGCGTAGGTTCCGCCCGCTGCCGCGGACAGAGAGATGGAAACCGTTTCCTCACCTTCGCCGGTAAGAGCGTCCAGCGTCTTGGCGGCGCGGTTGTACACGTAGAGGTGAACTTGCGAGACGCCCAGGATTGAGACCAGGGAATTGCTGATGCGCTTATGGATGGCTTCCGGAGAAGAGGCGCCCAGGATTTCTTCACTCAGGTGGTAGGTCTTGCGGAGCCGCTCACGCTGCCGCTGCATGCGGCGCTCCCGCGTCCACACAAAGAAGCAGACTGCGCAAAGGACTGTCAGCCCGGCCGCCAGAGCCAGTGGCTGCAGAACTTCACCCGAAAATAGGGCGGCGGCTTTCACCGGGCGCACTAAGCCCACGGTAAGTGGCGCCACCCGCCGAAGATAGCTTAGACTATCCGTCGCTGCTCCCCTAACCACGTTTGCAATTGTCCGCTCTCAAAATTATCGGCGTTAACGTCGGTCGCTTGCAAGTTAACATAAGTCGTACGAATGCCGATAACCCTCATCTGTGCTGCCCTGGCTGCAGCCACTCCCGCCGGTGAGTCCTCGAAGACAATGCAGTTGGCCGGCGGAACGTTGAGGAGGCGGCCCGCCAGCAGGTAAACGTCTGGAGATGGTTTGGGATGTTTCACTTGCCGGCCGTCCACCACCACGCGAAAGTAACCGGAAAGACCAGCGCGGTCCAGCACGAAAGACACGTTTTCCGGTTCGGCATTGCTGCCCACCGCCATCGGGGCGGCCCGGTACCGCTCCAGGAAGGCGCGTAACCCAGGCACCAGCATTTGTTCGATGCGTCTGCCGGCCATCTCCCGGTACAGGGCTTCTTTGGCGAGACTGCGCGCATTCAATTCCGCCGGCGTCAGCCCGTCGCCGAAATAATCCCGAAGGATCTCGTCATTGCGCTTGCCGTACATCCGCTCCAGCATCTCAGGTGTGGTCTCTAGGCCATAGCGCCGGTTAAACTCGATCCAGGCTTCGCGGTGGACGGGATTGGAGTCCACCATCACGCCATCCATGTCAAAGATCAGTGCCAGGCCCTCGGCGAGCAAAGTCACTCTTCGGCCCCGGCGCCGCCGCGGATGCTGGATTCGAGCCAGTTGAGGTAATTCGGCGCGCCGTCCACGATGGCAAGCGCCACAACTTCCGGCACCTCGTAGGAATGTGCTTTCTCTAACGCCGCTCGCAGCGCGCTGAAGTGCGCCCGCGAAGTCTTGATGATGAGCAGGCACTCGGCGGCCGATTCGATGGCGCCTTTCCAGTGATAAAAACTCCTCGCGCCGGGAACCAGGCTGACGCAGGCCGCCAGCTTTTCATCTAGCAGCGCGCGCGCCACACGGCCGGCTTCCTCTTCATCCGCGCACGAACTGAGAACCACAATATTGTCGGTCATGTCTTCCTGAAAAAAGTGCAGATCGAATTGGGAAAGCGATGTTACTATTATCTTCCAGGCTGTTGTTTCAATGAAAGCTCCTTTCTCTCGCCTTGTGTACCTGATCGCTTTTGTAGTGGTCGCGACGTATGCCTTTGTCACGTTGCGCGGACCACACGGCATTCAGGCCATGATGGAGAAGCAGCGCACCATCCAGGACCTGGAGAAGCAAAACTCGGACACGGCCAAGGAAATCGAAAGGATGAAGGGACACCTTCAGCGCCTTTCCGACGATCCGGCCGAGCAGGAACTGGAAATCCGTCAGCGCCTCAAGCTGGTGCGCCCCGGCGAGAAGGTCTACATCACGGGCGATCCGGACAAGAAATAGTCCACCCTAAGCACCAGCCGCAGCGGCCGGCTTGGGCTGTTCCGGTCGCACGAATCGCGGAGCATCATACGGTTGGAAGCGGTACCCGATGCCGAAGATGGTTTCGATGTAGCGCTCCGCCAGTTGACCCAGTTTCTTGCGCAGGCGGCGCACGTGAACATCCAGCGTGCGCGTCTTGACGTCGCCGCGGTAGCCCCAGACTTGCGCCAAGAGAGCCTGCCGGGGAATGATCTGGCCGGCATGCTCCACCAACAAGGCCAGCAGGTCATACTCCTTGCGCGTCAGCGCCATGCGGCCATCGTCCAACAGGGCGACCCGCTGGTTGAAGTCGACCGCGAGATGCTCGTCACGGTAGGGTGGTATGGACTTACTGGCAACCGGTACTGGTCCCACGATTTTCTCCTCTACCTGTCGATACGATGTTGCTACGGTTCAGGATTGTGAATGTCCCGCTTTAGTCTCAAGAATTTGTGAGAAAACGCACGTCGGGGCGTTGGGGCGGTTGCAGCACAGCGCGAAAAACCGGAGTGTGATGTACCGCTTAGGTTGTGCCATAATGACAAAACTTCGCGAAAAACAAGGCGCCCCGTGGTTGGCGGGGCTGTCGGCAAGGCGGCCCGTCATCCGCCTCGGCGCAGGGAGAACTTCACATGTCCAGCAACATTAGCCGGCGAGCCGCGGTGCTGGGTGCGGCTGCGCTTCCTGTACTACAGGTCCTCAAGGGCCAGGCCAAACCCCGGCAAGTGGTAATCTCCACCGCCAACCGCAATAACGGTGGTGTGAATTGCTGCGCCAAAGCGATGGAAGTGATCCAGAGCGGCGGCGACACTCTGGATGCTGTGATTGCAGGCGTCAACATCGTCGAATTGGACCCGCGCGATAACAGCGTGGGATATGGGGGCCTGCCCAACGAAGATGGGGTGGTGCAGTTGGATGCCAGTTGCGTCCACGGGCCAACGCGGCGCATGGGTGCGGTGGGTGCGATAGAAGGAGTCAAGACGCCATCCAAAGTGGCCAAAGTGGTGATGGAGCAGACTGACCACATGATGCTGGTGGGCGCGGGTGCTTCGAGGTTCGCCCGGATGATGGGCTTTCCGGAAGAGAATCTGTTGACGGAAGAATCGCGGATTGCCTGGGTGGCCTGGAAAATATCGCTGCGCGACCGCAACGGCCATTCGAACTGGGGCCCGGGCGTAGACGCTCCTCCGGACAAGCAGAAGGCCGCTGTGATGGAAGAGCTGAAGGGCATGTTCCCGCAGGCAGCCGATGAAGTGCTGGCACAGGCATGGGATTATGCCATCCATCCGCCGCACGGCACCATCAACTGCATTTCCCTGAACGAGAAGGGCGAGATGTCGGCCGTGACGACCACCAGCGGGATGGCCTGGAAGATACCGGGGCGCTGCGGCGATTCTCCGATTGTCGGCGGAGGGCTGTGGCTGGATCAGGACGTGGGCGGCGCCGGTTCCACCGGCCGCGGCGAAGAGAACCTGCGGGTTTGCGGAGCGCACACCGTGGTGGAGAACATGAAGCATGGGATGTCCCCGAAGGACGCGATTCTAGAAACGCTGGGGCGCGTGTCACGCAACTTCAACGATGACAAAAAGAGGCTGGAGAAGGTCGACCTGGATTTTTACGCTCTCCGCAAGGACGGGGAATACGCCGCCGGGTCGCTCTGGCAAGGTTCGCGCTTTGCGGTTTGCACCGGCGATGCGGCGAGCCATACCGAACCCTCGGTGTACCTGCTGGCGCGGAGTAACGGCTGAATGACGGGGCAATTTCTTGTAGGGAATCGCAACGGTCTCCACGGCGCCGCAACTTCGCATCGAAACGGTGAACCAAAGTTTCCCCATGCTGCATCCCATATCTCTGTGCCGGCGATTGCCTGCGCCGGCACCCTCTCAAGGATGATGGAACGGATGACTTCGAACCTCAAAGCGGGACGCCTCTAAGCCATGTCCCAGATCTTTCATCCCAGCACGAACACTTTCTCGCGCATTACCATCTTTGGCGCTGTGTTCATTCTGGCATTCCTGACGTGGGCGTTTACGGTGCTCGACCGCTCCACGTACAACACGCGCGCCGAGCAACCGCGCGAACAGCCGGTGCCATTCAGCCACGCGCACCATGTCGGCGGGATGGGGCTGGATTGCCGCTATTGCCACACCACAGTCGAGACATCCAGCTTCGCTAACATTCCGCCGACGCAGACGTGCATGAATTGCCACTCGCAGATCTGGCTAACCAGCCCGACGCTGGAGCCGGTGCGAGCCAGTTTCCGCGAAAACAAATCCCTCGACTGGATCCGCGTGAACGACCTGCCCGACTACGTCTATTTCAACCACAGCATTCATATAGATAAGGGTGTAGGGTGTGAGAGTTGTCACGGGAGAGTGGATCAGATGCCGCTCACGTGGCAGCAAAACTCGCTGCAAATGGAGTGGTGTCTGAGTTGCCACCGCGAGCCCGAGAAATTCCTACGGCCGCGGGAATTTATCACAACCATGGGTTATAAACCGGCGGGCGACCAGGAAGAAATCGGGAAGCGTCTGAAGACGGAATACAACATACAGGACGCGCGCCTGCTGACAAGCTGTTCCACGTGCCATCGATGAACGAATCAGAAAACCAACTTGACCTGGCCGGTGTTCGAGCACGGCTCGAAACATCCGGCGGCCGCGAATACTGGCGCAATCTGGAGGAACTGGCGGCAACGCCTGCCTTTCAGGATCTGGTGGAGCGGGAATTTCCGCGCCAGGCCGTCGGCTGGGCCGAAGATGAGAATAGCGTCGAAGGGCGGCGCAACTTCCTGAAGGTGATGGGCGCGTCGCTGGCGCTGGCCGGCTTGACGGCCTGCACGCGGCAGCCCACCGAGCACATCATGCCGTACGTGCGGCAACCGGAAGAACTGGTTCCGGGGATGCCGATGTTCTACGCCACGGCGACCACACTGAACGGCGTGGCGCAGGGCGTTCTGGCCGAGAGCCATGAAGGGCGGCCGACCAAGATTGAGGGCAATCCGGAGCACCCCGGAACGCTGGGTGCGTGCGATATCTTCTCGCAGGCTTCCGTACTTTCGCTCTACGACCCGGACCGCGCGAAGGCTGTCAGCCTGCAGGGTGAGATCAGCGGTTGGGACAATTTCAACAACGCGCTACTGCAAGCGATGGCGGCGCAGCAGGCCAGGAACGGAGCGGGTATCCGCATCCTGACCGAGACGGTTACTTCGCCCACGCTGGCCGACCAGATTCGCAGTATTCAAAAGCAGTATCCGGGGGCTAAGTGGCACCAGTGGGAACCGGCCGGCCCGCACAGTGCGCGGGCCGCGGCCTTGCAGACCTTCGGGCAACCGGTCAACACCTATTACAACCTGGAGCATGCCAACGTAGTGGTGGCGCTAGATTCGGATTTCCTGGCTTCGGGCATTGGCAGCCTGCGGTACGCGCGCCAGTTTTCAAGGCGCCGCCGCGTGGCGGATTCCAGCGCGCCGATGAACCGCCTGTATGTGGTGGAACCGATGCCGACGCCTACGGGCGCGAAGGCAGACCACCGGCTGCCGCTGCGGGCGGGCGATATCGAAGATCTGGCGTGGGCCATTGCGATCAATCTGCAAGTGGCGGCGGGGCCGAAGTCGAGCGACAATGGCGACATCAACCGTTGGGCGGGTCCGTTGGCGGACGACCTGGTACACAACAAAGGCGCCAGCCTGGTGATTGCGGGCGAGCACCAACCGCCGATTGTCCACGCGCTGGCTCACGTCATCAACGACTTCCTTGGCAATGTCGGGAAGACGGTCTTTTACACAGCGGCCATCGAGGCCAATCCGGTGGACCAGACCGCATCGTTGCTGGACCTGGTGAAGGATCTGGACGCCGGCGTGGTGGACCTGCTGCTGGTGCTGGGCGGCAACCCGGTTTTCAACGCGCCGGTGGAATTGGGGATGCGCGATCGTATTCAGAAAGCCCAACTGCGCGCGCACCTCAGCGAGCACGAAAACGAAACCTCAGAGGTGTGCCAATGGCGACTGCCGGAGGCGCATTACCTGGAAACCTGGGGCGATGCCCGCGCGTTTGACGGCACGGTAACCATCCAGCAGCCGCTGATTCAGCCGCTGTATGGCGGGCGTTCGGCCTACCAGATTCTGCAAACGCTCACTGGCTCGCCGGATGCGAGCCCTCTTCAGGTGGTGAAAGGCTACTGGGCAGCGCAGCACAAGGGCGCGGATTTCGAGGCCTGGTGGCGGCGCGCGGTGCACGATGGCGTTGTGGAAGGCACGGCGCTGCCGGCCGTGAGCACGTCCATCCACGGCGAAGCGATTGGCGAGAAGTTTCGCAGGAAGAAAATGGGCGGGAAGATGGAAGTGATTTTCCGTCCCGACCCCACCATCTATGACGGCCGCTTTGCCAATAACGGGTGGCTGCAGGAATTACCCAAGCCCATCACCAAGCTGACCTGGGACAATGCGGCCATCATGAGTCCGGGCGATGCGCACCGCATGGGAGTGGAAAACGGCAGCATGGTAGAGCTGACTTACCAGGGCCGCAAGCTGCACGCGCCGGTATGGGTTCAGCCGGGCCATGTGGATCAGGCCATCACGCTGCACCTGGGCTATGGCCGCACCCATGGCGGGCGCTCCGGAACGGGCGTGGGCTTTAATCCGTATGGTCTGCGCACGGCTGCCGCCATGTGGCAGGGCCTGGGTCTGGAAGCCAGGAAAATTTCCGGATCTTACGCTTTCGCCAGCACGCAAATGGACCATGTGCTGGACGCCAGCCGGCACATCATTCATAAGGGCGACATCGCCGATTACCGTAAGAACCCGGCATCGGTTCACGAAGGCGCGGAAGTGCCGCCGCGCGGCTTGACGATGTATCCGGAGTTCCCGTATCCGGGTTACGCGTGGGGCATGGCTATCGACCTCAACTCCTGCACGGGATGCAGCGCCTGTGTGGTGGCGTGCCAGGCAGAGAACAATATTGCAGTGGTGGGCAAGGACCAGGTTCGCCGCGGCCGGGCCATGCACTGGATCCGCGTCGACACCTACTACAGCGGCCAGCCGAACGACCCGTCAATCTACAATCAGCCGGTTCCTTGCATGCAATGCGAAGACGCTCCGTGCGAACTGGTCTGCCCGGTGCAGGCCACCAGCCACAGCGCCGAAGGCCTGAACGACATGGTCTACAACCGCTGCGTGGGCACGCGCTATTGTTCCAACAACTGTCCGTACAAAGTGCGCCGGTTCAATTTCTTCCTGTACTCCGATTATGAGACTCCCAGCCTGAAACTGCTGCACAACCCGGATGTGACGGTCCGCAGCCGGGGCGTGATGGAGAAGTGCACGTACTGCGTGCAGCGGATCAACGCCGCCAAAATCGACGCTGAAAAGCATAACCGCAAGGTGGCGGACGGCGAGATCCAGACGGCCTGCCAGGCAACTTGTCCGACGGAGGCAATCGTATTCGGCAATATCAACGATCCCAACAGCCGCGTCTCGAAAATGAAGGCCGAAGAGAGAAACTACGGGCTGCTGGCCGAACTGAACACGCGGCCGCGAACGACATATCTGGCGACGCTGAGGAATCCGAATCCGGAGATCGAGGGCTAAGCGCGGATGGCTAACGGACCAAACGTACACCTACCGAAAAAGGACATCGCGCCGGGATACACATTCGGCACGGTGACGGATCAGATTGCGTCGGTTGTGCTGACCCGGCGGACGCCGATATTCTGGTTCGTTAGTTTCGGCGCGGGGCTGGTGCTGTTGATGTTCTTCCTGCTGGCGGTGGGGTTGCTCTTCGCCAAAGGCGTGGGAATCTGGGGCCTGCGCACACCAGTAATGTGGGGATTCGCCATCACCAATTTCGTCTGGTGGATTGGAATCGGCCACGCGGGAACCTTGATTTCAGCGATTCTGCTGCTGCTCAACCAGCAGTGGCGGAATTCCATCAACCGTTTTGCGGAAGCCATGACGCTGTTTGCCGTGGCTTGCGCGGGAATGTTCCCGATCCTGCACCTGGGCCGTCCCTGGCTGGCGTACTGGTTGTTTCCTTATCCCAACACCATGGGTGTGCAGCCGAATTTCCGCAGCCCACTGGTGTGGGACGTATTTGCGGTTTCCACTTATGCAACGGTGTCGGCGATGTTCTGGTTCGTGGGCCTGATGCCCGACCTGGCCACACTGCGCGACCGGACGCACAACCGCTTCGCCCGTTTCGCTTACGGGATTGCGGCGATGGGCTGGCGCGGTTCCGCGAGGCACTGGAGCATTTACGAAACAGCGTCATTATTGCTGGCAGGGCTGGCGACGCCGCTGGTGCTTTCGGTTCACACGGTGGTGAGTTTCGACTTCACGATTGCGATTGTACCGGGCTGGCATACCACGTTTCTGCCGCCTTACTTCGTGGCGGGCGCCATTTACTCAGGCTTCGCGATGGTGCTGGCACTGGCTATTCCGCTGCGGAAGGTGTACGGCCTGGAAGGATTGATCACAGATCGCCACCTGGACAATTCCGCCAAGGTGATGCTGGCGACCGGTCTGATTGTGGCCTACGCTTACATTCTGGAAACCTTCGCCGCGTGGTACGGCGGCAATGCCTACGAGGCGGCCATGGTGTGGCATCGGATGACGGGGCCATACCGGGTGGCTTACTGGTCGCTGATCTCGTGCAACATTCTGGCGCCGCAGGCGCTCTGGTTCAAGAAGGTCCGCAGCCAGCCGGCGCTCCTGTTTATCTCAGCGATTGTGGTTCTGGTGGGGATGTGGCTGGAGCGATATGTGATCATCGTCAGCAGCCTGGCGCAGGACTTCCTGCCGTCATCGTGGTCCATTTTCCAGGCCACGCGCTGGGACTGGCTGACGTACGTTGGCACCATCGGTCTGTTCCTGTTCCTGTTCTTCCTGTTTATCCGCCTGCTTCCGATGATTTCGATCTTTGAAGTGAGAACGCTGCTGCCCGCGGCAAAAGTAGAAGAGGAGGAGAGTTGATCAAGCCGCTTTACGGATTAATGGCCGAGTTCGACAACCCCACCGCTTTGGTGGCGGCGGCACGGGCGGCGCGGGAGAAGGGCTATCGCAAGCTGGATGCCTATACGCCGTTCCCTATCGAGGAACTGACCGATGCGCTCGATCTGCACCACAACAAACTGCCGCTGATCGTGCTGTTGGGCGGCATCATCGGCGGAATCTGCGGGTACATGCTGCAGTATTACGTGACGGTGATTTATTTTCCCATCAACATTGCGGGCCGGCCGCTGCATAGCTGGCCTTCCTATATCATCATCACTTTCGAAACAACGATTCTGTTCGCGGCGCTATCCGCGGTATTGGGGCTGCTGGCGCTGTGCGGATTGCCTATGCCGTATCACCCGACGTTCAACGTGCCGCGCTTTGTGCTGGCCTCGCGGAACCGGTTTTTCCTGTGCATTCAATCGCGGGATCCGCTGTTCGACCGCGCCAGGACCGTCGAGTTTCTGGAGACTCTGGAGCCGAGAGAGGTGTCGGAAGTTGCGCCTTAAGAGATTACTTGCGAAGGCTGGGAGAGTGGGCCGGCTGAAGGCCGGCGGCAGCCAGGATTGGCTGTCCCACAAAGGCGGCGTGCTGTTGCTACTGGGCGCGCTGGCGCTGGTGGGCTGCCGTCAGGATATGCAGGACCAGCCGCGCTTCATTCCGCTGCGGCCCAGCGGCTTTTTCGACGACGGACGCTCCGAGCGTCCGCTGATTGACGGCACGGTGGCGCGCGGCCATTTGAATGACGACGTGGCGCTCAACACCGGCAAGGGTCCCGATGGCAAGCCCCTGGACACGTTCCCGTTTCCGATTACCAAAGAGGTGATGGCGCGCGGCCAGGATCGCTTCAATATTTACTGCACGCCTTGCCATGACCGCACCGGCAACGGCAACGGCATGGTGGTGAGGCGCGGCTTCCGGCATCCTCCGTCCTACCATACGGACCAGGTGCGGCAGTTAGAGAACGGATATATTTTCGACATTATCAGCAACGGCTTCGGGGCCATGCCGACTTACGCGGCGCAGATTCCGGTGCGCGACCGGTGGGCCATTGTGGCCTACGTCCGCGCGCTGCAGTTGAGTGAGAACGCATCCGTCAACGACGTGCCCGCCGAAGATCGCGGCAAACTGGGAGGCGCGCAATGATGGCTCAAGACCTGGACTTCCGGGTTTCTCCCGAACTCCGCGACGACTTGAAGAAGTGGCGCACGCGCTCGCTCGGCATCGGCATTGTGGGGGCGCTGGCCTGCGGCGCGGGATTCCTGATGTCGCCGTTCCAGTTTTATCGCTCTTACCTGTGGTCGTACCTGTTCGTGGTATCGCTGGCGATCGGATCGCTGGCGTGGCTGATGCTGCAATATATCACCGGCGGCGCGTGGGGCGTGATCATCCGCCGTCCCTGCGAGGCCGCGGCGCGCACCATTCCGCTGGTGGCGCTGATGTTCCTGCCGATTCTGATCGGCATTCCCAATCTGTATGAGTGGTCGCATACCGCCAAGGTGCTGGCGGACGAAGGTCTACAGCACAAGCAACCCTATCTGAACGTGCCGTTCTTCTTGATCCGCACCGCCATTTATTTCGCCGGCTGGTGGCTGGTGGGCTGGTATCTGAACCGCTGTTCGGCGCGCGAAGATGCCGAAGGACACAATGCGGTGCACGGAAAGATGAGCTCCGCCTCTGCGCCGGGCCTGGTGTTCTGGGGCCTGAGCGTTACCTTCATGTCGATCGACTGGGTGCTCTCGCTGCATCCGGAGTGGTTCTCCACGATGTTTGGTCTGCTGTTCATGGCAAGCCAGGGGCTGACTTCGATGGCTTTTCTGATCGCCTTGATGGTGCTGCTTTCCAATCGCCGGCCGATGTCAGAGATTCTGACGCCGCGCCATCTGCACGACCTGGGCAAGTTTCTTCTGGCGCTGGTGATGGTGTGGGCGTATTTTTCGTTCTCGCAATTCCTGATCATCTGGGCAGGCAACCTGCCGGAAGAAATCCCGTGGTATATCGCGCGGCTCAACCACGGGTGGCAATACGTGGCGCTGGCGCTGGTGATCGGCCATTTCGCGCTGCCGTTCAGCCTGCTGCTGTCGCGCGACCTGAAACGCAATTTCAAGCTGCTGGCCACCATCGCGGTCTTCATCCTGTGCATGCGGCTGGTGGATCTGTATTGGATTGTGGCTCCGGATTTCCGCAAGGAGTCGTTCGGGCTGAGCTGGATGGATTTCACAGCGCCGATGGGCCTGATCGGCATCTGGCTGGCGTATTTTCTGAGCCAGTTGGAGAAGCGGCCGTTGTTGCCGCCGAACCAGCCTCATCTGGAGGAGGTGCTGGAACATGGAAGAGAATAACAAGCGTCCGGCGGGATATGAGGAAACCGACGTCAATGTGGCGGCGGTCGGCAAGTTCGGCGCCGCGTTGGCCGTGATGACGGTTCTGGCGATGCTGCTGGTGGTGGGCGTCTTCAAGTATTTCCAGGCGCAGGATGGCGGCGTGGCCAAGAGCGTGAACCCGGCCACGACGTTTCCGCAACCGCAATTGCAGACCAAGCCGATTCCCGATTTGCGGGAGATCCGCGCCGCCGAGCAGCAAGTGCTGACCAGCTACGGCTGGGTGGATCAACAAAAGGGCGTGGTGCGGATTCCGATTGCGCGGGCCATGGACATGCTGGTGGAGCGGAGTCTGCCGGTCCGCAAGGAAGAACCGGCGCCGAGCGCCGGCAATGTGAGCGTGCCGACGGAAAGCGGGTTGGGGCCCAAGATGCAGGCGCCCGGCGGTCCGCTGGCGGGAGAAGGGAAATGAGAAACCGAGCTTGCTGGTTGATTCTGGCGGCTGCCGCTGCCTGGGCGCAGCCGGGCCAGCCGGCGCCCGCGCAGCCGTCTTATACGATGCAGGATTCGAATCTGCGGCCGGCGCTGCCCGGCGCGTTGGAAGGCGTGGGTATCGATCAGAAGCTCGACACGCAGGTGCCGCTCGACCTGACGTTCCGCGACGAAGCAGGCCGCACTGTGCCGCTGTCGACTTACTTCCACAGCAAGAAGCCGGTGATTCTGGCGTTGGTCTATTACGAGTGCCCGATGCTTTGCACGCAGATCCTGAACGATCTGGAGAGCAGCCTGAAGGCCGTGAGCTTCAACCCCGGGCAGGATTTCGAAGTAGTCAGCGTGAGTTTCGATCCCAAGGATACGTCGGAGACGGCGGCCTCCAAGAAGCAATTACTGCTGAAACGCTATAACCGGCCGAACACCAACAACGGCTGGCATTTTCTGGTGGGTGACGAACCGAACATCAAAGCGCTCACCGATGCAGTGGGCTTCCACTATAAGTACGATCCGAAGACGCAACAGTTCGCGCACGCCAGCGGAATTATGATCCTGACTCCAGACGGCCATCTCTCGCGGTATTTTTATGGGCTGGAGTACGCCCCCCGCGATGTGCGGCTGGGACTGGTGGAAGCTTCGCAAAACAAGATCGGGAGTCCGGTGGATCAGATTCTGCTGTTCTGTTACCACTACGATCCGTCGACAGGCAAGTATGGCGCCCTGGTGATGCGGATCGTACGTTTTGCCGGCGCCGGCTTCGTGCTGGTGTGCGGAACAATTCTCTGGGTTGTTGTCCGGCGCGAAAAGGCGCGCCCCATTGTTCGACATGGGTAAATTTCCACTAATTCCGGAGCAGGCATCCACATTCGCGGAGGATGTGGATCATCTGACTTATTTTCTGCTGGCGGTGGCGGTCTTCTTTACGGTGCTGATTTTCTGCAGCATCTTCTACCTGGCCATTCGCTACCGGCGGCGCTCCGCCAACGAATTGCCAGAGGAAATACACGGCGGTATGGCGCTCGAAATCCTTTGGAGCGTGATTCCCTTCGGCATCACGATGGTGATGTTCACGTGGGGCGCCAGCGTATTCTTCCGCGAGAGCCGGCCGCCGGATAACGCGATGCCGCTCTACGTGGTGGCCAAGCAGTGGATGTGGAAGGTGGAGCACATGGAGGGGCAACGGGAAATCAATGAGCTGCACATCCCGGTAGGCCGCGCGGTGAAGCTGACGATGGCGTCGGAGGACGTGATCCACAGTTTCTATGTGCCGGCTTTCCGTGTAAAGCAGGATGTTGTGCCCGGCAGTTATTCCACCATCTGGTTTCAGCCCACGAAAGTCGGCAAGTATCATCTGTTCTGCGCGGAGTTCTGCGGCACACGCCATTCGGCCATGATCGGCTGGGTATACGTGATGGAGCCGCAGGATTACCAGCGCTGGCTGAGCGGCGGCTCGCCCGAAGGAACGCTGACGTCATCGGGGGAGAAGCTGTTTAACAGCCTGGCTTGCTCCAACTGTCACAAGGCGGACGGCACGGGCCGCTGCCCCAGCGTGGAGGGGCTCTTCGGCAAGACCGTGCAACTGGCGAACGGCAAGAAAGTGGTGGCCGACGAAGCCTACATTCGGGAGTCTATTCTGCATCCGGCGGCGAAAATCGTAGCCGGTTATGCGCCGGTGATGCCCACTTTCCAGGGCCTGGTCAACGAAGACGGCGTACTGCAACTGATTGAATACATCAAGTCCCTGGGACCGAAGCCGGTGGTCGGCGGCGGTGGGGCTTTGGGGAAAGAGGGCGAAACGCCCAAAAGCAAGTAACTATGATTACGGCAGCGGTACAAGAACGCGAGCATTACCTGAACAACAGCTACGGAATCAAGTCCTGGCTCCTGACGAAGGACCACAAACGAATCGGGCTGCTATACCTGTTCACCGTGACGCTGTTTTTCTTTCTGGGCGGCGCATTCGCGACGATGATCCGGATTGAACTGCTGACGCCGGATGGAAACTTCGTCTCTTCGGAGACTTACAACAAACTCTTCACGATGCACGGCGTCGCGATGATCTTCTTCTTCCTGATTCCGGCGATTCCGGCCACGCTGGGAAATTTCTTTCTGCCCATGATGATTGGGGCCCGCGACCTGGCGTTTCCGCGCATCAACTTACTAAGCTGGTACCTGCTGGTGATCGGTGGGTTATTCGCGTTGTTCGCCATGCTGGCCGGCGGCGTGGATACCGGTTGGACGTTTTACACGCCTTATAGCACCACTTACTCGAATTCGTGGGTGATTGCCACGGCGCTGGGGATCTTCATCTCAGGGTTCTCTTCGATTCTCACCGGCCTCAACTTCATTGTGACGGTGCACCGCATGCGGGCGCCCGGCATGACCTGGATGCGTATGCCCCTGTTCGTCTGGTCGCATTACGCCACCGCGCTGATCCAGGTGCTGGGTACGCCTGTTGTGGCAGTCACGATCGTGCTGCTGTTTTGCGAGCGAGTCTTCCATATCGGAATTTTCGATCCGACGCTGGGAGGCGACCCGGTGCTGTTCCAGCACATGTTCTGGTTTTACTCGCACCCGGCGGTGTACATCATGATTCTGCCCGCCATGGGCGTCGTCAGCGAAATCGTATCGGTATTCTCGCGCAAGCGGCCTTTCGGCTATATCTTCATCGCCTATGCCAGCATGGCGATCGCGGTTCTGGGCTTCCTGGTTTGGGGCCATCACCTGTTTGTAGCGACGCAATCGGTTTACGCCGCGTTGGTATTTTCTTTCCTGAGTTACTTTGTGGCGGTCCCTTCGGCGATTAAAGTGTTTAACTGGACGGCCACTCTGTACAAAGGCTCTATCTCCTTCGAAACGCCCATGCTTTATGCCTTCGGCTTCATCGGGCTATTCACCATCGGCGGGCTGACCGGGCTGTTTGTCGCTGCCCTGGGTTTCGACGTCCACGTGACGGACACTTACTTTGTGGTGGCGCATTTCCACTACATCATGGTGGGTGGAACGATTATGGCTTACCTGGGCGGGCTGCATTACTGGTGGCCTAAGATCACGGGCCGCATGTATCCCGAGGGCTGGGCTAAGCTATCGGCGTTGATTATCTTCCTGGGCTTCAACCTGACATTCTTCCCGCAATTCATCCTGGGATATCTGGGGATGCCGCGGCGTTACCATGTGTACCCGGAGGAGTTTCAGGTGCTGCACGTGCTCTCCACGGCGGGCGCTTCGGTGCTGGCAGTGGGCTACCTGATGCCGATGATCTATTTCATCTGGTCGCTCCGTTACGGAAAGGAAGCCCCCGCCAATCCGTGGGGCGCCACAGGCCTGGAATGGCAGACGGCCTCACCGCCGCCTCTGCATAACTTCGACGAGACGCCCATTGTGACTCACGAAGCTTATGATTACTCCACGGTAGTCGGACAGGAGGCCAAAGTTGTCTAGCGACGTTCACGGCCACGCCGAAACGCCCCAACTGCGGGTTCAGTTCGAGACCGAAGCGCAACAGAAAGATGCCTCGACGCTGGGGATGTGGCTCTTTCTGATTACCGAAGTGATGTTCTTCGGCGGCATGTTCCTGGTGTACACGGTCTACCGCAATGCCTACCCGGAAGTCTTCGCTAAGGCTTCCAGTAGTCTTAATGTGTTTATCGGCGCCGCCAATACAGTGGTGTTACTGTGCAGCAGTTTCACGATGGTGCTGGCCGTGCGGGCCGCGCAATTGAGCCAGCGGAAAGCCATCGTCTTGTTTCTAATCCTGACGTTGATTTTTGGCGGCATCTTCCTGGGCGTCAAGGCCTATGAGTGGAACGAGAAATTCCAGGAGCACCATATTCCGGGCGCATCTTTCCATTTCGAAGGAATGCAGCAGGACGAGCAAGCCCATGCGCAGCTATTCTTTTCGCTCTACTTTGCGATGACCGGCCTGCACGCACTTCACATGATTATCGGGGCGGGAATGCTGGTGATTCTGATTCGCCATGCGCAGCAAGGCAAGTACTCCGCCGAATATATGACTCCGGTCGACCTGGGCGGCCTGTACTGGCACTTTGTAGACATCATCTGGATTTTCCTGTTCCCGCTGCTGTATCTGATTGACCGTCACTTAAAGGGATAGGTATGAGCGAACACATCGATAGCATCAAGACTTACTCCCTGGTCTTTGCCGGCCTGATTGTGGCGACGGTAGCGACCACGGCGGTGGCATTTGTGGACCTGGGCGATTTCAGCGTGGTGGTGGCGCTGGTGATCGCCGTTTGTAAGATGCTGTTGGTGGCTCTCTTCTTCATGCACGTGCGGCACTCCACGCGCCTTACCAAGCTGGTGGTATCCGGGGGCCTCTTATGGCTGCTGATTCTGCTGGGCATGACAATGAGTGACATTCTCACCCGCGGCTGGGTGGGCGTGCCGGGACGGTAACGCCGGAATAGCCGGGCAGGCTTACGCATGCCCCGCCTGGCGGAGCATTTCTTCCCAGGCCTCCACGCCGCCCAGCAAGGGGCGCACATGCCTGATGCCTTGTGACCGGAGGAGCAGCGCCGCACGGGCGCTGGAAGCTTCGTTTGGTCAACTGCAAAAGAGAATCACTTCACGGTCGCGGGGAATCTGCGTGGAATCGGCGACAAGCTCGTCGGTGGAAAGCCGGATGGCGCCGGGAAGGGAAGTGGAGTCGCTTCCGAGACTGGAGCGGAGGTCGACAATGAAGAGATCTTCCCCGGCATCCATGCGGAGACGCAGTTCTTCGGGAGTGATGCGGGCCACCTCGAGCTGCTTGAGGATGCGGCGGCGCTGGACGAACTGCCAGAGAATCCACACGGCGAACGGGATCCCTACCAGCAGGAACAGGTCCGAACCTAAGCGCCTGGCGTGGAAGAGCACCAGTTCCAACTGATCGCTGAAGAGGAATCCGAGGCCGATGTAAGCGCTGCTCCAGATGACCACGCCGAGGGCGTCAAACGCCAGAAAGCGGGGCGCAGCGACGCCGGAATCGCCCGCCAAGGGCGCGGCCACGGCATTCAGGCCGGGAATGAATTTTGCGAAGAGGAGGGTTTTCAGGCCGTACCTGACGAAGGCATTCTCGGTTTGGCGCACGCAGGAATCGGGCTCGAGCGAAATGCGGCAGAGGAAGCGCAGCACGCTCTTACCGCGGCGGCGTCCGAAATGAAACCAGACACTGTCGGAGATCAGCGCTCCGGCAAGGCAGCAGGCGATGGCGGCAGGGCCGTTCATGCGGCCCGCCCGCACCAGCGCACCGGCAGCGATGAGAAGCGGAACCGAAGGGATCGGCAGGGCTCCCTGCTCGGCCAGTACCCACCAGAACAGCAGGGCGTAGCCGTAGCGTTCCATGAAATGCATGGCTTGTTCCAGGCCGATAGGGTGCATGTGGGGTGCTGAGATAGTGATGAAACCGACAGCAAGAAGGATGCAGCCGGTGATTGGCCGGTCACCGCGGGACGGGCAATGCTATATTCGAAATCGCCATGCAATCTACGGGCTTCCTGGATGGCTCAACCCCGGTATTTGTGCTGATTACTCCACTTCCCAACTGGAAGGGAAGCGAACAAAGCGTCACCGAGGGAATCTGCATCCGGCGGTTGCTGCCCGGTGAACGAGTGGCGATGGAACTGTCGCACCCGCTGTTGAGTTACCACGACGTGGATGGGTCTGCGCGAGACGGATATTGGATTTGTTACGAATTCGAGAACCCCTATCCCGCCGATAACGTGCGGTACCGCCGGCGGCGCGAGGCTGCATTTAAGCTGATGCTGCACGCCGCTTATTCGGTACAGATACTGGCGCCGATTGGTGGGCCGAACCTGTTTCTGCTGTACCGAAGGGCGGATTCCGGCGTGACGTTAGACTGCACGCAGCACCGGCCGGCTTTTCTGGCGCCGATGTGGGGCCGTGTTTGCGCCATCCCCGCGTCCTTTCAAGAGGAAATTCCGATAGTGCTGGAGCGGGTTCGGGAAGTTTTCCAAAAGCCGGTATTGCGGCTGCAAATCCCAGTCTGGCTTCTGGAGCAGGGCCTGGGCGCGCCCGACCGGCACATCCGCATTCTGCTGTGGGCCACCGGTCTGGATGGAATTACGCGTAGCGGAGGAATGGCTGCCTTTGCCGAGCGGCTGTGCCAGTTGTTGGGGGCCAGCACGGCGATTTTTCCGCCGGACGCGACTGGGCGCCGGCCGGAGTATCAGGTGATCGACGTGGCGGAAGATCTGTATCAACTGCGCAACGAGATGGCGCACGGCCTGCCGTTTCACGAAAAATTCCGCAAGAAGCGCGGCTTTCTGGTGGCTGCGGGAGAACCGCCGTCGGAGGACTTTGCGAGCTACCGTTACGACCACGTGCTGGAGGAGTGCGCGGTGTTCCTGCTTTGCCAATCCTTGAGAGCGACCTTCCTCGAAGGCCGGCCGCGAGGGTCCGCGACATAAGAGTGGGCGTGGCTCGCTTCGTTTTGCTGGTTTGACTGCGCGCGGGCGGGCACG
>Ga0182030_10002531_pt1 | contig 38824 bp, 70 predicted proteins | sample 812S3MmetaG_FD_121299 | JGI IMG/M metagenome (GOLD analysis project Ga0182030, IMG submission 121299) | Permafrost microbial communities from Stordalen Mire, Sweden - 812S3M metaG (Illumina Assembly) | ecosystem: Environmental > Terrestrial > Soil > Wetlands > Permafrost | place: Sweden...
GACCAATGCCCTTAAAGAATTGATCTATAAAGATGATAATCAGATATGCGAACAGCATATCTATAAAGTCTATGATGAGCTTCCCCGAACAGAAATTATTGTGAAAACGATCCAGACCGCTGAGAAATATGGGTTAACTCTCCCATGCGAATGATTTTTGAGAATGATGGCCAGGAGGATTTTTTCGAGATCATCCTAAGCGACGAAGAGATCGAAGAACTGAAGGCAGGGAGGGGGATTCAAAAAGATTTCCCCAAAGGACTCTATGACCTTCACAATTTAAATGTGTTCATTAGACCAGAAAATTTAACCAGTGAGGAATGATGCCATTAGTAAAAGGTAAAGCTGCCAAGAGCAAGAAAGGTTTTTCAGAGAATATCAAGAGAGAAATGGAAGCCGGCAAACCCCAAAAGCAAGCCGTAGCGATTGCCTATAGCGAGGCGAGACGCGGTAAAAAAAAAGCGAAGAAAAAGTGATGCTTGGAACTCGACTGATTAGAGAAGTCGATTTATTCCCCGACTTTAGAATCTATTTTCAGAATGTCTGGGCAAAGGGATCTTTGGCTGGGATGATCTATTTCATGATGTGGCGTTTATATTATTTGGAGATGAAGAATGGAGAAAGAAATCCTTATTACAGTCCTAGAGAGGGCAAACGATATGCTCGACTTCTTGAAGGAAATGCGATCGAATCTATTGAAAGATCAAGAGAGAATGCTAAATCAGCAAAGAAGGTTCCAAGAGCAAGTAGAGAAAAGGCTGCAAGATTTGTCCGACACGGCAAGCTTTCAACAGCAAAGGTATCAAAGCGAGTTGAAAAAAATAAGCGATCTGTGTCAAACAATGGACGAGACGTTGTGCAACGTATTGCTCGCGGTGCGGCAAAACGAGTACTTGCAGGCGTGGTATCCCGCTCAAAACGGCCAGGAAGAGCAAAGAGTAATCGGAAAGTACGTTGAGGTAAAAGAGGAGGAGGAGTAATATGACCGCTGAAAGCATCCTATTTTTCATAGGGATTCTCGCTTGCATGTCGCTCCTTCTTCTTTTTCGCCCTGAAAATTGATCCGAATTCAAAGCTCCGAAAAGCCGGAAAAAAGGCTGGGGATATGCGTAAATAACATAATAAGCATTATCAGACTGTATATAAACCTTTTAAACTGGAATTATTGATGCCAAAATCCCACACCCTTCCAATCCCTGCAACGATCAATGAACCAACCGGCTTAACCGATACCCAACAAGAAAATCTTCTTTTAGTTGGGCTTCGCCAAGATATCTTCCGGCTTCAGAAGCAGATGATGTTTCATGATCGCTGTGTTTTAGCCGAGAATGAAATAAAATTATTGAAAGAAAAGATTGAGCAATATAAGAAGATGATAAGCCAACTAAAAAAAGGAAAGACATCTTATGGAAGCGCCAATATATCCAACATATTTAAAAAGGTTAGAAGAACTATTAATCCAAGTAAAAAGCGACCTCGAAAAAGAGCCAAAGATCGTTGATTTCTATAAAGTCACTGAAATATTAGAATTATTGTCTTGGCGAACTTGCGGGATTTCTCTTCCTGAAAAAGAAGAAAAATGGATTACCACAACAGAATTTCTTAAAAAATATCCCATCATGCACCATTCAACTTTAACAGATATTTTAAAACTCTGTAGATCCAAGAATCTTCCATGGGTACAAAGAGAAGGCCATCGTTATTTAATTAAAGAAAAAGAAACTGTAGATGGTATCGCCGAAATATTAAATAATGAATATAAATATAGTATTAATCTTAAAAAAAAATATGACGATTTCTTTAAGAAATCGGCAGCATAATATGGAGATCCATCATGTCAGACCAAAAAAAAGAACTGCCAAGCTTAGAGTACAGCGCAAAATCAGTGAGCTGGCATCTCAAGACCCTATCGGACGAGTTGAAGTTGATCAGAGAGACATTACAGAAGATGGCGGAGAAGCAGGATATATTTTAAAGAATGATGAGGATGATTTTAGAAATCATCCTCCGAATTGTTCTTAAGCTACAAAGTAAATTCCACTTCCACTAAATGTGCTATTATTAGCCCAAGCTGTATCCGCTAATGCTGCTGCGGATTGGGTACTTCCATATTGCAACGGTTGAATAGTTGATGCCCCAGAGTTTACAGAAGCTCCAACAGAAGTATATAGAGCCGTCAATGTCAACACCTCCCATCTAGTTGCCAATTGTGGCCCATTTCCTGTATCGGTTATCATTGGAAAAGGTAATCCAGCTATTGATGAAGATCCTGTTGAAGATCCTTTGCTTGATAAAGCAATTTTAAAAGTCACATAACAAATATTTCCAATTCTTGTATAACGCCCAACTTGGGTGGCATATGTTATACCTACAGAAGCACCACCAAAAGATAAAACTGGTGTCCAAGTTGAAGTTGAGTAAGCGGATAATAGGTTTGTTCCGCCATCAAAACTGATGCTCCCCATGCTCGTATTATATGCTGTAAGAGTAGTAGTATTTATTTTTGAAGATGAGCCTATAAAAGTTACGGAACTATAAGATAAAGTGCCTGCACCTGTTATAGCATTTGTATTTGAGGAATTTATAGATGCGTTTGATAGCCCTAAAACACTTCCAACAGATATTGCACTAGCTGTTCCTGACCCCAAAGCATCTCCTTGAGAGTTTCCATTTCCAGATCCTCCAACTGTTAAACAAGTAGTATTTGATGCTATATAAGAACAGCCTATGGAATCGTGAGATGCTGTGCCTGAAGTAGTAATAGGAAAATTTATTAAGCAATATCTTAAAGTTAATGTTCCTGCGCTTGCAGTACTTGCTGTTGTTGAACTTCCTGTATTTGTTATCCTAGTATATCTGAATAATAAAGATCCCGCACTTGAACATGTAAATGCAGAAATCCCAGTTGTGCCTATATCTCCATTGCAATAAAAAACATTTATCTGAGAGGAAGACGAAGAAGAAGTATAACTAATAGCTGTATTATTAGTAGCGTTAATTGTGCAATCTTCTAAATTCAAAATAGAGGCAGCAGATCCCGTAACAGCAATAGCGAAATCTGAATTTGTTTGAAGTCGGATATTCGATATTGAAACGCTTCCAGCAGCGGTAAAAGTGCATTTACCAGAAATCGTGACATTTGGTGTATCATCATCACATGTGAAAGCTGTTAAATTCACTCCAGCTTTTAGCGTGGGATTCTCCGTATAAGTTCCAGGACGGATGAATATGGTATCCCCAGAAGAGGCCGATGTTAAAGCCGTAGCAATAGTGGTATGCGTACCTTGTGTGGCATCGGCGCTTACAATCCATTTAGCGCATCCAAATGTATTTGTTGAAATTTGCTGAGGCATCGTTTACCTTAAGTTACTGTCCAATTTCCGATTAAGCTATCTGATCGCCAGACGGTTGAAGCGCCTGCTGTGATGCAAATAAGTTCTATGCAATCGCCGACGTTTGTACCTGCGACTGATCCACCAACGCCCACTGTACTTGATGCTGAGCCGATCAAAATTTGCTGGTTGGCATTCTGAGCGATGGTTGTGATGCCCAATTTACCAACGATTTTGATGATATCGCCAAGAGCTCCAGAGGCAGGAAGGGTATAAGTGACGTTTGTGTGGTCGGTCACATAGCCATTTTGGGCAAGAAGCGCTTGAGTAGCACCAGTGACATCCGTCCAAGTAAAACCACCGCCTGTTGAAGCGATTGTGATCGTGCCAGCGCCATTCGTGATGGTGATACCAGTACCAGGAGTAAGGGCTGCTAAAACGGGATCAGCACCGGTTGAGCCGATTACTAATTGACCATTGGTAGCTACGCCTAATGAAGCGATATTATTGGAGGCTGCGCCGATAACAGTGCCGTGCAGGGTGATTGTAGGAGCAGAAAATGTCCCTGTCCCATTATAATAGGCTACGCCCTGAGCCGAGAGATTGATTGCATTATTTGTTGCCATATTTATACTACCGTGAAGTTACCGACGGGTTGAAGAGCAATCCACGAAGCGCCAGGGCCGGAAGCCCAGCAGACGAGCATTAAAGTATCGCCTTTCTTCGTGGATGTAATAGAGCCGGTCGTCACGGTAGTCAGGTCAATGCCCAACTGGATTGAATCGCCCGCATTTTGATTTAATTTAAAAAAGTTGCCTCCGATATCTGCGACGATGAATGTATCGCCAACAAGAGGAGAAGCGGGCATTTGTACTTGACGTACACCTGCGCCCGTTATCAGATAGCCGAAGCCTTTAACGGCAGTGAAATCTGTAGACTGAACGACCCATGTAAATCCTCCGCCTGGCAGAGAGATCGTTTCGGTATTAGTCTCAGGATTACCCGTGACTAAGATACCGCCTCCAGCTGCACCAACGAGATTAATGACACCCGACCCATCAGGGCCGACTTCTACGCCGTCATTGCCTTTTAAAGAGGTAACCGTACCAGGAGGGCCGATGACGTTATCGACCTGATCGAGCTTTTTGGTGAAGGGATTGAATCTATATTGGCTCATCTAATCCTCACACATAGGTATAAGTGGCGCGATCATCCCATTCGAAGACATAATCATTGCTGGCATTGCCCAGAGCATTTTGAGGCCAAATAATCGAAGTGATATTATTTGAGCCGTCATAAGTGAGTTTGGCTATCTGCCAGACATCATTTGATGTTGGGGAGCCAGGACGGGCAAACCCCTTATAAATCAGATTATTGCTACCATCATATTCACCTCGGAAGGCCAGATCATCGACTGAGTCATAGATAAGGCGATTCTGGGCGTCTAAGTAACCTAGCGGTCGATTGGTCATGAATTACCTATGCGTTAATGATCCACCAATTGAAGGTGCTGGTTTCATTTCCAGTGCTGGTTAATGTGAATCCTGTTCCATCTTGAGCAGTGATCGACACTTGGCCAGGTGTTCCGCCAGTAGCAGCGCGGGAATAGAATATTTTGGCTGTTGCGCTCGATGCAGTTGTTGCAACGGTGACCGCTCCAGGAGTACCACTCATCGCACCAGAAGTACCTACAGAGGCATTTGAGCCGGTAGCGACAACAATTTTATTGCCGGCTGTTCCTAAAACTACGTTTCCATTGGTAGCAGTGATTGCGCCTGCGGTAGCTGTTATTGTAGTTGCAGCTGTGACGGAGCCTGCAAAACTTGGAGATCCATTAAAGGCTGGATCTGATCCAGATACTCCCATTAAAGCCTGCCCTGTTGTCCCTGGAGTAGTAGCTACGATTGAGCCTGCTCCTTCTCCAATGAGAACGCCGTGGGCGGTATAAGTTGCTGGAGTATATGGCCCGATTGTAGAAAGAGTGACTGTATGGCCGGCATTAGCAATTCCAATTTGATTGGCTGTGCCCGCTATGATAATATTACCCGCTACTGCAGAAAGGCCGTTGATAGTAGCAACCGCTCCACTTGCTCCACCGAGGATTGCCCATGTAGTGACTCCGCCGACGAGGGAGACCGCACCATACATGATGCCGGTAGAGTTAACGACTGCGAGAGTCCCTAGCTTTACTTTCAGATTGGCAGAAGGTGCTGATGTTGGAAGGATGACATTGGCAGGATTTGGGACTTGAACTCCGCCGTAATATGGGCAGGTAACGCCGAGTGTGGTCATGAGGGCCTCTTTTATTGTATTGTATAAACATTATTTTAATTCAAAATAAGTTTATATACAATCTATTCTGAGGCTATGAAATTGATCTTTCTCTTTTCTTTGGGTTTTTCTTCGCCTAATTTATTGGCTGCTGCTCTTATGGCGGGAATATTCTGCTCGGCGAATGCTTTGCTTAATTCATGGAAATTTTCTTGAAATCTAGGACGAGAATAATATTGGCCTTTGATCCATTTCCAGGCTGTAGGAATGCTGAAAACGGCTGCTTTTTTACCGAGACCTGGAATTAAAGCCAATAGAGCATGCTTCATAGCATGACCGGCCAGATCTTTTTGAGGGATTTGGCTTAATGAATCACGAACTTTATATAGATCTTCTACAGTCTGTTTTAATTTTCCAGATTCTTCAGGGCCGAGGAATCGATCGAGACTTTCCCAATTTCTCTCATTTTTGAGAAAAGATTGAAGTTGAGCATCTGTGACATTGCGCTCTAGGATTGGATCTAAAATATTGCGAGCAACTTTAGTATTTTTAAAAGTAGAATAAGAATCATTCAATCCTTCGAAAGTTTTTAACCAGAGACTTGATTGATCTCCGCCCTGACCTGGAATTGCAGGCAGTTTTTCAGATAAAGACCCTCGGAATGATTCTTTGATCGCATCATTCATGCGAGTCAGAAAATTCAATTTCTCTTGATCGAAAGAAGATAATTTCTGATAAGGAGGCTTGTTTTCTAAGATATCTTTAAAAACAGAATTATTTAGGCGATATCTCTTATAAGCATTGTAAAGCTGATCTGCTCCATTCTGCTGCCACCCTTCAACTTGCTCTTTGATGAATTTTCCAATTTCAGTAGGAGCGCCTGTTTTAGAGTAAGCTTGAGCTTCTTTTGCTAAGAACTCATCCAAAGGAGCTAGATTGATTTTTGGGTTAAACTCTTTAGCAGCGCCTTCTAATGCGTCGAATGATTTATTAAATTTCTGTTGTATTGGGCGATCAGCTTTTATCGCTTCACTGACGGTCTGGAATTTTTTATTTTCTTTTCCTACGTCTTTTACGATTTCAGCAGCTTCCTTGTTAACTCGATTGATCTGAGATTCAAAATGAGCTGGGGTGATATGACCTGCTTCTTTAGGGTGAATCCCTTTTTCTAATATTCTTGGCTGTTTGATCCTTCCTTGTGCAGCAGGTGCTTTTGGCTTAAATCTTAAAGATCCCAATGTTTCAAGGACATCTTGCCCTCTCTCACCAACTCCAAGAGTTTTACCGGCTTCAGCTGCTAATGTGCCTGTTGCTGCCAATGGAGCTGCTGCAACTGGATTGAGACCACCGGCTATTCCTGATCCTAATCCTCTGCCGAATCTCCCCCCAATTTGTTCTCTGCGCGTTCTTTCTTCTTTAGGGAAACCTAGAAAATCTAAAAATTGAGAAACCTGAGTTGATGAAGGAAAAGTACCGAAATTGGGAGCGACATCTCCTGTATCGCCTAATGCTGCTAAATCAATATCCGAGGCTTTCGATTCGACTTGATGTTGAGCTTTTTGGCCTGGTAATTCTTGGCCGGTTTTATATCCAGGGATCAGATTTAGAACATTTCCATAAAAACCTGTTCCACCTTCAACCGCGCCACGCGCAATAGCTTTTTTTACCTTTTCATTGACTGGCTTAGTTGGAGTGCCAATCGATTGGGATTTTCCTGATTCATCTATGAAAGTGAAAGCCATTATTGACCCTGAAGTTTATAACCATAATCTTGAATCGCTTCTTGAACCTGATTTTTTGGAATTTTCCCTTGTTTGCCATCAGGACTAATGACTGGAACTAACTCGTCTCCATATTGGAGAACTTGAGCAAATTTATCATAATAGGGCTGCATCCTTTCTGAAATGTCCAATTCAATATCGCTTGCTCTCTCTTTGCCTGTGCGATTTTTACGAGCATCTTTAAACACTTCATAGCGGGCTTTTGCCAGATTATCGAAGTAGCGCAATGTATGAATGATGCGTTCTTTACCATCTTTAGAGTTCAGGAGAGAAGGAATTGTCTTTAAAAACTCCGTAAATTCGGTCTGCAAAATGCGTCCAAACCCATAGGCAGAAGCGACATTTAAGCCTCTTTGAGCTGCCAACTTTTGAAACTCTTCTGTATCTGCATTGGAAGTTAAACTTACCGGCGCACCGAGAAGATCAGTGAGGTATGCTCCCAAAGGAGAGATGATTTTATCTGAGTCTATGAGAGATTGCATTTTATTGAGGTTAGCATCGCTGACGCGGGCACTATCATAGCCATCCACGATATCTTTTTGGATCTTATCTAGCTTATTTGATTCCTCATGAGCCGTTTTTCTATCTTCAGCGCGAATCATCTGTGCTTCTTTCTCATGAAGCTTAGATTGATCTCGGATATTTTGGATCATCTCTTTAGCGACATCTTCTCCATAGCCTTTCTTGGCTAAATCATAAACTTGAGGAATCTGATTTATATTCAGTTTTGGAGGAGGTTGATTGATCGTATCAGGAGTTCCTTGGCCTGGAGCAGTATTTTGTCCAGCAGGAGGAGGTGGATTCTGCTGAGGAGAATTAAAAAGCTTATCAAGAGCTGTTCGGGCTTCTTGAACGCCTTTTTTCTTATAGTGAGCTTCCCCTACATCTCCTACAGCGCCTCCGATAGCCTGAGCAAGCTTGCTTCCAAATGTCGGCACTGCTGGTAAAACTTGAATCTGGGGCATTATCGACCTCTTCTGCTTGGCTTTTTGATTTTAGGGCGACCATAGATACCGGAAATTCCTGGTCTCGCTTGAGTCTGAAATCCTGGCGCTACGCTATCTCTTTTTCTCATGGCAGAAGGCGATCCTGCTTCTCTATTTTCCATAGAGTGAGGCATCACATGCTGCTGAGGAGCGGTTTTATTCTTGAATTGGCGTTGAGGAGTTTTGAGCTTCATTAGACTCCTCCGCCTGCGGCTGCCGAGGCTACTTTTCCGCCTGCATTGATAGCAGCGATAGTCGCATCTTGCCAGAATGGAGTTGCTCTTTGCTGATAAGCGAATGGAGCTACATTCAACCCTGTTTGAGCTTGTTGGAGAGATTGCTGTGCTGGAGCTGCTGCTAGATTTCCTGCTTGACTTGATGCTTGCAATCTTAACTGAGCGAGCATTGATCCTAGACTTGAATTGAGGTTCTGACCTGCGTTGCCTAATGCTTGGTTTAAAGCGCTGCCGCCTTTGCTGCCCTGGCCGAAGGCATTAAGGATATCGGGCACGGTTTGCTGCTGAAATTGACGCTGAGCTTCCTGCTGGATTGGAGCGAAACCATTTCCACCTGGAAGGAGACTTTGAGTTCCCTCAACTGCTTGCTTATAGAGAGGGTTATTTTCTAAACCGCCTTGCTGCTGAAGAGATTGAAGAGCATTCTGAAGAAGGGCCTCAAGAGTATTTTCTCCAGTGCCAGTCAGAGTTGATTGCTTAATATATCCGCCACCTTTAGGAGCGCCCATAGTATACCTATATAATTATAATTATAATTATACATATTTTAGAATTAGACAAAAAGGCAAAGCTGAGCTAAGATCGAACTAAAAGGAGTAATGATGGATTTCTTTAAGAGACATCTCGATGCTGTGATGATGATCGGATCAATGTGTTGCGGACTCATCTTTATAAATGGAAAATTTAATGATTTGGATCGTAGACTGGTGAAAATTGAGACTATTATGTTCTGCAAAGAATATATGCATCATACTGCCGAGCAAACCTGCTTGAAAGAGAAAGAAGTTTCAAAAAATAACATTTGATTTAAAGGAAATAATGAAATATCTAATCATATTATTTTGTTTAATTAATATTAATTTGAATTCTGTTCAAAGAATTGAATTAGATTCTTCAAAAGATCATCGTATTTCAAAGTTCATTATTGAAAATCATACTTACATTCATATTAAGAATATATGGAATGGCGCTGATTCACATATGTGGCATGATTTAGACTGTGAATATTGCAAAAAGAATATGAAAGATGCCTTAGACAAACTTAATCAGGGCACTCCATCAAAACATGCTTAGACCTTTTGAATCCATGCTTGATGAAGAATTTGTCGTTTGTTGTGATCCAGAATGCGCGTGGGCACTTGAACTTCTTATTAATGCTTCGGAGATGTTCTATCAACTTCGGAATGGCAAGTCCCTTATGCCAGTAATCCTTACTGATAGAAAAAGTATTTATGAAGAGAGTATGGTCGAGGCTGCTGAGTTCAGCCCAAAAGTATCCCTCGATCTTATTTGAAGGGGTGACGAGCATATAGAGAAGATTGCCAGGATTATTATATTTGATCTGATCTTCTTGATATTTGTAAAATTGATCAGGCGTGAAAGTCTTGCCTTTTACCCCTTCAATAAGCGATTTGGGGATTAATCTGACATTTTCTGGGATTCTAACCTTTACAAACTCTAAATCCCATTTTGGGGCTTCATTAGAGGCTTGTGGTTGATCTATCGTCTCTGTACTAGACATATGGTACTCCTATCATCATTTAAGTGATCTTGAGCGTTCCTATTGAGTTCCTATTACTCTGATATTGAAATTTCCGGTCACTCCGGTTCTATTATGCTTAATTTGGAAATTTGTGGCTGTTGAAGTGATGGTGAGGGCATTTCCTGCCCAGGCGCCTGTTCCAACTTGAGATCCAAGGACTGCAATTGATCCGGCTGCCGTATCATCAGCTTTACATAAGCTAGCAGTAATAGTAGGGAGATCGGGATGCATCCCGCTTACGCATATGATAAAAGCCCCAAAATTCGGCATATCCAAGATGTTCTGGGCTGTAGATGTGATCGCCATCGGGTAAAAGGAATTATCCTTACCATTCACATTTAGAGCTATGGCTTCATAAAGGCGATTAAAATAAGGAATAAAAAGCGCCCAATCCTCTGGGACAATTGTCGTAGTTGGAAGCTGATAATATTGAGGGAAGATTGTGCTGCTCATGCTCATGGAGTTAATCTTCCTGCTGGACGAGCATAGAGAATCATTCCATTAATCGAAAATGGAGCTTCGGAGTTGCTTTGGACTTCTAATTGAAGGAATTCTCCGATAGCATTGATATAGACTCTTTTCATGGCATAATCTGAAAGGGCATTAGCATCATTGCCGCTGGCATCGAGCGTGAGCGTTCGAGTTGCATTTGGTGATCCTGAATTGTCCATGAAGAAATTCAGGTTAAGTACGCAATCAGGCTCTCTTGTATAATAAAAATCGATGTGTCCAAATTGAACTTTTTGGCCATTTTGAATAAAGGGGTTCCATCTAATTGACTTGAATTTAGTCGTGATTGGAGTCCCATTATCAGTGAGAGAAGATTCATTATCCATCCAGTAAACATTACCTGTCGTATCTCCCGCTAAAAGATCAGGTGCGCCTTTTTGGTTGCTATAAGAGAACCAAGGATATTTCTGAGAACCCCATGAAACGGTGAGATCCGCCCATGAATGCCCCACGAACACATTATAAACACCGAGGCAAGTTAAAGGGATAGAAAAAACATAGGTAGCCCAAGTATTTTCAATAAAATTATAAACCAGGGCTTTGTCAGATCCAGGGGCCACATTCCCGACTGAAGGAAAGATATTATCTTCGCTAACATAAAGAGTCCAGGTTTCAGAGTTGTTATCATAGCGCTGGGAGAATGCTTGGCTGAAAAACTGCTCGCTCATCTCTGTTTCATAGAAGTCGATGATGTTGATGTCGAAGCGCTGAACATTCACCCCATCGGTAGCTGTGATACCCGTTGATCCGATGCCCGTCTCTCGCTCATCATACTGGACGCTGGCATATGGGCAAGTAGTGCGTTTGGAGACGTTGATCTTTTGGAAGACGAAGGGAGAGAATCGATATCCCGTGAAGCGGAAAATCCATACGGATTTGGTGAATCTTACGATGCAGATATCTCGAAGGAAATTAAAACTCACAATCAGATCGCCGGTAGCAGCTGAGAGTGATCCTCCATTACCTTCGATATCATTGACAAAGTTGAAAGGATTAAATTCTGCACTCCAGAAAATTGCTTGATTAGATGAATTACTCGCTGTATTAAGAGTAGGTTTGATGAAGAGCAGCCGATTTTGATAGACCTTCACATCGAAAGTTCTGGTTATCCAGCTAGTGCCCACGCTATTGGTAAAGAAAACAGGGCGAGAAAGAGTAGTCCCATTAAATAAAGTGACCGGATCTTTATTATTGGTCATATAAAGATAAGAAGTACTCGAAACAGTCGTCGTAGGATCGGTTGGCTGCCAATTAGTCCAATTAAAAAAATTACTAATGTTTCCCGTGAAATAATTTGTCGCCGTGGCAGAAATGGATAAGGATTGATTGGCTAAAGCAGCGACGAAATTAAGTGTTACTACTCCAGTAGTATAATTTATCGATCCGCCGGCTGCAAAATTGCCTGCGGGAGCTACTTGAGCGCCTATAGGAGTGGCTGCGGTAAAAGTGATAGTCGATGTCCCATCTGTAATGGAAACAGTGCCAGGAGTTAAACTATTGGGCCAAAAAGTTGGAACAGTGATGGTTAATCCCCCTGGGATTGTTCCTGTCCAAAATACTGATCCAGCAACTCCAGTTATCGGAGCAAAAGTATTGGTGCTATCGGTATAAAGGTAAGCATTCTGGGTCGTGGCTACGACTAAATTTTCTCCACCGGTCGATTCATTCTGGTAAGTCATGATCCCCATCACGGGATTATGATCGGCTAATTGATTGCCGAGCTGGATATACCCATTGCGTTTTGTAAGTTGCCCTCGGTAAACCTGAGCATTTTCAAGAGGATTAAAAGAATCATTTGGACTGATCCAAGGCTGGAGATAAGTAAAAAAACCTGTTTTCTGGGCAGTGATGGGGAATGCCTGGAATTCAGTCATTAATAGCCTATGACGCTAAATGAATAAAGAATTGAAACAGTTGGCCCCATTTTAGTGATAGTAATGTGAGTAGAATTGACGATCGCTAAATTCTGAGGGGTTGAGACGTTGGCAGTTAAAAGAGAAAAAGTTGGTGAGAAGGTTCCTACACCAGTATAAGTGTAGCCCGCTGGGAAAATTATATCAGCAGTATGAGGAGCATTTACAGCATCGGTTATAGTTAATTGTCCGAAATTATAAATTATATTACCTTGTTTAAAAGAATATAAAGTTCCCGTCCAATCTGCTCCAGATAATGCTGTGGTGATAATATTCCCAATTAAGGGATAATCAGCCGTAGCATTTGCAAATTGAGGAAGAGCAACTCCATTGAAAAAGCCTGATCCAGCGGTAGTTTGATGATAGATCCCTTGGATACCTGTGGCAGTTGGGGATGTGGATGTTGGAAGGGTGACTTGTTTATGAAAGCCATTTCCATTCGATCCGCCTGTTTCATAAGCTGAATGATCTATCCCAAATTGAGAATTCAATTGGAAAAAGTTTTCCAGAATCTCACCTTGAGAATTAGAAATCAGATCTGCTGATTGTGGAATTGCCGGATTATAGGTCATTAAAACCTCTCAACCGATTGCTCGGCCTGGTATTGTTGGATCGTGCGAGCAAGGGCCACATTCTCATAGCGCTTAAGCACGGGATAATATCTGTTGTAATTTTCGAGATCACCTCGATCGGAGAAGATCTCTAAAGCTGCTCCATAGGCAATCAGCGGCCCCCATTCTTGGAGAGTAGGGGATTGGGCTAATGCTGTGAGCAGATCAGGCTGGATATAACCCTGCATCCTGATCTGATAGACCTGATCAGGGACGGGCATGAAGGTGAATTGATTCTCAAAAAACATCACCCCTTGAGGGCGGTTTGGCTGATATCCCTGATATTTGGCGTAGATTACAGCACTGGAGGGAGGAGCTGCGTTGAATTGGATGCTGAAGGCCCCTGTGATATAATTGAGGGTTCCAGTGCCATCTCCCGATAAAACTCCGACCTGTGAATCCACAGTGTATGTAGCCACGATGGCAATTCCCACGGCAACGGCTGCTGCGAAGGTAATATTCCAAACTCCTGTTGAATAGACGATCGTTCCGGTTCCACCAGCTGATCCAGTGAGAAGACCTGCTCCATTATCTGAAAAAGTCTCTGTCCCATCAGTAATGGAGAGAGTTCCTGATTTAACGGGGGTATTGAAAAGAGTGCCCGAATAAGTTGTCCCGCCATTGCCTATAGCGATAGTTTGGGTCGCTTGCGGCTCTCCTGCATCTGAAAGTACCTGATTTCCATCGGTGAAGAAGGTCGTGCCTATAATTATCGGTGGGTTCTGAAGACCCCCAGTAAATGAAGCGATCGATCCATTGCCAGTCGCTAGTTGATCGACGGCATATTGCTGAGGGAAATCCTGGTAAAAGATATCGGGGTCTTGATAAAAGATCAGCGGGAAGCCATCTGCATAGGCTCCAGGTTGATCAGTGAGGAAGCTGCCGGAGAAGGGATAAACATTGACCCCTGGGAAAACCTTAAAGTCATAGAAGGTGAGCTGAATTTGTTCTTTCAGCTCAAATGGCATCGTGAAGACGTAATAGTTATTTATATAATTAAATAAGTCAGAATCACTCAGCTGATCATCGCTGGGAGATCCTGTGACATTTCTAACTTTGATTCCTATCGACTCTAAGTCCCATGCCATTTTTAAACCTATGCAGCTTTATCGCGGACAACTTTGCAGGTGAACATATGCTTATAACCAGAGATGTACATGACGGGATGACCATCAGGCCCTTTTCTATAAGCGTAGAATGGGATCTTGCGATCCTCTAGGTGTTCGACAATCTCAAGAGGTAAAGTATATTCTTGACCGTGGTAGAGTTTGTAATGCGCGAGATGATGTGTTTTAGAGTGATAATGAAACTCATGCATTACTCCTGGGTCTCTATCATTTCTAAATAAAATTCTTTCCATTTTTGGCATTTTTTTAACGACCTGCACTTTTGGAGCGTCGGGATTTAAGCCTTCTGGATTTTCTTTGAGGATGTTATCCTCAATAATCGCTGAATTAGCGTCATTTAGTTTGGATTTGGGTCTTGCCATTTTTGCCTCATGCAATGTTGTGGAACGGTGTATTTAGCGTCTGGAAGCTCAAGGTCTCCGATGGAGGCTGGCCCGTTATCACGCTTATTACCCCACCGCTCGTATAGGGGTAGAAATTTGTTGAATTGATATAGACTTTGAAATTATTAGCGTCGACGATCTCTGAAATGCGTCCTGGGAGGCCGTTGATCTGGCGCATTCCCTTGACTTGCAGAAATCCTACGCTGGTTAAATTCACGTCTGCCGAGGTAAATCCATGCGCTGTGCAGGTGACTTTCGCTGATGAATCATTGGTGATCCCGCTGATGGTCTTGATTGTTTCAGGCCATTCATTTGGCGAGGGAAAGGTCACTGAAGGAGGATTTGCTGGGTTTATTACCATTTTCAACCTGTAAGTGATGGAGGAGCGGATAGGGAGACGGAACCCCCTATCCTTCCACGCCCAAGTTCACATTTTTTAGCTCTTGGACTTGAGGGGCAGAGACTAGTTACCCCTCCATTAACAAAGTTTGGCGGCCAGAAAACTGACCCTTACGCCCTAGCTACGCGGCCGGCGAACCGACCCACCCTGTTTAATCGCTCGTAAACGATGCATCAAGCAGCGCCAGGTATTCCCATACATCGCTTGTGTTTACCATCAGAGTTGTTCCGAGCGTCAAACCTTGGAAAGACACGTTTTTCAACGGTGTATTGAAGATTTGGAAGCCCTGAGTTGTACTTGGTGGTACACCAGTGATTACGTTCGCAAACCCGCCGCTTGTATAAGAGGAGAAGCTTGTCGAATTAATATTCACTGTGAAACTGGTTGTGGAAGTTACGCTCTGGATCACACCGCTTAAAGTGTTGATCTGAGTCATCCCAACAACGCCGTGGAAGGTCACGGTGGTCACGCCGATATCCGCTGCTGTGAAAGCATGGGTAGCGGTTACTGATGCATTAGCAGCTTTGCTGATGCCAGTGATTGTCAGGTTAGTGCTGGTTGCTCCTGCTGGTAGCCCTGTGAGGGGAACGAATTCCCGACCTGGTGCTGGGACATAAGGAGTTACGCCATTACTTGAGATATAGCTCAGAGCTGGAACGCCAGTCGTATAAGTTGTGATATACGCTGATGCGTTGGCCATATCATTCCACCACTCGACGTTAGTTACGCCGGTGATAGTTCCAGATGTCTGGATCGTTTTATTAACCATTCTGAAATAACTTGGGATGAATCCTAAGTTAAGATTCTGAGCGGCTCCGCCTGTTACAACGGATAAAGTGCCTTTTTTTACAATTGCCATATGTCCTCCTTATGAGTGTGTTGCGAGCAACTGAGTGATCCAGTTGTCATTGAGGATTCTGGTTGCAAATGGGTACTTGTAACCTACTGTGCCTCTTTGGTTTAAGGGGTCAGCGGTTCCAGATGCGCCCAAAGGTTTCACGATAAATTCGGCTTCTTTCGCGCCTAACCGAACAACCCCATAAGCCTCTTGGCCCAGGATGAAGCTAGAATAAACAGGAGGAGATGCAGAAGTGCTGTATCCATTTGTGTTTAAGAGCCAGCGCACGTTACGGGTAGAACCCCATTCCGCCTCAAGCCCATTTAAAGGATTAGGATAATTAGCAACTGATATAAAAGAAGAAACTGCTTCTAAATCATCTTGTAAATCAACTGACATAAATCCCCAATAAGAACTTCTTACTGGTGCAGTTCCAAACTTATTCTCGCCAGGTAAAGGATTCGTCATTAACCGTGCATTACCTTGACGCAATGCAATTACAGCTAATTGAATATCTTCATCTGTTAATTCTGTTGGAGTATTTCCATTTCCGCCGTGAGTACAATTAATTACAGAACTAGTTGAAACCATCATATCTCTAATTAGAGTATCGATAGTCAAACCTAATTGTAATGAAAGAACTTTAGTTGCTTCATTTAATACGCGGTCTTGTACAACATACTGAACTTGGTCAGTAATTGTTACAAAGTCGCCATACCATTGGATCTGAGCCAAAAAGTCGGTAACTGAAAGTTGATCTCCAGGTGGTGTTTGGCCATCTGTTAGAGGAACTGTTGCAGCTGTGAGTGTGCCATATCGACGGAAAACCATCATATCCCCAGAGTTCAGAGGAATCTGACGCTTTTGGGCGAAGAGGTCGTAGATATAATATGGCCGAGCCAGAGCTAGAAGAAGACGGTCAAAATATTGACGGACTTCAGGTGGCAGCTGGGTTAAGGTAGTGATTGCCATGTGAGGATCTCATTTTTAGATCTCCCCAAGGTTTTTAGTGGCTATTCTCATGAAATCGGCATCAGACATCGTTGCATAGTAGTCGGCCTGGCTAAGCACGCTTTGACCTCCTGCCTGAGCAAGAGTGGCGGGTTTGCGGGCGTTTTCTACTATCTTCTGTGCGTTAGTGTTTAGTTGAGCGGGCTTCGGTGCAGGTGCTTCCATTCTTGATTGAGCCATCTTACCGAGATCATAGGCCGTTAAAGCCGGATTAGATGATCCACGGATTGCTTGGGCAAGATGTGGTTTTTGTTTAAGTAATGGGCCAGTAAACTTTTCCAATACTTCCGCATAATCGGGGTGAGCTGATGAAACCTGGAGTTCTTCAATGCGCGAATGATACTCTTGCTCACGTTGTTCAAAAGCGCGGCGAATTTCTGCCACATTTGGAACATCGTTGTCGCTTAATCCATCGAGAAATTTCTTAGGCTCGGGAGCCTCATATCTCTGTTGGGGCTGCGCATTCGCTTTAAATAGCTCTAGGTTTTGTCGGTACTCTTGTTTTTCAACATCCCTTTCTGCTTTTAGTCTTTCAATTTCTTCTCGAAGTGCTGCGAAGTTCTGCTCTTGTCTGGAGGGTTCTTTTGCCTGAACAGATTCAGCGCTCTCGAGAGGCGCTTCTGGAGGAGGCGATAAAAACTCTTTGTAGACGTGAGCATCATCATTAGCTAATTCTTGCTGATAAGAATTTGGACTTACCTGTTGAACCGCGGCGGCCGGATCTAATATCTCGCCCGAATAATCTTTCATATCTATCGACATAGTTTCCTTAGCGTGGCGACCGCTATTTTACGCCCAATTTTTTGGAATCTAATTTTTCTCATTTTCAAGAGAGAAGAACATTCAACTCTTTTCCTTTTTCCATCACTGATGGGAGCGCGTCTTCCGCTTTTTCCCCCAAAAGACTTGGATCAACGGGTACGTCAGGCGGAGCGGATAGATGAGGTTGAAACTCAAAAATCCCCAACGGGTTATTGACGAACCAAACGAGAATCCCCAACATTGGTGTTGGTCTCTTAAAATACGCTTTCATGGTCTGCTTATAGACACCCTGCTTCATCCTTGCGGACTGAACATTATCCATCTTGGCGGCATACACAATGTAGAAGGGCTTGACCTCATTTTTCATGTTGTTGGCGAAATCTTCCGCCATCTTCATGACATCTCGTCCCCATTTCTCTCTTGCTTCACCTATAAGCGTCGGCATCTAATATCCTGAGTTAGCATCCCAGCCATAACTTTTGAATTGGCTATGGATTTTCTTTTCATCGGATGCGCAACCATGTTTGCCGGCTTGACCGTAGGCGGTGTCCATTGCTTCGCCTTTATAATCTTCGCAATTTTCCATAGGCTCATTTTTACGAGACTTTGGAACATGCGGTTTTTCTACTTCATTCTCATACATCGCATGGCCGGAATGACCCATATGACCATCCATGTGCTTATGTTTTTTCATATGCCTCTACTTGTGCATTTTTTTTAACGTTTCAGCGAGTCGAGCGCGTTTGCCCTCTACCCCTTTCTTTTTTGCAGCCATTGCCAGCTTTTTAGCTGGGATAGGTTTGCCTTTTTTAGCGTGGAGTTCTTTTCTCAACGCGCCTTTATTTTCAGGCTTAATTGCATCCTGAATCCATTTTTTAGCCATTTGATCTCTCTATCGTTTATGTCGTGGGTATTCTTTATGGCTTTCTCTCGCATATTCGTTATAATCGCCGGAGTCAGCAGGAGGAGATGGGGGCAATAAATAGCCATATGGTTTCTCTTGAGCCTGCACATACATGTCGAGCTGACGACTTTGCGATTCTGGAGGCATCACATGCGAGAAGGATTCTGGATAAACGTCTGGGAACTTTTTATTCTTGTCTTTCACGGGAGCCTCAATAGTAATATGTATAGATTCAAATTTAATTTTACATTATTAAGCAATATTGTGTAATAATTATTTGAATATATTACGCTGCTGTGGCTTCAGAAACCGCTTTAGGGACTGGTGCTTGAGGTTTCGCGTTCTCAGGAGTGTTCCTATCCTCTTCAGCTTTTTGACCGCCTTCTAGGGCCTTTAAAACTTGAATTTTCTGCATCAGATTAGATATATCTAACCCTTCAAGCTCTTTTACGGCTTTAATCAGGTTGAGGACTCCGCTGGTGCGGTCTTCTTCTGCTCTGGAGATACGCTCTGCGGAGAGGGCTGCGTCGAGCTGGACTTTATTGAGTCGTTCGGCTGCAAGGGCTTGATCGCTCTGAGCTTTAGCATTAAGAGAGTTAGTGACGGTCTCTTGCTGCTGAAGTTGCTGACGGAGCTGCATGTCTTGAACCTGCTGTGCCATCTTCGCTTTGGCTTCGAGGCGATCTTGTAGATCTTTTTTATTGTGGAGGTTAGAATTCTTAATAATAAGCGCATCATCGACATCGACTCCCATCATTTTTAGAGCAGTCAGCTGTACGAATTGAGATTGGCGCTGAGTATCTGTGAGTACGCCTTCTTCCACAACCACATCATATTTAGAGAAGGTTTTGGAATAGAATTCAGGAGTTGGCTGCTTTTTGGTGATTAACTGGATCTTTTCTGGGGTATAATTGGCTTGGATCAATTTGAGGACTTTTCGACCTAAGAGCTTTTGAGAATCGCGGAGTCCATCGAAGATATCTTGTAGATTGACGAGACCTGCTGCCTGACGCATTTTAGCGAGGATACCAGCTGTTTCGATTTTATCATTCTCTGCCATACCGAGATTTTCTGGGCTGATACCCACGTTCTCGATCATGTCCTTGTTGAACTCATTCTCTAACTGAAATAAAGAGGGATGGATGCCTGGAGCTTCGATTCTCTGGATGTCGGTCATTTGAGCTTCCGGCTTGAGGAAGATGACCTGACCATTACCTGACTTGAAGAGAGAAGCGTTATTGGTGACCGCGCCTGTTTTTGCGATCCATCCAGAGTTCAGCTGAGCGTCGATGATATCGACCATTTTCGAGCGACGTTTATTGAGTTCTGTCTGCGGATCACGAATGAGGCGGACTAGAGATTGAATTTTCCAGGTATATAGATCATAGGAGGGTTCAAATGTGCAGAGGAATGGAACCATGGGGTATTCATTAAGGCCGCCTGGGTCTTTTCCGTAATAGAGGAGTTCTCCTTCTACGATAATCCCCAGCTCCACGCTTTTAACTGGTTTGCGAACGATCTCAATTTGAGGGAATGCCTCACGGAACATACGGAGGCGTTTGCGGTCTCCATTCCATTCTTTTGTTTCCCCTGATTCCATATCAACCAGAACATCTTTTGTCTCCCAGCGAGTGCGCCAATATTCTGTATAATTCAATAACTTCTGCATACCCCATTGGCGGGCATAAGGCATATAAGTGAATTTATCATCTCTCGATCCCCAAGGTAGCACATTGATTTTATCCTCTTTATCGGGAAGGAGAGAGATTACTTCGGTGCGGGAGAGAAATTTTCTGCGAGCAACGAAGCTACAATCTGAAAGATCCTTCTTTGTGAAGAATGGATCTAGGATTACCGCATTCCATTCATCCAGGTGGAATTTAACGTCTCCAGAGATAGGGTCGGAGCGGTAATCCATGTACGGAGAGACGAAGGAGATGCCAGTTGTAAGAGCGCCTTTAAAAGCGTCAGAGATGATCGTATAGCCATCCGCTGATTCCATGACGTGCTGAATGGTATCAGTGAAAATATCTGCTGTGAGATCAGCAGCATCTTCCACGGGAGAGATGATTGTCGCAAGTCGGTTTTTGCGCTGATATCCCTGAATGAGATTGATGATTCGGCGGATTTTATTGTATGTGAAGGAAGATCGACGCTGATTATTAAGATACGCCAGTTCTTCCAAAGACCACTGATTCCCGAGGTAGTAGGAAAGGTCTTTGTATGCTTCAGCGTAATAGGTATTCCAGAGCTGATAGGCTCTCTCATAAGATTCACCGAAGTCCTGAATGATGTCTTGGTGGAATTCCAGGCGATCATCATTAGCGATCTTTTTCTTGTAATCCCCTAGAAAATCGCGGGTATCCTGCGATTGGGAATAATCGCTCATGGGGCTGGCCATCAGAACCTCGGGTAAATAATAATTTGATTATATTCAAAAAATTATTTACCTTCTAGTCTAATTGCCCGTTAATACGCTCGCTAGTTGATCTAATTCAATTAGAGCTTCATCTTTATTAGAAAATTCAATTGCAAGAGAGGTTCCATTTAAATAAGTGACCAATATTAGATACTTCTCTGCTTCTTCATCGAAATTGGTTGAAACCACATGAATATTCTCAATCAAGAAAATATGATCTTTGATTCTATAAAATTCAGTCTTTCCAAGTTTTTTCTTTATTCCCATATAAAATTAGCCTTGATGATGATGTTTTCGGGCTTTCCCTTGAAGTTGGCGACCGCTTGATCGATTAAGCGTTTTAAATCGGCGCTTTCATGGGAAATTTCTATGGGACTATATACTAGAAAATCCTGTTTAAAGGAAACATCTTCGCTTTTGATCTTTACTGAGATGGTTGTAGGCATTAGCACATCGCCTTTTTAGCTTTTTTGAATTTATCGATCATTGGATCTCTCTTATCGCGATCTTCTACTTTTAGCTTTTCATTCTTCTTTTCTGCTTTCTTCAGCACTTTTACAGCAGCCTTCGGTTTGCCCTTCTTGACATCCTTCTCCGCTACTTTCATATTTTCCGTGATCTTGTGAATTTTCTTGTCCATCTTCTATCCTTATAAATTCTTCAGCTTGTTGAATTTCAAATAACTTAAAAAAGCAGTCTGTGCAATAGAAATACTCTATGCGTTCCTGCTTTTCATCATGGGAGATCATCAGATTTCCCTCTATGAAAATCCCATTGCATCTACCGCAAACATATTGGGCTTCATCTTCCATCTTAAAACTTCTTCTGAATTAAGGGAGTGATCGGAGTGACCTGAATATCGACCCCTTCATTCTTTTTCAGAACGGTCTCGGTGAGTTTTTCCATCTCATCGGATGGTTGGCTCTTGTTAAAAAGGGTGCAACTGCATAAAGTTGTTAAAAGTATTAAATATTTCATTGAAACTCCTTACATTTTAATTTAAACATAATTGGTCTACCATTACGGAAAAGCATGAGAGGTGCGGAACGTGCAACAACCCCTTCCATCATTTGTGGAATTTCAGAGCAGCGACTTAGTGGCTTTGACTTCACGAAATCCACAATTTCATCTTCTGTCATTATCCCGATATGAGGTACAGCAGGAACAGATATTTCTGATGCTATGGCCCGCATATCTTGACTTTGTAGTACCCAATTGCCGACCACTACGTCAAACATGATAAATCCTGGGTGTTTGCGGTAATTTCCTCCGCCAGCCTGGATTTTTGGGCCATACCCCTCTCCAAAGAGAGTTACCTTCTGAGCATCTTTAAAAACGCTCTCGATCTTTTCCAGCGTAAATACTGTTTGTAGATAAGTGAGAAGATGCGGGGCGATCTGCGCATTATCTGTTCTTCCAGCGATTCTAAAAGACTTGTCCCTTTCATATTCTATCCTTATATTGGTTCCATCGATCTTTTCTGAGACATCCCATTTCTTGATATTCCCAAACTCTTCATCTGCATAATCACCGATAATTAAAGATTTAAGAACATTTGGATAAAATGATGATTTTTTCTTATCTTGATCGAAATACCAGCCTTGTCTCTTCCATAGGCTATTTATCTTGTAATACTCGCTCATCGCCTATTCCTTTCTTTTTCCATTGAGAAAATCCGTAAAAGTTAAGCCATATTGAAATGAGGCAAAATGCGCCTTGTGCATAGAGGCCGATGTAAAAATCTCTGACCATCCAATAGATCGCTCCGAATGCCCAGATTAGAAAACATACTCTTCGCCCCTTCGCATTCAACCATCTTGCCCATTTACCAGAAAGGGAAACGACTGTATCAAGTGCTTCCCCGATCCAATTAATTTCCATTATTCAGTTAATTTTAAAGTATAATCACTAATTTGATCTAATGATGATAATTTAAATATTATATAATTACAATTTCCCTCATCATCTTTACTATTTAAATATTGTGGCAATTCTTCAGGTTTTGAAGTATATTGTGCAGCATTATATTCTCTTCCTGAATCAGCTCTTAAAATTAGATATATTTCTTTTTTAGACATAAAGCTCCATTTATGTTTTAAATAATGACTGTTAATTTTAAAGGATGTTCAATACAGTCAATAAATGAACTCCCGTCATCTTTTGTGGTCTTGCAAATGTTTTGCCCATTGCCACATCTAGTACAATGATGTCTTACCCAGGATTTATTCTTTTTATCAGGCAAAAAAGTTATTAAATGCTCTACTACTTCTATATATTTTATATTTGGCATCTATTACTTCAGTTTTAAATTAGGGACAATTCCAGGAGGTAAAGGTATCCTGGGTAACGGGATGAAAGGACTCTGAACGCTATTCTGAGTCATCGGGCTTATCGGCGACCTCTGAGGTGGCCTAGGAATCATTGGAATGCAGATTGGCATGATGTGCCTTATAAATATGAATCATTTTTTCTAAACAATCTTTAATTATATCAGTAGGATTTAATTTTAATTTTTCTCCGTGATACCCATTCCATAAATACATTAAATCTATATCTTCCAGCAATCCTTGTTTCCAAGCAATGCAAGCACCTTTGCCAAATGCCCATTCACTAAATTCAGGGTCTACAGAGGTATCTACTATTGCTCTCATGATCTCACTGGAGGGGTTGGCAAAGATCCTAATGGCTTTGGCGCCCAAGGCCCTTGCGGGAATGAATTTGGCGGCTTCGGTGGTTTTGGTGTAATTACTCGTCCCATGTTAATTATCCTTTAATATCGCTAAAACCTGATTATCCGCTATTGAAAAGTAAATTTCATCATCAATATTAATTAAAACCCCTGATTCTCCAGGTAATATAATTATATCGCCTTCTTGCACATTTTTATCGACTTCTGATCCTACAGCGATAACTACCGCATGCAACTCTTTTTTTTCTCTTTCAATCAGGAGTATTCCCTTTTGAGGCTTTTCTTCTTGGGGGATTATCTGAACTACGATTCTTTTTCCGGCGGCTGCTATTTTCATAATTCCTCTCTATTTTTTTTAGGCAATCTGGGCATTGATAATGAGTTGTCATATCTAAATCCCAGTCATATATCCCTATGATTCTGGAAAATTGCTTAGGCGATTCTTTCGTCCATCCATAATGCGAGGCCGTTTCTAGGGCTTTTGCTTCATCGCCATATTTCTTAAGAAAGTGCTGGAATATATCGCCTGAATCTAACACGGTCTTGCAATGCGGGCAATGTGAGGGATGGGACATTTTATCCTTTAAATTTCTGGGTGGAAGGATTTGAACCTCCGACCTGCCGGCTCCAAACCGGACGCGCTAGCCAAGCTGCGCTACACCCAGATAAGAGCGGATGGATTTGCACCATCGATCACTTCCTTATAAGAGAAGGGCTTTGACTGCTTAGCTACGCTCTTCCATATCTTTTTAAGCCGAGCCATTTGCGATAGTTTCTCACTCGGCAATCACAAACAAAGTTTCCTTCTCTATGAAGATTCTCTTTTTTTAACTTCTTGTCGTCGAATTTCTTTTTAGAGAGTTGTTTTATCTTTTTTATCGGAGATATCAATTTTAAAAATTATCTTTGCTGCGCTTGACATTGCTTCATTTATTGATGTAATATTTCTGTCTTCTTCTTTTATACACATTAATTTTAACATTAATATCATAGAAAAGCCCTTAATATTATCTTCTAATTCTTTTTGAGTAAATGTATAACTAGTTTCCATAATTTCCTTTCTTAATCTTTATAAGGGTCATGATCTCGGCTATCTGCCATACAAACGCCTATGGGCTTGAGATATTCTTCGATTTCAATTGTTTCTGCATGTGCTGCCAGAATCTCTTCAATGCGCTTGTAGGCTTGAGGGGCTTCGTCAACGTCGGCTCCTCGGAGTTCGACTCCTTCTCTTTTAATCCAAGCTTGCATCTCATCTCTGCTGATAAGTCCAGCTTTGATAATATTGCCTCGCTTATCTCGCTTTCCACGGGCTTGAGTTCTTCCCATTGCACGGCCTGCTCCATGTATGGTTGAAAATAAGGATTGGGCCAATATAGAAGGTTGCTGCCCTCCTTCTTCAGATATTTTCTCTTTTCTTCCACGTAGGATAACTGATATATCTCCCATAGATCCTCCAACAAAGCCTCTTTGACCAGGAAAGGCAGGAGTGGCCCCTTTTCGCAGGACCCAGAGGTCTCGACCAAAATGTGTTTCTCGCCAAGCGAAATTATGGTGATTGTGAACTTCTTCGACGATATTTCCTCTAAGGATTTGCGCAACGCGTTGGCATACCCAGTCTCTCCCTGCATAAGCATAGCGCCCAGCAACCTCCATGCACCGCAAATAAAGCTGTCCGAGTTCTGAATGGTCATCAAATAATACTGGTTCTGCGTGGACTCCATCTTTTCCGCCTCCTGCCTTTACGAAGTGAGTAGCAATGCTGTGGCCAAGTCCACGGCTGCCAAAATGCACACCAACCCAAATGCGGTCAGCGCGATCAACAAAAATGTCCACATAATGATTTCCGCTGCCGACCGTACCCAGCTGGGCAACCGCTTTGTCTTTGAGTCCTTTGAGAAGATCGATTTCGTCCCATATAGGTTCATCGAAGATCGGATGATCCACACGCTCATTATTTTTCCTGCCAACTCCGAAGGATATTTTTGATTGAATTTCATTCATGATCCTATAAATATCTTTTTTTATTCCTTCTGCGGGGCAATCCAATCTTACGGCCTTATTACCGCAAGCAATGTCATAACCCACGCCATTAACGCAAATCTTGCCTTCGTAGGCTATCACGCCCCCTACGGGCACGCTGTAGCCAATATGTGCATCAGCGCATAATACTGCATGAACTACGGGAGATTTTTCACAAACCGCATTCATCTGTGCTAAGGTTTCTGGATCTGCATTACCAAAAATCTTAATATCTACGTCATGATTCACTTTTTACCCCATTGATCTTTGAAATATCGCTTAATGCGAGCCATTTTATCCTCGGTCGTCTCTTCTAGTGACCTAAATTTTATTCCATCGCCTGTAGAATATAAGATACACACTTTAGAATTTATCGATTCATTTTCTTCTGGAAGAGGATTTTCTTTTCTTTCAGGGCAGAAATAGCGATCATCTCTATTATGGCGAACCCAATTCAGCAATCCCTCTTTTTTATAGGTGGGATCATCTATAAAATACTCCCTCTCATCAGCAACTCGCCAATGGGTAACTATTTGCAAAGCGCACGCCATTTGATTGGCAGTCATTGAAGGCTCATCGAAAAACCAGCTGCCTAGAGAATTTATTTGGGCATATCCCACGCCGTTAGCCGTCAACACCTCTACAAAAATCTCCTGAAGCGGATAACCTTCATCAATTGGAATCCATTCGCCTTTTTCACTCATGGATTCCCTCCGCCCCCTGGAGGAATCTTCATCACTTGAGGAGTGGAGTTGACTTTTGGCTGATTCGGAGCCGGCTGAGGGAGGGTTTGTTGAGGGTTTGGCCAATATTTTGGACGAACCGGAGGGGGAATAGGCGTAGTTACGGTAGATTTAGGCATTATTTCACCAAGTTTTCATAGATCATATAGGGTAAGTTAGAATGCTTGCAGATCCAATATGGCAGATAAAATCCAGCAAAGATCCAATGTAAAATCGCCCACAAGACGCTCTTATTGACGCTCCATGAGCAGGCGACCGCTGCAATGGAGATTAGATCGCACATTACCGAGCGGATCTTTATGGTTTTCTTCTCTTCACTCACTTTTTTCTTGTCCTTTAGTAAGGTAATCATATAAATCCCTGCTATCCTCAAACACTTCTTTTTTTAATAGGGCATATATCTCAATCAGATCCGCCATTGCATAGGCTCTACGCATCGGGGGTGTATTGGCTATTGCCGAGGGGAAGCAGGTGAGCATCATTGCCCTTGCATTATTGACATAACCAGCATTCATCAACCCTACATAGGCATCAACAAATAACGCCGACGCTTCCCTTCCAACTTTATCGGCCTTTTCCTGATCCATCCTTCACCCAAACTTCATTGCCATTCACACGGGTAGCAAGATATCGGAACCCTTTTTTCTTGATATCACGACGGATATCTTCTTTTTCAGATTCTGAAGTATTAGTGAATTCTTTTTCTCCTTCATAACCTTCATAATAACCGTTAGTAATCTCATACATATCAGGGCAATTAAGAGCTTTTCTAACCATTGATATATTTTCGTTAATAGCACTCTTAACCTTTTCAATGTCTTTAATTACTTCTGATTCAGTATTACATACTCTACTAGCTAAATTAGAAACCCTTTCATCTAATGCTTTATAATTGTTAGTTATTCTATGTTCAATAGATTGCATCTTTTCTTGTAAATCACTAACTTTTAACTTAGTCATATACCAATCATGGTATAACTCACCGAATCTCTTTTCTAATTGATCTATTCTTTGTGATTTAGACATTTTTTTTGATTTCCCTCTGATTGTATTTAAGTGATAGATTGATCCATCAACCAGTTTTATGCCTGGCGGAAGTGTTACCATCATGCTACTGCGGGTTTAGGATCTTCTTTTACGGGCAGAGTAGGATCTTTTACCCATACTTCCACTCCATCAGCCTTGGTATGAAGGTGTTTGAAACCTTTATCTTTAGCCTCGGCACGCGCTTTATCCATTCGAGCTTGCTCATGCGGATCGTGCGTATCTTGAGGGCCTGAACCATAATAACCAGTGATTTCCATGGTTTGAGGCGCATTGACTGCCTTCTTATGGATGAATAGTTCTTCTCTAGCTTCTGCTATTTCTTTACGTCGTCTATCCATTGAATATTTTAGATTATCTTCTAATTCTCTAATTCTCTTAATAATAGATCTTTTAGACTTGAACCAATGTTTTACAATATCGCAAATACTCATCTTTCTCCTGCTAATTAAGTTAATTCTTGCATCGGGTGGCCCTATATATGCGTACTTACCGCTAAACCTTATCCCGATAGTTGGAATGCAAATTTCTGTACTACTTTCATCTTGATACTTATTTTTCGATTGACTTGCAAGTATTTTTTCTGGCATAAAGTTTGGATCTACAATTGCGCTCATGTTATTTCTCAAAGATAGGTTGGTATTTATCGCGCATTCGCTCTACCTCAAAGTCGGTAGGGCCTTTACTGCTTTCAGCGTAGCGTTTGATCCCTAGGGCCATATATCGGGCTGCATCTGCCCCGTGGCTCGCCCAATCGTGAACGGGGCGCGTCTTATATACGTTGTGGATTTCATCGAACTCTTTGCGGTAGTTTTCTAGGCAGAGGATGAGTCGCTTGCAGTTCTTTTCATCGATCCAGATTCTAGGGAATATCCCTCGAAGGCTCTCGATACCGCTTTCCACTGATAATTTGAGAGTGGGCAGAGTAATGAACTTGATCCCAAACTCCATCGCCACTTCTTTAACGGAATTACCCCATGAGATATGGTGGTTTTCGATATCCTGTGGCCCATAATGATCCGCATAGAGGTACTTCTTTTTAGAAATGACTTGAGCGTAATGCGGAAAACCCTCTCCATGATTTTCATAGTAGTCAATAATGTGTATCTCTTGGCCAATGATCTGGAAGAATATAATACTTGTGGAGTCGCCGAATCCAATATCCCATGCTGTATATACACGACTTGTTTCTTGCCAAATGACGTTTCCAATTCGGTTTTCGTCTCTTGCTCGCTGAATATTCTTGGCATAATAGCTTCCCTCAATACCCATCGTGAATGAGCAATAGAACTCCTGTTGGATATAATCCTCGCTCATCCCCTGCTCGCGCTCTGATTGAACGTCGGCTTCCGAGATAACGGGTGAGCCATCCTCACGCTTGGTATCTTTAACCGTGAGCAATTGGGTGAACCATGAGTCATTGCCCTTGGCCATGTCATATAGCTCTTTAGCGTGGTTAGCACCGCGAGGGGTGAAGTTGAACACCGCCCATCCGCCATTTTCTACTAAGATAGGGCGCATGAGCGTCCATGCTGCAGGCTCTTGAAGGGAGAATTCAGAGTAAACGCAACCCATCGGGTTAGTACCAACGATCGAGTCGATATTATCCGTGCCTATGATCTGAATGATTGAGCTATTGCGTAGAACGATCTTCATTTCTTGTTGGTTTTTAGAGCGGATGATCTGTTCGGGGATATGATCAAGGACTTTGAACCCCTCTTTGTCTATGAAATCCCATAGCACCTTGCGCCCTTGAGCAAATGAGGGGAAGAAATAGAAATAGACACCGACCTTGAGTAGAGCTTGCTTAATGACGAAGTTCCAGCACACCTTCTCTTTACCTGCTCGCCTATGCCAAACAAGGATCGCTCTGCGGATAGCATCGGGATGAGAGGATTGAGGGAGATGAGCGTATTGCATTGCTCGGAAGAAGTCTTTCTGATAAGCCCTTGTTTTGAAGTTGAAAGGTATCTCAATATCAATCGTCTTGACTTTAGAGGATTCGCCGTTAGGAGTTTTGGTGAAGTGAGGAAGTTTAGAATACTTTTCTTTCATAACTACTAGTTTTGAGATTATTAGTAGTTAGTTAGTATTTGAGGGTTAATTAGACTGCATTAGAGGCCATTGCAAGGGCTATCTGCTTCTCTACCCTATCAACTATCTCCTTATCAGTCATAGCGCGCTTGTAGGCTCTCCAATCGCGTTTGGGACGGCCTGAACCGAATCGAGAGATGAAGGCCTTTCTAAGCTTCTTGACTTTTACTTTGCGCATATTAATAATTATCTTTAAACATAGCTATAAATAAAGAAATAATAAGTAAACCAACTCCCACGACAATAACATATTGTAATAACAATTCAGGGGTCATGGTATATTGGCTATGTTAATGTTAAGGATGGTGTTAGGTACTTCCTCGGCGGATCGATCCTTCATTCCAAGATATTGTTTGCTTAACCAGATCAACATATTGACGTGCCCTTGCATTGCTACATCGTACATCTTGCGCCTTAGTGCCTTGCGACCATGGTCACGCGCCAATGCAATTAATGGCCCGAAGCGATGAGCGACCGTTTTCTCATCAATTCTCAATATTCCAGCCAATTCAACATTGGTACATTGCAACAAAGCCAAGCTATAAATAAGCTCTAAGTCAAACTTTTGTCTTGGCCGACCTGTTTTCTTTTCAGGCGTGACATATTGCTCTAAATCTTTAGGTATTCCTACATTCTCTCTAACAGTGAGTATACATCTATCATTTTGTCTCTTTTCGATAGGGACATTAGATCTATGTTTTATAATAGATTTTTTTTCATTATCTATAGATTTAGGACTATATATATCACTCATTATTTGAATATATCTTTTATACCTCACTTTACAATTAAATTAATTTTTATCAAGCAAAAAGTGTTGCGATAAATCCATATCTTTTGCAGAATATAGCTTTTCAACTTCAAAAACTACAAAAGAAAGAGAGGTTAACATGAGAGTAATAGAGACTACAGTATACAAGTTTGAAGAGCTATCCGATGAGGCTAAAGATAGAGCGATAGAGAAATATCAATCTAAAATGAATGTGTGCGAATTAGCCTTAACAGATGGCGATTGCTATAATTTAATGTGTGAAGAAGCGGGCTTTTTAAATTCAGAGATAGAGTATTCAGGTTTTTACAGTCAAGGAGATGGTGCTTCATTCATGGCTGATATCGATACAGAGAGCTTTTTAGTAGGGAAGTATGAGTGCTTAAAAGAGCTAGACTTTCATTTAGAAATTAGAATAAGGCGAAATAATACTTATCATGAATATAGCAAGGTAGTAGTTCCTCTATACGTTGAAGATGCTATAGCGGAAGAACATATGAAATTAATAGAAGAATTAAGCGATGAGGTCGAGCAATTAAGAGTTGACCTTTGTCATGATATTTATCGAGCCTTAGAGATTGATTATGAATATCAAACCAGCAATGAGGCGATATCAGAAACACTAATCGCCAATGAATATGAATTCGATGAGCAAGGAAATATGGTGTAATTATGGGTAATTATAGTCAAATAACCACAACAAACCTAGCTGATTTTGGATATATAGAGCGTGAAGAGTTAATTAGACTCCTCACTGCTTGGCATAAACAAGGTTTGCCCGATGGATTTTGTAAAGAAAAAGTCGAGATTATGTTCAATCGCAATAGTGGATACGTATTCCTCACCAACTCTGAATTTCAGGTAGCTATGATGAATGGAGATCTTCTTGCAATTTGGTACAATTGCCCGAAATGCGGTTATGAAGGTTTTGAGGAAGATTGTCCATTTGAATGATGAAAGATGCAATAAATACATAGGAGAGAAGATATGAAAGTCTTAAAAATCAAAAGATCTACCAGCCGTGGGAGAGATTCTTACGGCTATACCCTGTTCACCTTATGGGATGGGGATAAGAAATACCGCACCTGTGGGGGCGGCTATGACATGCTAGGGGCAGTATTCGGAGAGTGGCTTAAAGACAATTACCTTGAAAGGTTGAAGGGATTAACTCCATATGATGAGGAATACAGCATGAATTTCTATAAAGAGCATGGATATCAGCCCAAACAAGAAAATTATGGCTTATTTTGCAGAAATGGCAGATGGGCAGTCGACGGGGCATGCGGAATGAGCAGTATGGAGAGATTAGCAGGCAATATCGGCCTTCTTATCAGGCTGGTATATTGGAAGGGGGCATTAGAAACAATAATCATAGAGGATCAAGCATGAGAACACTTAAAGAATTCCGTGGAGTTATCGGCAATGCAACAATTTTCCATTGGGAAATAAGCACCTCTTTTATGGGTCAATATCGTTTTTTGATCAATGGAAGAGTAGAGAAAGAAAGTGAAGATTTATCAAGCTGCATGTATCATTTAATGAGTGCGCTTGAGTGCTTTTTAAAGTACGAAGATAGCAAAACCCTAAGAATAGAAGGAGTAGACCATGAAAAAAAATCAGCGTGAGTGTAAGGGGTGCGGTGCGCCCCTTTCCGATGAAGAGATAAAACAAGCAGAGGAGAGATACAATGAGTTCCACAATGAATTTGAAGCTCTGCTTCATAAATATAAACTTAATCCATCAGAAAGATATAATTTCTCTGTGGCGGTCGCCCTTGCGAGTATAGCAACTCTCTTTGACACGCGAGCAGAAGGCGCTTGCGCTTTCATTTACTCTCTTTTTAAAGAGTTTGAGCGTGATATGGAAGGAGATGAAGTTGTTGGCGTGAGGAAATCGTATGAGTGAAGAATACACCCTTGATTCAAAATATCCTGGAATGAAAGAGAAATTATCTATTTTATTTAGAGAGTTTAAAGTAGATGATTGTGACAAATTTCATATTGGTTGTAATTTCATTTTTCCAGTTTTATTTATGAATGGTAATGATTTTGATAAAAATCTTAGTCTTTTATTAATAAAAATAAAACAAGAAGCATATTCAGCAAAAGATTTAATCGATTCAATTTTGAGGAAAGATGTTTAAGAGAATGAACGCGGAAGAGCATTACCCTGGTTTTATGGAAGAGCTTATCGCGCTATTGAATAAGCACAACGTGACCCCAGGCGATTTTGTCGGCTTTGCGGTTGAAATGATGGCAGATATATGCGTAGAAAAAACCGATGCGCCCTATGAGGCTCTCAAGCGGACTCGAATGGCTTTAACCTATGTAGTAGATGAGAAAATCAAAGAAAAAGAGGGGATAATGAAATGACAATTTTTCCTATGAAAAACATAAAAGAGGAATACCCTAATTTTAGGCAAGAATTGCATGACCTGCTTAATAAACATAAAGTAAAACCTACGGATTGGCAAGGGATATGTATAAGCTTTGCAGGGGCGCTTTGTGTCTATCTCAATGAAGATCCTTATCCAGCATTGGAAAATAGCCGAATGGCGTTAACTGAAATTGTAGACAATCTAATTAAAATAAAAGAGGAAGGCCCAAAATGACCAAAAAACTTACCTATGAAGTACAAAGAGAAGTTTCCAGCTATCTTTTAAAGGCTGGAATCAGAGGGCTGCTATCCAATGAGGTAAATCGATCTATTGAAAAAGGGGTTGAATCGGGCAAATGGGATGCTACATTTGCAATGGACGGCATGAAGATCTTTGAAGAAGATCTGAAAAGATTCATGAAGGAAGCAATCGACGAATGCCGAAAAGAGATTCGCGAGCAATCAGAAGGCAGGCATTGAGATGCTTTATCTTTTAATTTTAGGGATATGGCTTTTTATCTATGCCCGCATATTAATTTCCAGAAAAAAATCAATCATGGAGAATAAATGATAGCCGTTCTTATCATAGCATGTTGGTACTTCATCGATACCCAAAACAATCGGATAACGAGCATGGAGCGTTCAATTCGCGAGCTTAAAGATCAAGAATTTGATCCTTATGCCGACTCATATGACAATTTTCATGGCGGTTAAACGCGCCAAAACCTGCTTTTCAAACTCAGGATCGGTATATTCAAAAATTACTGATCCTGTAGCAAAATTGAAAGCTAACCCTTGTTGTTCAGCAATGATATTATGTTTTTCTCCATGCTTATCTGCGATTTTCTTTGCTAACTCTATATTTGCTGATGATGATGGCTTTGAAAAAGCATCCGGATTCAAATGCACACCCTTCCTTACCATTGCTAGCACGTAACCCCCTAAATTCTTCTTACAAGCCCTCCTGATCGCTTCTCTATCATTCAAGAACCATACCATACCGGCCCCCGCCGTGACTTCATCCAATGAAGAATAAAGGGCCTTCCTGACGATTTCATTCTCTCTCTCTATGGGATCGAGCTTTTCCTCAACAACAACCTCTTTTTCAGGCTTTACCGGCAAAGGCTCAGGCTTTGAAGGGGTAGGGGATGATGTTGTTTCTTGGTTAAGTCTATCTTTAGTTAAGTCATTCTTTAGTAGTTGCGGGTTATCCGCTCGCGGTTCGTCCGTTAACGGAAAACCCGTTTGCGGTAATCTTTTCTTGAAAATTCCTGGACATTCTTTTAAATTTGATTCTTCTAACATCTCATAATCATAAGCAAGGAATCGGCCTTTTGGATCTTTCGCTTGAACTCTTTCACAATAGCCAAAATGAATTAATTCATTTATCGAAGAAGTGATTGCTTCTCGCCCTTCTAAAAGAACTTTTTCTAATTGTATAACATGAAATTCCCAATCATCTGGTTTCGACATGCAATAAGCCCAAAATCCCTTTGCTTTGAGGGAAATTTTATCATTGAGAAGCATTGCTTTATCTAAAGTGACGAAATTTCTTTGACGTTTTCTTTTGCGAATTACAGACATTTTTTCTCCTAAAATTAGATTTTTTCAGGAGTTTCTAAAAAACCTCTTGCGATTTATTCGCAGTTTCTTAGAATTGAAGTAACAACAGAATGCTCCTGAAAGTTCATTCGGTTGCTTTCCTTTAGACCACTTATTCTCTACCCCATCGAAAGACTCCGATGGGGTTTTTTATTGTTCTCTTTTCCGATCCTACTCAATTTATTATTTTAGCCCAAGAAAAATTTATCTTCCCCTAAAAAGCTCCTTGCGCTTTAATCTCTATCTAAAATTCTAACTAATAGGGAGGATTCAATGCGTCAGTCATATTTACATTTAAAATTCATCGAGTTTAAACAGAAAATTAAGGATTTTTTATATCAAACCAAGAAGGTGAGAGCGCTGGAAAATTATCTAAGCTGCGCCCCTATTCCAATGCACGCCTATCTATCCAATAGACAATACCTGAACCATATCACCGAGCTATTGAAGCAAGATTTTATCGACCCGATCGAGGAGCGCTATCTGAATGACCGTATCGCCAGCCTTGAGATCGATGCTTTGACCTGGGCGCATAAAACTCCCTGGGTTAAAAGAGAGATGGCTAATCTAAGGCAGAAGCGCGTCAGCCGGAAGCAAGATCGTCAATCCAAAAAAGAAGCAAGCCAGATCATGTTTCCTTTCGTGGATCTGGACAAGAAGCACGCTATCGCCGTTCCGCTTAATGTGCTGGTCGCTAAGTCCAAACAACAACAAGCGAGGGTATAATGACCTCAGATGTGATAATCTTTATTTTATCTAGCGTTATGTTTGGCTGCTCGTTGTTTCTTGTGGCCTACTTGGCAAATAAAACTCAGAAATTAATAATTGAAATTAGTGATATTAAAAAATCTCTTATCAATCTATCTGAAAATACAGTTGAAAAAGTTAATACTGATTTATATGAAATCAAATTAATGAAGGATACTATCTTAGGGAATGTCGTCCAGTCTTATAAAACACCTATAGCTCCGGCGGAAGTCCGGCGAACGGTAAAAGTAACTCCTGCTCAAATTCGAACAGGTATAAATAATTTAAATAAGCATAGAGAAAAACAGCTGGCTCTTAAACAAGAAAAGCTGAAGCAAGAGGCTGAAAGAAAAAATGAAAGAAAATATAAAAATCCTCCAGAAATTCGAGAAGTCAATAAGTTGAAGGCTCGGGAATATAGAGATAAGCTAAAGAAAATGGGCCAGCAAAGAGCTGACCCACAAGAGACCGACAACATCATAGCATATGTTAATGACTAGGAAGCTTTCCTCTTAGACGATCCGTTGATCATCCAGTATCGGGCAGAAAGCTTCTTATAATCGTTCAGGTTTATACCATCGGCACGCATTTTCTCAAAGTCATAACTGGTATTCTGGCTTTGATAAATTTTGACTCCATCGAGGATAAAGTTGCGCTCAGGGCCTAGTTGAAGCAACTCTTCTTTTATGGAGTCTTTTTTGGCTTTCAAGGCTTTCTCTTCTGCCGTGATTGCTTGGTATTGCTTCAATAGATCTGACCCGTGAGGGTGATCAAATTGAACATAATCCCTATCGGTGAGGGGAGGCGCTTCATTATATTGGAGGCAGTTGTAGAATTCCTCCTCGGCCTTATGGAGTTTGGCGATGAATTTATCATCCCGATCTACAGTGCAAACAGTGATTTCTCCTTCATAAAAACAGCAATAGAACGCTTTCTTTATATCAGTGACCATCATCTGATGCTGCATTTGAGCCATATAATATTCAGGGATCTCTCCATTATTGGCTGCAACGAAAAGGCGTGCGCCCCCACATTTGATCTCTAAAATGAAATCTCCATCGATCCCATCTAAGCTCGCCATCTGCCAGCCATTATCAGCCTCATAGACTGCCGGCTGCATGTTCATCTCCCAACGCTCATTGAAGAGATTGCGAGCGACCGGCTCATTGTCAGAGCCTATTTGCATGGCTGCATTGACGGCGGTTTCTGCCCCAGAGATTTTTTCTTCCCAGAGCTGATAAGGCGTTTTCCAAGGGGATATCCCTAAGACAACTGCTGCCTCGGAAGCGCCGATACGCTTTCGGCGATACTCCTTCCATTCGAGAGATCCCTGCTCTAATTCGATCTTTTTCATGCTGCACCCTCACGCTTTAAGGCATGAGTGATCAATTTTATCACGTCATTGTATTGAGTCTGGGGGATGTCAGCGATGAGATCTTGCTGAGTGAATTTTAAGATCTCTCCTCTCATTTCAGGCAGATCCTTTATCAATAGCTTGATATTATCGATCTGGCCCTTATTGAGAGTGGGGCTCTCAGGTTCAATCGCAACTTTAGGCTTTATTGGCTCAGCCTTTTTCTTTGGCTCTTCTTTTTTATCCTGATAGGCATCTACCTCATCCTCATCTCCAGATTCCAGCACAAATGTTTTCAGAAGGATATATTTATAAGCATAGGACATCGCCTTGCCATAGCCTTTATCCTGGGTGTCGAGAGCATAGCCCCAGCCCTCTACCGTGATTTTTTCATCGGGTTTATCGATATTGATGAAATCGACGGTTAATTGAATCGAATGTTTATTCTCGGTAATCACATAGCTGATCACATGAGGAATCGGCATGATCCCATGATTGGCCAAGGGCATGTGCATGAGCGAGCTAACGTCATCATGACTGACGAAGTTATACTGCATTCCCTGCTTGCGCTCTCTTTTTTTGATGTAGGTCACTTCCTTCATCACGGCATTCATTCTCTGATAAATATTCAAGACTTTTTCCATAATTTTCCCTAAAGGTAATTGATTAATTCATTGTAAGGGGCATACTCTCTATCCAGCCCGAAAAACACACTCATGCACTCATGCAGATCGAAGTCGGCAGGATTCAATTCGCGCCAATGCTTGATCCAGTCGCTCATCGTAGTCGATGTCATCATCATCTTCGTCGTAAAAGTCGTCATCTTCCTCCATCGGTAAATTATCGAGGCATTCTTCACAAATGCCGCATGTGCAAAAGATTGGATCAGGCTCTTCGAGGTATCTATCTATCATAAAAACTCCTTTAAAACCTGATATATTCTTTTTGCGATTTCTTTTCTATCCTCAAACCTTTATGATTTTTCGGATGCTTAGGGAATATAGCTTTTCTACTGATTTTTACACAACATTTTTTCTTTGCATTATTTTTTTCGTCATGATTTAATATTCAAAAACTATAGGATGGTATGAAGCTGAAAGAATATTTAGATTTATCTGATTTCAGTCCGAAAGAGATCGCTGCTCAATGGAAGATTCCCTATTGCACGCTACTGGCTTATGCGAGAGGTGATCACTTCCCTGGCCAAAAGAGAGCTGAGGAGATAGAGAGAATGACCAAAAGACAAATAACCGTAAGAGAATTAAGAGGCAAAGATGAGCGATTCAGAAGATAGAGGATCGATGCTGACGTTGAGAAAAGCATCAGAAAAATGCAAGGTCAAGCGGCAGGCTATCTATATAGCCATAAAAAAAGGGCAGATCAAAGCCGTGCAGAATGAAAAGAAGCGCTGGTATATGTGGGAGAAAGATGTTGATGATTATCGGATCACCAAATACAGCCGAGATAAAAGCACCTTCAACGGCGCTCCTCTCTATGATCCTGCTAATGAAGAGATGGGCGTAGGGCATGTGGCTAAGATGCTGGGGATAGATAAAGCCCGCGTCTATTATTTAGCCAGAAAGGGCGAGATCCCTCACACCAGAAAGGGCACTGTTTATGTTTTTAAGCGAGCAGATATTGTTAAAGCCTTTGAAGAGAAGCCAGCAGATCCTAATCAGCAAGTAATGAATATATGATCCATATAGTTATATTTATGAGCATAGTTATGCTACTTGGAGCAATAGCAATTGGCTGGTTTTTCGGTGAATTTATGGATCTATTATTCTATGAATTTAGAAGGAAACACCGTTGGGTTGGCAGTCTTATTTCTGGTGTATTAGGTGGCTTATGGGGTCATTATTGTTTCTTTATAATCAAGAAAATAAATCTTTAACTTAATTATTGAATCTTCTACATATCCAATTAAGGGTAGTAGGAGATTTAATGTTCCGGTTCGAAATCAGCGGCATCCCAGTCGCTCAAAAGCAAACTCGCTTTTCTGCTAGAGGAGGAATTCCTCGGGCATATGATCCCAGCAAAAAGGATCTCGAACGCATTCGATGGCAAATACGTCCATTTGCCCCTAAAGATCCCATCTTAGGCCCTATTGCCCTTACCCTTATTTTTTTCATGCCTATCCCGAAGGCTACCTCGAAAGCTAAGCGAGACCAGATGCGAAGGCGCATCATTCTACCGGTAGTCAAACCCGATGCGGATAATCTCGCCTACCTAGTGACCAATGCCCTTAAAGAATTGATCTATAAAGATGATAATCAGATATGCGAACAGCATATCTATAAAGTCTATGATGAGCTTCCCCGAACAGAAATTATTGTGAAAACGATCCAGACCGCTGA